>Ga0070702_100000479_pt1 | contig 14318 bp, 16 predicted proteins | sample KBSK5103metaG_FD_65466 | JGI IMG/M metagenome (GOLD analysis project Ga0070702, IMG submission 65466) | Corn, switchgrass and miscanthus rhizosphere microbial communities from Kellogg Biological Station, Michigan, USA - KBS K5-10-3 metaG | ecosystem: Host-associated > Plants > Roots >... | reverse complement strand
CGAGATTCTGGTGCGCGTACTGGACGGCCGCGCAGACCTGCTGGAAGAGGTGGAGGCGCTTGCGGACGTCGAGCCGGTGCTCGTCGCAATAGTGATCGAGACGGATGCCGTCGATGTACTCCATCGCGAGATACGGCACGCCGTCCTCGCCCGCGCCGCCGTCGAGCAGTCGGGCAATGTTAGGGTGATTCAGGTTGGCGAGGATCTGCCGCTCGGCGCGAAAGCGGCGTGCCAGCGCACTGGCCGGCACCAGACCGCCGATGAGCTTGACCGCGACCTGCTGCTGAAACTGCTCGTCGGCGCGCTCGGCCAGGTAGACCGCGCCCATGCCGCCACGGCCCAGCATGCGCACGACGCGGTAGCGTCCGATGAGGCGACCGGGCGGCACGTCCTGGACGTCGGCCCAGCTGCCTGCGACTGCGCGATCTATGCTGTCCCCGAGTGCGGCACTGCCGCTGGTCGCCCCGGCGAGCAGGCTGAGAACCTCGTCTGCGAGCGCCAGATCCTCGCCGCAGCGCTCGTGCAGCCAGCCATTCAGCTGTCCCGCGTTGAGCGCGCGTGCCTCCTCGAACAGTTCCTGGATACGTTGCGAACGCGCACGCGACATCCCCGCTGTCTCAGCCATATCCGCATCTACCCCCGCTGCCGCCCATTCGGGTCATCTTGTAATCTCAAGTTATCACGCTACGCTGCCGCCCAATGCGAATATTCCTCAGCTACGCGTCCGAGGACCGTGAACGCATCGAGCCAATCCGTTTTGCCCTGGCGGAGCAGGGGCACGACATCTTCTACGACCGCGAAGATCTGAAGCCGGGCGAAAGCTACGACTCGAGGATTCGCAGCGCCATCGAGCGCACTAACCTGTTCATCTGCTTTCTGACGCCCCATACCGTCGATGCCGGCAGCTACACGCTGAGCGAGCTGGCCGTTGCGGAGCGCATGTGGCCCAACGCCGATGGCCGCGTGCTGCCAGTCATGCTCGACCAGGTTCCGCGCAAGGATATTCCCGCCTATCTGCGGTCCGTGACCTGGCTCGAGCCTGTCGGCAATGTCACGGCGAGCGTTTCGGATGCGGTCTATCAGCTCGCGCGCGATCGCAAGCGCAAGCGCACGCGAAAGCTCGCGATCGTGGCCGTCGCCATCCTGGTCCCGGCAGCGATCGCTGCTTACTGGCTAGTGCAGCGCGCAACGATGTCCGCGAAGGACGGTGTGCCGCTGGTGCACATCGAAGGCGGCACGTTCACGATGGGCGACGACGAGTTCTTTCCGATGCGCCAGGTGTTCGTCAGTCCCTTCTATATGGATGCGTACGAGGTGACGACAGCACGCTACGCGAAATTCCTGGAGGCGAACGGCTCGCTCGCGCCGCCGGACGAATGGGTGGGCATCGACCTGAAGAAGAACGGCGAGCTTCCGGTTGTCGGCGTGTCGTGGAACGACGCCGATGCTTACTGCCGCTGGGCCGGCCGACGTCTTCCCACCGAAGCGGAGTGGGAAAGAGCAGCGCGTGATGGCGATCAGCGCAAGTATCCATGGGGCAACGAAGACCCTGGCGCCGGGCGTGCGGCCTACTCACGCAAGGCGGAGTATGCGTACGAGGGTGGATTGGAGCGCGTCGGCTCGCTCGAAGCCGGTCGCAGTCGCGAAGGTGTCTACGATCTCGAAGGCAACGTCTCGGAGTGGGTCAGCGACTGGTTCACCGAGAGCTTTGCGGTCGACGACGTGCGCAATCCGAAAGGGCCGCCGACGGGTGAGAAGAAAGTGATTCGCGGCAGCGGCTGGCACGAGCCGGCGGAGCGGCTCGGCGGATCGCGGCGCTACCAGGCGTCGCCGGAGAATCGCACGGACGACGTGGGCTTCAGGTGTGCGATGGATGCGAAGTCGGGCTGAAGCCCGACCTCGCGTTGTCCGATTACAGGCGCACGACCGCAGAGCTCGTGCCACGTGACTTGACGTCCTCCATGGCGCGATCGGTCGCGAAGTGCACGCACTGCTGCAGCGGGTTATAGAAATCCAATCTGAGCATGACTCCGCTGCGCACGCAGACACGGCGAGCAGCGGCCTCGACGCGCTCCTGCAGGATCGCGGCATCGGCCGCATTCGCGATGTTGAGGTCGGCGTAGCTCACGACTTCGTAGGGCGCATTCTTGGCAACGACGGTGGCCTGTGCGGTGCTGGCCAGGCAGCCGACCAGTAATGCAGCAAGGACCAGGGTACGGGTCTTCATCTCTCGCTTCTCCGATGGGTGATGTCTCTCAAGTGGAAAACGTAGCGACGCCGAAAAAACCGACACAAGCGTACGGCTCAACCCGAAAGGGCATAACCCACTTTGGGCTGAAGCCCGGCCTACACGGGGTTGTAGGCCGGGCCCAGCTTTCAGGCTCCCTCCCGGTCAGTGCTCCCAGCGGTTCCAGCGATCGTTCGGTAGCAGGAAGTGCTCGAACGCGTGCTCGGCCACCTTCGTGCCTTGCTTACGCGCAGTGACGTCGGCGAAGCGGAAGTGAATGCCGAGGTAGATGCGGGCCTCGACGACATCGTCAGCGGCGTCCGAGAACCGCGCGTAGGTGCGCGTCTTCTTCACCGCCAGCGGATGCAGGCTCGTGACTTCCAGCGGACCGCGATCCGATCCGAAGAACATCTCCATCGTGCGAGTCATCGCAGCCACCAGGCTGTTCGCACCCGAGGTGTAGTCCGGATAGTTCGGCGTGTTCACCAGCGGCTGCCAGGTCGGGTCGGGAAACGTGAGCCGGTTGCCGTCGCTCGCGGCTTCGCGAATCGCCGTCAGCGGACGCCAGAACACGTATGTCTTCTTGCTGTCCCAGCAGGTGATCAGCGCATCGGCGCCGGCCATGTTCGCCAGGGCGAACAGGCGAGCGCTGTCGCCGATCCGGTGGACTCGCTGTTGCGCGACACCTCTCAGCACTCGATTCCATTGCGTGAAGAAGTTGTCGTTGTAGAAGTACGCGAGGTCCGTCTGCTCCGCCGTACGCATCGTGCTATTGAAGGCGCCGAGCGCCATCACTTCGGCGTAGTCCTGCGTGTAGAGCTTGCTCGTCAACGCGGGCGGCGGGGGTGCGCGAAAACGCCGCGGGCTGGTGAGCGTGAACGGAGTCGTCTCGGCGAGCCACGGTGTCACCATCGGCGAGAACGGCGCCGGTGCGGGCGGCGTGCCGATGAACGAATCCGTCGGCCGCCAGGTGCCCACTTCAGTCGAACCCACGAACGGCGGCGGCGCCGGATTCGGCGTGGCGCGACGCAGCGGCACGATGCTGGCCGCGGCCTTTTCGCCGACGACCAGGCCCGGATCGCCATTCAGTCCGTTGGCGGCGAGGTAGTTGTAGTAGGCAGTGTCCAGCGTGGTCAGTTGCGTCGGGTAGATCGCAACGAGCACGCCGTGAGCAGCAGCAGCCGTCGCCGCCGAGCGCGAACCCTTCGCATCCTGCATCTCGAAGTGATACGGCTCGTAGCGCTGCTCGATCGCTTGAATCGCGTCGTGCACGGCGATGTGGACCAGCGCCACATCGAGCATGCCCTGCGGGCCAGGCCGCGCCGCAGTGACGGCATCCATCGTGATTGCATTCCAGTCGGTGACAGCATCAGCCTGCACGAGCGCCGAGAACCCCAGCGTCGCGCACGCGACCGCACCCGCCAGCTTTGGCAGTTTCAACATGACAATTCTCCCGATTGAGTAGTGGTGGGCGCGCGATTAGCGGCGCACGTAAGCGACGAGCGTCGAGCGGGACTCGACGTCAGCCATGGCACGAGCGGTCGCGGCTTTGGCGCAGCGCTGGACCGGGTGCTGGAGATCCAGCGGCAGCAACTCCACGTCGCGGCTGCAAACGCGGTGAGCAGCAGCGGTGACGCGCTGGAGCAGGATGGCGGCGTCGGCTTCATTCGCCAGGTTCAGGTCGGCGTAGCTCACGACTTCGAACGGCACGTCGTCGGTAACCGTGGTCGTGGCGTGTGCAGTCGCGGCTAAAGCGCCGAACAGCAACGGTGAAAAGACTGGGGCCAAAGTCTTCATCTCGTTCTCCTATTGGTGGTTGTTTGAATCGTCAGCGCAAGACGCGCTTGGCCGGAGAGAACGGAGGGTCGAGAGAAAAGCCGCCAGAAACAGGCCGGCTCAGCCCGAAAGGGCATGAGCCACCGGACTAAAGTCAGCCCGGGAGGAGGTTGCCGTCTTCGAGCGCCTGCTTGAGCAGCACGCGCGCCTTGTCCCAGTCTCGCTGTGCGGTCCGCTCGGAGATGCCGCGCATGGACGCGATCTCGATGAGCGAGTAGCCGCAGAAGAACTTCAGATCCACGAGCTGCGCCAGCGCGGTGTCGTGTTCCGCCAGCTTGTCGATCGCTGCGCCGAGGCGTTCGAGATCGGCTGCCTCGGTCTGCTGCTCGGGCACTTCGGTCGGCAGACGCGTGATGTGGAAGGCACCGCCACGCTTCTCCGCCTGTCGGCTGCGGGCATAGTCGATCACGAGCGTGCGCATCGCTCGCGAGGCATAGGCGAGAAAGTGCGGCTCATCCGGAAATGCGGCGTCCGAGCGTTCCTTCATCTTGAAATACGCTTCGTGCAGCAGCGTCGTGGCGCTGAGTGCGACTCCGCCGGAGTTGCGTCTGATCTCACGTCGCGCGATGCGTCGCAGCTCGTCGTACAGCGACACGAACAACGCGCTTTGCTCTTGAGCCGATCCGCTGTTGAGGTTGGTCACTGCCGTTCTCGCTCGCGGGCGCCTTCGAGGATATGCACGAGGGAGTAGTTTGCCTCATGACACGCGAACTCGAGCAGCGGCTCGTCACGGCGCAGGAAGTGGGACTCGCCGGTCCACGGCTGCGTGTAGTAGGTGGGGTCTTCGACCGTGAACGTGTAGTCGATGGTGTCGGGAGCGACACGGGCGAACCGCTCCGTGACCACGGTTCGCGGCGTCACGAGAAAATCACCGGTGGTGCCGACGCGAAGATGATCGCTGGGCGTGAAGCCGCGCGTCTCGACGACGAGTTCGTCGCCTTCCCAGCGGCCGATCGAATCGCCGAGCCACGAAGTGATCGCGGCCGGTGCGGGCTGCGAATTGAGCCGAACGATGCGGGCCGCGCCGACGAACTCCGACACGAAGACGAAAGCGTCCGCGGTCTGCACGATCTGATGCAGATTGACGCCGGTCCGGATCGCGAGAATCGGCGGCTGCGTCGTCTGCGAGGCCAGGCATCGCTCAGGTGCGGGACGTTGTTCCGGGCCATCCATCGCAGTGAGTACACCCGCTCGTGCGCGCGCGACCTGCTGCTTGAAGAGATCGTTGCCGGGAATCAACCCGTCGGGCGGATCGACGATGATCGAGCTGCGCAGCTGGCCGCGAACGCGCTCGATGCCATGGGGATCGAAGTACTCGGTCGGCTCCGTGGGGGTATTGCGGTCTTCGAAGCGCGCGGTCACGGATGCCAGCAACTTCGTTGCCTGCGCCTCGTCGATCACCAGCGTGGAAAAGCCGGCGGGACGTTGCAGCGGCGTTCCGTTCGATGCCACCCACACGCCTTGCATGTCGGGCTGGCCACTGTCGAGGCGGGGTGGACTGTATGACTGCTCTTTGGCGACTGCCGAGCAGCTGAGAGCGACCAGTACCGCGAGGCCCCACCGATACATGGGGCCTCACGGTAGCACAGGCGTTATTCGAACGCGTTGAGAACCACCACTTCGCCCTGGCGCTTCAGCGCCGCGGCCGCATCCACTTCGGCAAGGGCACGTGCCGTGGCGTCGTCGGCGCACGCCTGCCGACGCCACTGGATCTCGATGGGCAGCAGCATGGCATTGCGCAGACCGCAAACATTGCGGGCAGCAGCCTTGATGCGGCCGAGCAGGATCTGCGAGTCAGCCTGGCTCGCGAGATTCAGGTCGCCATAGCGCACGACCTGCTGCTGCACGCTCTTGGCGGTAACAGTGGCCTGCGCAGTGGCGGCCATGCAGCCGGTCAGCAGGGTGGCAACAGCGATAGCAAACGTCTTCATCAGCTCTCTCCAGTCTTAAAGGTATTGGGCACTGATGACAGTTTGCTGTGACGCCGTGAACGTGGCGGCAACCGCGTCGTGAAAAAGCCGTGAACGCCGCGTACCATCAATCGCATGATTCGCGCGCTCTGGCTGCTGGTGCTGATTTCTTCCGCGGCGTTTGCAGACACGCGGAATGTACTTTTGGTCATTGCGGACGACCAGGGCCTGGACCTCGGCGTTTATGGCAACAGTGTTCTGCGCACGCCGAATCTCGATCAGCTTGCTGCTCGCGGCACGCTCTTCACTGAAGCATTCGCGACCGTGTCTTCGTGCAGCCCGAGTCGCTCCGTCATCTATACGGGCCTGTACTCGCATTCGAATGGCATGTACGGGTTGGCGCACGATGTGCACAACCAGCACCTGCTGCCGTCGGTACGCACGCTGCCGCAGATTCTGCAAGCCGCCGGCTACCGCACGGCACTCGTCGGCAAGAAACACATTCTTCCGGACGATGCGCTGCCTTTCGATGAGGAGCTGGCACCGGAGCGGCCGGGCATTCGCGACGTGGCCTTCATGGCCGGCGAGGCGCGCAAGTTCATGGCCAAGAGCGCCGACCGGCCCTTTCTATTGATCGTTGGCTTCAGCGACCCGCATCGCGCGGAACAGAATTTCGGCAACACGCGCACATGGCCTGGAGTAACGCCCGCGACTTACGATCCGGCCAAAGTCGTCGTGCCTGCGCACCTGCCGGATCTGCCTGAAGTACGCCGTGACCTGGCGGACTACTACGAGTCGGTCAGTCGGCTCGACAGCGGAGTCGGGATGTTGCTGGAAGCCCTGCGAGAGACCGGACACAGCTCCGACACGCTCGTGATCTATCTGAGCGACAATGGTCGCGCTTTCCCCGGGGCCAAGACCACGCTCTACGATGAAGGCATTCATCTGCCGCTGATCGTCTCATCGCCCACGCAGGGTAAGCGCGGCGTTCGCAACGACGCGATGGTCAGCTGGATCGACATCGTGCCGACGATCCTGGATTGGACTCGAGTGTCGAGGACGCAGCCGCTCCCGGGCAGATCGATCCTGCCGATCCTGGAACAGTCAGATCCGCCGGGGTGGGATCGCGTGTTCGCGTCCCACAACTTTCATGAGATCCAGCAGTACTACCCGATGCGGGCGCTGCGCACGCGCGAGTACGAGTACATCGTCAATCTCGCCGCGCCGTTGGAGTTTCCGATCGCAGGCGACATCGCATCCTCGCCGACCTGGCGCGCGATCGAAGCGCGGCCGGCAGTCGGACTCGGCGCGCGCACCACGCAGGCGTTTCTGCATCGCCCGCCCGAAGAGCTCTACGATCTCAGGAAGGATCCCGCAGAAGTACACAACCTCGCCGCCGATCCCGCGCACCGTGCGGTGCTGGAACGCATGCGCGCCGAGCTGACAAAGTTTCGGTCAGACACCAAAGACCCGTGGTTGCCAGGGCAGTCAGCGGTCTTCGGGCACCGCGACAATCATTAGAGTCCGACCTTACGCAGCAGCGCGTACGCGAAGCATTGCTGAACGCCACCAGGTGTCGAATGGACTTCTCGTCGCGATTCTACGAGTGCGAAGGATTCGCCGAACAAGGCGGCGATATCGGCGGGATCGCGACGGACGACCGGCAGGCCGCTGCAGCGTTCGGGTCCATCGGCAGCGAAGCAGCCGATGACTGCGTGTCCGCCGGGTGCAATGGTGCGCGTGGCGGTTTGCACGTACGCCTGAGCTGCTTCGGGCGCCGTGAGAAAGTGGAGGGCCGCGCGATCGTGCCAAAGGTCGAAACTGCCTTCGCGCAGATTCAGTGCCGTCACGTCTGCGACGAGCCAGTCGACACGCGCAGCTCGCGCGCCCAAGCGCTGTCGGGCGATCTCGAGCGAGGCCGGCGAGAGATCGACGACGGTGATCGACTGGACACCGAAGTCGAGCAGGTCATCCACCAGCGTCGACGCGCCGCCGCCGATGTCGACGACGCGAGAGCGCGGACCGAGCCCGGCTTCAACCAGCAGCTCGAACGAGACGTCGAGGTGCGCGCGATACCAGCTGACCTGGTCCGTCCACTTGGTCCGGTACGCGTTGTCCCAATGCGCGCGGTCGTTCGTCACGAGGCCCCGGCAGTCGCTCGACCTCAGCCGAAAGGCTTGTCGATCGACGTCGGCGGCACCGAGAACCACTTCGGCCCGCTCTCGGTCATGTGGATGCAATCTTCGAGTCGCACGCCGAAGCTGCCTGGAATGTAGATACCGGGCTCATCGGAGAAGCACATGCCCGGTGCGAGAGGCGTCACTTCGCCGTGGACGAGGTACACAGGCTCGTGTACGTCGAGGCCGATTCCGTGTCCCGTTCGATGTGAAGTGCCTGGCAGCTTGTACCCCGGGCCATAGCCAGCCTTCACATACGCCGCGCGTACAGCATCGTCCGCTGCACCCGCGGGTGTTCCGACCTTTACGGTTTCGAATGCGATCTGCTGACCGCGCTTGACGAGATCCCAAACGTCGCGCTGCTGCTTGGTCGGTTCGCCCATCACCATCGTGCGCGAGATGTCTGATTGGTAGCCCTCGTAGCTGCAGCCGCAATCCAGCAGCACGATTTCGCCCGGTCGGACTTCCTGCGGTTTGCGCGATCCGTGCGGATACGCGCTGGCCTCGCCGAGCAGCACGAGGTTGAACTCCGGACTGCCGCCGTGCTTCGCCATTGCCGCCGCCATGATCGTGCTGATATCGGCCGGCGTCATGCCGCGCGCGATCTGCGGACCGGTGTCGCGATAGGCGGCGATCGTGATGTCCGACGCAGCTTGCATCAGCGCGATCTCCGCGGGTGACTTGATGGCGCGACAAGTGCGCACGACAGCGGAATCGCCGCGCGTTTCGATACCCAGCGTTCGCAGGCCTTCGAAGGCGAAGAAGCGCGTCGTCTCTTCCACGCCCACCGGCCCTTTGGCTGCACCGTGCTCCTTGAGCCAGTCGGCAAGTCGTGCGAACGGGCTCTCGTGCTCGCTCCAGATGCGGACGTCCGCGGGGATCTGCAGGCTCTCGCGGACGGAAGGCTCTTCGAACTCCGGTGTGACGATGACCGCCTCGCCATCAGCCGGGATCAATGCGGCAGTCAGCCGCTCACTGCGACGCCACTGCACGCCGGTGAAATACACGAGCGAGCTGCCGGACTCGACCAGCAAGGCCTTGAGTCCTGCGGCGCGCATCAACTTCTGGGCCTTGGCGATCCGCTGCAGGCGCTCGGCACGCGTGATTGGCGGCGGCAATGAAGCAGGGGTCTTCTCGCCCCCGGTCTGAGCGGCGAGCAACGTTGGCCGCAGGCCGATCAGTCCGGCTGTGGCGGCCAATCCAAGGAAAGCACGTCGGTTGGTTTGCATAGTGGCCGCTAGTTTATCGCGCGAGTCCGGCTGCGTGCGCCTCCTTCTGCAGCCGCGCGTACACGTTCGCAAGCTCGTCGATGACAGCCGATTGCTGATGCAAGTCGACTCGTCCTTCGAACGCACCCCGCGCCAGCGGAGCGAACCGACGGACCGCTGTCACCCAGGCTGGCCAGCTTGGCAACGAGTGCGCCCGGCCGGCGTAGAGGTGATCGAGCTCGTCCACGAGATAGTGCTCGGAGCGATCCAGACGCGGCGTCGTGCCATTCTTTGCCGTAAAGATCGTGAGTGGCACGATCATCTCGGCGAGCGACTCAGCCGCTGCCGGCACCGGTGCTGGAGGTCGGGTTCCGAACGCGACACGTGCCAGCAGCCAGGGGCGCGTCCCGACGAGTCCAGCCGAGGGATCCGCCGGGACCCAATCCTTCGAACGATCGTCGAGCACCTCCAGCCAGCGATGATCGTTGTGCCGGCGGCCAAACACCGACATTCCCGGGCCGTCCTTCTTTACCAGCGCGCGCGCGTCCGCTTCGCGCTCGTCGGACGCAGGCTGAAGATTGATCTCTGCGACCCAGCGATAGGGGATACCGGCCGGCTTGATGAGCCGTTCGAGCACCGACGAGAGATCTGCGCAGTTGCCCGCGCCGCGAGCGAGGATCTGCTCGGGAGTGCGCTTCTGGTAATCAGTCGCAACCCACTCGAGCCGCGAGTTCATCCACGACACGAGGCGCTGCGTTCGTGTGACCGCGTCGCCATCGCCGGCGACGCGTTGCGCGAGTGTGTCGATCTCTGCCGCGGTCGTCGGCAGATTTTCTGCGTGCGCCGCGAAACAGATGCAGACGGCCAGGAGGAGAGCCGCTCGTGAAAACGCGCTTGAGTGCGTCATGGAGACCTCAGGATACGCCGACCTCATCGCCGATCGCTACGCGACCGGGTGTGACCGTCGAACCATAGATGCCAACACAGCCCTCGCGGTTGCGAGCGACCGCGCGCAGGATTGCGGGATTTCGCTCGGTAGTCACCGGGTCGATTGTGATGACGACGCAGCGGCCATCGCGTTTGTCGACACGCATCGCCATGCCGCCGATGTTCAGGGTACGGCCCACCCAGTCGTCTTCCTGGAAAGGTGCCGCATCGGATGCCTCCATCAGGATGTTCGGTCGGAAGCGCGCGACGTCCAGTGGCGTGCCGACCATTTCGCCGAGTCGCGCGAGCGTCTGCGTCGTGACGAGCGACAGCGGGAAGGTGTCGAAGATGCCGACGTTTTGCTTGATCACGCGCACGCCTTGCGGATAGAGCTCAGCCGCCAATGCCGGGTCGGTGACGTCGAAGGTAACTCCTGCTGGTGTGCGCACGAGGGTGGCCGACTTGTCAGGCTGCAGCGGATCGACGAACGACGGATGGTAGTGGTTCAGGTCCGCGCGCTCGCGTAGCGTGAGCCAGGGAAAGCCACTTTGCGGCACACCGTCACGAACGAAGGCCCAGCGGCGATCCCCGCTGAAGCCGTGCCAGGACACGCCGACTTCGCGCAGCGGTTCGGCTGCCATCGACTTCACGGGATAACGCCACAGCCCAGCAACATGGCCGACAACACGTCCGACAAGCATGAGACACCTCCGTAGGAGGCGCCCTTGGACCAGGAGGTGCCGTCGAGCGTGACGGATGAGAATCCGCTGCAGCGCCCCTCGACGGCGGGTGTGCGTAATGTAACCTACGCGCAGCTCAGCCCATAGCGAGAAGTGCCGTGCCAGCCGCCAGCGGATTACGGTTCACCGGAGCTGCCGCAGGCCTCAGCCTGATCGCCGCAACGTATTGCCTCGTTCATGGCTTCGTCATCGATGTCGAGATGAATTTGCCGCGCACGCTGGCGTGGGCGGTCGTCTCGACATTGCCGTGGCTCTGCGCGTGGGAAGCGCTGAAGTGGGTCGAGAAGCGGCCGGCGCAATCTTTGCAACTCGTGCTGTCCGCAGGAGTGTTGATCTCGGCGCTCGCCGTTTGCGTTGCCCTGGAGTACGCGCTCGCCGCGGTCTACTCCACGGACAACGACTCGCTCGGACAGATTGTGTACCGACTCCTGCCGATTCCGTTTGGCCTCGCGGTCGTGCGGCGGTTGATGCGGCCTTCGCAGCCTGTGCGCGAGTTGCAGGCCGATCCCGTTCTGAATGTGCCGACACGCCAGGGCACGCTTGCCGTACGGGCCTGCGATATCGAATACATCAAGGCCGCCGGCAACTACGTCGAGCTGGTCACTGGTGATCGAACGTTGCTGCTGCGCGCGACGCTGCAGGATCTGAACGATCAGCTGGCCCCGATCGGCTTCTTGCGGGTGCATCGCTCGTTGCTCGTCAATCCGTTGCACGTCGTGGCCACACGCCGGGGGCCGCGCGGACGGCGAGTCGTCGAGGTTCGTAGTGGTGCGGAGCTGCCGGTCGGTCGTCAATTCGGCGATAACGCAGCCGCGTTCGTCACAATTGCGCAGCGTTCGTCCCAGCGCGATTGAGAGAACCGCTTCGGGCTGCTGAAGTGGCCGCCCTATGAAGCTCGAACCTTCCTTCTATCGCAGCGTGGCGGTGTGCTCGATCCTGTCTGCGATCACGACGCTGGGATTGATCTACCTGCCGGAGTTCTACCAGCCGGCCGAAGGGTTCGAAGGACGCATGCGGCGCGTCGCCGATCCGGCGTACGTGCTGCGCTCGTGGGTTTACCTGGTTCATCCGTTCCTGACCTTTGCGGCGGCGCTGGGCATCGCCTTGCGGATTCGCCGCCTGCGTCCGGTGGCCGCGATCATAGGCATCGCTGGCTTCGCGCTCTGGGCCAGCAACGAAGCTCTGCAACAGACCATGACGATCTTTGCGTTCGATAAATGGCGAGCGGCTTACTTCGCGGCGGATGCGGCGACCCAGGCGATCGTTCGTACCAACACCGCGATGTACGACGGTCTCTGGGATGCGTTCTATTTAGTCCTGTTGATCGGCTTTTCTATCGGCAACACCAGCCTGGGTCTCGCGCTGGTGCGTGCCGGCCGAGGTCTGACGCGCATCGTCGGCGGTTTCCTGCTCGCCGCCGTTGCGATCACGCTGCCGATCATCACGGGCGAGATGCAGTTGTGGTCGTTGCCCGAGCCGCTCGCGAGTTGGAGTTATCCAGCGATTCAGCCTCTCGCTCGCACGCTCATCGGCCTGTGGCTCTGGACTGCAGCGAACGAGCAAGAGCCGTTGCCTTCATTTCCATGGCGTCACTAGCATCGCAATAAAGGTTCGTGCGTTCGATCCCTCGAATCCCTCGACGCCGCACGCTTCGGGCATCGCTGCGGGCCGAAACGTGCGAAACAGCCGGTCCCATACCGTAAACAGCGTCGCAAAGTTGCTGTCCGCCTCGGCGGGTACGCGCGAGTGATGGACGATGTGCATTCCCGGCGTCACGATCAAACACGCGAGTGTCGAGTCGAGCGCGGGATGCAGTCGAATGTTGGCGTGCTGGAATACGAGCACAGGCAGCATCAGGATCGGCTGCAGTAGCAGCGCCATCGGCGGAATGCCGAACGCCAGCGTCGCGGCAGCCAGAAACGCGGCCCGCAACAGCATCTCCAGGGGGTGATTTCTGAACGATGTAGTCACATCCATTGTGAGATCGGTGTGATGGACGCGATGCAGCCGCCACAACCAGCCGGTCGCGTGGCTGATGCGATGTCGCCAGTAGTCGGTCAGATCGAGCAGCAACACTCCGAGCAGCCAGTAGAGCCAGGCGGGTGCATGGAGAGGGGCGAGGAGTCCCCATTGGCGCTCGCTCGTCCAGGTGGCGAGCGCGAGCAAGGCCGTTCCGGTGATCCCACCCAACACGAACGACAGGATTGAAATCAGCAGATTGCCGCGACGGCGTCCCGGTTGCGTCGGCATCATGCGCCGCGGTGCAAGCGCCTCCCATCCCCAGAACAGCGCGTACGCAACGACGACCAGGAGTAGCGGCAGGCGCGAGAGTGCTTCGTTCATCGCAGTGAACGTAGAAGGCGTACGATGACGGCACAAGTCGGCCGAACGGCGTACAGCGCTGCTGACGCAGGAGTCGTTCGTTGCGTGAAATCAGAGAGCGCGTAGCGGAAGTAACATCTGCAGCGGAGCTGCTGGGCGACACATGGAGTATCGTGCGTCTGTCGGCAGAGGCGATAGCTGCCGCGTGTCCGCGCGGAACGGCGGTGGCCTTCACTCGCCGACTGGATGGCAGCTACGACGCCTTCGCTGCTGTCGTAGATCGAACATTACTGCCGCCGAGGCCGAGACCTGCGCAGCGGGTGCCGTGGGTGGTCGATATCGAGCATGTTCCTCGCTGGCAGCGCAACGGTTGGGTCGAGCCGATACGCGCCGGCATTCACGGCCCCGTTTATTTTGCAAATCCGGCTGTGCCGCGCTGGATCGATTCACGAGAGGCGCCGGACTATGGGCGCATGATGGTCTGTCACGGCGGCAAGATGATCGCGTGGGTCGGCACATACATACCCGGCGAGCGGCCGTTTCGCCGTCGCGAGAGGGCCGCGTTGCTCGAAGTGTCGTCGCAGTTGGCCGTGCCTCTGCACAGCGCCGTGCTGTTGAGCAAGGGCGTTCAGCCGATCGAGCTGTCCTCGCGACAGGCAACGATCGTGTCGCGCGTGGCGATGGGCTACACCAACAAGCAAATCGCGCGCGAGCTCGGTGTCTCACCTGCGACCGTCAAGACGGTGCTCGAGCGCCTGTATCGCGCAACCGGTACGCAGAATCGTACCGCGCTCGTCGATTGGTGGAGGACCGGGTTTCGCGTCAGCTGATGGATGTAGCCCGAGTCATTCTCACGCGCTCGCCACTCGCCACAAATCCACGCCTGAATACTTCAGGCGCATGCACTTGCCGTTGACGACTTCGCCGAAGCGAATCCATTCCGTGTTGGAGGGCTCGTCGCGCAGGCGGAA
>Ga0070702_100000470_pt1 | contig 14413 bp, 12 predicted proteins | sample KBSK5103metaG_FD_65466 | JGI IMG/M metagenome (GOLD analysis project Ga0070702, IMG submission 65466) | Corn, switchgrass and miscanthus rhizosphere microbial communities from Kellogg Biological Station, Michigan, USA - KBS K5-10-3 metaG | ecosystem: Host-associated > Plants > Roots >... | reverse complement strand
CAGCTGGCCGCGTCGGTACCGGAGCCCGGCGCGCCCGCGTCCCATGGCGACGACGCGCCGCCGGCAGACCTTGTTTCACGTGGAACAGAGGCTGTGGGAGGCGCCGACCACTTGTCCGAGCGTGATCAGCTGGCCGCGTCGGTACCGAAGCCGGGCGCGCCTGCGCCCCATTTCGACGACGTGCCGCCGGCAGACGATGTTTCACGTGGAACAGAGGCTATGGGAGGCGCCGACCACTTGTCTGAGTGTGATCAGCTGGCCGCGTCGGTACCGGAGCCCGGCGCGCCCGCGTCCCATGGCGACGACGCGCCGCCGGCAGACCTTGTTTCACGTGAAACGGATGACATGGGAGAGGCGGAGCGCTTGTCTGAGCGTGATCAGCTGGCAGCGTCCCTACCGGAGCCCGGCGCTGACACGCCCCTGGCCCAAGCCGTCGCGGCCGATGCCCGCCGCCGGATCTCGCTGAACGGCAAGGTCTTCCCCAAGCCGGACCGCACCCGCATCCTGACGGTGGCTAACCAGAAGGGTGGCGTGGGCAAGACGACGACGACGGTCAACTTGGGGGCAGCCCTGGCGCAGGCCGGTCTGCGGGTCCTCATCGTCGACATCGACCCCCAAGGGAATGCCAGCACCGCGTTGGGCATCGACCATCATGCTGACGTCCCCAGTATCTATGACGTGCTGGTGGACGGTAAGGCCATTGTTGACGTGGTGCAGGAGTGTGTGGACGTTCCCAACCTGTGGTGCGCCCCCGCCACGATCGACCTGGCGGGCGCCGAGATCGAGCTGGTTTCGCTTGTTGCGCGTGAGACTCGTATGCAACGGGCGCTGAGTGCCTATGTCAGTGGTGCCGCAGAACGTGGCGAGGAACGCCTGGACTACATACTGATCGACTGCCCACCCAGCCTGGGCCTGCTAACGGTTAACGCGTTTGTCGCAGCCGATGAGGTCTTCATCCCCATTCAATGCGAGTACTACGCGCTGGAGGGACTATCCCAGCTGCTCAAGAACATCGAGATGATCAAGAGCCATCTCAACCCGGTTCTGCACGTCTCCACCATCTTGTTGACCATGTATGACGGTCGCACCCGTCTGTCGGCCCAGGTCGCCGACGAGGTGCGCTCGCACTTCCCAGCCCAGGTGCTGCGCACATCCGTGCCGCGTTCCGTGCGAATCTCCGAGGCGCCCAGCTTCGGCCAGACCGTGATGACCTACGACCCCACCAGCAGTGGGGCGCTGTCCTACCGTGAGGCCGCCAGCGAGCTGGCCGACCGAGGCGTGGCCGGGTTAACCCCGGACGGCCAGCTCCGCAGGGAGTAGCTCGCCAGACGCTCTGCGAACAGGGTGAACGTGTCCAACCCGAGCGAGTCCTCGCGTCGGTCGTGTGCTTCAGAGAGGTCATGGGTATGAGTCAGAAGCGTCGTGCATTGGGTCGTGGGCTCGGAGCATTGATTCCGACAGCTCCGGCGGACGACGGCAGTAGCAGCCCGATGGATGTGTTTTTCAAGGGCAGCTCCTCCCCCCGTGCTGACCCAAGACCTCCTGTTTCACGTGAAACGCCCGGCGACTACCCTACCCAGAGGTCGGAGGAAGCCACCGCCACGGCATACCTGGATCTGGCGCCGGTCCCCGGAGCGCGCTTCGCGGAGCTGCCGGTGCTCTCCATCCGGCCGAACCCCAAGCAGCCACGCCAGGCCTTCGGCGACGAGGACATGGCCGAACTGGTCTTTTCGATCCGCGAGATCGGCGTGTTGCAGCCCGTCGTCGTACGTCCCATTCCGGCGGAGGAGCTGGACAAAGCCGCAGGTCAGGGCCCTGGCGGGGCCGAAGGGCCGCAGTTCGAGCTGATCATGGGCGAGCGTCGGTGGCGCGCGAGCCAGGCCGCTGGGCTGGCAGTCATTCCCGCCATCATCAAGGACACCCACGACGACGACCTCCTGCGTGACGCCCTCCTGGAAAACCTGCACCGTAGCGAGCTGAACGCCTTGGAGGAGGCTGCCGCGTACCGGCAGCTGTTGGACGACTTCGGCTGTACTCACGACGAGCTGGCTGCTCGCATCGGCCGTTCGCGCCCACAGATCTCGAACACCCTGCGTCTGCTCAAGCTCCCCCCGCTGGTGCAGCGTCGCGTTGCTGCAGGGGTGCTGAGCGCCGGTCACGCCCGGGCGCTGCTCGGGCTTGCCGACGGTGGCGCCATAGAGCGGCTGGCCCAACGGATCGTGTCCGAGGGTCTGTCAGTGCGCAACGTCGAGGAGATCGTCACCCTCGGCGACGACGACGCTCCCCGGGCCCGCAAGCCGCGTGCCGGATCTCGCCGCCCACAGCTGGACGAGCTGGCCGCCCAGCTCTCCGACCGCTTCGACACTCGGGTGCGCATCAACCTCGGTCAGCGAAAGGGCCGGCTGACGGTCGAGTTCGCCTCGGTTGAGGACCTCAACCGCATCGTTGACCTGATCGGCGGCAGGGGCGAGGCGGCGGTCGGGGCCGGGCGGGAGTAGTCAGGGGCCGTGACACCTGAGGACAGTCATCCCTGAGATCGCCCCTACGGCCAGCCTGGGTCAGTTCCTGGGTCAGGCGCCTTTAGTGCCTGGTCAGGTGCCTGGTCAGGTGCCGGCCCGTTCCCTGGCCAGGTCCGGGGTCAGCTCCCTGGCCAGGTCCGGGGTCAGTTCCCTGGCCAGGTCCGGGGTCAGTTGCCTGGCCAGGTCCCGGGTGAGTTCGCGGGTAGGTTCTGTGCCGGGTCCCGGGTCAGGCGCCTTGTTTAGTTCACGCCGGGTCTGGGGGCCCGGGCGTGGCAAGCGCGCGTTCGGCGACGCCGGCGTAGACCCCGGAAGCGTCCAGGCCTGCCGCCTCGACCGCCATGGGGAAAAGGGATGTCTCCGTCATGCCGGGAGAGACGTTGGCCTCCAGGAACCAGGGGCGGTCGTCCCCGTCGATGATCAGGTCGACTCGGCTCAGGTGCCGGTGGCCGAGGGTGCGATAGGCGCAGAGGCTGGCGGCCGCGGCCGACGCGGCCGCCCCGCTGCTCAGGCGGGCGGGGGTGAAGAACTCGGTGGCACCTGCCGTGTAGCGGGCTTCGTAGCTGTAGACGCCGCCATCCGGCACGATCTCGACGGCGGGAAGGGTCTGGGGCTGACCATGTTCGTCCTCGACGATCGAGACCGCAACCTCGACGCCCTCGACAAGTCGCTCGATCAGGACAATATCGCCATATGCATAGGCGGCGATCATCGCGGAAGGAAGCTCCGCGGCCGACCGCACGATGGTCAGCCCCAACGCCGATCCGCCACGCGACGGCTTCACCACCAGGGGCAGGCCGAGGGCGTCGACGACCAGCTCCAGCACCGCGTGCGCGCCCAGCTCCCGGAAAGTGGCGTGCGAGAGCGCGACACCGGCCGGGGTGGACACGCCGGCCGCGCGCACCAACGCCTTGGCGACGGGCTTGTCCCAGGTCAGGCGGCAGGAGGAGGGACTGGAGCCGACGTAGGCAATACCCAATGACCCCAACAGATCCCCAAGCGCCCCGTCCTCACCAGTGGCACCGTGCAACACCGGCCAGATGACCTCGGGCGGCGAGCTCCTGATCGCCGAGAGCAGCGTCGAATCGACGTCGCGGATGTGGGTCTCGGTGCCGGAGCGGGTCAGCGCGTCTGCCACGCGCCGGCCCGAACGCAGCGAGACGTCACGTTCGTGGCTGAGCCCGCCGGCCAGGACCATGACCTGCCTGCCGTGCCTGACGTGTGTCATGTTGAAATCCTCACCACGAAGGGAATGCAGGCAGGGGACCTGCCAGGCACGACGGCGAGGACCTTATCGCGCAAGGCCGATCTCACCCAGTGCATCACGAGAGGTCTGGTGCCGGGGACTGGACGCCGTGGGACGGACCAGCACCCGCGGCCATGGCGTCGTACGGCCCGAACGTCTCGCGCAGCTCGAGCTCGGCCTGCACCACCCGGGCCAGCCGGCGTACGCCCACGCGGATGCGGTCCGGATCGGGGTAGCAGTAGGACAGTCTGATGTTGCGATGCCCGGTGCCATCGGCGAAGAAGGCCGTGCCCGGCACGTAGGCCACCCGCTCGGTGACCGCCCGGGGCAGCATCGCCTTGGAGTTCAGGCCCTCCGGCAGGGTGAGCCAGACGTAGAAGCCGCCGTCGGGGTGCGTCCAGGTGGCCTGTGGCAACAGGGCGCCCAGGGACTCGATCATGGCATCGCGACGGTCGCGGTAGAGCTCGCGGTAGACCTTGATCTGGGCCTTCCAGTCACAGGTGGCCAGATAGGTCGACACGGTCATCTGCGCGTAGGCCGAGGGGCACAGGATCGCCGACTCACTGGCGAGCACCAGCTTCTCGCGCACGGCATGTGGAGCCAGCGCCCAGCCCACCCGAAGCCCCGGCGCGAAGGTCTTGGAGAAGGACCCGAGATAGACGACGCCCTCCTGGGACAAGGAGCGCATGGCGTCATAGGGCTCACGGTCGAAGCCGAGCAGGCCGTAGGGGTTGTCCTCAAGCACCAGGATGCCGTGACGCCGGCAGATCTCGATGATCTGCGGCCGGCGCTGCGCCGACAAGGTGGTGCCGGCGGGGTTGTGGAAGTTCGGGACGGTGTAGAGGAACTTGATCCGTGCTCCGGCGGCCAGGAGGCCGAGGATCCGCTCCTCGAGGGCCTGCGGAACCAGGCCGTCATCATCGGAGGTGACGTGGGCGACCTGCGCCTGGTAGGCCGCGAAGACTCCCAGCGCGCCGACGTAGCTGGGCGACTCGGCAAGCACCACGTCGCCGGGGTCGATGAAGATGCGGGTGACCAGGTCCAGCGCCTGCTGGGATCCGGTGGTCACGACGATGTCGTCCGCGTGCGCGGAGATCCCCTCGAGGGCCATCACCTCCAGGATCTGCTCGCGCAGCACCGGGTCACCCTGCCCGGAGCCGTACTGCAGCGCAGTCAGCCCCTGCGTCGCCAGCATCTGCGCCACCGCGGCGGCGACGGTCTCCATCGGCAGCGCCGCGAGGTACGGCATACCGCCCGCGAGGGACACGACCTCGGGACGCGAGGCGACGGCGAACAGCGCGCGGATCTCGGAGGCGTTCATGCCTGCGGTGCGCTGGGCGTAGGCCTTCGTCCACGGGTCGAGCCGCGAGCCGTGCGAGCCTTCGGAGACAGAGCCGTGCGAGCGTTCGACGACAGGGTCGTGCGAGCGTTCGGACCTAGGACCGTGCTGACCTGCCGGGGGAGTCACGACCAAGCCTCCTCGCCCTGTGATCGAGCGGTCATCGAGAACGAAACGGGACCAACGGTATGCCGCGTGGCACGGCGCGTGGTAGGAGTCTCCCATGCAAGGTTGCTGCTGATGGCTGACTCTGTCCTTGGTCGCGACGTGTCTGCGATGAGCGGGTCCCGGACCGAGAGGTCCCCTGCCGGGAGCGGCCTGTTATGACCGGCGTCGGACGTGAGGTCTTCTCGCTGACCCTTGATCGCCTGCAGGACCTCCCGACACCGTGTCGCTCCTGCATCTTCTGGGAGCTTGACCCCGCGCTGGCCTCCGCCTCGATCGCGCGGGGCGACCCGGGGCTGGACAAGGAGTCATGGGTGTCCTTCGCGCTGCTGGAATGGGGCAGCGTCGGCCAGATCGGGTACATCGACGGGACCCCCGCCGGCTACATCACCTATGCCCCCCCGTATCTGGTGCCGCGGGGCGCCGCCTTCCCGACCGCGCCTGTCTCTGCCGACGCCGTGCTTCTGATGATGGCCCGGGTGGTTCCCGAGTTTGCCGGCCAGGGACTCGGGCGGGTGCTCATCCAGGGTGCAGCCAAGGATGTGATGCGTCGCGGTGTCCGGGCCGTTGAGGCGTTCGGCTACGCCGGAGACCCCGACTCACCGAAGGCGTCCTGTCTCATCCCGGCGGAGTTCCTGACCGCGGTGGGCTTCAAGACCGTCCGCGAGCATCGCACCTACCCCCGCCTGCGCCTGGACCTGCGCAGCGCCCTGACCTGGCGCGAGGACGTGGAGGCCGCGGTAGAGCGACTGCTGGCCACGGTCAGGACGCCGAGCCTGAGCCCGCCCCGCCGCGCATGACGTCGTGACCAGGTCTCCGCCCTGGACTACCTGGACTACGGGACGACCCTGGTCTACTCGGTGGAGGTAGGTTGCATCGGGCTGTAGGCGCGCAGGTCACCCAGGCGCAGGACGCCGGTGGAGTTGGTGTCGTCCTCGCCGAGGTACATCCGCTGAAGGGCGATGACGACGGACTCGGCCAACGTGTCCCGGAACATCGGGTCGGCCAGCCGCGCCGCATCCTCCTGATGGCTGAGGTAGCCGGCATCGATCCGCACGGTGGGCATCTGGGTGCGCTGCAACAGGACCCAGGCGCGGGGATGCGTGCGGCAGTCGGTCAGGCCGGTACGGGCCACCACCTCGCGCTGGATCAGCTCGGCGAGCTGCTGGCCCACGGCTGACCAGGCCCCGAACCGCTCCTGCCCGTAGAAGAAGGTGGCGACCCCGCTGGCTCGGGAATGGTCGGTGGAGTCACAGTGCAGCGACAACATGACGTCCGCACCGGCTTGGTTGGCCATCATGGCCCGGGAGAGGTCGTCAGGCCCGGTCGTCGCCGACCGGGTGAACAGCACGGTCGCGCCGATCGCGCTGAGGCGCCCTTCGATCCGGCGGGCAAGGTCGAGTGTGACCTCGGACTCGGCCAGGCCGTGGGCGACGGTTCCGGTGTCGTCGCCGCCGTGGCCGGGGTCGAGCACGACCCGGCGTCCGGCCAGGCTGTGGCCGGAGCGCCGGACGAGCTCTCGCTCGCGCAGGGTGTGAGGGGACCCCCCTGACACTGCTCGGGCCAGGTCGGCGAAGGCCCGCAGTGTGTCGGGACCGACACCACCGTCGACGGCCAGCCCGACCCCGCCCTGGAAGCGCCGGACGGCCTTCTCCGTCCTGGGACCGAACACGCCGTCGACCCGGTCGGGGGAGAACCCGAGGGCCAGGAGACGCTCCTGCAGCTCGGCCACGTCGTCGCCCTGCAGCATGTGGCCGGGAATGAACGAAAGGAGGCGACCGCCCAGCCTCCAGCGAGCCCCGTCGAGGGAGATGTAGGTGTGGGGGCCGACCACGCCGTCGACGATCAGGCCGCGTCGTTGCTGGAAGGCACGTACCGCGTCGGCCAGCTCCTTGTCGTAGACATCGGAGAGGACATCGGAGGGGTCGCCCAAAGGCTGGCCGGCCTGGCCTGGCCCGAAGCTGTCGATGGTGGCCGGGGCGAGGTCGCCGGTGGCCTGCAGCAGGGCGCGAAGGGAACGCACGGCGACCCCCTCGTCACCGAAGCGATGCAGCGTGACCGATTGGTCCGACATACCTGCCCTTCCGGTGGAGCCGTCACGGGTAACAGCAAGATGTGGAGACTAATGGCAAAGGAGAAGGCGGCGCGCAAGCCCCACGGGGCTGCCGGCCGCGTCTCGCAGAGGCGGTCAGGCCAGGTAGTCGCCCAGCTCGCGGACCAGCTTGGGCTTGGGCAGCGCCCCGACGAGAGTCTTGACCACCATGCCCTTGACGTAGACGTTCATCGTCGGGATCCCGGTGATGCCGTAACGCGAGGTGATCTCGGGATTCTCGTCGGTGTTGAGCTTGACGATGGTCACCTTGCCGGCGTGCTCGGCGGCCAGCTCCTCGAGGATGGGGGCCACCAGGCGGCACGGGCCGCACCACGGCGCCCAGAAGTCGACGATGACGGGCAGGTCACTCTTGAGGACGTCGACATCGAACGTCGCGTCGGTGGTCTCCTTGGTAGCTCCCACGGCGGGGGTCCTTCCTGTTGATGCGGGTGGTGAACAACGGGTGGTGAACAACGGGGCGTCTCGACCTGGCAGGGACTCAGCCGACGCCGAGCGTGTGGTCGGACAGCTCAGCGGCGCCCCCGCGGGCACGCTCGGCGGCGTAGTCGAGGTCGGCCAGGTAACGCTCGGCGTCGAGGGCGGCTGCACAGCCCGAGCCCGCGGCTGTGACCGCCTGGCGGTAGGTGTGGTCGACCAGGTCACCCGAAGCGAACACCCCGGGGACATTGGTCAACGTGCTGCGGCCCTGGACCTGCACGTAGCCGGCGTCATCCAGGTCGACAACACCCTTGACCAGCTCGTTGCGTGGGTCGTGGCCGACCGCGATGAAGACACCGGTTGCCGGCAGCAGACGCGTCAGGCCGGTGACGACGTCCCGCAAGGTCACGCCGGTGACCTTGTCGTCACCGTGGATCTCCTCCACTGTGGCGTTCCAGACGAAGCGGATCTTGTCGTTGCTCATCGCGCGCTCGGCCATGATCTTGGAGGCTCGCAGCTCGTCACGGCGGACCACGACCGTCACCGACTGGGCGAACTTGGTCAGGAAGGTGGCCTCCTCGATGGCGGAGTCGCCGCCGCCGACGACGACGATGTCCTGGGCGCGGAAGAAGAACCCGTCGCAGGTCGCACACCAGGAGACCCCGCGGCCGGCCAGGCGCTTCTCGCCGGGCACACCCAGCTCTCGGTACGCCGAGCCCATCGCCAGGATCACGGTGTGGGCCGACCAGGTCCTGCCCTCGCCGTCGGTGACCGTCTTGACCGGGCCGTCCAGGGACACCTCGGTGACGTCGTCGCGGACCAGCTCGGTCCCGAAGCGCTCGGCCTGGGCGCGCATGGCCTCCATCAGGTCCGGACCCATGATGCCGTCGGGGAACCCGGGGTAGTTCTCGACCTCGGTGGTGCTCATCAGGGCACCACCTGCGGTGACTGAGCCCTCGAAGACGACCGGCTTGAGATTGGCGCGGGCGGCATAGATAGCGGCGGTGTAGCCAGCCGGCCCGGAGCCGATGATGATGACGTTGCGGACCTCGTTGCTCACGCTTGGCTTGTCCTCATATGTCGGGTCGGTATGTCCTGTGGGTGCTGATTGCTCAACCGATCCTACGGGGCGGTTGTTCCCCCGGGACGACAGCCCGGGCCGGGCGCGCCGAAGCTCCCCTGGCGCACTCAGGGCAGCGGGGTGGCCGGGCGCAGCACCGCGGCGTCCGTATGCGAGCACTGGCGCCCCACGGCATACGCCGTCCTTGCGCCGTTGGTGGTGGCCACGATGATGACCGCGGGGCGCCCCTCGTAGAACGCCAGGTCGGCCCGGACCATCTGCGCGCCGCCGGCGCCGATCGCGTTCAGGCAGTCGATGAACCCAGGAGTCGTGGCGGTCGGTCCGGCCTCGGCGTACTGCGCCGGCGGCGGCTGGCTCGGGTCGATGGCGGCACCCTGAAGGTCGCGGGCCTGGTTTACGAAAGTGGCCGGGGTGTATCGGGTCCCTGACACCCGGATCTGGACGAGTGCCGGGGTCGCTACGGGCGCGTTGGCGCCCTCGCGGCCGGCCTTGTCCTCGGTGCCCGACAGCGCCTGACCGCCGGTCGCTGCGCGTGAGGTGATGGGAGCCGAAGCGCTTCCACCGGCCGTGGTGGACCGACCGGGCTGGAAGAGGTTGCTGCCGATCGCTGCGAACAGGGCCACGGCGGCGGCTGCACCGGCGACCGCCACCGCGATTCGCCCCGCTCGACGTCTCGTCGACGAAAGCAGCGGGGTCACCGAGGCTCCCGCGGTCGTTGACGGGGCCTCGGTGCGCTGGGCCTGCTCAGCCGCCAGGCTCGCGTTGATCCGCTCCACCAGGTAACCGGGCATGGGGGCGGGCTGTGGCAGCGCGGACAGCAGGTCGTGAACTCCGGTGGGGTCGTCGTCGGCCGGGTCGGCCGGGTTGTGGGTGATCAGGGTGCTCACCTCGATGCTGGGTTGCGGTCTCTCGGTTGGGGCGGGCTTCGGTGTCCGACCGGGCGCACAGTGACGTGTCTGTGACTGCGCCGACGGGGGTATGACGTCAAGGAGATGCCTTTGGTTCCTTCGGCGGGGCCCTGGTGTGCTTGACGGGCGGCGCCTCAAAGCCCAGCAGGGGCACCATCGCGGCTCTTCCGCGCGCGCACCTGGACTTGATGGTGCCCTCGGCGACGTTCAGGATGCTGGCCGCCTCGGTGATGCTGAGCCCATGCATGTCGACCAGGACCAGGGCCATTCGCTGGCCCTCGGGCAGCTGCTCCAGCGCCGCTTGGACGTCGAGCCGGACGTCGACGCTGTGGTGGTGGTCGTGGGGGTCGGCCAGGACGCTCAGGTCGGCGTCAGGCACATCCACGACAGGCTTGTTCCGGCGCAGCCGGTCCAGGCAGGAGTTGACCACTATCCGATGCAGCCAGGTCGTGACCTCGGCCTCACCCCGGAAGGACCCGGCGTGCCGGAAGGCTGCGATGAACGCCTCTTGCACGGCATCGGCGGACAGGTCCGGGTCGTGGGTGGTCCGCAGGGCGAGGGCCCACATCCGGTCACGGTGACGACGAAAGATCTCACCGAAGGCGTCCGGGGCGCCCGCGCAGTGTGCCGCCAGCAGGTCGCGGTCGGTCAGCTCGAGCAGGTCGTCAAGGCGTGACATCGGAGGGCACTCAGCTGAGTGCGACCTCCGCGAGCGAAGCGCGGAACTGGCCGCCGTCTGGGGCCAGCCTGGTGAACCAGACGATGAGGTACTGCGCCTGGGGCGTGGGGCGGTCAGCCGTGAGCTCAACTCGTCCGCTCGCGTCTTTCGCCTCGCCGATCACGGTGGCACCCTCGAGGCCGGCTTTGGTCGCGGCATAGGCCGTGACGTCGGCGGGCCCCACCCCCAGGTCGAGGGTCACCCGGCTGACCGATGTCGGCTGGCCGAGGTCCAGGCGCACCCCGACCCCCTTCTTGAGGCCGCCGAAGCTGGACGTGTTGTAGCCCTCGGAGGTCCACGAGGTCGCGGTGTCGCCGTCATAGACCCGGGCTGCCTGGCTGTTCTTCTCCCGCCCGTCGCCCAGGGGGTCGAACCCCCTGGCCGACAGGATCGCGATGGGAAGCCCAGGCGCCGGCCCGACCGGTCCTGCCTGCGTGGCAGGGGGGGCAGGTGTCGTGACCGGCGGTGTCTGCCCGGCCACCGTGCGCCTGGGCGCGGTGCGGGGGAGGCTGATGCCCATGCCCTGGACGCCGCAGTAGGCGACGAGCAGTGATAACGCCACGAAAGCGGCGACGATCATCACGACGACCTTGGACTGCTCACGGCTCGGAGCCTGCGCCGTCGAGGCCGGGAGCATCGGCAGCGGGGGCTCGGCCTCGTCGGACTGGGCAAAGAACGCCTCGCGCAGCGTCATCCGCTCACCGCCGGCGTCGCCCTGGGAGCGAGCCGCCTTGTCCGTCGCCGCAGCAGCCTTGTCCGCCGCCGCTCTGGCGAAGGTGCCGACCTTGCCTCCGACCGCGCCGGCTACCGTGCCCGCGTTCGCAAGGGCGGTTCCGACAGCCGCTCCCACAGCCTTGGAGGCGGCGGCACTGGCGGCCACTGTCCGGTCTGCCACAGTCGGGTTCGCCACAGTTGCGGAGTCGTCCGACCCGGGCGCGGCGTCGGCTGACCTCATCGAGGGCTCGTCGGCGGGGGCGCCGTCGGTGGAAAGGTCGTCCCTGGAGATGAGGACGGTGCGCTCTGCCCCATTGGCGCTGACCGGAGCCCGGGGGGCGACCGCGGGCGGGCTGGCGGTGGGAAGCTGCATCACGACGGTGGGCTCGACCTCGGGGCGGCGGACCGGCCCGCGCGACCAGGGGGCGATCTGGCTGGCGAAGTCACCCGGCTCCATTGGGCCGGCGTCTTCGTTGAGCGTCATCCGGCAGAGGGCGTCGAGGTCTCCGGGGACCCCTGCGGCGATCTCGGACGGCGCAGCCACCCCGCCGACGACCCGTGGTGCGGGCTCGAGACCGGGCACCTGCTCGTCGAGCGGCCATCGAGTGGTCAGCGCGGCATAGGTGATCGCCACGACGCAGACGGAGTCTCGACGCGAGGCGGCCGCCGGGTCCGGCTCTTGCTCATCGGGCCCGTCGATCGCCGCGGCGACGGCTACACCGCTGACCTTGATCATGCCGTCGGGGCTACGCAGCACACAGTGCGGAGTCAGCCGCAGATGGTGCAGGCCGCGCTGGCCGGCGGCTTCGAGGGCAGTGGCGGTCTCGCCGGCGATGCGGCGGGCCTCCTCGGCGGGCAGTGCGCCCTGGAGCAGGATCTCTGCCAGCGACTCGGCGCCGGTCATCGCCTCTTCGACGATGAAGGAGCCGCCGCTCTGGCTGCCGACGTCAAGGATGCGGACCAGCCTGCTGTCCTCAACCCCGGCGGCGCGCCGGGCCGCGTCCAGGATGCCGGCGCGGTTGGGGTGATCGGGATAGATGAGCGTCATGGCAACCTGGCGCTCGAGAGTGGTGTCATGGGCGGACCAGCGCTCAAGCTCACGGCCCTGCGAGAGGCGGCGGCGCAGGTTGTATCGGCCTCCGAGGATGGTTCCTGGACCTGCGCTTTGCACCCTGCTCCCATCTGGTTTCATCCGTGCTTCGCGATGCTTTGCGATCGAGTCCTCATTCTAGGGTGCGTGCCCTCAGTGGCTGGGCAGGACTCGGCGCATGCGCTCCAGCACTGGCCCGACCAGATCATCGATCTCGCGAACCCGCAGTCGGCGGGCCGCGACGACGTAGGTCACAGCGAACACCGGACCGCCGATCGCCAGGGCGGCAGGGCTGTACAGCTTGCCGTGCAAGACCTGCCCCAGGCCAAGCAGCACGATGTATGCCGCGCCGCCGGCGGCCAGCGAGGCGACCCCCAGACGCACGTAGGTTCGGGTCACATCACCCAACGGCAGAGTCCCGAGCCGGCGGCGGGCCAGGACCAGCCCCACGATCATGCCGGCGAGGTTGCTGAGAGCCTGACCGGCGCCCACCCCCACGGCGATCCACGGCAGCGGAAGCAGGAGACTGGCCAGGTTGGCCAGCGTCGCCACCGCGGTGACCACGATCTGCAGCCTGAACGGGGTCTTGGCGTCCTCGAAGGCGTAGAAGACCCGCTGGAGCAGGTACAGGACGCCGAAGGGCACCAGTCCGGACATCATCGCCATCATCACCACGGCGATGCCTCGGGTGCTGGCCTCGCTGTTGGCCGGATAGAGGGTCGCGGTGGCGGCGAAGCCCAGGACGAAAGCGCCCACCGTTGCCGGGACGGTGGCCACGGCGGTCAGCCGCATACCTCTGCGGGTGTCGGCACGGACGGCATCCAGGTGCCCGGCGCCGGCGGCCCTGGACATCCGGGTGAACAGCGCGGTCACCAGGGAGACGGTCACCAGCGAGTGCGGGAGCATGAAGATGAGCAGGGCGGTGCTGTAGGAGATCTTGCCCGGCACCTGCAGGCCCGCCGCGTTACCCGCCTTGCCGGCAAAGGTCAGGACCTGGGAGGTGACGATGAAGCCCAGGGTGGAGACGCCCAGGGCCGCGAAGCTCCACAGGGCCACGGTGGACGCGGCGCGCAGGCCGACTCCGCGAAAGCCCCACTGCGGGCTGAACCGGAAGCCGGATCGCCACAGCGGCACGACGAGCACGAGGGCCTGGGCCGCGACTCCGGCCGTGGCGCTCCCGGCGAGCACCCAGACCATCGGCGAGGTCCAGCTGGCGACGGCAGCCTGATGCGGGTAGCTCAGCAGGAAGTACGCCAGCCCGCCGATGGCCACGACGTTCGCGAGGGCCGGAGCCCACATGGCTGCCGCGAAGTGGTTGCGCGCGTTGAGCACCTGACCAAGCAGCGTGTAGAGCCCGTAGAAGAAGATCTGCGGCAGGCAGATGAGCGCGAAGGCGGTGCTCAGCGCTCGCACGTCCGGGGTCCAGGCCGGCGTGCTGTAGAGCCTGACCAGCAGGGCGGCGCACAGCGTGAAGACCACGGCAACAACAAAGATGCCGGCGATCGCGATCGTGAGCAGGCGGTTGACGTACTCGCGTCCGCCATCTGCATGGCTGGCCGCCCGGGTGATCTGCGGGACGAGCACCGCGTTGAGGACACCACCGGCGAGCAGCAGGTAGATGATGTTCGGCAGAGTGTTGGCGACATCCCAGGCGTCACCCCCCAGCAGGGTCCCCACGACGGCGAGCTGCATCGTGGCCCGGACCATGCCCAGAACACGTGAGGCGACGGTGCCGGCCGCCATACCGGCAGTGGAGCGCGCCAGGCTGTCGCCGCTGTCGCCAGTGGTGTCTGGCGTGTCCTTCGTGGGGCTGTCCACTGACTCAGTCATCGAAGAGGGTCTCCTGAGCTGAGGGGCGGGAGGCGCGGGTGGTCCCGTGACGCAGCGAGCGAGCGCTGCCGAGCACCAGGACGACCCCGGCCAGACCGCCCAGAACCCAGAAGACCCAGGTGCTGGTGGGTTGCACGCGCACGTCAACGACGGCCTTCTGTCCCAGCGGCGTCTTGTTGGGCGTGGTCAGGACCGCCTCGATGGGGACCAGTCCGGCAGCGATGGCGGTGACATCCAGCCGTACGTTGGTGCGGCTCCTCGCGCCGATCTTCAGCG
>Ga0070702_100000448_pt1 | contig 14669 bp, 14 predicted proteins | sample KBSK5103metaG_FD_65466 | JGI IMG/M metagenome (GOLD analysis project Ga0070702, IMG submission 65466) | Corn, switchgrass and miscanthus rhizosphere microbial communities from Kellogg Biological Station, Michigan, USA - KBS K5-10-3 metaG | ecosystem: Host-associated > Plants > Roots >... | reverse complement strand
GAGCGTCTCGACGAGCGCCGCCTGACTGCGAGCCGACGTGGGGCGCGGACCGGCGGCAACCTTCGCGGCCGAGCCGACCTGCTCGCCCAGACGGTGCGCGGCCTGACGGAGGGATGTCGCAGCTCCGACGCCGCTCGCGTCCTCCAACGCCTCCGCCATCAGCTCAGCCGCGATGTCATATCGACGCTCGGGCAAGGAGACACGGATGTCGCGGTCCGTCCGGGCGTACAGCTTCGACGGCCTTCCAGCGCCCGGGCCGCTCTTCCCACTCAGCCGCCGGAATCCCGTTGTCAACAGACCCGCCTTCGCGAGACGGTCGAGGTGGAACGCGGCCAACGGGCGCGACACACCCGTGCCTGCCGCCGCCTCGTCGCGACTGACGGGCCGGCCCTGGCGGATGACCCACTCGTAGAGCGTCCGGCGGGCGGGTTCGTCGAGCAGGGCGATCGCGTCGATATCGTCGATGTCGCGAGTCGGGTCGGTCATCGTCTGGATCCCAGGATTCGTATCACTAACACGTGCTTATTATAGATGCGCCGCGCGTGCCCGGAAAGGCCACCGAGAGCTCGTCACGACCGGCTGAGCGTGGCGGGTTCCAGTCGCGCTCGAAGGTACTCGACGCCGCCCGTGTCACGGATCCGCGACGACCAGCCCGATCCATCGCGCCACACGTCGGCCAAGACGCTCGCGCCGGCCTCGACGGCTCGCGCGTATTCCAGCCGCATGGTCCGCGGGATCGCCCGGACATCGGGCTCCGCCCCGGCTCGGATGACCGCCTCGTCGACCCAGTCGGCATAGACCGCGTTGTTGACGTGGTCCATCGGATCGAGCTCCTGGGGCCGCACGCCGATGGTCGATGCCGCAGGTGCGTCGGCTGGTGGCGCCTCCAGCGTCACGCGGCCGAGCGGGAAGGTCGCTTCGGGGGCCCAGAAATGCTCATCGAAGTCCACCGGGACGCGCGTCGGCGCGCCACGCGCATCGAGCAGCAGCCAGTCGACATTGGTCCACGCCAACCGGGTCCCGCCCGCGTCGACGAAATCGGTCCGTCGCCGTGCCCAGACGCGGCGCCAGCCGACGACCTGCGTCGTCCCGACGATCTCGTCGCCGACCCGCATGTCACCCTCCACGGTCACCTCGGCTGCGCGAGCGAGCCAAGTAAGGCCCCGCTCGCGATACCACTCCCTCGTGAAGCCGCGGTATGCGGAGTGATACCAGGCGAGGTCCTGCGCGTACCGCAGCAGCACGGACGTACGGATGCGCCCGTCCGGAGCCGCCTCATCGAACCTGACGCGATACGGGGACGAGCACTGGTCGGGCACCCGCGCCGCGTCTGTCCGAGGACCGCTCGTCATCGACCACCGAGTTCGTCGAGCGACTCGAGCGCGACGACCCGTGTGCCCTCGAACGGCGCCGTCGAGCGGTCGAGCCGCACGTCGCAGGAGCGCTGTGCATCGAAGACGACCAGGGCGACCCCGAGAGCCGCATCCTCGTCGTCGGCGTGGCGGCGCGCATCGTCGAGCTGGTGGAGGACGTCGTCGCTGATCCCGCGGGCCCCCCACTTGCAGTCGTACGCCTCGCTGGCGCCGTCGCGCTCGACGGTGACGTCGTAGGGATGGATCTCGGCGCGCACGCCATCGAAGAGGATCCGTCGCTCGCGGCGGATCGCGGCGACTGGCACGCGACGGGCAAGCAGCCGCCCGGTGAGCTCCTCGACGATCGCTCCGCGGAACTGGCTGCGGACGGCTTCCCCTCGTCCGGCGACCTCGAGGGCGACGTCGAGCAGCGCATCGGCGCGATCGCGGATCGCCTCGTCCGCCGTCGACCCGAAGAGGGTCGGGAACATCCCGGTCCAGGTCGTTCGATCCGTCGACTCGCCGTTCATGACCGCGCGCGCCATCACGCGCAGCGAGGGATCGGCGTCGGCGAGCAGGTCCGCGGCTCTCCCGACCAGCGGATCGGCCTGGATGCCGGCATATACGACCGCCCGCCCATCGCGAGCGGCATCCTGGAACCTCACGGACGCTCCCCAAGGGCCGTGAGCGCGATCTGTGGGAACGTCGAAAGCCAATCGATCGCGCGATGCGGGTCTTCGATCTGGCCGACCTCGCCGATGGCGAGGCCGATCGCGGCGGCGATCTCGGGAGCGACCAGTTCACTTCCGCGAATCGATCGGGCCGCCTCGAAACGATCTCGCCAGGCCTCGGTCAGGTCCTGGATGTACGACCACGCATCGTCGACCTCCTCACCGAGCTCGGCCAACGACGCGTAGGCGGCGAGGGCGTGTTCGATGACGGCATCGACGGTCGCTTCGGCGGAGTCGTCCACGCGCGACAGACTACGCTCGCTCGACGCTGCGCGGCGGTGGGCTACTCCGGCCATCGTCAGGCCGGTCCGTCAGGAGGGGTAGTGCTCCCGCGTCGTCATGGCTCGGCGAGGCGCCGCGACCGGGCGGCGTACGCGGCCGCCGTGGCGCTCGGTGTCGGCGTCGCGGTCCGACCGGCGGAGGAGGGATTCCAACCGACGGCGCGCGCGCTCATCCCACGCCCTCGAATAGGCGTCCGTCGCGTCACTGCGGAGTCGGGCGGCGGCGGCTCGCTCGCCAGCCGCCTCCATCTCCGCGACGCGATCAAGGATCGCCCGGTAGAGAGCGGGAAGCTCTTCGGCCGGAGAGTTGGTCTCCATCGCTTGTCACGATGGAGTCCGATGGTGAGGGTGGGAATAGCCCACCCGTCCCGCCGATGGTCAACCGAACGGGCCAGCCACGCTCGCACGAAGTCCTGCGCGGCCACGGAACGGATGCCCGAGACTGGACGAGTGATCCTGAGCGATGTTCGAGATCCGAGGCTGATCACGATCCGTCGAGGCGGGTCGCTCGAGGACGACGACCACCATCGCCTCGCCGTGTGGGCTGCGACGTGCGCGGAGCATGTGCTCCACCACTTCGAGCGCGCCCGACCTGACGACGAGCGGCCTCGGCGCGCGATCGAGCTCGCTCGCGCCTGGGCACGTGGCGAGGTCGCGATGACCGAAGCCCGGACGGCCGCCGGCCACGCCAACGCGGCGGCGAGGGACCTTCGCGGTGCTCCGCGACACGCCGGTTTCGCGGCTGCTCAGGCAGCAGCGGTCGCGCATGTCGCTGCGCACGAGCTGGGTGCCGCGGCCTACGCGATCAAGGCCGTGCGCGCGGCGGTACCTGATGCGGAGAGCGAGAACGCCGGACGTCTCGAGTGCCGCTGGCAGCGCGAGCGGCTCCCCCAGGCCATCCGTGACCTTGTGCTTGACGATCAACGGATCCGCAATGGGATCTGCTGGTCCGTTTTCGAGACCTGACGGTGTAGCGTCCCGCGGTCAATCGCCGCGGTGGCCACCACTCCGGACCTCGAACGAGCGCCAGCCACCGGTCGCCATCTCCCAATGGGATGAGACACGATCGACGAGCGCGCCGGCGGGCCCCCGCTCGAGCGCGTCGAGGAGCGCCTCGAGCGACGGGCGAGCACCTTCAGCGACGCAGCGCACCGAGCCATCCGGCTCGTTCGCGACCCACCCGGTCAGGCCGAGGTCCATCGCGTGGCGGACGACGTAGTAACGGAACCCGACACCCTGGACACGGCCCCGAACGGTGGCATCGAGTCGCTCCTCGATCGGTTCGGCCCGCTCGGCCACGGTGTCGCGGGCTTCGTCGGTCACGCGGCGCGCGTTCCCGTCACGGGTCGGGGCCAAGCGAGTGCGAGGTCGTCGAGGACGAGCTCGGGCGATGTATTGCCGGCGACGAGGACCGCTGCCAGGCCGAGCCGGTCGATGAAGGCATGCACCGCATCCGCGTCGAGGTCGGTCGCGGCTCCCCGGACTTCGTCGAGGAGTCCGACGTCGCGAACGGAACGGTCCAGACCGCGCTGGCACAGGGCGACATCTCGCGCGAGGTCGGTCCACAGCGCGATCAGGGCTTCTGCCGCCCTCCGCCGTTCCGCCGCGGGAGCCCGCGCGGGGCCGGCGGCGTCACCGTCGTCATCATCGGCCGGACCGGCATCCGCGTCGGTCGCATCGGCGACGGCCGCCGTAGCCTTGCCGCGGGAGCGCTTGCCCTTGCCGGCTGGGGCAGTCGCCCCTTCCTGTGCGTCGTCCGGTCGGAGGTCGAGGGCCCGGCCGTCGCTGATCCCCACGAGGGCGGACGCGGTCGATGCGAGGGCACGCACGCCCGCGAGGCGATCGGCTGGTCGCGCGTGGATCAGATCCAGCAACGTCCGGCCGATCGCGTCGCGCTCGCGCAGCGCGTCGGGTCGCGCGACCCACGCCAACGCGACGCCCGGGCGGCCACCGGCGATCCGAGCGGCTCGGGCGGCGACCGGCGGATCGGCGGCGGCCACGGCGGCAAGGAGCGCCTCGATGTCCCGGACACCGACGGGCCCGAGCCGGATCCTGGCGGAGCGCGAGCGGATGGTCGGAAGCAGCGGCTCCTCGGCATCGGCACACAACACGATCGTCGCTCCGGTAGGCGGCTCCTCGAGCGTCTTGAGCAGGGCCGCCTGGGCGTCCTCATTCATCCGGTGCGCAGACTCGATGACGGCGACGCGCGCACCGCCTTCGACCGGCAGCAGCGCGAGCTCGGCGATGAGATCACGGACGCCGCGCACCTTGGAGCCCGGACCGCCGATCACGACCTGACGACCCGCGCCCTCGGGCCCGAGCAGGTGCAGGTCGGGATGACCGCCGTGCGCGACCAGCCGACAGCTACGGCACGCGCCGCAGGGTCTCGCCGCCGGATCGGCGTAGGTGCAGAGCAGTCCCGCCGCGAGATCGATGGCGAGCGTGGTCTTACCGACACCGGCCGGACCCACGAGCAGGACCGCCCCCGGGCCACCGCCCCGGATCATCGATCCGATGGCAGCCAGCGCCCCGGGATGGCCCCGGGTCCGCGCGCCGTCCATCGGGATCAGGAAGCGGTCTTGGTCGTCTTTCGCGTGGTCCGGCGCTTCGGCGTCGCCGCCTCGGCAGCATCGCCCTCCTGCGTTCCGTCGCCCGCCGCGGCATCTGCGGAAGCCGTCGCCTTCGCTGTCGCGGTCTTCGACCGAGACGCCCGGGGCTTCGAGGCCGCGGCCTCAGGCGTCTCGCCGTCGGCGGCAGACGTCGTCGCCTTGCGCGTCGTCCGACGCCTCGGGGCTGCCGATTCGCCAGATTCGGCGGCCGACGCAGCGTCCGCATCGGCGGCGGTCGACTTCCGAGTGGTCCGGCGCTTCGGGGCCGCCTTGGCAGGCGTCGTCGCTTCCTCGACGACCCCGTCCACGTCAAGGACGATGGCCTCGGCTTCGACCGAGTCGGTCATCTCGGCGCTCGGCGACGGGCCGACGTCCGACGACCGCGCCGGCTTCTGGCTCACCTGTGCCCGAAGCATCGCTTCGAGCTCCGGCGGCACTTCGCTCCACGGCTCGGCGGAGCTGGTCTGGCGGGTCGGTTCACGCCGACGGTCGTTCGGCCGATCGTAGCTGCGCCCACCGCTGCCCTGGCTGCCAGTGGGCATCGTGCGTCCGCTCACATCCGGATAGCGATTGATGCCGCCGGTCCGGCCGCGGCCGTAGCGCTCACGCTCGATCGCCGACTGGTAGGCGGAGCGGCCACCGCGTGGGCCGCGTCCGCCGCCGCCGCGATTGCCGGTCCCTTTGCCGCGGCGCTGCTCAGCGATCAGGTACTCGGGGATCTCCGGCTCATCGAAGTCCTCGTCCTCGGGGCTCGGCGAGGACAGGTTCGTCGGCGCCGCGGTCGTGCCGAGCTGGGAATCCCAGACCGAGCCGAACGGCGTGCTGCGCGGGCGGGGCGCCTGGATCGGCGCCTCGTCCTCGTCCTCTTCCTCTTCGTCATCATCGAACGAGTCGGTCACCGGAGCGGTGGATGTGGCAGGCGCCTCGTCGCGTCCGCGACCCCGGCCCCGGCCCCGGCCACCACGGCGACGCCGGCGTCGACCGCCATCGTCGCGCGCCTCGCCTCCGTCGCCCTCGACCCCTTCAGGTCCGTCGGCGCCTGCCGCAGTCGGGTCGAGGTCGTCGAGTGTGAAGACCTCCGCGGAGGCCAGATCGGCCTCCGACAAGCTGCCGGACCGGCCGCTGATGCGTTCGCCCGGCATGACCGACGACTTGCTCGATCCGTTCGTCGAGGTGCTGCCGCGCCGGCCTCGCGCCGAGCTGCCGCCAGTGGCAGCAGCGGGCTCGCCCTCGGAGCGGCCACGGCCGCGTCCACGACCGCCACGAGCGCCGCGGCCTACGCCGGTGCCCTCGGTCTGCTTGTCCGGGACCTCGGTCATCGACAGGTCGGCATCGTCGTCGGCGACGCGGCGACCTGAGCGACTGCCCTTCTCGACCCGGGCGAGCTGGGTGATATCGGTGAACTGATCGGCGACCTCGATCAGATCGGAGCTCGTGTTGCCCCGGAAGCTGATCACCTCGACCCGCACGCCCATCTCCTGGACGGCGCGGATGGCCGGGGCGAAGTCGCCATCACCGGACACGACGATCGCGATGTCGAGGTTTCGAGCCGTCTTCATCATGTCGACGACGAGCTCGATGTCGAGGTTCGCCTTGACCTTCCCGTCGCCGTACTTGCGGATGTCCTTGCTCACGACCTTGTACCCGTGGCGGCGCAGGAAGTCGTGGAAGTTCCGCTGGTTCTCGTTATCTGGGTCGAGACCCGTATAGGCATACGCGCGCACGAGATCGCGCCCGGCGCTGGCCGACTTGAGGAGCGTGACGTAATCGATGTCAACGCCTGCGGCCTTCGCCGCGTAGAAGATGTTCGCCACGTCCACGTAGACGGCGACGTTCTTGCCCAACTGTGACTCCTTGGGTTATTCCCGTATGTGGTTGGTGCCCGACCGGCGCGTTCTCGCTGCTCGGCGGCTCGATGGTCAGAAGCGGCGCGAGGTGGAACCCACCGCGGCCACGGTTCGTTGGATACGAGGACCGGCCGGGGTGAACCCCATGGCCTTCCAGCGGCTCAGCGCCGCCTCATCCTCGGGTCGGGCCGCCTCGACGAGCGCGCAGCCCTTGTTGCTGGCCGAGCGGACGACCTCTTCGATGAGGGCGTCCGCGACCCGGTCGGCATCGTGGTCGGGGTCGACGACCAGGAGATCGATCGTCCCGACGAAACCGCCCGCGCGGACCGAAGGTCGGAGCGCGAGGACGGCGCCGCCAACGACGTGCCGTTGGGACTCGGCGACGAAGATGCTCGCCTGCGGCAGGTAGACGAGCTGGCGGAGCAGATCAGCCGCGTCGAGCGGGCTCGCATCGCGGCCGACGCGCAGTTCCGCGTCGCTCAACGCGACGAGACGGTCGATATCCGTGATGCGGGCGGGCCGGACCAGATATTCCACGCCTAAGGTCGTACCTCGCAGGACGGCGACCGTCGCCCCTCGACCGGGGTCAGCCCGACCCTGGGTCGGACCGGCGGGCCTGCGATCCGTCCGGCGCGAAGCGCTGCGGAGAGATGCGACCGACCGGTATTGCATTCGGGTCGCCGGTGCATATGATACGGCATCGTTTCGGCGGTCACCTGCGCGCCGCTCGAGACCGGTCTGCGTCGCCTCCGTCACGCACCGCCCCCAGGCCCCCATCGACGCTCCAAGGGAGGGCACGTCGTCGGGTCAGGCAAGGGCAGGACGGGGTGTCTTCGCATCTCCCGGATCGGGATGGGGCGGGGTGCCACGATCGACGGTCGTCCCGGTTAGGGACCGGCGACCTGGCCATCCAGGAGGAGAGTGAATGGACAAGCGCAAGATCGGGACGCTTGCTGCCGTCGCCGTGCTGGCTCTAGCAGCCTGCAGCGGCGGTAGTAGCGGCGGCGGAAGCAAGGGCGAGATCGAAGTCTGGTCCTCGCTACCGCGGCAGGGCTCGAGCAAGGGCCAGACCGATACGATCGTCAACGCCATCAACATGGCGCTCGCAGAGAAGAACAACACGGCCGGCGGCTACACGATCAAGTACAGCGACAAGGACGACTCGACCGCTGCGGCCGGCAAGTGGGACGAGGCGACCGAGATCAAGAACGCCAACGATGCCGTGGCGGACGACAAGCTCGTCGCCTACATCGGGACGTTCAACTCGGGCGCTGCAAAGCTCTCGATCCCCATCCTGTGCGGCAAGGGCATGGTCATGGTGAGCCCGGCCAACACCTATCCCGGTCTGACCAAGGCCGGCAAGGGCGAGGCCGACGAGCCTGACAAGTACTACCCGAACGGCTGCACGCGCAACTACTTCCGCGTCGTGGCGGCGGACGACCTTCAGGGTCTCGCCGGTGCGAAGTGGGCCGCAAAGCTCGGCGCCAAGAACGTGTACGTCCTCGACGACACCGAGCTCTACGGCAAGGGCATCGCCGACGTCTTCAACAAGGAAGCGCCGGGCCAAGGCCTGACCGTCCTCGGCCGCGACGGCATCGACGGCAAGGCGACCGACTACAAGGCGCTCGCCGAGAAGATCAAGGCGACCAATCCTGACCTCGTGTACTTCGGCGGGATCACCCAGAACAACGCCGGCCAGCTGTGGCGCGACCTGCGCGACGCGATGCCGAACGTCAAGCTGATGGGCCCCGACGGCATCCTCGAGGATGCGTGGATCCAGGCTGCCGGCGAGGCAGCGGAAGGCACGTACATCACGTTCGGCGGCCTGCCGGCCGACAAGCTGACCGGCAAGGGCGCGGACTTCCTCAAGAACTACAACGCGAAGTACCCGAACAACCCGCCCCAGGCGTACACGGCCTACGGGTACGAGGCCGCCGGCACCGTGATCGCGGCGATCGAGAAGGCCGCGGCGACGAACCCGGCCGATATGACCGCGCTTCGCGCGGCAGTCCTCAAGGCCGTCTCGGAGACGAAGGACTACGAGGGCGCGCTGGGCAAGTGGAGCTTCAACCAGGAAGGTGACACCTCGTTGACGGCGATGTCCGGAAACATCGTCAAGGACGGGAAGTTCGCCTTCGATAGCGTCGTCGAGTAGCGGGTCTCACCCCGCTCGACACCTCCAGCCGGCCGCTCGGGCTTTCCGATCGGCCGGCTGGGTGCTCCCAGATCCGCGACTGCCTTAAGGAGAGGGCGTGGAGGAACTGGTCAAGGCGCTGACGATCGGCGTGACCAACGGCCTGATCATCGCGCTCATCGCGATCGGTTACACCCTCGTTTACGGGATCCTCGAACTCATCAACTTCGCCCATGCCGACGTGTTCATGCTCGGCACAGCGTTCACCTATTTCGCCACCGAGCTGATCGTGCGCGGGTTCGGCATCCCCGCATCGAGCACCCTGGCTCTGGTCGTGACGCTCCTGGCCCTGCCGATCATCATGCTGATGACGGCGACCATCAACGCCAGCATCGAGCGTCTCGCGTACCGACCGTTACGTAACGCCCCGAGACTTGCGCCGCTGATCAGCGCGATCGGGATGTCGTTCGTGCTGCAGAACATCGGGCTCTTGCTGCTCGGACCATCGCAGAAGGCCGTCGAGCCGGTCCTGCCCCGGACCGACCTGGTGTTCTTCCCGAGCGGCGCAGCCTGGTTCGGCGTCGACGAGATGATCGTGGTCGGCGTCACGGTCCCGTTGCTGCTCGCCCTCCGCTGGTTCGTCGCGAGTACCCGCCAGGGCAAAGCGATGCGGGCCACGGCTCAGGACCGCGAGGCGTCGGGTCTCATGGGCATCGACGTGAACCGGACCATCTCGCTGACATTCCTCATCGCCGGTGGCCTCGCAGGCGCGGCCGGACTCGTCGTCGCCCTGTACTACGGGCAGACGTTCTTCCAGTACGGCCTCCAGTTCGGCCTGCTGTCGTTTACCGCCGCCGTGATGGGCGGGATCGGAAACCTCACCGGCGCGACGCTCGGCGGCCTGTTCGTCGGGATCGTCGCGGCGATGTCCGACCGGTTCATCGAGGCCAAGTGGACGAGCGTCATCGTCTTCTCGCTCCTGATCCTCGTCCTCATCTTCCGACCGACCGGGCTCCTCGCCGAGCAGGCGTCGGAGCGCGCCTGACATGACCGAGGCCGTCAGGGCGCCGCGCCGATCGATCCCGAATCCGCTCGCCGGGATGGAGGAGCGCCGCCGGCAGACCGTCATCCTCGCGGTCATCGTCGTCCTCGCCCTGGTCTATCCGCTGATCTACCGACCTCTCTCGAATGCGATCCCTGCCCTTCCTTGGCCGGGGACCGCGGTCCTCGTCGTCTGCGCCACGTTCGCGATCCTCGCGCTGGGGCTGAACATCGTCATGGGCTTCGCGGGCCTGCTGGACCTCGGGTATGTCGCCTTCTACGCGATCGGCGCGTACACGACGGCCTTCCTTGCGTCGAGCCATTTCGGGATCCACATCAGCTGGTGGATCGTGCTTTGGATCGCCGTCGCGGCGGCCGCGATCTTCGGCGTGATGCTCGGCGCACCGACGCTCAAGCTGCGCGGCGACTACCTCGCTATCGTCACGCTCGGATTCGGTGAGATCGTGCGTCTGGTCTTCCGTAACCTCGGCGACATCACGATCGCGCTACCGGCCTTCCTCGGCGGTGCCGTGATCCTGGGCCCGAACGCCAACCTGACGGGCGGCAACGTCGGGATCAACCCGATCGACCCCCCGATCATCCCCATCCCCGGGCCCTGGGGTGCCTCGATCGTGTTCTCGAACCAGAACGTGATCGCGTCCTGGTATCTGGTACTCGCGCTGCTTGCCATCACGTTCTTCATCTGCCGCCGGCTGCGCGACTCGAAGCTGGGCCGAGCATGGATGGCGATCCGCGAGGACGAGACGGCAGCCGCGGCGATGGGCATCAACACCGTCACGACGAAACTGCTGGCGTTCTCGCTCGGTGCGAGCTTCTCAGGCTTCGCCGGCGCTTTCACCGGCGCCTACAACACGGCGATCTTCGCGGAGACCTTCAGCTATAACGTTTCTATCCTGGTCGTGATCATCATCATCCTGGGTGGGATCGGCTCGCTCCGTGGCGTGGTCATCGGCGCCTTCGCACTGCTCTACGTCGACCGGGCCTTGCTGCCGTGGCTGGGCGACAACATCGTCAACGACCCGATGCACAACCTCGGTGTCGCGACGGGCCAGCAGATCCTGGCCGACTTCAAGCTGACGACGTACAACTACCTCCTCTTCGGGATCGTCCTGGTGATCATGATGATCAGGCGACCCGAAGGGCTCTTCCCCGATGCCGGCGCCAAGGCCGAGATGCACGGCGTCGGGATCGCCGCCGAGGTGACCGGCGCGACCGGCGATGAGCTGACCGCGCTCGGGGAGATCGAGGAGGTCAGCTTGGACGATGCCCCGATCGCCGACACGAACGGGCCCCCGCCCGAGCCGCCTTCGACCACGACCGGGCCGGAGGCTGGCACGTGACCGCGATGGCGGCTGCGTCCACCGAACCCGCGGGAGACCTCCTCGTCGCAACCGGCTGCACGAAACGCTTCGGCGGCCTGATCGCGGTCAGCGACATCGATTTCACGATCCCGCGCGGATCGATCGTGAGCCTCATCGGACCGAACGGCGCAGGTAAGACGACGTTCTTCAACATGATCACCGGCCTGTATGTCCCGACGGAAGGGCGGATCACGTTCGATGGCGCCGACATCACCGGCGACAAGCCGCATGAGGTGGTCCGCGTCGGGATCGCACGGACGTTCCAGAACATCCGCTTGTTCGGGAACATGTCGGCTGAGAGCAACGTGCTGGTCGGCCTCCACCATCGGCTCAAGGGCCGCTGGTTCGGGGCGATCCTGAGACCGCGCTCGATCATCCGCGAGGAGGAGGAGGCCCACGCCCGGGCCATGGAGCTGCTCGACCTCGTCGGGCTCGGGAGCCGCAAGGACACGCTCGCCCGCAACCTGCCGTATGGGGATCAACGGCGACTCGAGATCGCGCGTGCCCTGGCGACCGAACCGAAGCTGCTGCTCCTCGACGAGCCGACCGCGGGCATGAACCCCGAGGAGACCAGGCGGCTGACGGAGTTCGTCCGCGAGCTCCGAGCACGCCTCGGGCTCACGGTCCTGCTCATCGAGCACGACATGAAGGTCGTCATGGGTATCAGCGACCGGGTCACGGTCCTCGACCATGGCGAGAAGATCGCCGAGGGCTCACCCGCCGAGGTGCGTGCCGATCCACGCGTGGTCGAGGCGTATCTCGGCCGCGGCGCGGCCGGCGAAGGCTGACCCATGGCCCTCCTGGAGCTCCGCGACGTCCACACCTACTACGGCAACATCCACGCCCTCAAGGGCATCTCGCTGACCATCGATCAGGGCGAGATCGTGACGCTGATCGGCTCGAACGGCGCCGGCAAGTCGACCACGCTCAAGACGATCAGTGGGTTACTCCGACCGCGCGAAGGCGAGATCTGGTTCGACGGGAAGCGGCTGGACGGGACGCCTGCCCACGAGGTCGTGGTCCTCGGCATCTCGCAGGCGCCCGAGGGGCGTCGGATCTTCCCGCGTATGACCGTCCGTGAGAACCTCGAGATGGGCGCATTCCAGCGCGAGAAGGGCAGCGAGCGGGATGCCGACTTCGAACGTGTCTATACGCTCTTCCCGCGGTTGAAGGAACGGCTCAACCAGAAGGGCGGCACGCTGTCCGGCGGCGAGCAGCAGATGCTCGCCATCGGCCGCGCACTCATGGCGCGCCCCAAGGTCCTGCTCCTCGACGAGCCGTCGATGGGCCTCGCGCCGATCCTCGTCGAACAGATCTTCGAGATCGTCAAGGACATCAACGCCTCGGGGACGACGGTGCTCCTCGTCGAGCAGAACGCGCTCATGGCCCTGGGCATCGCCAAGCGCGGCTATATCCTGCAGACTGGTGAGATCGTGCTCCAGGACGTGGCCGACCGGCTGATGACGAACCCCGAGGTCCAGAAGGCCTACCTCGGAGGCTAGACCGTCAGTCCGCCGCCGATGGACGCTGTCGATGACGGCCGACGCGCATCCGATTCCCGCAGACGGCCGCCTCGCACCAGATCCGGTTCTGCTTGCGGGACCGGTCGACGAACAGCCACCGACAACGTGGATTGCCGCAGCGCCGAAGCCGGTCGCGCTCCTCGGCCAGCGCCAGCGCGGCTGGCAGCAGGTCATCGGTGACGCCATCCCAGCCGGTCGCCGGCGAGCGCATCGACCCGTCGGCGCGAAGCCGGTAGTCGACGCCCGCGAGCGCGGCGTCCATCGCGCTCCGCCACGCGAGCGGGTCGAAGGATGGATCGTCGGCGAGCGCGCGGATCGAGGCCCGGAGCGAGCGCAGGCGCGCGAGCTGGCCCTCGGTCGGTGCACGGCCGGGGTCGGGGATCGCGTGCGTCGTCAGGAAGTCGACGGCGCGCGCGGGCGTGTCGAGGTGGTCATGTGGCGGTTCGCCGTCCCGGGCGCGCCGGCGGTAATGGGCGCCAGGCCCGTGGAGGCTGTTGGCCAGCGCGAGCGCAGCGTCGGTCCCGAGTTGCCATGTAACGGTGTCCATCGGCGTTGATACGTTACCATCCGGCGATGGCCGCCCCGATCGTGTCGCTGGTCCTGGCACGCCTCCGCCGTCGCGGCGCGACCGCGCTCATATCGATGGCAGCGGTCGGGGCCGCAGCGGCGCTGATCGCGATCGTCACGGGCATCGGCCTCGTCGCCGCCGACGCGACCGTCGCGCGGACCCTCGCGGGTGAGGGTGTCGATCGGCCGCTCGTCCGCATCTCGCGCTTCGCCCCGACGGCGACCGACTACGACGCCATCATGTCGCGCACCGACGCCGGGATCCAGGAGCATCTCGGCGGCCTGACCACGCCCCCGGTCCGCGGCGTCCTTACCCGCGAGCTCCTCGACCTTGACCAGCCGCTGTTCGAGCTCGTCGTCGCGGTCGATCAGCCGGATCCGCTCGTGAGCGTCGTCCAGGGCCGGTTGCCCAGACCGTGCGCCGACGGCTCGGCCTGCGAGGCGATGCTCCTGTCCGAGTCGGAACCGGACTTCGATTTCACCTCGGCGCGACCCGCCCCGAACCTCCACCTGACGATCGTCGGGCGCGGGATCATCGACCCGGCGGTCCCGTTCGGCGACCTGGACCAGCGCGGTCCTTTCGGGGAGGCGACGATCGGGGGCGGTGACTATCAGACCGGGCGACGCAGCCCGGCGGTCCTTCTCGTCAACGGCGTCGACGCTGTCTCGCACATGCCGGCCTTGGACGTGACAGGACGGACGTACGTCTGGACGGCACCTGTCGACGTCGCCGCGATCCACCCCTGGACGGCCGCGTCGTTTCGCGATGCGGTCGAGGGCATGACCCGCGACCTCCTCGCAGGCGACCCGGCGTATAGCGTCGAAAGTCCGCTGACCCAGATCACAGCGGCGCTCGGGCTGGCCGACGCCTCGTCCGCGCGCCTGCTCCTCATCGGCTCGCTCGGGGTCGCCATCCTGCTCGCCTTCGCCGTCTTCCTGGCGCTCGTCGTGCGCGATGATGTCGCGGCCGAGGTCGCCCGGCTCACCGCCGTCGGTGCTCGTCGGCGCGACCGCATCACGTTCCTCGTGCTCGAAGCCGGCATCCCCGCTGTGATCGGTGGCGTCATCGGCTGGATCGGCGGAGCGCTCGTCGTCGCATTCCTCGCGGGCTGGGCGTCAGCTGATCCGGTCGCGATCGTCTCGGGCGCGATACTGGCGCCGGGTGCCCTGGCGGCGGCGTTCCTGGTCATCGTGGTCGCCGT
>Ga0070702_100000447_pt1 | contig 14670 bp, 16 predicted proteins | sample KBSK5103metaG_FD_65466 | JGI IMG/M metagenome (GOLD analysis project Ga0070702, IMG submission 65466) | Corn, switchgrass and miscanthus rhizosphere microbial communities from Kellogg Biological Station, Michigan, USA - KBS K5-10-3 metaG | ecosystem: Host-associated > Plants > Roots >... | reverse complement strand
AACTAATCCAGACTGAAATAAATGAATTAAAACTGATCTTGGATTTAGTGTTATAATCAAATTGACTTTAGGTATAGTGTCTCAGTGATTCTTGATGCTCTTAGAATACAGTCTATATACTGAGCAGACACAATCTAATGTAGTGTCCAGTCCGCAATCACATAGAGATAGAATCTACATAGTTAGAGATATTATTATGAAACTTGTTGAATATGGGCAGCTAAATCAAACTGCCCTGGTCAGTTTTTGTGGACTAAACCTAAAGAAGCATAGATCTATATTTGACAAAATGGAACTCAATGGTTTGATAATTAGAACGGAAAAAACTTTAGGTAAAAGAACGGTAACTGTCTACAGTGCGACTCAAAAAGGGTTGGAATTTTGTAGAAGTATTATAGAGCCATACGAGAAGCTGTTTCCTAGACCGGCTGATGTCAACGGGCACTAATTCTTTCCTATTTTCTTTTAACTGAATTATAATCTGAATGTTTATCAGTTTTCGGAATCTTCACTGAAGCTGTATTCTGATTCGATGGTCTTGCGAATTTCTTCTTTGTTAGTCAGATAGTTGGCATATCTCTTATTCCATTCACTAATCATACGATATTGCCGTAAACCTGAAATTATCCATACAGAAGAAATAGCAATTACCGATCCCAGTAATATTATTAACACAAACCCAAAATCATACTCTCTTTGAAGGATGGTAAAAAATGAGGAATGAGTTATTAAAAATGCAGAAAGCGCAATTGCAAGTGGAGCTAATATCAGCGCAGAAACAGAAACACCCTTGAGGATACTCTTTATTCCAGATATTTGTTCGATAAAACCATCTATCAAACTCAAAATATCAGTACTGTTTGGACTGGTATTTCCTTTATCATCTTGAGACTGCGTCATGATCACCAATACCATAAACTGTATTATTTACATTCTGGTCAAGTCGATTAAGGGGAACCCAGCTCAAATTTTTCATTTTTCTGCTCCAACAGTATCGCTAAAAGAACTATTTGGACTGAAACAATCGTAAAAAGATGGCCTCTGCGTGAATTTATTGAAATTGTCCATTTCACACTCACATTCCAAACCAAAGATATAGTTAATTAACTTGAGGTAACATAGTTCAACGAGGGTTATAATACCGAATTTTTTCAATTAAAAATTCCTAGGTTACAGCTTTGATATGAGTTATGAGGATACGCTAGAATAAGTTCCGTCTTTTTACTATTAAGGCTATAACAGTTATAAAGCAATGGAAATTATTTGTATTTTAGGTTTAGCTGTGTGAAAACCGATCTGCCTTATTATTCTCAAGTAGTATCAATAATAAGAACATTAAAAACTATGAGATGGAATCTAGATTTTAGTTATTTTAGAAAGTGGATACTAATAGGCTTTCTGCTAGGCGTAGTTGCAGGTCTTGGTGCAATCGCGCTTTATCTTTCGGTTGAATTTTTCACAGCTTTATTTCTCCAGATAGGAACAGGATATTCTCCACCTTTGCCTGGAGGATTCCAAGACAATCTTGGGTACAACTTGTTTATCCAAAGACCTTGGCTGATACCATTGATTTGTGGACTTGGAGGTCTCCTGGTAGGATTGATTACAACGAGATTCTCGCCAGAATCTGAAGGTCATGGTACAGATGCTGTAATAGATGCGTATCATCACAAGAGAGGGAATATTAGGGGAAGAGTTCCTCTTGTAAAGGCTGTCGCTTCATCCATAACAATTGGTAGTGGTGGGAGTGGCGGAACCGAAGGACCCGCTGGTCAAATTGCTGCAGGATTTGGATCATTGATTGGTAAACTATTCAAATTAGATGAAGATGAAAGAAGAATAGCAGTAGCCGCCGGACTTGGAGCTGGAATTGGAAGTATATTCAAAATTCCACTTGGTGGTGCAGTTTTCAGTGCGGAGGTTTTCTACAGAAGGGATTTTGAAGTTAGGGCTTTAATTCCTGGACTAGTAGCGTCTGTAACAGGTTATACTGTTTTCGGATTCGTCTTCGGATGGGATCGTCTATTTTCGATTCCGCTTGATTTGGTAAAATATACTCATCCTGCTTCGCTCATTCTTTATGCCATTGTAGGACTTGCTTCGGCTGCAGTAAGTGTCGTTTATGTAAAGTCCTTTTACTTAATATCTGATTATTTTGGCAGAATTCGGATCCCAAGGTATCTGAAACCAGCTGTGGGAGGCGTTCTAGTAGGAATGATTGGGATTATATTTCCTCAAATTCTAGGTACCTCATATGGATGGCTGCAAATTGCTATTGACAAGAATTACACTTTGTTACCACTGTACATTCTTGGCATCGTTATTGTTCTCAAGATTTTGGCTACTTCATTGACAATTGGTTCAGGTGGAAGTGCAGGTGTTTTTGGACCTTCGATGGTAATAGGAGGGCTGGTTGGGGCGTTCATTGGCACAGCATTTCACATGATGGGCTTGTTTACTTGGATCGATGTTTCATCTGTTATAATTGTGGCAATGGTTTCTTTTTTTGGAGCAACTGCAAAAACACCAATCTCATCCATTATCATGGGAAGTGAGCTGACTGGAGGATATGCCCTTTTAGCCCCAATGATGCTAGCTACGTTCATTGCATATATCATGTCAGGGCAACATAATTCAATATTTAGAAGTCAGGTACTCAATAGATCCGATTCGCCCGCGCACAGAATGGAATACCAGCGTCCGATCCTAAGTGATCTTTTCGTAAGAGACATACTTAAAGAGGCGACAAATAAATTACCAAAAGATGTTTCGATTGAAGAGACTCTACAAATAATGAATCGAAACAATAGTAAAATGGTACTTGTAGTTAATGACGAAGATATGTTACTTGGTGTAGTATACAAACACAAGATATTTGAATTTCCCGAAGAATACAGGAAGACAGTTAAGTTGGAAAGTATTATGATTACGGATCCCTTTTTTGCTTATAGCTCTGACTCGCTTCACAATGCCTTAGTGAGACTATCTTCAAATGATCTTCAAGAAATGCCTGTATTATCAAATGAAGAAAACAAGGTTATCGGAATAATTACGATATCTGATTTAGTAACCCTCTATGATAAGGAGGTAGACAAAATAACCAAAATCATGAACAGATCAAATATTAATACAAAAAAAGATGAAATGAATAGTCAGTATAGAAACAACTCTGTTGATTCAAAAAAAGAATCACATTAAATTATTTCAATCTTATTCCTGATTTGTTTTTGATGAAGCCTCCACAATTTTTGGTTGTGGAGAAGATACGATTTTACAGGGGTCAGTTTTAATTTGATGGAGTAATTTTATGCTATTGTCTACAAGATCCTTTACTGATCGGTTTATGTAACGGGATTTTGAAAATTGAATTACGTTGTTTTCCATATCCTCAGCGCTCCAACCTCTACTCCAGCCCATAAATGCAAACGGAGGCAGTGAAAACCCAAGCTCCGTGAAAAACATCATCATATTTCCGGCAACGTGTTGTATATTATCTTGTCCACCAGTAATAATAAAGCATGCAACTTTATTTTTGACAAGCACACGATCATGAAGCGTAGTCTGATTTTGTACGCAGTTTAATCGTTCTATCATTTTATGGTATAATGAAGATGCATTACCCCATCTTATTGGTGTAGAAACAATAACGATATCCGCCCATAGTATCATTTTTCTATAAACTTCGTTCATACCATCGTTTTCATCCATCTCAGAAATTGAACAAGGCCACGTACATGCTTGTTCGTTAATGCTGTAATACCCTTCGCAATGCCTGAATTCAAGATCTCTCAATCTGAGGAAGACTGTAGATGCCTGGTATTTTTCCTTTGAATAAGACAATGCTTTATTTAGTGATATTTCAGAAGTAGAGTCTCTTTCCAAATTATCGTTCATATTTGTAGTAGATATTCCAAGAATGTTTAATGAGTTAGTTGTGGTTTGGTATTTAAGCTCCATTAGATCCTTCAACGGACTGTCATATTTTTTCTTGGATGAATAAACGATAGGTTGACTTGAAACAAAGATCTTTCCATTAATTATTCTAACTTCAAAAACAGATTGTTGTTCATCATATCCAGGAGGTGCCTTGCCATTTGAGATATTATATTCCCAACCATGCCACGGACATGTAACATAAGAGCCATCGTATTTTTTTTCTATCTTGCCCTTTGCAAGTGGACCACCTTTATGCAGGCAATTATTACTCAACGCAGTTATTCTATTATCGATCTTAAATAACGCAATATCTTTACCCTTCACAGAAATCAATTTGCTTGATCCATTGGCCAATTCGTCCTCCCTAATGGTCTCTATAAATTCCATGAAAATTATTGCAAGTTGAAGTTATTATAGTATAGCTAATCGATGAGATGATGATATTCATATAATGAAATATGGATATTCTGACTGACTTTAGATTATGAAATATTTTTATTTGTGATGGCAATTGTTTATCAATACTTTATGTTCACTGGTATCATAGAAGGTACTGGAATTATCAAATCATTGGTCAAAATAAGTGAAAATGATAAGGCCGCAGACAATAGGATTGAAATAGATCTGGGAAAACTGAGCAAGGGTCTAGAAATAGGTGACAGCGTAAATGTCAATGGAACATGTCTAACGGCGACACGGATTTTGAAAAGTGTAGCCTTTTTTGAAGTCGTAAAAGAAACCATGAAACGAACTGCATTAGGATTTTTGAAAGTGGGAGATCATGTTAATCTTGAAAGAAGTTTGAGGGTAAACGATAGACTTGAGGGGCATATAGTCCTAGGTCATGTAGATGGCGTGGGGAAAATACAAGAAATCAAGAAGGATCCATCTGAGACCAAAATGTGGATAAATGTGAACAAGGAGATTTCAAAGTATTTGGTACCGAAAGGCTCTGTTGCCCTAGATGGCATAAGCTTCACCATTGTTGATGTCTCAGAGACAAAGTTCTCAATTGCTTTGGTACCCCATACGCTGGCCGTTACCACATTTAAAAATAAACAAAAAGGAGATAAAGTTAATATTGAGGCGGACATTTTAAGCAAGTATGTTACAAAATTATTACCACGTTATTAGTTATTACCAGAAAATCAGTAACCTTTTTAATTATAGATAGTGTTTTGAAACACGTGAAATCGATTGAGCATGCTATAAGGGCCTTAAAGGAAGGGAAATTTATCTTGATTCATGACAGCGAATCTCGAGAAAACGAAGTTGATATGATGAAGCCCGCTCAATATATAAATCCACGTGATGTTGCAACAATGCGAAATGATGCTGGTGGACTTATTTGCTTGGCCATTTCAGGGGAAATCGCATCGAAATTAGATTTGATATTTATGCACGATATATTACATCTGGCTTCCAAGAATAACTCTTCCTTGTCTAAAATGATAAGTTCAATTGCCCCGTATGGTGACCGACCCTCATTTTCAATAGCCATAAACCATATTGATACCTTTACAGGTATAACTGATAAGGATAGAGCACTTACAATTCTGAAAATGGCAGAAGTATGCTCTGACATAGATAATTATGGTAGACATGATTTTTTTGAGAAGTTTCGATCTCCGGGCCATGTACCTTTACTAATAGCTGCAAACGAACTACTTAAGGAAAGATCTGGTCATACAGAATTGTCCATTCAGTTAATGAAACTGGCGAATTTAGTTCCAACAGCCGTAATTTGTGAAATGCTCGATTCTGAGACAGGCGGCGCATTAAGCATTGACAAAGCAACGGAATATTCCTCAAGATTTAACATCCCATTAATAGAATCCCTTCAAATTAAAGAATCAATTGTGAATTGAAAATATTTTGAGTAAAATAAGATTAGCTATAGTCGTCTCTGAGTTCAACAAAGAGATCACAAATGAAATGCTTAGGACAGCCATATCACATTCAAAGAAGTTAGAAATGGACATTAAAAAAATATGTCACGTACCAGGAACATTTGACATGCCATTAGTTGTCGAAAAACTCTTGAAAAACGAACAAATTGATGTGGTTGTCACGCTAGGTGCAGTCATAAAAGGAGAGACTGGACATGATCAGGTTATAGCAAATAATACCGCTAGATTGCTTTCTAATCTTTCTTTGAAGTATCAAAAGCCAGTCACGCTCGGAATTACAGGTCCTGATATGACACTAAAACAGGCAGAGCAAAGATCCAAAATTGTCCCCAAGAGAGCAGTAGAAGCAGCATATAAAATGGTAACGAGATTATTAGAATTGGAAGACCGGGTGAGAAGGGATAATTCATCATGACAATTCAAATTACCATAATAAAGATAGAAGGTTATGGCCCATGGACATTAAAATTGGGAAGCGATAGGGAAGCTCAGTTACAAATGTTTCAAGCAAGCTTCTATAGCGATTTGCAAAATCTTTTCAACAAAAGGAATAGTATCTTGTACTTTAACAGATTTGATGAGCTGATTGCAATTACTAATGGATTATCAATTGATGATCACTTGTTTATTGAGCAAGAAATTAATGACATGTATAAAGGTATAGAGATTTCAATGACAATCGGATTAGGTGAAACTCCCTTGGATGCAAACATTGCTGCACACAGTTCACGTAAAAACAATAATTTGGTAAAAAAAAGTAAGCTGGTATATGCAAGTGAACAAATCCAATTTATGTATAATAATCCAGAGAATTTACCGATGGATATGTTCGCTCAAGTGTTACACATCGACGTGGATAATTCCACCAAAGTTAGTAATATGCTCTCACCTTATGAAATTACGGCAAGAATTATGTCGATGTTTTCAATGATTATTGAAATGTTTATTGAGCAAAAATCTATGACATTTTTTCTCGGTGGTGATAACTTTATGGTTATTTCTAATACAGTTTCTAAAGAGAAAGTAGCTGAAATTATTAAAAAAATCCAAGATTCTCAAAACATCAAGCTAAACTGTGGAATAGGTAAAGCCGCTACCGGTAGAAAAGCAGTGCAAGCTGCAACAGAGGCCTTGGACAAAATCCGAAGTCTTAGAGATAAAGGCATACTTCAACCAGTATATGAACTAGAATGGCACTGATATTTAGTAACATTAGTCTATTCATTGGCGAAAATCTTGAATACGTTGATAAAGGATATGTAGTAGTGGAAGATGGAAAAATTGAAAGTGTTGGTATAGGCGATTATAAGGGAAGGTCCGATGGAAGAATGTATGATGGAGAAGGAATATTAGCGATTCCAGGATTTATCAATGCTCACACACACATTGGTGATTCCCTTGGAAAGGACATTGGAGTTGACTCGGCCTTTGAGGCTAGGATCCATCCTATTCATGGTATCAAAAATAAGATCTTGCGAAAAAGCAAAAGGACACATTTAGTAAAATTTATGAGAAGTTCTGCAATGTCAATGATGAGAAATGGAATAATTGCATTTGCAGATTTCAGAGAAGGTGGTCTTGAAGGAATAGAGCAACTTAGAGATGCAATATCAGGCTTATCGATAAAAGCTACTGTTTTGGGCAGACCAGAATTTTATCAGGACATATCTAAAGATTTTGTCAAAAATCCAAAGTTGCCACAAGACGTGATAGATCTTGTTTCTAAGATTGCAAATAAAAGTGATGGATTAGGCATAAGCGGGGCTAATGAGAACACAGATAATTCATTAAATGAGTATGGAAAATTAATCCGTAAAAATTCTTTGAAAAAAAAATTTTTGATAGGTATCCATGCTGCTGAATCCATTGAAACAACAAAGAAATCAATTGATATAACAGGGAAAACCGAGGTTCAAAGAATAGTATCAAAACTTTTGCCAAATTTTATAGTGCACCTGACACATGCATCCGATAATGATATTGAACTTGTTGCAAGGAAACAAATTGGAATTGTTGTTTGTCCTAGAGCAAATGGCACACTTGGAGTTGGAATTCCAAGAATTGCCAAGATGTTAAGTTCAGGATGTTGTGTTGGTATTGGTACTGATAATATTATGATTAATTCTCCGGACATGTTCCGTGAATTAGATTATGTCTGGAAGCTATCCAGGACATTGGCAGATCAACCAATTCCTGCAAGAGAGATATTGAAAATGGCAACAGTAAATGGAGCAAAGATACTCCACATAAATTCTGGTGCCATAATGACTGGCAAGTCAGCTGATATTCTATTTATTGACAAAAACAATTTGGATATTTCACCTATGCACGACCCTCATGTTTCCGTAATTCATAGGGCAAATGCAAACTCTATTCTTAATGTTATGATAAATGGTAAATTTATAGACGGAGATGAATTTGGTTGTATGTAATCCTTAACGCAGCAATGTCAATAGATGGCAAGATTACTACTAGGAAAAATGATTCATCAATTTCTTCTAAAATTGATTGGATACGGGTCCATAAATTAAGATCTACTGTCGATTGTATTGTGATTGGGATATCAACCGTCTTGAAAGACGATCCCATGTTAAATGTAAGATATGCCAAAACGGTAAAGAATCTTGCAAGAATTATCATTGATTCAAAAGCAAGAATTCCACTAGATTCGAGAATTATGAGGTCATCAAAGAAAATTCCAACATTTGTGGTCGTAACGCGTGATGCTTCTTTACAGAAAATTAAAGAAATAGAAAAGAAAGGTGCCAAGGTATTAGTCATAGGCGGTAAAAAAGTGAATATCATAAATCTATTCCAACACTTAGAAAAGTTAGGTTTCAAAAAGGTACTCGTAGAGGGTGGAGGAGAAATTAACTGGTCTGTCTTAAAATTAGGTCTTGTCAACGAATTAATAGTTACTATCGCACCGATAGTAGTCGGTGGAAGAGATGCAAAGACATTAGTTGAAGGTGTAGGAATTTCCTACATACATGATGCAATTAAAATGAATCTAGTAAGATCTAGTATTCAAGACAAAAAAGAAATTGTCTTAGTTTATAGATTATGATGATATTTCTTCCTTAGAGCTAATGTCCAACAAAATCTGTTCTATCTTGTATCTTAAAGCATCTTTAACTTTTTCATTGTTTACCATATTCAGGGAATTTTTGCAATTTGGACACTTGAAAAATAGTTCCATCGCGTAATCGAATTTTATTCTTGGACAGTTTGTACTTCCACAATGGTAAAATTCCGAGGATTCTTCATATTCCAATCGTTTCTGAAGCCGGTCTAGAATCTTCTTTTTCTGATTTTCTATAAAGTTTTCTGCTTGATCTCGCTTTGCTCTCCACCGATATACGAACCATCCTTTTTTTTCGTCCTTGACTCGGATACCAGTAATTAGTGCTTTACCAAACATATCATACAACACCTTTCTGATTATGTTAATTCGCATTCCCGTGGCTCCGGCTATCTCTTCATCAGTAGCATCTTCTGTATTCAGTAGAGCCCTTGCAACTTTATGATATTCTTCCCCGCCTATTAGATTGGCTATCTTGACAAATGGATCTTCATTTTCGGTTGAGTGCATTCACATTATAATACGTCTTTTTTAGTTATATATTTACCGTCAATCTGGGTAACTTATATTTAGATAAAATTTATGAGATTATTTCAAGTTCCAAAATTCCTAGTCGGAGATGATGATAACTATCTCTTGTACATTTGTAATGGGGATAAAGAGGATATTTCATATTATTAATAAATATCAAAACCCTGGAATACTCGCAATTATTCGAATATTTTATCCAATTTTATATGAGTCATATATAATAATTAATCCCACTATAGAATATTTACTACATAATGGGTTCTTTAACTACTTTGAGGCCACCTTCTTCCGTCATTTCGATACCCATTATTTTCAAGATTCTTTTGGCATCAGCCTCCCTTTCTCTTTCCACAATGTTCCTCGCCATGTGTAGCCTATATTTTGGTATCCAATGTTGTCCTATCTTATACTTACCACGGAGGTCAGTCGGTACAACTTTCAAAACCGCAACTTCTTTGACTGATCCCATATTTGAGGAAAGAGATTCATAGCCTCCCTCTGTTTGGTATTTCGCCATTAATGCGTTCAAAGCAATTGCTTTTTCATCATTATCTTGAATCACAGATGCCGTACCTTTGATAACTACGCTAATATACAGGGTATCAGCCTGTGAAGCATCGGTAGGATGAAAATAATACGATGGCAAGAAACAAACGTAAGAATCAACCTCAAATCCTACCCTTGAGTTTCTTTTGATGTTTTGAATTTTTTCTCCTATGGGGTAAGAGTGCATATATATTGAACCAAAATTTTTAGTATCTGACTGAGTATCACTCTGATTATTCTTGTTCTTAACATACACAAAATTCATTGGTATTATCTGCGGATAGCCATTTTCATCAATAGATGCAACTCTACCAACTTTTTCTTCATTGAGAAAAGAAATGATATTAGAGAAAGATTTTATTTCTAGTTTTGGTATTAGCTGCACATTGAGATTTGGTCTGCAGTAGTATAATTAAATTACTAAATTTATTTTAGCCACGCATTTAGTTTTCCGAAAATTTTTTAATCAATGTCTTTAACCTAAAGTATGAAACGTAATAAAACGGCCCTGGTTACCGGATGTTCATCTGGAATTGGATATTCTACTTGCCTCTTATTGGCTCGCAACAACTTTAAGGTATATGGCACCGTGAGAAATTTGTCTAAAGCCAAAAAAATTCAAGAGGTTATAGATAAAGAAAAAATCCCTCTGAAAATAATACTTCTTGACGTAAACGATTCAGAGTCTATTCAAAATGCTATTCGAGACATTCTTTACGATTCAAGAAAAATCGACGTTCTAATTAACAACGCTGGTTACGGTATGTTCGGCCCGATTGAAGATATTACAACTGAGGATGTCAAGCTACAGTTTGAGACCAATTTTTTCGGAGTAATCAGACTTATTAAGGAAATAGTTCCTATAATGAGGAAACAAGGAAATGGAACCATTGTCAACATTAGTTCAATGGTTGGGAGATTTGGAGTTCCCCTTAACGCTGCATATGTGTCAAGCAAATTTGCTATAGAAGGACTATCTGAATCGATTTCATATGAATTAGCTGAATTTGGCATAAAGATTATAGTAATTGAACCGGGAGTCGTACAAACTAATTTTTTTAACAACCTGAAGATAAATGGCCTTGATACCAGTTCGCCATACTATGAATTAATGAAAAAAAGAGTTTCATTCCTAAAAATTGCAATGAAAAATAGCCCGACTTCTAGCAGTCAAGTAGCAAATACCATACTTGATGCATTGAATTCTAAGCGTCCCGAATTTAGATATGTGATTGGAATGGACGCTAAAAATTCAATTCAAAAGAAAGACTCTTTATCTGATAAAAAATTCATGAAATGGGTAAGTGACGGTATATTTCAGGGGAAGCCCTTTTCAAGATAATGGCCTCATATCAGCGAGTCTTATCAAAATATTTGCGCACTCTAACAATTGCAGGATCAAGATACCTTGAAAATGAAATTGATAAAAGCGAAATTCCAACACCGAGCAAAATACCTCCTACTACGTCAAAGAAAAAATGATCTCCTACGTAAATCCTCGAAATACATACCAATGCTGCTTCGGTTGCCAATATTAAGGAAAATAATAGCTCCTTCTCCTTTCTATACAATAAAAACAAAATCACTGCACCGCTACTGACAATAGAAGCGTGACCCGAAGGATACGCAAAATCATTCTTTGGAAGAATATCAAGTCCCTGCATTTCAATCGAGGGTCGAGGTCGTTCAAAAAGATACTTGAATAATGAGTTTAGAGGCATAATTATCAAAAAAGAAATTACCATGATAACAGCAATTTTTTTCCCTTTCCATCCTACAAAAATACTCATAAACACAATTACGGCTGCCCAAACTATTTCTCGCCCATATGTTGACAAAAGTACCATAAAGTGGTCCATCATAGCGGAATGTGAATTAAAGAGAACAGACGAAATTCCTTCGTCAAAATGAATGACTCCCTGGTTTTGATGTCCTATTTTTGGTGAAAGTATTACACCGATTATTATGAATGTGACAATACATATGATAGACGTAAAAATATACTTCAATACAGCATCATTAGATTAGATACAATATATTTCATGATATCACAAGGTATTTTTTTCTCTGTTAAATTGGGAATATTTGTGACTTCGAATTTGACCCGGTGTATGGGTGATATTTGAATAACTATCGATTGATTTATCCTTGGATTTCTGCAATTATTCCTATAAAATATGTTACTGCTTAGGGGAAGCTGACTTTATTGTTGGCAGTTACCAAGAGTCAATCCTACGTCCCATTTAGAGCTAATTGCCAAAAAGTTAAATTCCTTTATGAATCTATCAAAGTAATGCAAAAGTGCAGCAGATGCAATAATGATACAAAGGTTACATATACTTGTAATCATACCAACAATTTAGAAATGTGCTCTGAATGTTATCACAGAGTCATTGGGAAATGACATGAGCAATTTAGCCGGTATTTTCTTGGATTCTCATGATGTTAACTAATTGCAATGTCTATCTCTTGTTTATTATAGCCAAAAAGAATAGTACTAGGATAGATAGAGCCACTGAGGGTAAAACGATGTCGGTAAATGGATTGTCAAGTGCTATGCTATGTTCAAGGTATTCGTAAAATAGAAATATACCAAAAAGAAAAAATGCTATAATAGCGTATATGAGTTTTCTTAAATGTGTGCTTCTGTAAGCAGAAATAGATAGAGCTATCAATATAGCAGCAAAGATGGTCCCGACTACATACAGTATACTTTCTACTATCTCAAATAATCCATTCTCAAGAATTAAAGATTCCAAATTACTCACTACCACTAGGTATTTTCTTCAGCTTCAGATAATGACAGGAACATTTCAACCAGTCTACTGCTCCATTTACTCCAAAGATTGGGATGGTGTTTCTTTAAAAGTTCAACTATGTATCTTGAATCTATTGAATTATCACGGAGCTTGTATCTCTTGAACTTTCCATCCCTCACTTCGTCTATTAGATTTAAATCAATCAAACGCCTCACGTGCCAATTTATAGAAGGCGCCGAGATACCCAATTTTTTAACTATATCTGTTTGTGTGGGATATCTTTGGTCAACGATAAATAGAATTATTTCTCGAGGGGTTTCTTGGTTTAATACTTGAAGAAGAGTCTTCTCATTCTCTTGAAAAGCGCCAGATTGAAAGTGTAACTTATACAGACCCTGCCTTGTTGATGTAATCTTGCCACCTTTTTGAAGCTGATATGAGTGATACTGTACTGAGCCCATTGATAAATCCAATTCGTTTCTAATCTGCCGTAGATAGCAACCTGGATTTGTTTGTATAAATCGAAATATTCTTTCTTTGTTTGAATTTGATTCCTTTTTTCGCATAACAACCTTGACTCTGAATAGGCATCATTAAGTGATTCGGAGTATTTATTGATTCCACTTTATCACTATATTGTCTTATTTTGCTAGTACAATTCTCTAACTATCATCGATGGCTCTTATTTCAAGAATTAACTCGACTAATGTACCAGTTAATTCTCTTCTCCAAGAATTCTAATTGTGATTCATTAATTTTCCCCTTCCGATGCAAAAAATTCAAATCCCTTTGGATTTGTTCTAGTTGTTTTATGCATTCTTCCTTGTTGTTTTTCGACAACATTTCGTATGTATAGTCTATATTTGTTAGATTTCTTTTAAAGGATCGCCTAGATTTCTGTCTGTAGAACCAACCACCGATTGTTGAAACAAGTCCTATTATCACAGAAGTTAGTACTATAAATGTTTCAGTCAGAATTGCTCCCTTGAAATTCGCAGTGATAGTTTCATATCCAGTAACATTAAAAATTACTGGATTTTCCTTTGTGTTATTTGTTACAGACCAATGTCCGAAATCATATCCCCTGTCAGGCATCGCTTCACACTTGACAGTCGAATTTATAGGCAAAGTAGCAGAATCTCCAGATCCTAGAATGATATCATTGCATTTTACATTCCCTGAATTTTCGGGTTTAATATCAATGAATATCTTAGCTACAATTTTATCAGACTTACCATCGATTGTCATTATTCCATTCGTTCTAGTATTAGTTACGTAAGTGAAATTCGAGACCGGATCTACTGTAATTTTGCTCGCTATAAGTGGAAACGTTACTTTTAGAGGAATATTAATAAAAGGATTATTTATTCCCGATGCAATAATTGCCGGCTCCAAAGAAATGTTTTCAATTACCTTGTTTGTTTCTCCATTAATAACGCTTACAGAATTATCGACCAGATTATTAACATAAATCTTGTTTGTTCTAGGATTAACTGCAATTCCCACCGGGTTATCTTTTACCTTTATATTGGTTTCAAGTTTGTTGGAAGTACCATTTATAACGCTTACAGAATTATTCAAGAAATTTGACACATATATGGTATTGGTTTGCGTATTGATAGCTAAGGCAGAAGGTTTTGAACCAACAGGTATTGTTGATATTAGTGTATTATTACTTCCGTCTAGTACCAAGACGCTGTTCTTACCTAAATCAGTAACATATACCTTGTTAGTATGAGGGTTAATCACAATGTCATATGGCAGTGTAGCAAATTTTAGTGATTTTATTATGTGATTATCAATTGCATCAATTACCGTAATTGTCCCTGAGTTAAAATTTGCTACATATATCCAGCTCGTTGCTAAATTGATTCCAATTCCCAAGGGTGATTTGCCCACAGGTATG
>Ga0070702_100000443_pt1 | contig 14715 bp, 9 predicted proteins | sample KBSK5103metaG_FD_65466 | JGI IMG/M metagenome (GOLD analysis project Ga0070702, IMG submission 65466) | Corn, switchgrass and miscanthus rhizosphere microbial communities from Kellogg Biological Station, Michigan, USA - KBS K5-10-3 metaG | ecosystem: Host-associated > Plants > Roots >... | reverse complement strand
CCGAGCGCAACGGCGAGAAGTTCGCGAAAGCAGCGGGTGTGGCCACGCTCGCTGAGTTGCGCACGCTGCCGCCGGAGAAAATCCAGGCCGCCAATCCGCTTTATTTCGGGCCGCCGCCTGCCGGTGCTCCGCCGCGTATCGAACTGCGACCTGTGCTCGATGGTGTCGTGCTGCCGGTCGATCCGATCGCTCCGGGTGTGACTGTCGCGTCGGCAGTACCGCTCGTCACTGGATTCAATGCCGACGAATTCATGCCCGCGCGCGATCAGACCGCTGCCGAGTTTCAGCAAGCTGTGCGCGCGCGCTACGGCGATCACGCCGATCGATTGCTGGCGCTGTATCCGCATGCGACCGATGCAGAAGCGGCGCAATCGGCTCGACTGCTCGTCCGCGACGTGTACATGGCATCGACATATCGCTGGGCGGCGGATCGCACGCGGGCGACTGGACAGGCCATCTACGCGTATCTCTTCACGCACCCCTCGCCGGTGTCCAAACCGCCGAGCTTCGGCACCTTCCATACATCCGAGATTCCGTATCTGTTCGGCGTACTGGATCGCGGTCGCCGTCCGTACGGCGATGCCGACGAGAAGATCGCCGCGCAGCTGCAGTCGTACTGGCTGAAGTTCATTCGCGGTGGCGAGCCATGGAGTCGCGTGCGGCCCGACACGATCGAGGTGATGGGCATCGGCGATGCAGTCGGCCCGCGTCCGCCGGTGTCCTCGAGCGAGCGATTTCGTGCGCTGATGGAGTACGCCGACGCGGGCGGGCGGCTATCGATCCGCTAGTGCAAACAGTTTCGCCGCCGTGCCGCGCGAGAGTGACGCCAGGTCGCTCTCGCTCAATCCCAAACCCGAGAGCTTCGCCTGCGTCGCTGCGATCGGCACCAGCGGGAAATCGCTGCCGAACATCACCTGCGTCGCAGGCACGAGGCTCAGCAGTGCCGCGATCGCCGGCCGATTAGCGGAGTTCGCCACTTCATAGTAGAGGCGTCGCAGCTCCGCCTCGACACCGTCGGGCACTGCGGCCGCGAGTTGCGGCACGCTGGTGCTCAACTGCGAGATGCGCCCCGCGAGCATCGGAATCGTGCCGCCGGCGTGCGAGAAGATGAAGCGAATCGCGCGACGTCGCACGAGCTGGCCCGAGAACATCAGGCTGGTGATCGTCCGGTTAGTGTCCTGCGTGAACTCCGTGAGGAATGGCGGCACGTACGACATCAACTGCGAGCAACACGCTGGCGAGCCGGGATGGACGTAGACGATGGCGCCGCGCCGATCCAGCTCCTGCATCACCGGATCGAAGCTGGGATCGCCGAGCCAGCGATCGCCGTAGCTCGTCATGAGCACGACGCCGTTGGTATGGAGCTGATCGAACGCGTATTCGATTTCGCGCAGGCTCCCTTCGATATCGGGCAGTGGCAGCGCGGCGAAGAAGCCGAAGCGCTTCGGATGCCGCTGCCGCATCTGCGCAGCGAACAGGCTTGTTTCGCGCGACAGGCGCCGGCCTTGCGCCACGTCGCCGAACCAGACGCCCGGTGCGGAGATCGAGACGATCGCGGTGGCGACGCCGGTCTCATCCATTCGTTCGAGTGCCCGCTCCTGCGACCAGCCGTACCAGTTGGGCACGATCCGGCCGCCGCCCTGGCGTGAGATATGGTCCTTGACCTCGTCGAACCAGAACGGTGGGATGAAGTGATGGTGGACGTCTACGAGCCCCGCGGGGTTCGGCGTGCTCTGAGCGGCTGCGATGCGGGCGTACACACTCGCGGCGGCGAGGCTGCCGAGGAGGGCGCGACGGGTCAGGTTCGGGCCGGTCATGCCCACTTAAACGCAAGCGGGCACGACCGGCGACATCACGAGCTCACTGCAGGTCGAAGCGATCCAGGTTCATCACCTTGGTCCAGGCCGCCACGAAGTCGTCGATGAACTTCTTCTTCGCATCGGCGCTGGCGTAGACCTCGGCCAGAGCGCGCAACTGCGAATTCGAGCCGATCGCCAGGTCCACACGCGTGGCAGTCCAGCGCACGGCGCCCGTCTTGCGCTCGCGCCCTTCGAACACCTCTTTCGCGGCCGACGTCGGCTTCCATTCGGTCGACATGTCGAGCAGGTTGACGAAGAAGTCGTTGGTCAGCGCTTCCGGCCGGTTCGTCAGCACGCCGTGCTGCGATTGCCCAATGTTCGTACCGAGCACGCGCAGGCCGCCGACCAGCACCGCCATCTCGGGCGCGGTCAACGTCAGCAGTTGTGCACGATCGATGAACAGCACTTCGGCAGGAACCGCGAACTTCGCTTTCTGGTAGTTGCGGAAGCCGTCAGCTACCGGCTCGAGCGCCGCAAACGATTCGACGTCGGTCTGCGCCTGCGTGGCATCCATGCGTCCGGGTGAGAAGGGGACGTTCACCGGGAAGCCCGCATTCTTCGCTGCGAGCTCGATACCGGCGCAGCCCGCCAGCACGATCAGATCTGCCAGCGAGACCTTCTTGCCGCCGGACTGTCGCGCGGTAAACGTCTTCTGAATTCCCTCCAACGTCTGCAGCACCTTCGCCAACTGCTGCGGCTGATTCACTGCCCAATCCTTCTGAGGCGCAAGACGAATGCGCGCACCGTTCGCACCACCGCGCTTGTCGGAGCCGCGGAACGTCGACGCCGCACTCCAGGCGGTCGACACTAGCTGAGAAACGGGCAGCCCCGAAGCCAGGATGCTGGCCTTGAGGAGCGCGACGTCATTCGCGTCGATCAACGGATGATCGACGGCGGGAATCGGGTCCTGCCACACGAGTTCTTCCTGCGGCACCTCCGGCCCGAGGTAACGCGCGCGCGGACCCATGTCGCGATGGGTCAGCTTGAACCAGGCACGAGCGAACGCGTCGGCGAACTGCTCCGGATTCTGCAGGAAGCGCCGCGAGATCTTCTCGTACGCGGGATCGAAGCGCAGCGCAAGGTCCGTCGTCAGCATCGTCGGCGGCAGCTTCTTCGCCTTGTCGAACGCGTGCGGAATCGTCGCGCCGGCGCCTTTGGCAACCCACTGATGGGCGCCGGCCGGGCTCTTGCTCAACTCCCACTCGTAGCCGAACAGATTCTGGAAGAAGTTGTTGCTCCACTGCGTTGGCGTCGTGGTCCAGGTCACTTCCAGTCCGCTGGTGATCGCATCGGCGCCGCGTCCGACACCGAACCGGTTGTGCCAGCCGAAGCCTTGCACTTCGAGATCGCCGCCTTCCGGCTCGACGCCGACGTGACTGGCGGCGCCGGCGCCGTGAGTCTTGCCGAAGCTGTGACCACCGGCGATCAACGCAACGGTTTCTTCATCGTTCATCGCCATGCGGGCGAAGGTGTCGCGGATGTCGTGGGCCGCGGCGCGCGGATCGGGATTGCCGTTCGGGCCTTCCGGGTTCACGTAGATGAGACCCATCTGCACGGCGCCGAGCGGATTCTCGAGTTGGCGCGTTTGCGTGTTGTCGCCATAGCGCAGGTCGCCGCCCAACCAGGTCGTCTCGCGTCCCCAGTACACATCGAGATCGGGCTCCCACACGTCGGGACGGCCGCCGCCGAAGCCGAAGGTCTTGAAGCCCATCGTTTCCAGTGCGACGTTACCCGCGAGGATCATGAGATCCGCCCAGGAGATGCTGGCGCCGTACTTCTGCTTGATCGGCCACAGCAGGCGACGCGCCTTGTCCAGGTTCGCGTTGTCCGGCCAGCTGTTGAGAGGAGCGAAGCGCTGCTGACCGCGGCCGCCGCCGCCACGTCCATCGCCGGTGCGATACGTGCCGGCACTGTGCCAGGCCATGCGGATGAACAGCGGGCCGTAATGTCCGAAGTCCGCCGGCCACCAGTCCTGCGAATCGGTCATCAGTGCAGCAAGATCTTTTTTCAGCCCGGCGTAGTCGAGTCGCGCAAATTCCTCCGCATAATCGAAGTCCGGATTCATGGGATCGGACTTCGTGGAATGCTGGTGCAGGAGATCGAGCCGCAACTGGTTGGGCCACCAATCGCGATTCGAGGGACCGGCACTGTGGTTGAACGGACACTTGGGCTCGGCTGACATTGCTCTTCTCCATGGGAGGGCGGTATGCGTGGCAGGCTACGGCCCGCGCGTCGAGATTAGAATTCGATTGGTCGGATGCTTTCGATAGGTAACGTCAATGACGAGAGTTGGCTACGTCCCCTGGCTGTTGATGCTTGTGTGTCAGATCGGGGCCGTGATGCCGGCGTGGGCGGTCGAGCCGTTGCCGGTCGGATTCGAGCGGCGTGAATTCGTCGATGAGGCGCGCAGTAACTGGCAGAACACCGGCCACCGTCCGCTGAGCACAGTGATCTGGTATCCAGCGTCAGCGGGCGCGCCGCTCACAGTGCCGCAAGTCGGCGATCCGGCCTGGCGGCCGTATTTCGTGCAAACCGAATTCGCGGTGGAGGCGCCGCTGTCCGCGCAGGCGCCGCGCTATCCGCTGGTGCTGCTGTCGCATGGTTCGACCAGCGTCAACGTGTCGCTGGCATGGCTTGGGTCCTATCTCGCAAAGCACGGCTACATCGCTGCGGCCGTGAATCATCACGGCAATACCGGCGCTGAAGGGCAACTGCTGTCGCAGGGCTTCATGGCACAGTGGGAGCGGGCAGGGGATCTGAGCGCGCTGCTCGATCGCATGCTCGCCGATCCGAAGTTCGGCTCGCATATCGACCCGAATCGAGTGTTCGCAGCCGGTCACTCGGCCGGCGGCGCGACGGTCATCATGCTCGCCGGCGGGCAGTTCAGCGGCGATGAGATGGGAAAATTCTGCAACTCGAAGGCGGCTGACGCAGGCTGCGGCTCACGCGAGACGATCGACAAGGCGATCGCGGAGATCGAGAAGTTGCGCGCAAGCGATCCAGCGGTGCAGGCATCGCTCGCGCGGGCCGCGCGTTCGTATCGCGACGAGAGGATCCGTGCAGTGGTGGCAATGGCACCCGCGGTGGGCCCCGGATTCACGGAGGCGACACTTCGCGCTGTCAAAACTCCTGTTTTCATCGTCACCGCGAAGGTCGACGACGTCACGCCGCCAGAGACGAACTCACTGCGCTTTGCGCGCTTCATTCCCGATGCGCGCCTGCTTACAGTACCGGGTAATGCCAATCACATGACGTTTGGCAGCGAGTGCACGGACGAAGGTCGGCGCGCGCTGCCAATCTGCCGCGACGGCGCAGATCTCGACCGCGCGCAAGTGCACGAGATGATCGCAGAACGAGTGCTGAAGTTTTTTTCGGAGCCCTGAATCCATGTTGACCACTATCGCTGAACAATCCGGCTTTCGTCAGACAGGTCGGCTCGATGAGGTCGAAGCGCTGTGCGCAGCGTTCGCCGCGCGCTGGCCCGATGCCGTGCGTTCGTTCGCGTACGGCCAGTCCGAAGAGGGCAGGCCGATGCGCGCAATGATGATTTCCCAATCCGGAGCGCTGACGGCGCAGGCGCTGCGCCAACGCGGGATTCCGCTGCTGATGATCCAGGGCGGAATCCATCCCGGTGAGAGCGATGGCAAAGATGCCGGCTTCATCGCTCTGCGCGAGTTGCTCGGCGAGCCAGTTGCGGCCGGATCGCAACCGCCGGCGCCGGATCTTCTCAAGCACATCGCGGTGCTGTTCGTGCCGGCTTTCAATGCCGACGGGCACGAGCGTGTCGGACGCTGGAATCGCCCGAACCAGAACGGCCCCGAAGAGACCGGCTGGCGCACGACTTCGCAGAACGTGAATCTGAATCGGGATTACACCAAGGCCGCCACGAGCGAGATGCAGGCGATGCTGGCCCTCATCGACGAGTGGGACCCGCTGATCTGCGCCGATCTGCACGTCACGGACGGTGCGGACTTCGAGCCGGACATCTCGCTGCAGGTCGAGCCGATCAATCAGGGCGCAGCCAGTCTCTGGCAAAGCGGCGTCGCGCTGCGCGATCGGCTCATCGACAAGCTGGCGGCACAGGGCTCGCTGCCGCTGCCGTTCTATCCCGATTTCGCGAAGACTGATGATCCGTCTTCCGGCTTCGTGCTCACTGTGTACTCGCCGCGCTTCTCGACTGGCTACTTCCCGCAGCGCAATCGCTTCACGGTACTGGTGGAAACGCACTCCTGGAAACCGTACGCGCATCGGGTTCGCATCACGCGCAACACCATCGTCGGTCTGGCCGAGCTCACTGCGGCGCATGGCGCCGGGTGGCTGCGCGAAGTAGGGCAGGCCGATGTCGCTGCCAGCAAGTTGGGCGGCACCGACGTAGTGCTGGATTACGTTTCGGGTTGGCGCGAACCGTCGAAGGCCGGAGGTTCGGCCCGAGCACCGGACGATGCCGGCGCGCGCCGGATCGATTTTCGCGGCTATGCCTATACGCGCGCGCCGTCGTCGATCTCGGGAGCGCTCGTCACGATTTACGATCCGACGACGCCGCAGATCTGGAACGTGCCCTATCGCGATCGCATCCAGGCATCGCTCACCGTGAAGGTGCCCGAAGGGGGCTATGTGGTGCCGCCGAGCCATGCCGCCCTCGTGGCCGCCAGGCTCGATCTGCATGGCATCGAATTTCGCGTGCTCAACACTGCAATTGCCGCCGCGGACGTGCAGGCATTTCGCGCCGAGAAAGTGGAGTTCTCGGGCGTGCCCTTCGAGGGCTGTCAGCGGGTCACGCTGATCGGGAACTGGCGTGACGAGAAGCAACCGCTCGCGGCCGGTTCCATGCTCGTGCCAGTCAACCAGCGGCTCGCTCGACTCGTGCTCGCATTGTTGGAACCGCAGGCGCCGGATTCGCTCGCCGCCTGGGGTTACTTCAATGCCTGCTTCGAACAGAAGGAGCAGATGGAGCGCTACGTGGCGGAGCAGATCGCGCGCGAGATGCTGGCTGCCGACGCCAAGCTACGAGAAGAGTTCGAGCGGAAGGTGGCGAGCGATGCGCAGTTTGCGGCCGACGCGACCGCGCGGTTGGACTTCTTCCTGCGCCGGCACTCGTCCTGGGACGCTCGCTTCAACCTCTACCCGGTCTTCCGCCTGCCGCGGCCGCTGTAGGAAAACCGGCGGCCAAACCGCCGCTTATCCCTTGCTCTGTCACTCAAGATACTCACACGCGTGTGAGTGAGTATTGACAGCGCGCCGCCGAGGTGGCGTACTCAAGCCTCACGAGCGTCGGCACCCACGATCGACGCCAGAGGGGGAAAGCGATGAAGAAGTTACTTCTCGCGTCGGCCTGCGCCGTCGCAAACGCGGCTGCCTGGTCGCCGGCACAAGCGCAGGCGCCGGCTCAGTCCGGCAGTCAGGCAGTCAATGAAACGGTGCTCGAAGAGATCGTGGTCACCGCCGAGCGGCGACGCACGAGCCTGCAGGTCACACCGATCGCAGCAACGGTCATGACGGGGGAGAAGCTGGCGGACAGCGGCGTGACCGTGGTCGACCAGCTGCAATTCGTTTCGCCCGGTGCGACGGTCAACAACTTCGGCCAGGGCATCGACTTCAACATCCGCGGCATCGGCAAGGCCGAACACAACACGCAGACCACCACGGGCGTGATCACCTATCGCGACGGCGTGGCCACGTTCCCCGGATACTTCACTGCAGAGCCGTACTACGACATCGCGCGCGTCGAGATTTTGCGCGGGCCGCAAGGCACGTTCGTCGGCCAGAACGCCACGGGCGGCGCGGTGTTCGTCACATCGCAGGATCCGATCATCAACGGCGGCACGACCGGTTACGTGCAGGGCCAGGTCGCCAACTACAGCGGTTATGGCGCACAGGGCGCGTTGAATCTGCCGGTCAGCGATACGTTCGCGGCGCGCCTCTCGTTCAACGGCGAGGCACGCGACAGCTACTACGACATCTCGGGCCCGCACACGGGCGATGACGGCGTGCAGACCGGCAGCGCGCGACTCGGGTTTCTCTGGGCGCCAAGCGAGAGCCTGTCGGTGCTGCTCAAGACCGACTACAACTATCTCGACCTGAGCGGCTATCCCTCCGATCCGGTCAACGCGACCAACGATCTGTTCGACATCACCGCCAACGGCGACATGCACGCGCTGGATCGCTTCGGCCGCGCAGTGCTCAAGATCGATTACACCTTCGGCAACGGTACGACGTTGCGCTCCGTCTCCGGCTTTCAGGACGGACGCACGGAATATCGCGCGGACCTCGATGGCACCAGCGTCGGCAACAGCCTGTTCGGCGACAAGGTCGACGAAACGATCTACTCGCAGGAGATCAATCTGATCTCGCCCGACATGGGACGCTTCACCTGGGTGCTCGGCGCCTACTATCAGGACGACGAGTACGAGTTCCTGCCGGGCGAGTTCTACATCGTCAGCCCGGCGGGGCGCTACGAGCTCGAAGGCACGAATCCGAAGCACGCCGCCGCCGTGTTCGGTCAGCTCACGTTCGGCCTGACCGACTCGCTCGAGCTGCAGCTCGGTGCCCGCTATACCGAAACCGATACCAGCAATCACATCACCGTCAATCAATTCGGCCTGCCGCTCGTGCAGGATCAGAAGGCGGAGTACTCGAACACCTCGGGCAAGGTCGCGCTCAACTGGACCCTTGATCCGCATCACTTCCTGTACGCATTCGTCGCGACCGGCTTCCGGCCCGGCGGCTTGAACGTCCCGGTTGGCCTCGGCATCCCTGCGCCGTTCGACGAGGAACTGGTGACGAACTACGAGATCGGCTGGAAGGCAGGTTGGGCCGAGGGCAAGGTCCGCACGCAGCTCAATGCCTACTACAACGATTACGAGCAGTTCCAGGTCATCGTCGGTTACCCGACGATTCCGGTGTTCGGCTTCGAGCTGAACGTGCCGAATCCCACGACGATTTACGGCTTCGAAGCGCAGCTCGAAGCGGCGCTGGGAGAGTTCTCGATCGACGCCGGACTCGGCTGGATGCACAGCGAGCTCGGCAAGTTCTTCGCCGTCGATCCGCGCGTCCCGAGCTTCGGTGCCTGCAATCCGCAGACCGGGCCGGCGACTGCATCGTGCATCGCGCTGGAAGGCAAGGAGCAGACCTACGCGCCCAACTTCACGTTCAACCTCGGCGTCCAGTACGACTTCGCACTGGCGAGCGGCGACCGGATCACACCGCGCATCAACTACGGACACGTCTCCGAGCAGTGGGCGACGCTGTTCGAGAACGAAGCGCGCGGCGATCGCATCGAAGCTCGCAACATCGTCAACGCACAGATCGCGTGGCGGCACGACAGTTGGGTGACCACGCTGTATGGCGCGAACCTCACGGATCAGCATTACGTCGGGGCCATCAATTCCGGCCTGCGTTTCGCCGGCGCGCCTCGCACGTTCGGAGTGCGCCTGCTGAAAGCCTTCTGACATGGCGCGTGCACGGTGGGCGCTCGCGATTCTCTGTTGCGTGTACGTCCTGAATTTCCTGGATCGGCAGCTGCTGTCCATTCTGGCGAAGCCGATCCAGGACGACCTCGGGATCACCGACGGTCAGATCGGCAGGATCAGCGGGCTGTATTTCGCGATGTTCTATTGCGTGCTGGCGATTCCCATCGGTTGGCTCGCTGATAGAACGAATCGCGTGCGCGTGCTGTCGTTCGCGTGCGCCCTGTGGAGTGCTGCGACTGTTGCGTGCGGACTGTCGGCCAACTATCTGCAGCTCGTGCTCGCACGTATGTCGGTCGGCGTGGGCGAGGCGGGCGGTGTGCCGCCGTCATATTCGATCGTGTCGGACTACTTCCCGCCCGGCGAACGGGGTACGGCGCTGAGTCTCTTCAATCTCGGTCCGCCGATCGGGCAGGCGCTGGGTGTTGCGTTCGGTGCTTCGATCACCGCGGCTTACAGCTGGCGCTCGGCGTTCATTTCGCTCGGCGCTGTCGGCATCGTAACGGCAGCGATCGTGTGGCTGTTCGTTCGTGAGCCGGCGCGCGGCGGACTCGACGCTCGCACGGCCGTGGTTCAATCGACACAACAGGGATTCTGGTCGACCTGCCGAATGTTCTTCTCGCGCCCGGTGCTGTTGCGAGTCTCGCTGGCGTGCGCGGCCACGCAGTTCGTTACGTACGCGGTGCTCAACTTCACCACGCTGTTCCTCATGCGTGAGAAGGGCATGACACTGCAGGAGATCGCCGTGTACTACGCGATTCTCATCGGCGCCGGCATCGGCTTGGGGATGTACGTCTCGGGTCGATTGATCGATCGGCTGGCGCGGCGTTCGAAGTCCGCCTACGGCTATCTGCCGGCGGTCGCGCTCGCGCTGGCGATTCCGTTCTTCATCGCCTTCGTGTCAGTGCCGCAGTGGCCGCTGGCCCTGGTGTTCCTGGCGCTGCCGACCTTTCTGAACTACTTCTACCTTTCGCCCGCAGTCACGCTGGTTCAGGAGGAAGTGCGGCCCGATCAACGCGTGCTTGCGGGCGCGCTCTTGCTGCTGGTGATGAACCTGATCGGACTCGGGCTCGGGCCGACGTGGCTGGGAGCGGTCAGCGATCTGCTGCGGCCGACTCATCCCGACAACTCGCTGCAGCTCGCTTTCTACACACTGGTTCCTTTCTACCTTCTCGCTGTGCTGCTCCACCTGTGGTTGGCGCGCGCGCTGAAGCGACAGTCATAGGCGGATGTTTCGATGTCGATTCGTTATCGTTTGTTGGCACTGATAGCAGCGATTCTGCCTGTGGCCGCTCTCGCCGATGCACTAGTCGAAACGCCGGCCGGCAAGCTGCGCGGCGAAGCCATCGGCGCGCTGAACGTCTTCAAAGGGATTCCGTACGCATTGCCGCCGGTTGGCGGCCTGCGCTGGCGACCGCCTGTCGCGATGTCGCCTTGGACCGGCGTGCGCGACGCGGCTCAGTTCAGCGCTGCGTGCATGCAACCGAAGCCGCAACCGAGCATCTACGCCGACGAGTTGGCCGCGGTGAGCGAGGACTGTCTGTCTCTCAACGTCTGGGCAAAGCAGGGAGCACGCAATGAACCGGTGCTGGTCTGGATTCACGGCGGAGCGCTCACCTCCGGATCGAGCAGCGAGCGCATGTACGATGGTGCGAAGCTCGCTGCACGCGGCATGGTGCTCGTGTCGATCAACTATCGTCTGGGCATCCTGGGCTATCTCGCGCATCCACAGCTCAGCGCCGAGTCGCCGCAGCGAATCTCGGGCAACTACGGCCTGCTCGACCAGATCGAAGCGCTGCGCTGGGTGCAGCGGAACATCGCTGCCTTCGGCGGCGATCCGGCGAACGTCACGATCGCCGGTGAATCGGCCGGCGGGCTCAGCGTCATGTACCTCATGGCCTCGCCGCAGGCGCGTGGACTGTTCGCGCGAGCGATTGCGCAGAGCGCGTACATGATTTCAATGCCGGAGCTGAAGCGTGCGAACTTCGGCGAGCAGGCGGCCGAAGCGATCGGGTCGCGAGTCGCAACCGCGCTCGGCTCGCCGCATGTGACGGACCTGCGCTCGATGGATGCCGCGAAGCTGGTGAATGCGACCGCGCAGACCGGCTACTTCCCGCTCGGTACGGTCGACGGTCACGTCCTGCCGCAACAACTGGTCGAGGTGTTCGATCGGGGCGAGCAGGCGAAAGTGCCGATCCTCGCCGGCTTCAACAGCGGTGAGATCCGCTCGCTGCGCTTCCTCGCGCCGCCCGCGCCGAAAGATGCGGCAACGTACGAGGCCGCGATCCGCAAGCGTTATGCCGATCTTGCCGATGATTTCCTCCAGCTCTATCCGAGCAATCGGCCCGAAGACAGCGTGCTGGCGACGACGCGCGATGCCCTGTACGGCTGGACTTCCGAGCGTCTCGTGACGAAGCAGACGGCGCAAGGCCAGCCCAGCTATCTCTACTTCTTCGATCACGGTTATCCCGCTGCAGATGCGGCGGGCCTGCACGCCTTCCACGCCTCGGAGCTGCCGTATGTGTTTGGCACTGCGGATCGAACGCCCGCGCTGTGGCCGAAGGTGCCTGAATCTCCGCAGGAGACTGAACTCAGCGACGCGATGATCGGCTACTGGACGAGCTTCGCGACCGCCGGCGTACCCAAAGCTGCGAATCAAGCGTCCTGGCCCGCCTACGGCGCCGCGCGTGGCTACATGCTGTTCGCCGACACTCCGCGGCCGGGCACGCAGCTGCTGCCGGGCATGTACGAGTTGAACGAGCAGGTCGTGTGTCGACGGCGCGCGAAGGGCGGATTGCCTTGGAACTGGAACGTCGGCGTCATTGCGCCGACCCTGCCGACTCGCGAGGACGCCTGCCGATGAACGACGGTTCCATGCAGGAGTTCGCGCTCACGCTCGACAAGTTTCTCGATCACGCTGCCAAGTGGCACGGGCGCGCGCAGGTCGTCACGGGGCGCGATGCCGGGAAGATCGATCGCGTGAATTACATTGATCTGAAAGCGCGCAGTCTGCGCGTGTCGGCGGTGCTGCGGGATCTCGGCATCGGCGTCGGCGAGCGCGTCGCGACTCTCGCGTGGAATACGCAAGCGCACGTCGAGACGTGGTACGCGATCATGGGCCTCGGTGCGGTCTGCCACACGCTCAATCCGCGGCTGATCGCGGCGCAGCTCGCGAGACAGGTCATGCGCTCGGGTTGCCGCATCATCGTCGTCAGCGCCGATCTCGAATCTCTCGCGCGGCAGATCGTCGAGCGTACTGCCGTAGTCACTCGCGTGCTGATCATCGACGGACCAGCGCCCGAGTGGAGCGGCAACTGCCGCGTCGCCCATCTCGAGACTGCGATGAGTCAGGCGCGGACCGCGGCGACGTGGGGTGGTATCGACGAGCGTGCCGCGTGTGGCCTGTGCTTTACCTCCGGTACGACCGGTGCGCCGAAAGGAGTGACGTACACGCATCGATCGAGCTACTTGCACGCGCTGAAACTCTTGCAGGCCGACATGCTCGGGATCACCGCCGCCGACAGCGTGCTCGCTGTCGTGCCGATGTTTCATGCGAACGCGTGGGGATTGCCGTTCGCTGCGCCCGCGGCTGGTGCCAAGCTCGTGCTGCCGGGTCGCCATGCTGACGGCGCGAGCCTTGCGCGCTTGATCAACTCCGAGGAAGTAACGATCGGCGTGGGCGTTCCCACCGTGTGGCTGGGCCTCGTCGAACATCTCGATGCGGCCGGTGGCGACGTCCCGTCGCTCGAACGCATTCTGGTCGGCGGCTCGCCGTTGCCGCCCGCTTTGATGGAGCGCATCGAGCGACGCCTCGGCGTTTCGGTGCAGACGAGCTGGGGTATGACGGAGCTGTCGCCGTGCGGGACGATGTCGCCGCCGCGTGATCGCAAACGATCAGCCGCGATCTCGGGTCGACCGGCGGTCGGCATCGATCTGCTCTTGAAAGACGCCGATGGACGCCCCCTGCCCGAACAGCGCAACGCCGAGGGACATCTGTGGGTGCGCGGCGCCGCCGTGGTCGAGCGCTACTTCGGCGAGGAGAGCGTCGCTACCGATGCCGACGGCTGGTTCAACACGGGTGATCTGGCGCGCATTGATCCGGACGGCAATCTGATCATCACCGGGCGGGCCAAGGACCTGATCAAGTCAGGCGGGGAGTGGATCAATCCGGCGGAGATCGAGGCCATCGTCGGTGCCCTGCCCGAGGTATCCTTGGCAGCCGTCATCGCGCGCGCGGATCCGAAGTGGGGCGAACGGCCGGTGCTGCTCGTCGAAATGCGCGAGGGCGCGGCCGCCGACGACGCGGCCCTGCTCGCGGCGCTGACGGGCAAGGTCGCGCCCTGGTGGATCCCCGACACCGTCATCCGCCTGAAGAAAATGCCGCTGGCGTCTACCGGAAAGATCGACAAAATGCAGCTCAGGTCAGACTACGGCAGTGCCTGAGCGGAGACCCGATCGTGTCCCCAGATTCGAAAGACGTGAAGCGCCGACGCAAGCCAGCCAGCAAAGCCAAGCAGCCGAAATCCGCAAGCCCGCGGGCCACCAAGGCGGCGCAGCGCGCTGAAATGATGGAGCAGATTCTCGATACGGCCGAGGAGCTGTTCTCCAAGCACGGCCTGTACGGCGTAACGCTGAAGGACGTAGCGAAGCAGGTGGGCGTGCATCACACGCTCATGAACTACTACTTCCGCGACAAGAAGAAGCTGTTCGACCAGGTGTTCGCGCGGCGCGCCGTCGTAACGAGTACGCGCCGGATGCAGGCACTCGACGACTACGACGCGGCGACCAAAGGCAAGCCGACGATCGAAGGCGCGCTGCATACGTTCCTGGATACCGACCTGGATCTGTACATCGAAGGCGGCAAGCCCTGGAAGAACTACGGCGCGCTGGCCTCGCAGGTCGCCAACACTCCACAGTGGGGCGCCGAGCTGATGGACAAGCACTTCGATCCGGTGGTGCTGCGGCTGATCGGCTTGCTCAAGCGCGCGTTACCGCACTGCTCGGAGGAGGACATCCTCTGGGGCTATCACTTCGTGTCCGGCGCGTTGCTGCTGACGCTCGCTCGCACGGGGCGTATCGACAAGCTGTCGAACGGCCGCTGCAAGTCGGACGACTTCGCTGCGGTGAAGAAGCGGATGGCGAAATTCATGGCCGCCGGGTTCATGGCCGTGTGCGGGGATTAGCGGGCGGAAATTAGCCCGGTCGCCCTACATATATATGTAGCGCGGCTTGTGTTCCCCGGGGGGGATGACGAAGATACAGCCCCTGCCATGGCTGAAAGATCGTTCACGCACGAAGTCGGTAAATTGCGCCTCGGCGCCGGGCAGGAATTCCGAGGCGAGGGCATCCTCGCCGTCACCAAGGCGCTGCTGCAGTCCGGTGTTGGTTAT
>Ga0070702_100000429_pt1 | contig 14936 bp, 12 predicted proteins | sample KBSK5103metaG_FD_65466 | JGI IMG/M metagenome (GOLD analysis project Ga0070702, IMG submission 65466) | Corn, switchgrass and miscanthus rhizosphere microbial communities from Kellogg Biological Station, Michigan, USA - KBS K5-10-3 metaG | ecosystem: Host-associated > Plants > Roots >... | reverse complement strand
TTGCGTCCGGTTGTTTCTCCAAGCTTTGCCATCGTGCGTTCGACAATTTCGGGTATGGCGTCGTAATAGCCATTCGCTGCTTCGCGTGCCTGAAAGAACACATCCGGGTTTTGCGCAGTTCCACGTAACACTGGTCGGTCTGGAGTAAGCGCACGTTGTCGATGAGCGTAAATCGCTTCATCAGAAATTAGACTGCCCAGGTCTTCGTCGTTAAGTTCCTCTATTTTCGCTACCTCATGCGATGTGCGAAATCCATCGAAGAAATGAAGGAACGGAATTCGGGATTCGAGAGTTGCGGCGTGAGCGATGGCCGCCATGTCGTGCGCTTCCTGCACTGAGTTTGAACAGAGCATTGCAAAACCTGTCTGACGACAGGCCATCACGTCCGAATGATCGCCGAAGATCGAAAGAGCGTGAGTCGCCAACGTCCTGGCAGTGACGTGCATAACGAAAGGCGATAACTCACCGGCGATCTTGTACATGTTGGGAATCATGAGGAGGAGGCCCTGAGATGCGGTGAAGGTAGTTGCCTGCGCTCCTGCTTGCAGCGCGCCATGCAGTGCGCCGGCTGCCCCCGCCTCCGATTGCATCTCAGCCATCTCCGGAATGACGCCCCAGAGGTTTGTCTTTCCTCTACTGGCCCATTCATCACAAACCTCGGCCATCGGAGAACTCGGGGTGATCGGATAAATAACGATCGTTTCACTAACCCTGAACGCAACGGAAGCCGCTGCCTCATTAGCATCAACTGTGATGAGATTCTTCTTCGTAGACGTAATACACCTCCAATTCAAGCCGTGGTCCGTCGTGCATGAGCTACCAGTTTCGCAACCCCACAACTCGCAATCCGCGAACGAACACTGTCAGCGCGGCTTGTCAGAATGATCGGAACCCTTGCGCCCAGGACCATCCCTGCGCTGTCAGCGTTGGCGAGAAAAGTCAATTGTTTGGCGAGTATGTTTCCGGCTTCTAGATCGGGTGCGAGCAGGATGTCAGGGTCTCCGGCAACAGCGGATTTGATGCCCTTTGTTTCGGCTGCTTTCTTGCTGATCGCGTTGTCGAAAGCTAGTGGACCATCCAGGATTCCCCCGGTTATCTGTCCGCGTTCCGCCATTTTGCAGAGCGCCGCTGCGTCAAGAGTCGCGGGCATTTTTGAAGTAACCGTTTCTACCGCGGCGAGAATGGCTACCTTTGGACGCTCCAAACCAAGGGAAATCCCGAGGTCTATCGCGTTCTGACAAATGTCAACTTTGTCTTCGAGGGTTGGCGCGATATTGATGGCCGCGTCAGTGATAAGGAGCACCTTGTGATACGTCGGAACGTCCATCACAAAGACATGACTAATGCGCCGCCCTGTTCGTAATCCACCCTCGCGCGAGACGACCGCACCCATCAACTCGTCTGTGTGCAGGCTGCCTTTCATCAGTATCTCAGCCTTGCCTTCTCTAATAAGTTCAACAGCCTTTGCTGCCGCTGCAGTGCTGTGCGGCACATCGATGATGGTTAGATCGCCGAGGTCGATACCCGCTGACGTCGCTGTCTCCTGGATCTTGGCAGCCGGCCCAATCAGAAATGGCACAATCAAGCGTTGCTTCGCGGCTTCAACCGCCCCAGACAAAGCCGTTGCTTCGCAAGGATGTGCCACTGCTGTTGGAACCGGCGCCAAGCTTTCGCACCGCGCTAAAAGTCGTTCGTATTTCCCAGTTCCTGTTGCTGATTGCATTGCGAGATCTCCTTGAAGTGGACCCTGCTCTCCATGAGCACACTGATTTTGGATCCAATTTTTTTGGTTGCGACTCTGGGCGGAGCAAACTCAAGACAATCAAGTCGTCAACACGGAAAGCCGTAGGCTTGGTCTTACTGAACTCATCGCACTCACTGCGGCAAAGCCTTGCGAACTGCCGGCCCTGTTTCACGCAACGCAAAAGTCAGCAGAATTGCCAGTAGCACCCCGACAAGTAAGGGGACAAACGTGGATTGATAATGCTGCAATTCAACACGCGCAGCTCCGGCAGATACGCTTTGCAAAATCCAGCCAAATACCGGACCGAGCAGTGCGCTAAAAGTGAAATTCAAAAAATTGACGACCCCTGTGGCAGTTCCTCCGACCTCACTAGGGTTAGCTTCTTTGATTACCGTGTAGGGCAACATCGCCGCGCCAGAAGCGATACCAGCGACGAGACCTACTACATAAGGTGGAAGAATTCCGGGCGTGCCATAAAGGATCCAGGCGAGGCAAATCAGGAGCACAACAGCGGCGCCGATGATTACCGGTTTTCGTCTTCCAATACGATCGGAGAGAAGTCCTAACAAAGGACAACCGATAATCCAGCCGAAAGGAACCGTAGCCGAGCGCATCACGGCTGAACCGTAGTCCACACCATGAGCTTCCTGCAGATAACGGACCCCCCAGATCATGTCGAAGATCGTAGTCGGTATGAACATCAACCCGGCGATCAGCCCACACAAGATCGACTGCGGGTTTTTGAACACAATTTTGAAGGCAGAAACTGTGCTCTGTAACCAGGGTCCGGCTATCGTTGTTTGCTCGTCCTTTGGAATGATGAGATACAGGAGCACACCAATAAGGAGCCCGATAACACCCATAGCCAGCCAAAACGTTTTCCACGGAAGACCTCGCCCGATTAGTGGGCCAACAACAAACTGCCCTGCCGATCCACCCGCCATGCCGAACATCTGAGTAGCTCCGATCAAAGTGGCCGCTCGTGAAGGTGCAAAATTCTTAGTTGCGATGTAGATGGCGCCCACTAGCGCAAACACTCCGCCCGCGCCCTGGATAAATCTTCCGACGCTGGCGAGTTGTGTGTTACCAGTTGCAAACAGCAACGCTCCAATACCAACGACTGCCGCCGCCCATGGAAGGAGCCGCCGTGGTCCAATACGGTCCATCGCTGCGCCAGCAAGCAAACTGAACGGCGAATACCCGTAATAGAACAGGCCGACAATGGAAGCGACTCCGATAGCGCTGATATTGAAGGCGTTGCTGAGCTCGGGCATCATCACTGCTGGTGCCGAGCGGAGAGCGTATTGATAGAAGTAGTAGACAGCAGTTAGAACCCAGGCCACGACTGCCATCCGAACACGGTTCAGCGATTCTTGTTTGCCTATCGTTCCTACTGTCGCTGCTTGCATCGGGTGTCAGTCCTTTTGCGAACGTCCGGGCGACCTCTCGATCCTGGTCTACTTGTCCGCCACCGGTGTCCAGCTCCGATCCGGATTGAAGCGATCGATATTCTTGAAAAATTCGAGCGTTTGTGACCCGAGATCTTTTTCATACACGACGCCATCCTGGCTCACTATGAACGACTTAACTCCGGTGTTCCGGTATTGTGCCGGCGAAGCGAGCAGGGCGAAGCCGCCAATCATCACATCCTTGATGACGTAATCCAGTTGGCCCAACGGCGCAGCCGGGCCCTGACCTTTCAGAACTTTGAAGTAGTAACCGTGATACGGTTCAGTGCGGCTGGTGTAGCCCTGAGAAATTGCTAACGCGACCTTCTCACCGATTGGCCCATCCCAGGTTCCATCAGCTTTTTTCCAGGCAAGGCCATCCTGTTTGCCCTCTGTACTGATGATTCTTTGTGCGTACTGCGGCACGTCATAGCCTTCGCGTTTCTTCAAGGCGTACGCATGCTGGGCCTCGACATAGCCGCGACAGATTACAATCGCGTCCAACTCATTCTGCCCAATTCGCCGCACCAGGATTTCGCGTCGGCCCGCATTTGTATCGAAGAACCAGCTTTTACCGGCTTTGACGATAGGCACGGGGAACGGCCAATCCTCCTCGCCGACAACCATGGTCGCGCGAGTCTTTGTCTTATCAACTTCGACGCTCAGCTTCGCCCGTGCATACGCGGCGAACTGTTTGCATTTCTCGCTGTCGCGCGCAGGCTCGCCGGTATGAATGATGTCGTAACTGTCATTCCCCAGGACTTCTGTCAGCGCAGTCTCGTCATATTTTTCAGCCGCCTCAATAAGCGAATTGGCTGCGTCTTGAGGTGTGTCAAAACCCTTACCTCTCCCAGTCGGCGTTGTCTGCGCGCCGGCTCGAGATACGAAGTTCAGCATTAAGGTGAGCAGCAGAGCTGTTGCCACAACCGCTGCGAGGAGTCTTTGCCAATGCAACATCGAATTCGTGGATTTCACGATGACTGTTTCTTTGTTCATGATGTTTTACCTCCGGCCTCCGCCACCGCGCATTCCGCCGCCACCACCACGCATACCGCCGCCGCCTCCGCGCATACCGCCACCACCATATCCGCCCCGACTGCCGCCATAGCCTCCCATACTGGATGAACCGCGACTGCTGCTCGAACGAGCACTGCTTCCGCTATAGCCGCCCGACCCGCCGCCAAATCCGCCGCGATTCCCCATCGAAGAAGTGTTGCCGACACTACGATTGCCGACGCGATCACCACTGGCACCTCCAGGTGAGCGGCCGCTCATACCGCTGCTACCGCGATTGTTACCAACCCCGGCACCGCCGCGATTGCTACCAGCACCGGCACCGCCGCGATTGCTACCAGCACCACCAACTCCCCCGGGGCGCGATGTGCTTCCCAGATTTCCGCCTTGCCGACCAACGTTTCGCTGCGCGGATCGCTGGCGACTGTTTAATGAATCACCACGTGTAGTGCCGCCGAATTTGTTTGCTGTAGCGCGATTGCCATAAGGAGCGCCACCTCGATGGGCTGGATTGTGTGACCACTTGGGACTGCCGGCACCACCAACTCCGCCGGGTCCGCCAACACCACCGGGACGTCCAGCACCGCCTACCCCCCCAACGCCACCTGGACCGCCGACACCGCCGACTCCTCCAACACCACCGGGCTTGCCTGGACCACCAACACCGCCAACACCACCGACTCCTCCGGGACGGCCAACTCCCCCAACACCACCAACTCCTCCGGGACGGCCAACTCCCCCAACACCACCAACTCCGCCGACACCGCCAACTCCTCCGACACCGCCCACACCGCCAACTCCGCCGACACCACCAACTCCGCCAATACCACCGGCGCGAACGAAGTTGTTAGTTCGGTTGATGTTGATGCTGCCGCCACCCCAGCCACACCCCCAGCCCCAACCTCCGCCCCAGGCGGCGCCGATCGCCAGCCCAAGGCCAAACGTAATCGCACCAGCTGCAATTATTCCGCCGTAATATGGCGGATACCAGATGGGTGGATAGGGATAACCCAGTGGGCCATACACATAAGCCGGATTGTACGAGGGCACATAGACGACCTGCGGATTCGCTTGTTGGATTACGATTACCTCCTTGCCCTCGACTGTCTCTTCGTCGATCTTCTGTTGTTCATTTGATACCAAGGCTCCGTTGCCTTTCGCCTTCGCACGCATCCGCTGGACGGCGTCCATCACATCGGTTTGCTGCGCGAGAAAAGCATTACCCAGATCGGTGGTCCACTGAATGTCGTCGCCCAGGCGTTTCACTACGTCGGGCAAAGCCGCCATCGCCTGAATGCTCGGATCCCAAGGCTGTTTCTGAACCGCCTCAGCTAGCTTTTTCTGATCCTTGGCGAGCTCCGGATTCTTTTCGAGCCATTGCTGAAGCTGAATGAGCTCGAGCGGATAAGTCGATGCCGCCAGCGTCTGGGCCAACAATGGATCCGGGTAGAGCGCAATCGGCGCGACCAGCGCATCGAGTTGATCCGCGGGTATTTTTACTTCTGGCTCATCATCACCTTCGGTTTCGGCAATATTTTGCTTTTGCGCATCAGTTTGTGGTTTCACGCCACTTTGCGCCTGAACGCGTCCGGCGCGCGTCAGGGGCATTCCAGTGAGGATCAAAGCCGCGCAGGTAATTAGCCCAATGCAGCGAACTCTTAGTGCACTATCTGCTCGTAGTATTTTCATTTTCATCAAGCCTCCTGATCGGCTCTTAATACCAGTTTGAAATCACTTCACATTCGCCGCTTCCCAGCTGCGGACCTTTCGTCTCGCTTCATCAAAAATTCTTTCGTAGTTTCCTTTGCGTACTTTCTCACTGGCCTCAGGAGTCAGTAACTTCCACAAAGGCTCATACTGGTTGTAGACCTTCAGATATTTTTCCTGATCGGGGGGCGCTACTTCGTCAGTGCCAAAAAGAAATCGATCTGGATGTCGGTTGATTAGTGAAGCCGTATTTTTTGTCGACTCGGGGGTAGCCACGATGTACTTCGCCACTTCATCCCAGGAGATGTCGAAATAGATATGACTGAGCTTCGGATCGTTAATGACGTTTTCGATGATGACGGCCTGGTCTTTAAAAGGACGAATGATTCGACCCACCCCGATATGCGCCCAGATAAGGGTGGCGTTCGGATGTCGTTGAAATAAGGCCTTCATCTCTCTTGCGTATGCCGGCTCGGCTCCAGGCTTCGCAAAAGGGACGTCTACGTCGTTATGAATCAGGATCACCAAGCCTACTTCACTCGCGAAGTCGATCAGTCGATCGAGAGCTGGATCCTGAAGACTGGCAACCACACCTGAAATCTTTGCCGAGACAAATTCTTTGTGAATGCTAAATTCACCGATCCCACTAAAGACTCCGGGAAAAGTCTTGAGCACACGCCGAATGTGATCCGCTGCATACATGTCAGTCGGATTGAATCCGGTAATCATCGGATCGAAGCGAGTCTGCTCTTCTTTTGACAGAGACTTATATGCTGAGGCGATCGAGGCATCAGTGAATGAGTAGTAATAGAGCGGAGCGTCGGAATTAAGGTAGTAAGTTGGTGCACGGTCGCCATCGACTCGATAGGACCATTGCTGCTGAAGTGGGATTCCAAAGAGTGCGACACGACCTGCTTTGTTTCCCATGATCTTCAGGAAGTCGTGAATGTCGATTCCTTCCTGAATGTAATTAGTCAGATGAAAATGAGAATCGTTGAAGAGATAGTTATTCGATTGCGATCGCCCCGACATTGGATACGCGAGCAATGCGATGAAGATCATCAGGACGCGGGCGACTGAGATCGCACGAAGTCCTGTATTGGCAGGTCCATAACGCGCTGGCGTGTGGAATGACTTTGCCAGTGTGTGGAAGGCGAGCCACACGCCGCAGCGTTGTATTACTGACCCCCCTGTCGCCGATGCTTGCATAAGTCAGCCTTCTAAAAGTCATTAACCCTTCAGACCAACCGAACGTGGCGAAAAGACGTTGAAGTCAAGTTTGTTAGCAACGTATTCAATTACTCTCTGTGCCTTGACGCTGTTGCCTGCTTCGTCAAGCCTTGGTGAGAAAACGGCGATCGCACCTTTGCCCGGAACGACGGCTACGATGCCACCACCAACACCGCTCTTCGCGGGCAAGCCAACTTTCCAGGCCCATCCGCCTGAGCCGTCATACAAGCCGGCCATGGTCATGGTTGAGAGAATGTAAGGAACATTCTCGGGCTTGATTACCTGCTCGCCCGTTACTGGGTTCTTGCCGTTGTTTGCCAGGGTCGCCCCCATGCGCGCGAGCTGGATGACGTTCACACCGACCGAGCATTGCTTCGTATAGATATCTACCGACTCAAACGGGTCACCGTAGATGCGTTCGTATTTTGCGAGCAGCATTGAGAGTGCTTTGTTGCCCGCGTTGGTCGCCGCTTCGGATTTGTAAACCTCGTTGATTAGCGTCAACTTTTCACCCGCCGCCCGGCTGTAAAAGTTGAGAATCTTGTCCCACCTATCGTTAGCATCTTTGCCCAGGATGAGACTGGTCGTGGCAATGGCGCCGGCATTCACTAATGGATTACCGGTGTGCGTTGGCATCTCAACCACGGCAGTCACCGAATTAAAGGCTCTGCCAGTCGGCTCGCTGCCGATACGATCAAAAACCCGATCGGCTCCGAGCTCCTCCATGGCGAGGGCCAGCGTATAGACTTTGGAAATTGATTGGATCGAGAAGGCGTAGTTCGTCTCACCGATTGAGAAGACCTGGTTGTCCGTACTCACAACGGCGACCCCGAACATCTTTGAATCCACCTGCGCGAGAAATGGAATGTAGTCCGCGTTCTTGCCGCTGGTGTTGCTTTGGAACTTGTCGTAAGCCTCGCGCACAACGGCCTCGACCTGCGCTTTGGTTGGTGCGACAGGACTAGCCTTCTGACCCAGAGACGACAGTGGTGTTGACACGAATGTGATGACGACAAAAGTCGCCACCAACATTCGTGTTTGCATTTTCCCCATCATGAGTCTTTCTCCTCTTTAACGATCACAAAAAATCTGTAGTCGTCACAGTTCAAAACTTGAACTCTTTAGAGAAGTTGTACTTGAACGAGAACTGTAGGTGAACGTCTTCAGACGAGAAGCCGTCAAGGAAGTTGTCCCGTCTACCCCAGATGATCTCGCTGCCAATCATTACGTTTTGGACCGGGTACCATAAAAAGTTTCCTGAAGCGTAATGACCGCGTCGAAACGCATCCGGTGTCTGTCCTTCAGAGTTTGAGATGTCCAGCATTGAGTAGCCGACCGAGCTGGAGAAATGCTCGTTCCACTTGTGGTCGAGATAAGCCATAAAGGCGGTCACCGGTAACGCGACGCCTTTGATTGGAACTCGCGGATTCGACGAGTGAGTTAAGGCGATACCGACGTCGACCGGAGCATCGTTCATGTAGTTCTGGATGCCATGGCCATAAGTAAACGAGAACTTGCCGACGTCATTCTTCCCAAAATTCAGACCTGTGTTGAGACTGAAGCCGGCGCCTGTCGCGCTACCGCTCAGGTCGAAGTTGTCAGCAACGTTGTCCTCCCATTTGATATATCGCAGTACGCCGGAAGCTTGGAAGTGGCCCCAACCGCGGTCGAACCTTACGTTCCCGGTGAGATCAGGAGCCGGAAATCTTGCCTTCACGCCCTGTAACTCGATGCGGTCGCCAACTTGTCCCAGGTCTGCGCTTGCGCCCGGACGCTCCAGGCCAATCGTTACTGAATTCTTTCCCTTAATCGGCATCCAGCGAAACTGAACATTGCGAAACCAGGGAATTCCGTTTGGCCCCCAGTACTCGTTGGTGTTCGGGAAAACATCCGGATCGACAAACACACTCCAATTCTGGCCGGCGCCGAAGTGGCCCATTTCTCCGTAAGCATGGCGCAATCGGAAAATTGTTTGGCCAGCCTGCGCACCGGTGCCGAAGAGTTCGAATTCAAATATGGTCTTGAGCTCACCGTACTTGGTTGGAGTGGACGACTTAACACCAAAGCGAGTTTGCCTGACGCTCTCATAAAAATTTCCGCTAGGCGGGAACTGGTTCCCGAAAGCCGGCAGCTTGACCGGGCGAACCGTGTCAAACCAATTCGGATCAGCTTGTTTGAACTGGTAGCCCGCATCGAACATCGCAAATCCATAGATCTGAAAACTGCTTTCACCAGTTGCGTCTTGAGGCTTCGGAGCAGCGTCTGCGGCGGCCGCTACAGGAGCTGAATCCGAATATGTCGCCTGCACGATTGCTGGAGTTGGAGTCTGCTTCTTGGTGTCTTCAATTGCAGTGATTTGCCCTTTTAGTTCAACCACTGTCTGCTCGAGCTGTTGCAGGCGCTGCTTGAGTTGTTCAACCTCCGAAACGGTTGATACGGGCTTTGTGGCTTCAGGGGTTTGCGCAAGAATGAAGCTACTCTGAAAAATAATCAGTGCCCCCAGGGCGAACTTAAAACCTGCGAATTTCTTCCAGCCTGATAGACGCTTCGTGGTCATGCGTTCCTCCTTCGACAACTAACAATGATGGGTTTGGGCAGGAGTTCCCGTTTTGTTGGAATGTAGAAGAGGCTTTGACCTTAGATAACTAGCAAAACTTACAGGTATGCATTTTTGAAGCTGCAAAGCTCCGGTGGGGGGAATGCAGGTATTGGTCGCAACCACAGGGATTAGAAACACTCTTCAATGGGCACTGTGTCGGACGAATTTAGGCCTAACCTGTTAGAAGTAACAGGTTCGAGTGCCACCCCTTAGCGAATAAACTTAGGACTCAAGTTAAGCCCCCCTATTAATCTCCAGATAGTCCATGAGTCCAACATGAATCCGGCTCACAACTACACCCCTTTGCATAGTCAGAAACCGATCCCCGAAAGGTGCGCGCTATCGTTGGTGCCATCCGATCACGAGTTAACCCAGTCGATCGGACGGGGAAATACTTCGAGCATCGGCGCACTTTACGAACGCCATAGATCCAAGGTCTATTCTCTATGCTTAAGAATGACGGGCAACACAGCGGAGGCTGAGGATCTGACACAGGAAGTTTTTATCCAACTCCTGGTCAAGGCGGGATCATTTCGCGGTGAAAGTCAGTTTACGACCTGGCTCTATCGTTTCACGATCAATCAGGTTTTGATGTATTTCCGTCGCACTACTCGCCGGCTCGAAAGAACTCCGAATCTCTTTGTTGACCTGGAGACATCGCCATTCGTTAGATACTCGTTAAACTCAAAGCTGATGGACGGAATTGCGTTGGACGCGGCTGTGGCCAAATTACCTTACGGTGCCCGCTCAGTTTTTCTGAAGTTTGACGTGGAAGGTTACAGCCATAATGAGATCGCCCAAATCTTTGGCTGTTCCGTCGGCAACTCTAAATCACAACTTCACAAGGCGCGGAAAAAACTGAGGAGCCTATTGACGCTGAAGAGGTCGGCAGCGGTCGTGTAGTAAACCGCCTGATCAAGTTCGTTGCAAACGAGCAGGAGCGAAACAACTGCACGGAAGAGTGCACTCTTGGTCCAGAATGCAACGTACGCTCTCTTTCGATGCTTGTCGCTTCGCTCCTCGTTCTGCACTAGCCCAATAAATCGATTACCACTTTTTAAGGCCCATCATCCGGATGGGTTCGATGCCATAAGTTTCGACGTCTATGTTCTTACCACCTAATACTTTGATCTTCGCAGCATAGATGAGGGTACCGGTTCCCTCTTCCTTACCTTTGCTATTCCTCTTCAGATCGAGCTGCAGAATTCCAAACGGATAATCCCTGGACCGATTAGAGACATAAGCCTCCAGAAAACCAACGGGACGATCGCCAACTGCATAGATTCGTCTTCCACCTTCAATCTTATGCGAACGAACCAACTTGAAATCGTAAAAACCGACGCGACCAGTAATGTTGATCTTCCCTCTCGATTTTGCGTTTTCGAGAAGTTTTAGCAAAGCATCAGGACCCTCCGAGGTCAGGGCCTTAGCCATGGTCCTAGCCTCTGCGTCACTCGTGTAACTGTTTAGGCGTATGTCGACATTCGCGGACGAGCCGGCGCCAACCATTCGCATACCGGCCCCTGACGGCAGATATGCAAGGGCGTAAAAGTGTTCCTTCTTTGGTTGTCTTTCTTTAAAGTCGTTGTCTTCCTGCGCGGGGACGATCGTTGCGATCGTTGACGTTCCCAAAGCGCAGATAGCCAATAGACAGAACGCCACAAAGATTGCTGCTTTCATGCTTTCCTCCTTCAAAATGGACAACCGGCAGAAGACTCACGATTACCGAAACTCGGCTTCAATTTACTTTGCGGGGGGCGGATACTTCTTAAACAATTTGGCCATCGCCTTGTTGATATTTTTGTGGACCTTCTCCGGATCTTTTCCTGATCCTAACGTCTTGCTCGCTTCACCTCGCCAAACCTGTTTTTTAATAACTACATCATAGAGGTCACAATTGAGCGTTCCGATATTGATCGTCTTGCTCGTCGTTGTGGTGGTAGACATACCTCCCCAGCCACCCCAACCGCCCCAGCCCCAATAATCACCGCCACTGCTGTAAGAGTTCCACTGTTTTTCCTGATTGATGGCCACCTGGTAGATGACGTATAGGTCAGGACGGTCTTCGGTTTTGGACAATCCTTTCAACGCCAACTGCGAATCAATTGCTTGCATGATCTGCTCATCGAGAATTGAGTTTGGATACTGAGCATTGGAAACCTTGACCCACTTGTAAGTTTTATACTTTGAGAAATCGGTGCCTCGAAGATAGTTGTATTTAATGTCCTGGGCTGAGGCAGTAGCACCTAAGACAAAGAGTAGTGATGCTAAGCAAGCAACCCTGGTGAACCGTTGGGTCTCGATCATCTCACACACCATCCTTCCAGCAAGCTCCAACTTGGAATGATTCTAGATGCATGGGGAAATGAAGGTACTGTCAGTTTTTACAGGCAAGGGAGAGTATTGGGCCGATTGTCTTTCCGACTGCCGATGTCCGATAAGCTTAGAGCCTCTTGCGAAACTCTCATTCTCCCCAAGCTTCAGCTTGGGGTGACAGTAGGGGTCCAATTTTGCGGAACCGTTTTAACGGTTTACGAGTTTTGAGCCAATCGAGCTAGACAGCAAAGTTATATTGAGTCCGGATCATACACTCCGAGTAAACCGTTGAAACGGTTCCTGCGTACTAAGCGCCGCCATAACCCCAAGCTGAAGCTTGGGGAGAATGAGAGCGTTCCACTGACTCCCGCATATTGATCTGATAACGACTCCTGACTTTTGCATGTGACCCTTTAGCTTGTCGTTGAGCAGCGATTAAGGTTACTTCGGCAAGTCAGCGACAAGCTAAAGCTTATCGGACATCGGAAATGGGCAATGGTCTAACCTGCACTAATTGACAGTAGCCAACCTTTGCCTCGGCCCCATGATTCTCCGAGCAGCTCAGTTTGGAGGTCAAGGAATGCTTAACACGGGTGTTATCAAACAACTCTGCGGCTTTAGCCTAATAGTGCTAGCTAGCTTCCTGAGTGCAAAAACAACACTCGCTCAGAATGCTGGCGATGTGGTCGTACTTAAGAATGGCGACCGCCTCACCGGAGAAATAATGGGGATGCAAAGTGGAGAACTTAAGTTCCTCGCTCCTTACATGGCTGAAACGGCAAGACTTGATTGGACCCAAGTTGAACGACTGGAAAGTAAATCAACGTTCATGATCTTCACCGTCGATGGAAAACTCTTTACCAATGTACTAAAGGTCCTGCCAACAAACTCAAGTGACGTTGACAACTTTGTCATCGGCCCTGAACACCAGGCACTCAGGGTCAAACAGCTGGCAGTACTTCGAATAGTCCCGGCCAACAAGAACTTCTGGAAAAGACTCGAAGGCTCAGTTAACTTTGGATTCAGTTTTACGAGTGGCAACGACCAATATCAGACCGATCTTGTCGCAACAACCACCTACCGAACTGGCCTTAACGCCTATACGGCCTCAATTGATTCCACTTTCAGCGGACAGACTAAGGGCACCAGCGCGAGACACAATCAGTTTGCATTCGATTACAAAAGACAGTTGACGCCGCAATGGTACGCTGGCGGGCTAATTGCTTTTCTCCACAGTGACCAGCAACAGCTCTCGTTGCGTACCTCCGTTGGAGGTTTAATCGGTCGCAGCCTAAAACAGACGGAGCGTACTCGTTTCTCAGTGTTTGGCGGGATAGTCGGTAACCGCGAAAAGTATTCAGCGAGTTCTAATCAACCCCAAACTACCAATGCGGAGGCCCTGGCGGGCATGGACTTTGCGAGTTTCCGCTTCAACCGAACTGACCTCAGGTCTCGTGTCGACGTATTTCCGAGCCTCACAACACCGGGTCGAATCAGAGTGCAAGCTACTTCGGATCTTCGAATAAGACTTGCTAAAGACTTCTGGTGGGGTTTTCACGTGTATGAGAGCTTCGATAGCAAGTCGCCAGTGAGAGCAGAAAAAAATGACCTTGGCATCAGCGCTACGTTAGGGTGGAGATTTTGAGCCGGTTCGAATTGACGACGGAACGCAGTCAAACAGGGCCGTACCATCGCGGTGTTGTTGCCAATTAAAGTGGTTGGGACCTGCTTCGCCCCTGTAAGTTTTGCTAGTAGGTTAAGTATCCATCGACCAATAGAATCAACGCCGACGCAGCAATCGACACTCGCCATTAGGTTCTGAAGGGCATGGAAATGAACAGAGGTGATGAACGTGGTCAAGCAGTGCCCGAGCAATTAGTGAGCGAAGAAGCGACCGGTGCATGGACATCCATGGATGTGGATCTCAGTGCGATTTCGCATCCAGGTCTCGTCAAAGAAGCTAATGAAGACAGCTATCTAGTCATACGCTTCGGTCGAACACTGGAGAGCGTATCAACGAACCTTGATGAGAGCTTGCTCGAACAGAGTTACAGCTTCACCGGTTATGGTGTGTTTGTAGCTGATGGAATGGCGGCCATGACTTCCGGAGATTTGTCGAGCCGGAAGGCACTCGCCCACCTGGTAGACCTTATCCTAAACACCTCAGATTGGACGCTGGCTCTTACTCAGGAAAGGGATGTCCAAACAGTTCTGAAGCGAATGACCCAACGCTTCTTGCAAATTGATGAGATCTTACGCGAAGAAGCAAAACGAAATCCGGCACTTGCGGGTATGGGAACCACGTTAACCGTCGCAGGATTAGTTGGAAGTGACTTGGTAATCGGCCACGTAGGAGACTCGCGCGCTTATCTTCTTCGGGGAACGGAACTGCAACAGTTAACAACAGATCATACTCTCGCCCAGGCGTTGATTGATGCGGGCGTTGCGAACCGTGACGACCCGGCGACAAGATCAATGCGTCACGTTTTGACTGCCGCGATCGGATCGATGGGTGAACAGATCCACCCCCAGATCGAATCCTTCAAACTGGAAACGGGTGATCGAATCTTACTCTGCTCGGATGGACTCACCGAGATGGTTAACGATAAGACTATTACCCAGGTTTTGAGTGAGACCACTTCATCGCGAAACGCTTGTCAAACTCTCATTGACTTAGCGCTAGAAGCAGGCGGAGTCGACAACGTCACAGTCGTAGTTGCCCTGCTCTAACCTTCCACAATCTCGTGCTGGCAAATGTGCTATAGCAGAAATACCACCCACGGCAGTGGGTAGATACTTCAAGTCCAACCTAAAAGAGTTCGATAAAGAAATTCGGCGCTCTGCGCGGAGGTTGTTGCGGCCTGTTGGAGCCTGTGTT
>Ga0070702_100000422_pt1 | contig 15044 bp, 26 predicted proteins | sample KBSK5103metaG_FD_65466 | JGI IMG/M metagenome (GOLD analysis project Ga0070702, IMG submission 65466) | Corn, switchgrass and miscanthus rhizosphere microbial communities from Kellogg Biological Station, Michigan, USA - KBS K5-10-3 metaG | ecosystem: Host-associated > Plants > Roots >... | reverse complement strand
CAGGCCGGCTCGACGACGTTGACGTTTTTCAAGTCGACGGCGGCGAACCTCAGCGACAAAACGCTCTCGAACTTCCCGACCGGGATCCTCCCGAAGGGCCAGTTTTTCGAGATTCACCGGGTGTTCGTGTTCATCCACGCCATGCCGACGGCCAACGCGACAGTCGCGGTGACCGGCGCCGCGCAGGACGTCGAGATCTTGCACAAAACGGCGCGCGGCGTCGTCCAGTGGAAGACCAACACCCGCGACTACGGCCCGTATCCGCTCTGGTTTTTCGGTCGCGCCGGCGGGCCGTCGGGACAGTTCGAGTCGTACGGCTCGGGCACCGCGGCGAACAACGTCATCTCGTCGGGCAACACCGAGAACAACGGCGGTTTCCCCGTGCTCGGGAGTCAGATCATCCAGGAGCAGCAGCAGTTCGAGGCGACGATGACGTTCGTCGCGACGAGCGCGATCAGCGCCGCGACCAACATCACGTTCGCGATGCTGGGCATCCGTCACTCTCAGGTTCGGTAGTTCGACGGAACGATCGGCGATCCGACCCTGTCGCGGGTCCCGCAGTTGGCCGGTGTGCAGCGTACCGGCGCCGATGTTTCTGGCGGAATTGCTGATTCACTCATTCGGAGATCCTGACGATGCCTTCAGTCTCGGAAGTACTCTCGCTCCTGCCGACGGAAAAGCGTCGGCTGGCGCACACGTGGGCGGGCTACTCGATCCAGTTCCTGCCGCTCACGGCCAGCGCGGCGGGGACCACGCTCGGGTTCGCGACGCAGGACGGTAGCGAATTTATCATCATGCGGATCGGGGCATACGTCACGACCACGGCGGCGCCGCCCGTGGAGAATGTCGTGCCGCAGGCCACGTTCTCGATCACGATCGGGTCGTACAAGCTGTTTCCCGACGACAAGGCGCACCACGTGGCGCCGTATTCACTCTCGGCGGCCGATCACCGCGGCCACGAGCTCGAGTTCCCGGCGCTCGTGCAGAACAACACCACGGTGTCGATTGCGATGACGAACCTCACCGCCGTCGACATGAATGTGCGATGGATGCTCTGGGGGGTTCGGTTGATCGCTGGACCAAAGGGCGTAAACGATCTCTGACGGAGTAGACCGTGGGCATTTCCGATATTTCGGGGCGGCCGCTCCCGAGCTCGAGCAACGGCGGCGGCAGTAACAGCGCCGCGGCGTTCGCGTCGCCGGCGAGAACGGTCAGCGTACCGCTCATCCGGCTCACGCCGAACGAGATCTCGCAGGAGCTCGTCGTGTCGGGCTTCAAGAGCCTGCCGGCGGCGACGGCGGCGTTCACGGTCCTCACCGACGCGTCGACGGGCCTCGACATGGCCCAACGCACGCAGCAGCAGAGTAAGGCGCGGATTGAGTCGATCCTGATCTTCTGCCCCGACCTGATCGCCGATGTCGCGCCGTATCTGTTCGTGCAGCTCGAGATCGGTGGACAGCCGGCCAACGCGTGGGGCAACATCCCGGTGTTCCCGCGCGCCGGCGCGGCGTCGATCGACTTCGACACCGCGATTTATTTGGCGCCAGACCAGCCGTTCCGGATCCTGGCGCGCAACACCGACGCGGCCAACGCGCACTTTGTGGGTGTGTATCTGCGCGGCTGGTTCTGGCCCAAAGACTACATCGACGGGTGAGGATCGATCATGCCGCTCACCGCCACCGAGCAGCAACGGCTCGGCCTCATCCGCCCGGAGCTCCGGAGCGCGCTCGTCGCATTGATGGGCGCAGCGGCGGCGACGTATTCCTTCACGACGGCGGTCCCGCTGGATGGCGGCACGCGGACGGCCGAAAAGCAGACGGCGCTCTATCTCGATTCGCTCGCGCAGGGCGGCGGGACGGAGCTCGCGTATCCGGTGGGCGAGCCGGGCTCGTCGCGCCACGAGTACGGCGCGGCGTTCGACCTACACATCATCCGCGGTGGCACGGGAGACGACGGCGCTGGATCCGACCGCGACTACGCGCAGCTGGCGGAGCTCGCGGAGTCGTTCGGTCTCACGGCCGGCTACTACTGGTCGCACAGCGACCCGTTTCACTTTCAGCTCAGCGAGCCGCTCCAAGTCTCGATCGAGGCGTGGGCGGCGATGCGCCGCGATCGACTTGTTACGATCGCCGCGGTCGCGATCGGCGCCGGGCTCATTGTCGCGGCGGTGTCGTGATGTCTGATCCCGTCGCGATCGCGCTCATTACCGGGTGCGTCACGGCGCTCGGCGCCATCGTGACCGGGGCGGTCGCGATCGTGAAGCTGTGGAACGAAGTCAAAGGCACCGACAGCCGGGCGAGTCTGCGGACCGCAGTCGAGACGATCCCGGCGCACGTGACCGAAGAGGCGGAAAAAACGCGCGCCGTCGTCACGCAAGCGGGCGTCACCGCGGCGCGGCTCGCCGGCGACGGCTCACCGGACGACGTCGCGGCCGGCGCCATCCATACGCACCAGCGCAAGGCTCGGCCGGAGGTATAGCGCATGTTTAGTCTTCTCAGATCGAAAACGTTTTGGGGCGCCGTCTTGATGGCCGGCGCGAAGGTGTTCGGGGATCACTCGCCGACGTCGATCGCGGAAGCAGTCGGCGGCGTGATCTCGGTGGCCGGCGCGCGCCAGGCGATCGCGAAGAACGGCGAGGGGAAATAGGGATGCGCGACGCGACCGCTGGTCAGGCGGCGATCACGCTGCCGCCGGGGCGCTCTGGCAGCATGGCGTCGTTCCTGTTGAACAACGCGACGTACAACGTGAAGGACTTCGGGGCGCGCGGCGACGGCGTCGCCGATGACTTCGCGGCGATCATGTTGGCCGACGCCGCGGCCGCGGCCGCCGGGGGCGATGTGTATTTCCCCGTCGGCACCTACAAGCACACTCAAAACCTGGTCGTCGGGCGTCGCTGGTACGGCGTGCCGATCAAGAGCGTGCTCCGGCCGACAAACGCCGTGACCAAGTGCGTCGACCTGATCAGCGATACAGTCCACCAGACGAACGGCATGCTCGATGGGATGTACCTCGAGGGCGTCGACACAACCGGGAAAGTCGGAATCTTCGCCGGGACGGCGCTCACCAACTTGACGTCGGTCCGCAATTGCCAAGTATGGCGGTTCGGCGGCGCCGGCGCGCGCGGGATCGAGATCACACAGCTCGTGACCGGCACGTTTGAAAACGTCTACGTGTGTCAGTGCTACGTCGGCTTGCACACCAACGGCGGCAACACGCCGACGGACACCGCTTTCATAAATTGTCAATTTCGTGAGGCGACAACAAAAGGGGTGTGGCTCGAGACGGGCTACGGCATGCGCTTTACAAAGTGCTTATTCGAGTCCAACCAGGAAGAGGGCGTCTACATGAAAAACGTCGGTGGGACGCTCATCGACACCGCCTTCCGTGACTGTTGGTATGAAAACAATTGGCTGTCGCTCGCGGCCGGCGCAGCGCGTCACGCGGCCTATCATTTTTTCTGCGATGGCGCGAACGGCCCGGGCGGCACCATTGGCTACTCGCAGGAGAACGGCATTTTCACGGGGACGGCGAACGGCGCTCGCGCGCTCCATTTGACCAACTGTATCGCATTCCGCGACATCAACGCGCGCCTAGACAACGAAGCGGGCCAGGTGCTCGTCGACGGCAACAGCTACGGCGTGGTGGAGCTCAACGGGCAGAGCTCATTTCTGACGGTCGTCACGCAAACGACTCCTGGGAATACGGTCAGCCTGACGAGCGCGATCGTGGACGGCGTGCAAGGGGCGTGGGCGTCTTGGGTTCCAGTGGTGACCGCCGGCGGCGCCATGACCGTCTCGGCACTAGTGATCACGAAAGCCCGATATCACCGCGTCGGAAAGACGGTCGACGTGCAGTTGAATATCGGGTTTACGCTGGGGGGTACCGCGTCGGGGCTGATCCTGGTCACACTCCCGCCTGGCTTGCGATCGCTCGACGCGAACCAGTATGGCGGCGCGTGGCTCACCGACGGGGCCTACACGGACGGCTACGTGCGCGCGGACGGCACGAACCCCAACTCTGGACTAATGATCGCCCGCAAAGACAGCGCGAATTTCGGGCTCGGCGCCGGCAAAGCCGTGTCGCTGGCGTACACCTTTGAACTTTTCTAACGCGAGGGAATCACCCATGAAGGGCACAGTACAAGCGATCATCCGCGGCGACGACGGCACCGCTCGCCCGTTCTCCACGATCGCCGTCGACGACGTCGACGCGGCGGTGACGGAGCTCCAGGGAATGGCGTCGACCGCGGCGCCGGAGATCCCTGCCCCGCCAGCTGACGCAGCGCCAGCAGCTCCGGCGCCGACGCCGCCGGCTCCGGACGCACCGCCCGCGACCGACGTCGACGTCACGCCGGCGCCGGCGCCGATCGCCGACCAGACCGCGCCGGAATCGCCCGCGGCGGCCGCTCCAGACGCCGGCGGCGCGCCGGCCGGGGGTCCGTGGCCCTTCACGCTCGCCGATCGCGTCGCGGCGCTCGAAACCCGCGTGACGGCACTCGAGCCGCCAAAGACCGAAGGTGCACCGAATTAGTGCAGGGTCCTCCGATCGGAGCGTCGCCGTGACGACACTTGCAGGCATTTGCAGTCCTCAACGGTGGTGTCTCCGACGGAGGAGAAGATCATCTGGCGCGCCGCTCGCTCGCAGCGGCGCTACTGGCTGCTGGTCGCCGGATTCACGGACGACCAGCGGCGGAAGCTCGCCCTCATCACCAGGTATGTTGAGGTGGAGCGCGAGCTCCGCGGCGAGCGCCGAGAGTCGGTCGTCGCGCCGATCGACTGCTGGATCCCACTGCGCGAAGCGGTCGACCTGGAGATCGCCCGGCGCCGGCCAGGCATCACGATCGAGGTGGCGCTCGAGCGCTCGCGCCGGCGGCTGGCCGTCAGCTGCGGCTACGTCGAGCTCGAGCTGTCGTTCCGCGCGCGCGCCCGGCGCAAGCTCCGGGCGATCATCTGGGCCTCCGGGCTGTCGATTCGGGAAGTTGCCGGGGCGTTCGGCGTCGCCACGACGACCGTCGAGCGCCACCTGGCCGGCCATAAACCGAACCGGGAGCGCCTGGCGTTCTACCAGCGACTCGAGTCGGTCACCGTCGACGGCGGGTATGTCATCGTCGCGATCAAGTGCGAGCCGGCCACCCGGAAGAAGTACGGCTGGCGGAAGCCACTGCCCGACGACGACGTCGACGAGGCGGCCGACTGAATATTTGATATCAAAAAACCCCCGCGAGGGCGTTTCGCGAGGGTCCCGCTCGCCCGCATGTGCAGGCGCTATTGAACATGCTTATACGAACCAATACCTTGGAGCGAGAGAAAACCGGGGATCAGCCCCGGTGATCTCCTACAACTTGCGCGGCGTCGCCTGGCAGGGCTCGACCGCGATACTAGGAGCATGCGATGTCTACTCGCAGAGGCTCCCGGGCTAACGCTGTTTCAAGCAGCGTGTCGCCACGGGTGAACAGTAGTGTTTTGCCCACGGAAACTCAACGTCCAGCGGCTGAGCTTCCCCTCGTAAAATCGATCGTTTCAGCGGCCGTTCACGTCGAGCCACTTGGTCAGGAAGGCGTCGACGGCTCGCTTGATCGCGCCCGGATACCAGGAGTCGCGGCACGCCGTGCCGTTGGCGTCATCCTCGTAAAACCAGGTCACCATCCGGTGGGTGTTCCCCGTCCGGACCAACCGAGCTCGCTGCTCGACGTCGATGCGAATCAGCTTTTGGCAGCTGCCGCGGCTCCGCACCAGCACGTTCAACACGCCGTCGACGGAGTCCGGCCGCGTGCTGTCGGGCGCCACTCGGATCCCAGCCTTCCGCAGCTCCAGGGCGATGTCTTCCCGGAACGTGTTCGCGTCTTTGACGTCGGTGGTGACGTTCAGCGCGACGCGCCTGAGCCCGATCAGCGTGGAATCCTGAACGGGCCCGTATTGGGCTCTGAGGGGTGCGCTGGCACAGACGAGCACGACGAGAACAGCGTATCGCAACATGGAAGCTCCGGAGGTTTGAGATCTCATATTGAGACTCCGGCGGAGCACATCCGCAACGCGCTCATGGTGCTGCTCGGCAGCGAACGCGAGCTCGGCGACGGCGTTGTGCTTTTCGACGCGCGCGACGTCGACGCGATCGAAGACCGGCTCTACCAGGCGCTCGAGCAGCTGACGCCGAAACGACGCGAGCTCGCGGAGGTGTCACCGTGAGCGCCGCGGCGAACGCGTGGGTCGAGCTTCAGTGCCAAAAGTGTGGTACGCTCGTCCGGATCCTGCCCGTCGATCGCAACGACCAATCGGTGCTACGTCGCACACCGTTCGTTGGCGACGACACCGAGCTTGGTGAGCAGTACCCGGCGTGCCCGATGTGCATGTACTGGCGCGGCGGACACTACTGGCTCGAGCGCGTGCCGCGCGCCGGCGAGCGTGAAGCGCTCGACGCCTACAGGGCGGCGTGTGTCGCCGCGGCCACGGCGATCGACCCGGCGGACGTCGTCGGTCCCCCAACTCCCCCGCCCGACGACGCCGACGACGACGCGCACGAAGAGTACGAGCGTGCGTGGGACGCCCGGATGATCGAAGAGGATGCCTACGACGCGCTGTTCACGGCGGTCGCGACCACCAAGGAGGCGCTCGAGGCGTTCGGGTACGGACAGCTCGAGCTCGAGGCTATCGACATCGACGCGTGTGATCACGCGGAGTTCGGTCGATGAGCCGCCACGGCGGTGGGGCCACCGCGATCACCAAATTTGAGTCGGAGATTCTCGGCCTACTTCACTCGCTCCCCGGTGGAGAGGCCACGACGCGCACGATCGTCTATCGGCTGGCTCCCGTGTCGATGGACGACGTGGTCGCCGCCTGCCAGCGTCTCGCGGGGTGCGGTGGCGGTGGACGGATCACGTGCCGGTGGAGCGACGACGGGCTCGAGAGAACGTGGCGGGTGACGTCATGAGCCGGCGCATCGTGCAGATCGCCGCGGTCTCCTCGTGGCCGGGCGCTGGCGACGTTGTCTCAACGACGGAGCTGTTCGCGCTCGACAACAACGGCGTCGCGTGGGTAATGGTCGACCCGGATCAGTCGAAGAAGTGGCAGCGGCTGCCGGAGCTGCCGTCGGTCGACACGCGGCCGCGCATTTCCCCGACACGTGAGCAGCTCGACGCGGCGCTCGTCGACCAGCTCAGTCGGAGCGCCGAAGAATGACGACGCCACTCACGAAACCGATCCGCCGCGAAGTGAAAATCGGCGGCCTGCCCTACGTCGTCGAGCTCGCGGCGGGTGGAATCATGTTTCGCATCGTTGGCAGCCGGAAGCGTCACGTCGTCCCGTTGACCGGCGTCCTGATGCTCGCGCTCGAGAACACCAGACGCGAAGAGCGCCGCGAGCAGCTGCGCGCGGCCGTACTCCAGAGGAACGGCCGGTGACCAAACACCGTTACTCCTCGAGAGGCAAAGCCCGGGTGGCGCTTCGCAACGCGCACGTTGAGCGATTCGGCGAGTCGGGCACGCGGGAATTCGAGCCGCCGCGCTCGAGGGCGAAGGAGCGCCGGCGGAAACGTCGACGGCACCATGACCCTCGATGATCCACCTACCGCGCGGTTATCAGCAATGTGTGATCATCGCCGCGATCTCGCGCGCCGGCGGCCGCATGTCTGACGCGGAGATCCGCCGGTTCGCCGGCCCGTACGCGACGAACATTCTTATCGGGCTCGTCGATCACGGGTACATCGAGTCAGTTCTCGTCGAGGACGGGCTCTGGATGCTCACCGTCGCCGGTACCGACGTCGCGCGGTGTTTGCTCGGCGACGTGACATCGCCCGCGACCGCGAGCGCCGATCGATGAGCCGCCTCGAGGAGCTGATCGCCGTCGCGACCGACCGGCGCAACTACGGCGAGATCGATCGCCTCACGCGGATCCAGGAGCGGATCCGCACGATCGCGCGCAACCCGGAACGCCCGGTGGAGCTCGTGCCGCGCGGGAATTCACTGTCGTCTCTCGCGACACTGCTCGCGCCGATCGCGGCGACGTCGGCGCATTTCGCGCCAGCGCTGGCGACAGTGACACCCGGGTACCGGCTCGAGCAGCTCGAGCTCGAGCTCTACGAGCTGCTCGAGACGTCGGCGCCGTCGACCTGGATCCGCGATCGGCGATCATTGCGGCGAATCATCCGCCGCGGCCGTCTCGAGCTCCGCTCGATCGAGCGCCGCCAATGAACGCCCTTCAACCAGGAGGAAGAGCCACCATGCAGATCCAGCTCGAATCGACCACGAAACTCGTCCACTTGAACGGCGTGCCGGCGCGCATCTGGGAAGGCCACACCGCGAGCGGCATCCCGGTTCACGCCTACATCACGCGAATCGGCGTCGATCGCACGGAGGACACGTCAGAGTTTGAAGCTGAGCTGATCGAGCAGCGCGCGCCGCGGCCGGAGCTCGAGGCGTTTCCCGCGCGCATGGTGCTCTGAGGATGAGCGTCCGTCGACGTCTCGATCGAGCTCGTGCCCGCCCCGCGCATAAGCATCACTATCGGCGACAAGAGCACGATTTCAACGTGACACCGCCCGGCGAAGAGAGACGCGTGGCGGTCTCGCTCTGGGAGCATCGCTGCGACGGCTGCGACGATCTCCAGTACGCCGGTGTCACCTGGCACATTCTGCCGTCCGAGATCCCGGGTGACGCGATCGATTCGATCGTGCACCTGGTCGGTGAGCTCGTACTCGGTCTCAACCAACCGACACCGCCGGCGTTGGTGCAATGATGGCAAACAAGCCCGCTTTGCAAAGCGAAGTAGTTCGGCGGCCGCGGCGCCGCGGCCGCCTGCGCCGGCATCGCCGGCGATCGCGCGATAGACCGCCCTAATGGTGGACTTTCCAGAATGCTAAGGTCACGACGAAGGAACGGGATCTCGACGCCAGCCCGTTCTGAAGAGCGAATCACCGCTCGCGACAACCGTCGGCCGGGGGAGGTTCCCGGACGCGGTCCCCCTGAAGACCACTGAGCGAGTGTAGCGGCGACGCAGCTGCGAGAAGCTTGGGGCGGCGATCGAATGCCGGGTGACGGAACGGACTTGACGGGCATCGATGGCGCTACGGCGCTAGGACCAGTGGGGTCGTCTGTGAATGCTTGTCGGCGGCTATGAGCCGGCGAGCTCCTCGAGGAATGGCTTTGCTCGAGGGCCGCTTGGAATCACATGCAGTTCGTGCGTCGCGCGCAGCGCGCGCACACCGACATAGCCAGCCCGGGTTAAAGGGCTGGCGTCACGACTGGCGCCGCGCCGGCCGGAGCGTTCACGCGACGCGCCGGCGCGAATAGCGCCAGGCGGACGCCCGACAGGGCTTTGCCAATTAGTGTGGTCGGCACCCGATCACGGTGGAAACAGCGGTGGAAAGCACACCCGCGACCACGACGGACCGTTGTCGGACACAGCTATTTCAAACTCCTGTCAGGATTTGACGCCAGCGCCGAAGTGCAGTAGGCGTTGTGAGGGTACGGTTCCGTACCATCGCGTCTCCTGAGCTGGGCTTATGTCACGTCGTGCGGCCGGTGGATCGAAGGCGAGCGCTCGAGAGAGTGCGGCCACCGCTCCGCCCATCGATCGCGTGACGACGCTGCTCGATCGCGCCGACGATGCGACGCACGTGATCGTGTTTCGGGAAGAGAACGTCAGCGGCCGCTGGGACTATATCGAGCAATTCGACGTCCCCGACGTGCGTCCGCTGGGGCTCGAGCAGTTCATCCTGCAGCACTACGGCGGCGGTCGATACAAGGCGGGCCTTCGCGAGCGCTCGAGTGGAAAGTTCGGCGAGTCCGTCGTGATCTCAGTCGCTGGCGCACGAAAGTCGGATCGCGATCGCGAGCTGCAGCGCCCTGCTAGCGCGAGCGCCGCGGCGCCGGCGGCGAGCTCCTCGAACGGCAACCCGCCGAGCTGGATCGAAAAAATCATTCTGCCGATCGGCGTGACGATGGCGACGGCGTTCGGTTCCCTGCTCGCGAAGAAACTCCTCGAGACGCCGGCGCCGGATCCGATCCTGCTCGAGCTCGTGAAACGCGGGAACCGCGACGCGAAGGGCGGCGAGTCGATGGATCCGCTCGAGCTGATGAAGCTGATGGGTGACGCGGAGGATCGCGGCGAGCGCCGCGGCCGCGAAGTGGGTCGACTCGCCGCGGCCGCCGACGGTCAGGGCTCCGGCGTCGGGAGCGCCATCCAGGACGCGCTCCCGATCGTCAACCGCTTGCTCGACGCACACGAGCATCAGATCGCCGGCGCGCGGGCACCATCAGAGAACGCTCAACTGCCGACGGCGCCGCCGGCCGACGCGACGCCGGCGGCGGATATCATCCCGGCTTGGCTCCGCCCGTACATGCGGTACAAGATGTTTATTCTCGACGCGGCCGACGCGGAGGAGACCGACGCCGAGCCGATCGCCGGCATGGTGATCAGAAACAGCAGCGAGCCGACGTGGGCGGCGATCGTCAACGCAGAGGCCGCGGGTCGCCTGGAAAGTGACGTGCTCGCTGCCCTGCCGGAGCTCGGCACTACGGAGCGCCGAAAGAAGTTCGTGACCGCGATCGTCGCGGAGCTCCGCGAAGCGATCCACACGCCGGACGATGAGGGGGAGACAGCGCAGGTGTCCGGTGGCTGACACTGGCGACGTGCGTTTCGCCGTCGATCTGTCGGCCGGCCTGGTGTACGTGACCGTGCGGCCGCCGCTCACGCTCGAGGGTGGAGCGGCCACCGCGGCCGTCTCCGTGCTGTCGTTCCTCGATTGTGCCGCGCAGACCCTGCTCGAGATGAACCAGCAGCAGCGGGAAGCGATGGCGTCGCTCGGCCGCGGCCGGATCGCCGAGCAGATCGGCGCGCCAAACGGAGTCGCGTCATGACGGCCGCGCATCTCGAGCCGGCGAGCTTCGCCGGGTGGACGATCGACCAGGATCCCAACGCGCAACGCACGTTGAACACGATGGCGAAGTTTGCTCACGCAGCGATGGCGGATCCGTACATCGTCCGCTACGCCAACGAGATCATCGCCGCGGCGCGGCCGCGCGACTATCACGCGCAGATCGGCGCGATTCGATTGTTCGGTCGCTCGTGGTTTCGATTCGTCGACAACCCGATCGGCGTGCAGCGCGTCCGGACGCCGCTCGACATGATCGCCGACGTCGAGACGATCGGCTACGTCCAGGGCGCGTGTGACGACGCCGCGGTGCTGATGGCGACGCTCGGCATGGCGAACGGGCTCGAGGCGCGGTTCCGCGCCGTCGCGTTCGCCCACCGATCGGCGCCGGACGACTCGGTTCCCTTCTCTCACGTGATCGCTGATCTGTTCGCCGGCGACGGCTGGGACGTGCTCGACATCACGAAACCGGACGATTTGCAGCGACCGCCGCACGTCGTGCGAACCCTGACGATGGATCTCTCATGACCGTTTTCATACGGAGTTCGCTATGGGCTACGTGAGGCGGGAACGCCTTGGAAGCACGGCGGGGACGGCACTCGTCGCAGCGGGTGCGAATTTTCTCGTGCCTGGATCCGGAACCGCGATCGGCATCATCTCGAGTCTCAGCAGTTTGTTCGGTGGGAGCGCCACCGACGCCGCGCGGCTGAAACGCGTGCAGTGGACGCTCGATATGGCGAAGCAGCGCAGCCGGACGGCCGTCGCGATCATCCTGGCGGCGCCGCTGAACACGTCGGGCAACGAGCATGCGATGTGGACCGCGGTACTCCCGGCGATCCCTGCGGATCTGCTCGCGGCTGTGCGCGCCGAGACGCCGAACGGCTGGTGGCCGTCGGGCCAACCCGACTTCTTCACCGACGTCGGCGGGTCGACGCACACGGCGATCGTCGCGGAGGCGCGCGCAGCTGGCGGGACCGGATTCGCGACGGTGTCGACGACGGCCACTCCCACCGGCGGGAGCTCCCTGCCCGGCATGACGACGACGGCGCCGTTTAACTACACGCCGTGGCTGATCGGCGGCGCGGCGCTCGTCGGTGTGTTCGTCCTTAGCCGGAGGCGCCGCTAATGGGCTACGCTCGAGGGACCGCACTCGGCGACTGGTTTCACCCGACCGCCGCGGAGTACACGTGGACCGACTACATCTCCGGACGGCCGCCGGCGCCGAACGGAGTCATCACGTCGCCAGAGGGCGACGTCTATCGGTTCGACGCGAACGGGAAATTGATCTTGGGACCCGTCACCAACGACGCGACCGTCGAGACCAATCCCGCGTCGCAGTTCTACGGGTGGACGGAGCTCCAGAAGGCGGCGCTCGTGGTGGCGATGGGCGGTCAGGGCATTCTCACCGACGCGCTGCGCGCGACGGGAACGTTCGTCGCCGGATCCAACGTCATGAGCTACAGCGCGGCCGACGTCGCCGCCAATAACGCGAAGCTCGTCGCGATCGCGCAGAGCGACCCGACGGTCGCCGCGGCATTGGCGTCGACGGCCGGCGGCCAGGGCGTTGTCACACCGTACGGAGCGGCGGCGACTGAAGCGCTCGCCGTCGCCGCACAAGCAGCGAGCGCCGCGGAGCTAGATCGCACCGCGCGCGCCGCGCTCGCGGGAATGATCGCCGCCGGCGGTCTCTTCACGGACACGCTCAGCGAAGGGTCGACGTACGACGACGCGGTGCTCGTCGGCATGATCAGCACGCAGCAGTGGCTCGACGATTTCAAGAGCGCTGCGAACGGCGGCCGGCGCACCAACGCGATCGCGGCCGCGGGAAAGATCCCGGCGAGCGTGACGCCGCACACCTACGCCGCGCTCCCGCCGACGACGCCGTGGGTGGATCCGCCGGCGGAGACGTTTCCGCCCGTGGATCCGACGTCGACGGTGATCCCGACGTCGGGCCCGTCGGTGGCCGTCGTCAACGCCACCGGGTTCGAGCTGTCGACGCCGGTGCTGCTCGCGGCGGCCGCCGCGGCGGTGCTCGTCGTGCCGTCGCTCCTCAAAAAGAGGACACGCTAATGGTTCCGACTGCGGAAATGGTCGAAAGCTCGCTCGCCGCGATCGCGGCCGCCGGCGGCGACGTGACACAGCCGACGTCGATCGTCGACCAGCTCGGCTACACGGTCGCCGTCGTGAGCAAGCAGGACGGCCAAACGTCGGTGTTCGTGCCCGACGCGCCGACGTACAGCGTCACCGGCGTCGTGCAATCGGTGACGGGATGGATCGACAGCGTCGCCGGCACGATCACCGACATCGGCGCCGAGATTCAGCGCGCGGGCAACGCCGTGCGCGGCGGAGCTGCTGGCGCGTCGGCCGGGTGGAACGCGCCGCTCACCTGGACGCCGTACCTGCTCGGCGCCGTGGCGGTGCTCGCGCTCGTCGTCGCCACCTCCGGACGGCGCCGCTCGTGAGCTACGCCGGGACGAGCTCGAGACTCGGATCCTTCGACGATCCGATGACCGATGATTTCGCCGACGACGTCGGCGACGGTACCTCGAGTACTCCGCGTGAAGCGTATCTGGCCTGGCTCGCCGCGGTGAAGCGCGCCGGCGGCGTCGTGACGACCATGCCGCACATCAACAAAGGCGCGATCGCCGCGCGCTACACGGTCGCATTCGTGTTTCCGCACGCGCCGGCGACGACGCTCAATCCGCTCTTCAGTCGGCCGCCGGACGATTGGTCCACCAGCGGCGACTACGTCTACTATCGCGCGCCGAATGCCGTCGTCGCCTACCAGTACACGGGAGCCATCACGGCGCCGGTGAACGTGCCCGGCGAGACGACACCGGGCGACCCGGTGTGGTACAGCGACATTAAGAACATGCTCAGGACGGGCGGCTGGATCGTCGGCGGGCTCGTCGTGCTCTCTGCCCTCTCGTATCTCCCGCGGAGGCGCGACTAGTGTGCGACGTCGAAATCGATCTCGCGCTGCGAACGCTGATTCAGCGCTACTCCGTGTTCGACCGATCGCGCTCCAGGGTGAGCTCGAGCAAATCCGCTATCGCAAGCATGACGACGGCCTGCGCTATAAGCACGACGTCGAAGGCCGGAGCGATCTCTGGCTCGTCGACGCGAACGGGAAACGCGGAACGCTCACCATGCCGCGCGACGGCCGTCCAGGCTGGGAACGCGACGGCGACACGTATTGGCTCACCAACCGGCCGGAGCAACGGGCTATGAGTAAACGCGCATCATCCAAACGGCGCCGTCCGACCACGCGCCGGAAAGCCAAGCGGCCACCGCCGGCGGGCTTCAAATCGTGGTCCACGTACATGGCGAGCATTCGCCCGAATCCGAGCTCGCGTAAGAGCTCCAGCAAAGGAGGAACCGTGGCAACTCGGAAACGGCGCCGTCGGCGTCACACCAAGGCGCGTCGCAACCCGGGCGTCGCGCTCCGCTCCAATCGGCCGGCCAGGCGGCGCCGGAGCTATCGTCGCAACCCGCCGTTTTCGGTGGGCGGGATCGTCGGTCGGCTCACCGACGCCGGCAAGGGCGCGGCGTTCATGGTCGGCGGTGAGGCCGCCACCAGGTACGTCCGCAAGAACCTGCTCGGCATGGCCGACGGGCAAACCGTTTCGACGCTCACCGACGCAGGGATCGGGATCGGTCTCGGGATCGGCGTCGAGAAGGCGCTCGGTCGCCAGGCGGGCCGCGACGCGACGGCCGGTGTGTTCGCCTACATCCTCCGCTCGATCGCGAAGCAGCTCGGCATCACCGCGCTCTCCGGAGTACTCGGCGACGCCGGCGGCGGCGCACGCTACGTCGTGAAGAACGGCAAGCTCGTGCCCGCGCTCGGCGCATACGCGGGCCGCGGCACCGGCGCGGGCCGGCTCGCGGGGTATGCCGGACGCGGGAGCGGTAGTCTCACCGGTGATTCAACGATGGATCGCGTGTACGGGTGAGTTGACTCGTGGGAAACGCTGTCGGCAGGGGCGGCGTGCACGATCAGAGTGAGTGAATGAGCATTCTCAACCGCGGGCCCGACCCGCACCGCTTGGAGACTTGACCAATGGCCGCGCCCCTACTGCTCGGTGAGATCCGGAACTTCAGCAAGACGTACGAGACGCTCCGCGAGCTCGGACAGCCCGCGAGCGCCGATCAGCCCATCAGCGACCCGGACGTGCTGT
>Ga0070702_100000411_pt1 | contig 15210 bp, 15 predicted proteins | sample KBSK5103metaG_FD_65466 | JGI IMG/M metagenome (GOLD analysis project Ga0070702, IMG submission 65466) | Corn, switchgrass and miscanthus rhizosphere microbial communities from Kellogg Biological Station, Michigan, USA - KBS K5-10-3 metaG | ecosystem: Host-associated > Plants > Roots >... | reverse complement strand
CGGCAGGTGGAGGGAGAGGAAGTCGCTCGCGGCGACGACCTCGCCGCGCGCGGCGAGGTCCACGCCGAGCGAACGGGCGACGTCCTCCGCCGGGTACGGGTCGTGCGCGATCACCCGGCAGCCGAGCGCGCGGGCCCGCCGAGCCACCTCGCGCCCGACCGCGCCGAAGCCGAGCAGGCCGACGACCTTCCCCTCCACCTCGACCCCGGTGATGCGGTCCCACACGCCGTCGCGCGCCCGCCGGTCCGCGTACGGGATCCGGCGCGCGAGGGCGAAGATCAGCCCGATCACGAGCTCGGCCACCGCCGCGCTGTTCGCGCCGGGCGTGTTGGTGACGACGATGCCGCGCTCGCGCGCCGCCGCGAGGTCGATGGCGTCGACCCCGACGCCGTAGCGCGCGATCACGCGGAGGCGCTCGGCGCCCGCCAGGACGGCGCGGTCGATCGGCTCGACACCGGCGATCCAGCCGTCGGCGTCCGCGGCGAGCTTCGCGAGCTCGGCCCCCGCCAGCCCGCCGTCCTGCCGCCAGCGCACGTCGGCGACCGCGCCGGTCAGCGCGCCGCGCAGCTCGTCGTCGCCGCGCGCGAACGAGCGCGGCGTGACGAGGACGGTCCAGTCCGTCACGCGACCGCCTCCGCCGCCCGCGTGCGGACCAGGCGCTCGCGCACGGAGCCGCCGGTCAGGCGCGCCACCTGCGGGGGCGTCGCGCCCCGCCGGCGCAGGCCGTCGGCGACGACCGAGCCGAGCCCGGCCATGCCCGCCGGGTGGCCGCCGAAGCGCCACATCGACGCGTCGGCGAGGTCCAGCCCGCACGCGATCGCGTCGTCGTGCCCGTGCGCCAGCATCGCGTCGACGAGCGGCCACACGTTGGCCTCGGGCGCGTAGCGCGGCCGCAGGAAGGTGTCGTACTCGAGCAGGAAGCCCGCCTCGGCGAGCTCCCGGTGGAGCCCGAGGTCGGGCCGCTTGTCGACGTGGCAGAGCATGATCCGGCGCGGGGACGCCCCGCATCCCACGAGGAGCTCGGCCAGCGCCTCCACCGCCGCGCCGCGCTCCGTATGGACGACGAGCAGCGCGCCGGCCTCCGCCGCCGCGCCGGCGGCCGCCGCCAGCAGCCGGTCGCTCGCCGGCTCGCTGTGCCCCGGATGCGCCGCCTTGACCACCCCGGCGCGGGCGGGCAGCACCTCGCCGCCCTCGACGAGTCCGTCGCGCAGCTCCGCGGCGAAGGCCGCGCGAGCCGCGTCGGCGTCCAGGCTCCACGCGCCGCCGCCACCACGGCCGTGCCAGCGCCGCAGGTGGAACCCGGTCGCGGCGACGACGGCCAGGCCGGTCAGCGCCGCGAGCCGCGCGAGCACGCGCGCGTCCCGCCCGGCGCCGGGCGGCTGGCAGTCGACCACCGCCGCGCCGCCCGCCGCAGCGAACGCGCCGAGCTCCTCCGCAATCGCGTGCTCGCGGTCCAGCACCGGCGCGTCCTCCGGCACACCCGGCGGCGGGGCGATCCACAGGTGGCCGTGCGCATCGATAAGCCCGCCCACGGGCAGCTCGCGACGTCCGAGGACCGTCTCGACGCGGCCGTCGGCGGTCACTCAGCGCGACTCCACGACGGCGGGCGCGCCGTCGCGCTCGACGACCCGGAGCGGGAAGCCCTCCGTCTCGATGGTGCCGTAGTCGTGGCCGGCGTCGCCGTGGTAGACGGCGAGGAACACGAACGGCTCGGATCCGGTGTTGACGGTGCGGTGCGCCCAGCGCGGCGCGACGTAGGCGACGGTGCCCGGCCGCATCGGGATCACGTCCGTGCGGTCGTCCACGGCCACGACGAGCCGCCCCTCCCCCGCCAGCCCGTAGTAGACCTCGGCGCGCTCGCGGATGCGGTGGTAGTGGCCCTTCGTCATGAAGTACTCGTCGCCGACCCGGCCCGGATACAGGCGGGTGGTGCAGACGACGAGCTCGCCCGGATGCTCGGGCATGTCGTGCTGGAACACCTCGTAGACGAGGGGATCCCCCGCAGCGATCGCCGCGCGCTCGGCGTCCGCGTCGGCGTACATGCCGGCCATGTCGGCCAGGCGGCGCTCGATCTTGCTGGTCCACGGCTCGAGGAAGCCCTGGGCATCGACGGCCATCGCGAAGGAGGACGGAGTGAGGTCCACGGCGGCTCCCGGGTCGGGGTCGGTCACGGCTCGATCACCACCTTGAGCTCGCGACCGCCGCCGGCCGCCGCGAAGGCGTCGTCCGCCCGGTCGAGCGGGAAGCGGGCGGTGACGAGCCGGGCCAGATCCACGCGGCCGGCCGTCGCGAGCTCGAGCGCGCGCCGGCAGTCCGCGGTGTCGTTGGCCGTGGTGCCGGTGAGCGTGAGCTCCCGGTAGTGGATGGCGTTCGAGTCGAGCGAGATCATGGAGTCGTCCTTGGGCAGGCCGCCGAAGAAGTTGATCCGGCCGCCGACCGCGGCGAGCTCGAGCGCCTGCTCCTGCACGGCCCGCACCGGCACCGCGGTGATGACGACGTCGGCGCCGAGCCCGTCCGTCTCCTCCAGCACGCGGGCGCGGACGTCCTCGGCCGCCGGGTCGATCACCGCGCCGGCGCCGATGGCCTCCGCGTCGGCGCGGCGGCGCGCGTGCGGCTCGGAGACGAGCACGCGGTCGGCGCCCGACGCGAGCGCGACGAGCACGTGCAGGAGCCCGATCGGCCCGGCGCCGCAGACCAGCACGCGATCGCCCTCGCCGACCGACACCGCGCGCTGGCCGCGGAGCACGCAGGCCAGCGGCTCCACCACGGAGACCGCGGCGGGATCGGCGTCCGGCGGGACCGGCATGAGGTTGCCGGCCGCGACGGCGGCGGCCGGCACGTGCATGTACTCGGCGAACGCGCCGTCGAGCGTGATCCCGAAGGCGTCGGCGTCCGCGCACAGGTTCATGCGCCCCGCTCGGCACGCCGGGCACTCGCCGCACCCCAGGTTCGGCGCGACGAACACGCGCTCCCCGACCCGGGTGGCCTCCACCCCGGCGCCGACGGCCGCCACCTCGCCGGCGATCTCGTGGCCGGGGACGCGCCGCGTGCCGTCGGGGTAGGCGCGGTGCGCGCCCTTGGCGATGCGCAGGTCGGTGCCGCAGATGCCGGCGGCGAGGACGCGGATCACCGCCTCGCCGCGACCCGGGGACGGCTCAGGCCGGTCCTCGAGCTCCAGCCGGCCGGGGCCGTGGTAGACGAGCGCGCGCATCACGCCGCCGCCCCGGCCAGCTCGACGGGCCGGCCCTCCTGCCAGGAGCGGTTGGCGGCCACGACCGCCTCCACCGCGCGCTTGCCGTCCAGCCCGCCCACCGCCGGCTCGGCGCCGCTGCGGGCCGCCTCGGCGAACGCCGCGATCTCGCGCACGTAACCCCACGAGAAGCGCTCCGGCCAGGTCTTGTACGTCGGCCGCACGCCGCCGCGCTCGCGGTCCACCGCGCTGATGAGCGGCATCCCGTTCACCTCGCCGATCATGAGCAGGCCCTCGGTCCCGACCACCTCCATGCGGGCGTCGTAGCCGTAGCCGGCCGGGCAGATCCCGTCGATCGAGCCGATCGCGTCGTTGGCGAAGCGCAGGGAGACGACCGCGTTGTCGTAGAAGTGCTCCGCCGTGACCCCGAGCCGCGCGCCCTTGCGGTTGGCCACCTCGGCGTACACGCGCACGATGTCGGCGCCCGCCAGCCAGCGGACGCTGTCGAAGCAGTGGCTGTTGACCTCCGCCAGCATGCCGTTGCTCAGCGTGAGGTCGTGCGCCCAGGGCGGCGGCAGGCCGGGGCCGCGCGTGAGCGACTTGACGAGCATGACGTCGCCGATCTCGCCGCTCTCGATGCGCGCGCTCGCCTCCACGAACTCGGGCTGGAAGCGGCGCACGTAGCCGATCTGCAGCACGCGGCCGGCCCGCTCGGCGGCGGCGATCATCTCGTCGCACTCCTGCGCGGTGAGCGCCATCGGCTTCTCGCAGAACACGTGCAGGCCGGCGCCGAGCGCCTCCACCGCGAGGTCGCGGTGGGTGAAGGTCGGCGTGGCGATGACCGCCGCGTCGATCCGCGTCCCCGAGCCGAGCGCCTCCTCGAGCGAGCCGAACGGCGCGCCGCCGACCTCGGCGGCCACCGCCGCCGCGCGCTCGCGGTCGCCGTCCACGACCGCCACCGGCTCGGCGCCGGGCACGTGGCGGCGGAGGTTCGTGGCGTGGACGAGGCCGGCGCGGCCCGCGCCGACGAGACAGATGCCGAAGGGGGCGGTCATGTGGTCAGGAGGTCCTCGTGCTCGAGCAGCATGCGGGTGAGGGCGTCGTAGCGGTCCACCAGCGCGGCGTAGCGCTCGTGGCGCGCGGCGTCGGGTTCCACGACCTCGGCCGTGGGCACGGTTGCGGCCACCGCGCCGAGGTCGCCGCCGAGCCCGGCGGCGGACGCCGCGAGCAGCGCGGCGCCGCGCGTCGCCGTCTCGTCCATCGTGATGCGCTCGACCGGCACGCCGAGCACGTCGGCCTTGATCGCGTTCCACAGCCCGCTGCGCGCGCCGCCGCCGATCACCCGGGCGGACACGAACTCGACCGCGGGGTGGAGGCGCCGCATCGCGCGCAGGTACGTCGCGTACTCGAAGGCCACGGCCTCGAGGATGGCGCGTGCGAGCTGGGCGCGCCCGTGGGCGAGGCTGAGCCCGAGGAAGCCGCCGCGCATGGCGGGTGCGTGCGGCGCGATCCGGCCCTCGAGGTGCGGGATGAAGGCGAGCCCGTCGGCGCCCGGCGGCACCTCGGCGGCCTCGTCGAGCAGCGCCGCCAGCGTGTCGCCGCGGTCGGCGCCGGACGCGCCGGTGCCTGCCGCGAGGGCCGCGAGCCACGGCAGCGCCAGCCCGCCGCCCGCGACGTAGTTGAGCGGCAGCCACTGGCCAGGCAGCGCGCCCGCCATGACGATCAGGCCCTGCTCCGGGTCGGCGCTGAACGCGTCCACGCCGCCGACCAGCACCGCCGCCGTCCCCGCCGTGTCGAGCAGCTGGCCGGGGCGGACCATGCCGGCGCCCAGCGCGCCCGCCGCGGTGTCGCCGAGGCCGGCCGCGATCGGGATCCCGGGTGAGAGGCCGCAGCGCTCCGCGGCCGAGGCCGTCAGCTCCCCGATCAGCGCGTCGCTCGCGACGATCCGCGGCAGCTTGCTCCCGTCGAGGCCGAGCGCCTCCAGCAGCTCCGGCGACCAGCTCGCCGACCGGGCGTCGGCGACGCCGGTGAAGTGAAGATAGGTCCGGTCGATGAAGGCGTCGGCGCCCGACAGCCCGGCGAGCACGCCGGCGACGTACACGCCCGGCATCACGAACGCGGCGGTGCCGGCGTAGGCGGCCGGCCGCTCGTCGCGCCACCACTGCATCTTCGGCGCGTGGTCCAGCATCGGCGGGCACCCCGTGCGGGCCGTGACGAGGTCGCCGTGCTCGGCGGCGAGCCGGCGCAGCTGCGGCGCGCAGCGGCCGTCGAGCCACGAGTCGTACGGCGTCACCGGGCGCCAGTCGCGATCGATGCCGAGCACGCCGGCCATCTGGCCGCTGACCGCGATCGCGGCGACGCCGTCGCCCGCACCGGGACCTGCGCGCTCGACGCACCGCGCGACGCTCGCGAAGGCGGAGGCGAGGAGCTCGTCCGGATCCTGCTCGACCACGCCCGGGCCGCGGCGGATCAGCCGCGTCTCCACCTGGGCGGTCGCGACCGCCGAGCCGTCGAGCCGGTAGGCGCCCGCCTTCGTGCTCGTCGTGCCGACGTCGATCCCGACGACGATCTCCTCCGTCGCTGTCATGCCTGTCATCCTGTCATAACAGGTTAGGTGAGGTGGAGGCGCCGGCGGAGACGGCGCCGGCACGCCGGTGGAGGAGAACGTCGAACCGGCTCCGGTCGCCGCGGTGCCATGCCAGGAAGTACTCGATCGGCCGGCCGTCCCGCAGGTAGGCGACGCTCTTGAGCAGCAGCACCGGCGAGCCGGGCGGGATGCCGAGCAGGCGCGCGTGCTCCTCCCCCGCCACCGCCGCCTCGATCGTCCGGCGCCCGTGGTCGAGCACGAGCCCGAGCTCCTCCTCCAGCGTCGCGTACAGCGAGCGGTCGCGCATGTCGTAGCCGAGCAGCGGCTCGCACAGCGCGAACGGGAGATAGGTGGAGGTGACGTTCCACCGCTCGCCGTCGATCGAGCGCAGTCGCTCGAGGTGGATGACGTCCTCGCCGGGGGCGAGCCCGAGCATCTCGGCGATGTGGGCGGGTGGGCCGGCGCGCTCGAAGGCGAGGATCTCGTTCGTGAGCCGCCGGCCGCGCGCCCGGACCTCCTCCGCGAGCCCGGTCAGGCTCTGCGCGAGGTGCTCGTCCACCTTTGGCGGCGCCACGAACGAGCCCTTGCCCTTGTGGCGGACGATCAGCCCCTCGTTCGCGAGCTCGGCGAGCGCCTGGCGCACCACGGTGCGGCTGACGCGGTAGTCCTCGCACAGCTGCGCCTCGCTCGGCAGCTGCTCGCCGACGGAAACGCGGCCGTCGGCCATCGAGCGCTCGAGGATGACCCGGAGCTGCTCGTAGTAGGGGACGCGCGAGGCCCGGTCGATCATGGCCGCGCCGCGCTCGGACAGGGGCGCGCCGGGCGCCCGGCTCATAACGCCAGCTGCTGGTACGCCATCGACTGGAAGGACAGCCGGTGGAGCGGGGACACGCCGTGGCGCTCGATCGCCGCCCGGTGCTCGGGCGTGGAGTAGCCGACGTGCGTGGCGAACTCCCAGCCCGGATAGCGCGCCTCCATCCGCTGCATGAACCGGTCGCGCGTGACCTTCGCGATGACGGAGGCGGCGGCGATCGCCGCGCTCATCGCGTCCCCGCCCACCACGGGCCGCTGCTCGAAGCCCGTGGCGGGGACGGGGAAGCCGTCCGACAGGCACAGGCAGCCGTCGCAGCCGACGCGCGCGAGGACGTCGCTCAGCGCGGCGAGGTTGGTCTTGTGGAGCCCGCGCTCGTCGATGCCGCGCACGCACCGCGACGTGACGGCCACGCGCGTGGCGGCGCGCAGCACGCGCGGATACAGCGCCTCCCGCCCCTCGGCGGTGTGCTGCTTGGAGTCGTTGAGCGCGGACAGCGAGCGCAGGTCGCGCAGGCTCAGCCGCTCGTAGTCGAACAGCACCGCGGCGGCGACGAGCGGCCCCGCGAGGCAACCGCGCCCCGCCTCGTCCGCGCCGGCCACGAAGCGCGCGCCGAGTTGGCGGTCGAAGCGGAACAGGCGCGCGCCCGGCGGCCGGCGGCGCTTCCCCCGGCGGCCGTCGCGGCCGCGGGTGGCGCGTTCCGGGGAGTCGGCTACGGCCTCCGCCACGTCAGTCGACTCCGCCGGCACGACCTCCGCCACGTCAGTCGACTCCGCCGACAGGGCCCCGGCCGCGTCCGCGGGAGCGGATTCAGAGAAGCCCGATGCGATTGGGGGGCCAGTACGTGGCAAAGGCGCCGCCGATGATCCAGTCGCGGGGGACGGGCCCCCAGAAGCGGCTGTCGTCAGAGGATCCACGATTGTCGCCCATCATGAAGTAGTGACCGGCGGGAATCGTGATCTCCCGCGGGTAGTTGCACCCCTCGGTGCCCTGGCAGGGCAGCGTGAACGGCTCGCTCTGGCGCTTGCCGTTGAGGACGACGTGGCCGTCGATGATGGCCACCCGGTCGCCCGGGCCCGCCACGACGCGCTTGATGAAGTTGACGTCCGCGCGCTGGGCGGTGGGCTTGTCGCACGCCTCGCCGGCGGGCGGCGTGCCGCCGCCGCACTCGTTGTCGGACTCCGCGCCGGCCGGCGGATGGAAGACGACGACGTCGCCGACGTGCGGGTCGGTGAACCGGGAGCCGATGCGGTCGACCAGCACGCGCTGGCCGACCTCGAGGGTCGGCACCATCGACTCCGACGGGATCCGGTACGGCTTGACCAGGAACGCCTGGATGCCGAGCGCGAGCCCGAGGGCCACCGCGACGATCAGGACCAGCTCGAGGAGCGAGCCGGACGCAGACGACCCGCGCTCCACCTCTACTTCTCGGCGTCGGCGGCGGAGGCCTGGGTGGCCTCCGCGTCGCCCGCGGACGGCGCGGACGCCGCCTGCTCGCCGGCGCTCGCCTCGGGCGTCTCGGCCTCGGCGGGCGGCTCGGCGGCGGCCGCCGCCTCTGCCGCGGCCGCCTCCGCGGCGGGGTCGTGGAGGAGGCCCGCCTCGACGACCTCCTCCGGGCCGGTGTAGCGGCGCTCGCGCACACGCGCGCGCTTGCCCACGCGGCCGCGCAGGTAGTAGAGCTTGGCGCGGCGGACGTCGCCGCGCGCGGCGACCTCGATCCGCTCGATCTTGGGGGAATGGAGCGGGAACGTCCGCTCCACGCCCACGCCGAAGGACTGCTTGCGCACGGTGAACGTCTCGCGGACGCCCTCCCCCTGGCGCTTGATGACGACACCCTCGAAGACCTGCGTACGGCGGCGGGTGCCCTCGATGACCTGGAAGTGGACGCGCACCCGGTCGCCGGCCTGGAACTTCGGGACCCGGCGGAGCTGCGTGCGCTCGAGGCTGTCGATGACGGTGCTCATGGGCGGAAAAAAACCGCGAAGCCGGTGCGGCTGTCGCGGGGGCGCCTATGGTAGCGAAGCGTCGCCCTTCTGATCGCCCGCCTCGCGCCCGCGGACACTCGCGCCACCTTCCTCCCGGCGCGCGTCGCCCGCCTCCGCACCGCGGAGGCGCGACTGCTCCAGCCGCCACTCCCGGATGCGGGCGTGGTGACCGCTCAGCAACACGTCGGGCACCGTCCAGCCGCGCCAGTCGGCCGGCCGCGTGTAGTGCGGATACTCCGGGAGGCCCTCCAGCGCCGGCGAGAAGGACTCCTCGATCGCGGAGTCCTCGTGCCCCAGCGCGCCCGGGAGCCTGCGCAGCACCGCGTCGCACACCACCATCGCGGCCAGCTCGCCGCCCGCGATGACGTAGCGGCCGATCGACAGCCGGTCCGTGCAGAAGCGCTCGAGGACGCGCTCGTCGAAGCCCTCGTAGCGCCCGCAGAGGAGCGTCAGCGCGGGCTCCGCCGCGAGCTCGGCCACGTAGGCGTCGTCGAGCAACCGCCCGCCCGGGGTCAGCGCGACGACCCGGCGGCCGGGGACGGGAACCGCCGGGTCGGTGCCGTAGCGCACCCGGAGCGCCGCTTCCACGACGTCCACGCGCAGGACCATGCCGGCGCCGCCGCCGAACGGCGTGTCGTCCACCTGCCCCGCGCGCAGCGGCGTGTGGGCGCGGTAGTCGACGCACGTCAGCGTGGAGCCCAGCGCGAGCGCGTTGGCCACGTGGCGCTGGGTCCGGAACCAGTCGAACCAGGGCGGGAACAGCGTGAGGACGTCGATGTCCACGCCGCCTCACTCCCCCAGGAAGGCGAGGTCGACGTCGACGCGCCGCGCGCCGACGTCGACGCGCCGGACGGCGTCGCGCACGAGCGGGACGAGCAGGTCCGCGCCGCCGTCGGCGCGCTCGACCTCCAGTGCGTCGCACGACGGGAGCGGGACGAGGCGGCGGACGGTCCCGACGACGCGCTCGCCGTCGCACACCGTGCAGCCCTCGAGCTCGTGCGCCCAGTACTCGCCCTCCGGCAGCGGCGGCGCGTCCGCCGCCCGGATGGCGAGCTGTGCGCCGCGCAGCGCCTCGGCGGCGTCGATGCCCGCGTGCCCGGCGAGCCGGAGGATCGGCTTCGCGTCCGTCCCCGCCCGCCGGTCGATCGTGGCCGGCGACCCGTTCACGAGGAGCTCGGCGCCGTTCACCAGCAGGCGCGCCTCGGGCCGTGTGACGTGGAAGGAGCCGTCGAGCCCATGCGGGCGGCCGACGCGGCCCACCTCGATGACGGGCTCACTCAACGATGTCGACGAGCACGCGGCGGTTGTCCTTCACCGCCGCGGCCTTGATCACGGTCCGCAGCGCCTGGGCGGTCCGGCCGCCGCGGCCGATCACCTTGCCGTAGTCGTCGTCGGCGACGGACAGCTCGAGCACGAGGGTGCCGTCGTCCTCCTCGAACTCCTCCACGCGGACGCGCTCGGGCAGGTCCACGAGCGCGCGGGCCAGATACTCGAGCAGCTCCCGCACGCGCGGGCCGGCCTACCGGCCGCTGGGCTGGATGCCCTGCGTCTTGAGGAGCTTGCGCACCGGGCCGCTCGGCTGGGCGCCGCGCTCGAGCCAGTGGCGGATGCGCTCCTCGTCGAGGACGATGGTCGACGGGTCGGTCTGCGCGTTGTAACGGCCGACGGTCTCGATGAAGCGACCGTCCCGCGGGGAGCGCCGGTCGGCGACCACGACGCGCCACACGGGGTCCTTGCGCCCGCCGACGCGGGTGAGTCTCATGCTGACGGACATGCGGCGAGCAGTGTAGCGGCCTGCCGCGCCCGATCCGGCCACCCGGACCGCGCGGCCACCGCCGCTCAGCGGTTGCGCATCAGCTGGCCGATGTCGGGCATGCGGCCCTGCTGCAGCCCGCGCATCAGCTTGCGCATCTCGCCGAACTGCTTGACGAGCTGGTTGACCTGCTGGACCGTCGTGCCCGAGCCCTTCGCGATCCGCAGCCGGCGCGAGCCCTTGATCAGCTCGGGGTGGCGTCGCTCGTACGGCGTCATCGAGAGGATGATCGCCTCGATGCGGTCGAACTCCTTCTCGTCGACCTGCATCTTGGAGAGCTGGTGGCCGGCCAGGCCCGGGATCATCCCGAGCAGGGAGGTGAGCGGGCCCATCTTGCGGATCCGCCGCAGCTGGTCGAGGAAGTCCTCGAGCGAGAACTGGTTCTTGCGCAGCTTGCGCTCGAGCGCCTTCGCCTCGTCCTCCTCGAACGAGCGCTCCGCCTTCTCGATGAACGAGAGGACGTCGCCCATCCCGAGGATGCGCTGCGCCATGCGATCGGGGTGGAAGCGCTCGAAGTCGCCGAGCTTCTCGCCCGTGGAGGCGAAGAGGATCGGCTTGCCCGTGACCGCCTTGACGGACAGGGCGGCGCCGCCGCGGGCGTCGCCGTCCAGCTTGGAGAGCACGACGCCGTCGAACTGGGCGACCTCCGCGAACTGCTCGGCGACGTTGACCGCGTCCTGGCCGGTCATGGCGTCCACCACGAGCAGCACGACGTGCGGGCGCGTCGCCTTGCGGATGTCGGCCAGCTCCTGCATGAGGGCCTCGTCGATGTGCAGGCGACCCGACGTGTCGATGATCAGGACGTCCTTGCCGTCGCGCTGCGCCTGATCGAGCGCCCAGCGGGCGATGTCGACCGGGTTGCGGTCCGTGCCCTGCTCGTAGACCGTCGCGCCGGCCTGGGTGCCGACCTTGACGAGCTGCTCGACCGCGGCGGGGCGGTAGACGTCGCAGGCCGCCACGGCCACAGAGGAGTTGCGCTCCTCGCGCAGCCAGCGGGCGAGCTTGGCGGTCGCGGTCGTCTTGCCCGACCCCTGCAGGCCCGCCATCAGCACGACGGTGGGCGGCCGCGGGGAGAAGGTGAGCCCGGCGGACTGGCCGCCCATCAGCGCGGTCAGCTCTTCGTTGACGATCTTGACGACCTGCTGGCCCGGGTTGAGCTGCTTCTGCACCTCCGCGCCGAGACAGCGCTCCTTGACGGTCGAGGTGAACTGCTTGACGACCTTGAAGTTGACGTCGGCCTCGAGCAGCGCGAGCCGGATCTCGCGCATCGCGGCGGAGATGTCCTCTTCGGTCAGGGCCCCCCGCTGGCGAACGCCGGCGAGGGTGCCCTGGAGCTTCTCGGCGAGGGAGTCGAACACTCCCTCACACTCTAGTGGCGCGTGGGCGCCGGATCAGCCGCGCGAGAACGGATCGACGTAGAGGTCGTCGACCAGCCAGGCGCCGGACTTGCCGGTCACCGTGAAGCGGAACTGGACGGGCTCGAGCGTGTCGCCCGAGAGGTGCTCGCTCGGCAGCGCGATCGGCGCGACGGGGGACCACAGGAGGTCCGTCCAGCTGTCGAGGCGCAGCGTGTCGACGTGCGAGGCGCCGGACTCCCACCAGATCACCTCGACCTTGAGGTCCGAGCGGAGGGACGCCGCGCGAGCGAAGAAGCGGAACGAGGAGTACGTCGCGTCGATGCAGACGGGGGCGCTGAGCGCGGAGGCGCCGGCGCGCAGGCGCAGCGCCGTGTGGTCGGAGCGGTCGCCGACGCGGAAGAAGTTGTTGCCGTCGACGAGCTCGGCGCCGCCGCCGAGCGTCCAGCCCGGCGCGCCGTCCTCCATGTCGCCGCCGGGGACGAGCGTGTAGTCGTTCCCGTCGCCCCAGAAGCGGAAGGGCTTGCTGAGCGAGGCGGGCGTGCAGACGTTGGTGGACGGAGCGGCGGGGAGCGCGGTCGCGTCCGTCGTCACCGCCGGGGCGACGACGACGTCGGCGTCGTCGTCGTAGGGAAGCGTGGCGGCCGCGGCGGGGCCGGCGCCGAGCGCGAGCGCCACGGTGGCGCCGGCGAGGGCAAGGGCGGCGCGGACGCCGCGACGGGGCTGGGTGATCACGAACGGCATCTCGGGGGGAACCTCCACGGGTCGGAACGGAACGCGCGAGGCCGGGCCGGCCGGCGTGCCGGCGACGTCTGCTCCCGCGGACGCGCGCCCCCGGCTCGCGCTCCCACCTCCCAATGGGAACGTCCGGAATCCGGCGCGTCGTCTCCCCCCTTTTCGGCCAGGTCACCCACATCCTGAGCCGAACGGCGCAGAACTCGACACCTGAGGGGGTCCGGCGCTCAAGTCGCCGGCCTGCGCGGCCGAATCACCGCCTATGGGCCGCCTCCGGCGCACCGCTCCGCCTGCCGGCGGACGGCACGACGACCTCTCCCCCGCGCTGATGGACGAGCGGGGGCGCGCGACCGCGCACGCCCGCCGGGAGCTGTGGACGGAGTCGGCGCTGAGCGCGCTGTTCCTCGCGACCGCCCTCGCCATGGCCATGCTCCTGCCCGGCCGCGAGGCGCTCGACCCGGCGCCGGCCGCCTGGCTCGTCGGGCTGTGCTGCGCCGTCCTGCTGATCGAGTTCGACGTCAGCGCCGGCCGCACGCGGCCCGTGCAGCTCGTCCTCATGCCGATGCTGCTGCTCCTGCCGCCGGCCCTGGTGCCGCTGCTGATGGCGGCCGCGCACGTGCTCGTCCGCGTGCCGCGCATCGTCTCCGGCCGGAGCACGCCCCAGCGGGCCATCCTCGCGCTCGCCGATCCGTGGTTCTGCGTCCCCCCCGCCCTGCTGCTCGCCACCGTCGGGCTGCCCGGCCCCCTCGCCGTGCAGGCGCTCGTCCTGCTCGCCGCGCTCGCCTCGCAGTTCCTGGTCGACTTCGGCGTGTCCGCCGTCCGCCTGCGCGTCGGCCTGGGCGTCGAGGTGCGGCCCGAGCTCGTCTCCTTCGGCTGGATCTACCTCGTCGACACGCTGCTCACCCCCGTCGGGCTGCTCGCGGCCGCGGCCGGCCGCCACGAGCCGCTCGCGGTCGCCGCCGTGCTCGCGCTCGCCGCCCTGCTCGCCGTCTTCGCGCGGGAGCGGCGCGGGCGGATCGACACCGCGCTCGAGCTGCACCGGGTGACCGGGGAGAGCGAGGCGCGCCTGCAGTCGATCGTCCAGCACTCCTCCGACCTGATCGCGATCCTCGAACGCGACGGCACGATCCGCACGCTGACCGGCTCGGTCGAGCCGGTGTTCGGCCCGGGCTGGCGGGAGGCCGTCGGCACCGGCCTGCTCGAGCGCGCCCATCCCGACGACGTGCGCGCGCTCGGCACCTTCCTCGCCGGCGTCGCGGCCGGCCCGGTCGGCGAGTCGCTCGAGGCGGAGTGGCGCATCGCGCATCCGAACGGCAGCTGGCGCCATGTGGAGACGGTCGCCACCAACCTGCTCGACGACCCCCGCCTCGGCGGCATCGTGCTCACCGCGCGCGACGTCGACGACCGGCGCGCCTTCGAGGAGCAGCTCCGCCACCGCGCCTTCCACGATCCGCTCACCCAGCTCGCCAACCGTGCGCTCTTCTACGACCGCATCGAGCACGCCCTCACGCGCGAGGCGCGCGACGACCAGGCGGTCGCCGTGCTCTTCCTCGACCTCGACGACTTCAAGCTCGTCAACGACTCGCGCGGTCACGCGGTCGGCGACGCGCTGCTCTCCGCCGTCGCCCAGCGGCTGCGCGGCTGCCTGCGCTCCGCCGACACGGCGGCGCGGCTCGGCGGCGACGAGTTCGGCGTGCTGCTGGAGGCCGTGCAGAGCCCGAACGAGCCGGCCCAGATCGCCGAGCGCATCCTCGCCGCCTTCGCCGAGCCGCTGCGCGTCAAGGGCGAGCCGATGGCCGTGCCGCTCAGCATCGGCATCACCGTCAGCGCGGGCGGCGAGCGCAGCGTCGACGAGCTCCTGCGCCGGGCCGACCTCGCCATGTACGCGGCCAAGCGCGACGGGAAGCGCCGCTGGGAGCTGTACGACGCCGCGCTCGAGCAGCCCGTGGCGGACCCGGGCGACGAGCGCCGCGGGACGTGGTTCCAGCGCAGCACGGAGCAGCGGGAGGAGATCATCGGGCTGCTCCAGCGCGAGGGCGCGGTCACCAGCGTCTTCCAGCCCATCCTCGACCTGCGCACCGGGATCGCCGTCGGCTACGAGGCGCTGACGCGCTTCATCGCCCCGGAGCAGCGCCCGCCGAACGCCTGGTTCGCCCAGGCGCACCGGTGCGGGCTCGGCTACGAGCTCGAGGCGCGCGCCATCGAGTCGGCGCTCGCCGCGCCGGGACGCCCGGCGGGCACCTACCTCACCGTGAACATGTCGCCGTCCTCGCTCACCTCGAGCCTCGTCCAGGCGGTGCTCCCCGCGTCGCTCGAGGGCCTCGTCATCGAGCTCACGGAGAACGAGCTGCTCGGCGACGACCCGGCCATCGCGGCGGCGCTCGCCGACGTGCGGGCGCGCGGCGGCCGCGTGGCGGTCGACGACGCGGGCGCCGGCTACGCCGGCCTCAAGCACGTGATGCGGCTCGCGCCCGACCTCATCAAGCTCGACCGTGCGCTCGTCGCCGGCGTCCAGACCGATCCCGTGCGCGCCGCGCTGATCGAGTCGTTCGTGCGCTACGCCCGCGAGATCGACGCCACCGTCTGCGCCGAGGGCATCGAGACGCTCGAGGACCTCGAGCGCCTCGCCGACCTGGACGTGACCTACGGGCAGGGCTACGTGATCGCCCGCCCGGCGCCGCCGTGGGCGCCCGCCAGCGTCGCCGCGGCCGAGGCCTGCACCGTCTCCTTCACC
>Ga0070702_100000409_pt1 | contig 15254 bp, 25 predicted proteins | sample KBSK5103metaG_FD_65466 | JGI IMG/M metagenome (GOLD analysis project Ga0070702, IMG submission 65466) | Corn, switchgrass and miscanthus rhizosphere microbial communities from Kellogg Biological Station, Michigan, USA - KBS K5-10-3 metaG | ecosystem: Host-associated > Plants > Roots >... | reverse complement strand
CCCACCTTGCCGGCACCGGATTCAAAGTCGCGCAGTTTCAGCACAGCGTCATCGCACGCTTGCACGAACTTGCTGAAGTCGGCTTCGAAACGTCCGGTGATCGCCATTTAACCCAAGCCCTCGCCTTCCTGGCCTTCCTTGTTCAGCATCTCAATCAGCACGTCATAGACCTCGATCGGCAGCGCCATCAGATCGTCATAGGTCCAGTGCATGATCCGGCACACCGTTAGATCGCTGGTGATGCGCTCGGTGTGCCCGGGGCGTTTTTTCGTTCCGCCCGCGCCGCTTCCAACGCCGCATCGTGTGCGTCTATTAATTTCTCAATCTCGGAGTAGATGTCAGTGCGGAGATTCTTAAGTGCAGCCTCGCTCACTGGCACAGGACGCGGTGGGTTGTTTTTGTCAGTGAGCGACCATCCAACAAGATACGCCAGGATCTTCGTCAAGCCGACCCTGCTCGGCTCGAGTATCGCTTGCTCTCCAATCTTCATTTCCTTGACGAGTTCGGTAAAGATACCGCGCTGCTCGCCTGCGTTTAGCTCCTTCTTGATGTCGATGAAATGACCGTTGGTGAGTTGAATGCGAACAACCTCTGGATCAACGAAGCAATACTCCTGGGAGTCCATACGATCACGCTTTCTGTGGACCAAGGCACGCGGTGAGCGCACCGTCCTGAATCTGCAGCTCCTCGACCGGCCATCGCCACTCGCCTCTCGCGTGTGGGGCCACGAACACCAGCGGGCGCTGCGCGACCCGGTAGGTGTCCTGCGAGACCACCGACGCCGTTAACGTGCGCGTGGCGTCGGTGCTGACCACCGTCCAGGCGCGAAGGACAGCCGCTGAGTGATACACCCAGCGAATCTGCCCTTCGACGCCTGTGATGGTGAGGTTCATTTTCAACTTCCCATCCGTGGTATAATCCACGCCATGGGACGACCACTTAGCTGCCGAAGCGGACATCGCTATCCGCCCAACGTTGCCGTCGATCGACAAGGGACTCGTATTTGCCCCCAATGTTCCAGCCGAACACCGCTGTGTTCACATTGCGGCCTGCTGCCAGTAAGCCGTCACGGCCGTCCGTTTTGCTCGAAAGCCTGCAGCAACGCGGCTCGAGCCCGCCCGCTGTCCGAACGGTTTCTCGACTACTACCAGACCGGAGAACCCGACGCCTGCTGGCCATGGACTGGCACCATGGATCGAGAGGGTTACGGAGTCATCTCCGGCGAACACCAAGGCAGGCAGTTTCGAGCACATCGCGTGGCTTATGAACGCGTTAATGGACCAGTGCCAACAGGCAAGAACGTGCTCCACCGCTGCGACAATCCGCCCTGTTGCAATCCGGCGCACCTGTTCGTAGGCACGGTGGCCGACAACAACGAAGACAAGCGCCGCAAGAGTCGCCATCCACATGGCGTGACGCATCCGCTCGCCAAACTGACCGAGGACGACGTCCGGGCCATTCGCGGGCTGTACCCGCAAATGACCCAGACTGCCATCGCCGCCCAATACGGACTGGACCAAACCACCGTCAGCGAGATCGTGCTGCGAAAGAAATGGCGGCACATCTAACCTACGGCTTGGTTTACCAGCTTTCATTCATGGTTTCCTTCCCCACGACCCGTTGGCACTGAAATTGCCCGAGACGGTGTTGGCTGCGCTCACACTCACCGCGATGGACGCATCCAGCCAGGCCGGACCGTACCAGTACACGGTCGGAGATGCAGACGACGGGTAGAGATACATCTTGACCCCGTCCGTCGAATCCGCCCCCGTGAAGATGGCCAGCCCAGTGTCATCGAGGAAGCCCGTGAACGACCCCTTGATGTCCTTGAGCCCCTGCACGTACGTCTTGTTGGCGTCGCCGAAGGCGGTGACCTCCACCTTGTCCGTGGTGAAGTCTGCGTTGTAGCCACTCAACGACACCGTCGTCGTAGCTGCGCCTGACCCTGTCGTGCTGAGGTAAACGACCCCAGATTTCCCGTGGTACCTCGCCATGTGTGTCTCCCTTGCGCCCTACTCCACTAGGCAGCCCATCGCTGCAGGAGTGTTTGAAGATCCCCGATCACCGCGGTCGCTCTATTGCGCCACGACGACTCGGCCACACAGGCCGGTAACTGCGCTGCCACGTCTGCCCGCCCGGCAGGATTTGCCAACCACGTCCGAATCACGTCTTCCGCTTCTGCTGGTGACGTGAACGTCGGCACCAGATCGCCAAAGATTTCCGGCACCTCGGCGCGATAGGTGCTCACATGAAATGCCCCGCACGCCGCCAGTTCATACGCCCGCGGGTTCAGGGATTCCGCATGAGCAATCTGCGGTGCCTGCTTGCCCCACCCCATCGACGTCCGATACAGGTTCAGCCCGATCTTGGCGCGGCGATAGAGTGCGGCTGTGCGAACGTTGTCCGTCTGGTTCCCGCGCACGAACCGGCGGAGCGGATGCCTCGAGCCGAGCGACTCCCACGACCCGTACAGCCCGAGATCGATGCCGGTCCAATCAATCGCGCTCAACCACTCCACCCGCTCGGTAAACGCGGAGCCCACGAACACCACATCGTGGGACGGCAGCGCCTCGTCTCCAGGCTGCGGCCCTGGCAGGTGCCTGGCTGCGTGCCACGCATGCGGCAGATAGCCGCTGTTGGGGTTCACGCGCCGGAAGGCATCCACCGCCGACCGTTCATTCGTCCAGCAGCCGTCCACGATCTGAGCAAATGCGAGTTCCTTTTCCTGGTCGTACGGCGACTCGGTGAACAGCACGAAGATCGGCAGGCCAGAGGCTTTCATCACCATCGCCACGTCAGGATGGACAAACATCCCGCTAACGAGGAACACCGCATCGAGCCCACGGAACGTCTTGATCCACCAGGCCACCCAGAACGCATCCCGCCCGGCTTGGAGAAAGACATCCACCTTGTTCGGCTTGGCGATGTCTGGGTTGGTCTTCTTGTGCTGCCGCCAGTTGTAGTACAGCCAGCTTTGCGACCGCGCGATCCGCGTGTCAAGGGCGTAGTCCACGATCTCCACGCCATGATGGGTGAGGCCATCGCGGAGCCCAGCCGCGACATCAGCCGTCGCCCACGACGCGCCTGGCCCGATGAACATGAGCTTCACGCGGGCTTCCTCGCTTCGCAGAGATAGCCCGTCGTCATCTTGGTGAACTGCACAAACCCGAAGCACTCGAAGCGCCGCAGGAAGTCGTAGGCGCACTGGCCTTCTGGCGTCAGCTCGCAGGCCGTGATCGTCACCTGCGTGAACGCCTGCAACAGCAGTTGCCAGCCCTGCTCGGTGAAGCGCCAGTAGTCCTTGTAATCAGTCGTTCGGTGATCGGGCCACAGGAACGGCGACGTGACGAGCAGCAGCCCACCAGGCTTCAGCACGCGAAACACTTCACGGATGGCGGCCGGCGGATCTACGCAATGCTCAAGGACCTCCGTCAGCACGACCCCATCGAAGGCATCGTCTGGGAACGGCAGCGCCAGGAGATCGCCCTTGGTGTCCTCGCCGGTGGAGGTGTTCACCTCCCCGAAGGTGACGTAGCCATCGCCGAGATAGGTACGCGGGCTGTAGACGCCGACGTCGAGGATGTTTCGCCCAAGCTCGGCACGGTGCGACCACACCCAATGCTCCAATTGCACGCGGTGGTAATCAGGCGCCGGGAACTCGTGGAGCCCTGGCGTGGTCTGCGCCCACTGCAACAGATACGCATAGCCTTCCGATTGGCTCAACCCGTAGAGCAGCACGTCTCGGCTCATAGACTCATCACCACGCGGTACTGCCCGCCACGATGAAACCAGCGGATGCTCGGATCCACATCGTCCACCTCGGTCATCCGCACGCGCGACTCACGGCGCATGAGCATCGGCGAATAGCCAGACACCGTCAGCGTTTGCCCCTCGAGCAGCGTATCTATCCTTGCCGCCGCGCTCTTGATGTTGGCGCCAGCTGTAGAAAGCGCCACCGCCTTGACAAGAATCAGCGCGTCCTCATAGGACCGGCCGCTGAACTGCGGAACGTCCTGCTCATCCACCAGCGAGACGATCACGAACTTCGTGGAACCTGGCGGGCTCTCATCGATGTACACCCCGTTGGTGCAGATCGCCAGCAACGTGGCATCGGCGCCAAGCAGCGCGACCAGCGCGTTGTCGATGTCGGAGCTGTCACTCATCGCCGCTCACCAACAGCCCTTTACGCACTAGCAAATCCTTCAGCACGGTGTACATCTGCCGCCGCGCCTTCGTCACACGCGGGATGAACACATGTCCAGGCGGCATGCTGCCACGGTTCGCCCCGATGTCCGTATGCCGCGCCTGCGTGCCGCTCTCAAATAGCGCCGCATGCTTGGCCGTATTCTTCACGATGGCCCCGGCGCTGTACTTCCCCTGGTCCACATGCGTCACCGTGAGGTGATCTCGCAGGTTGCCAGTCCGCACCGGATACGCCGCCTTAATGGAGGCCGCCGCGCCGTTCGCCGCCCCTTCCACGATGTGCTGTGCCTCACCAGCCAGTTCCGCCGGCAGGTTCCGCAGCGCTTCCCGGAGCTCTGATAGGCCGTCAAATACAAGACGGTTTGGCATTAGGGAACGACCTCCACCACCAGCGCGACCGTTTTCACGCCCGCCCCTTCTTCGTCGTTCACGTCCAACACGCTGGCCGTATGCGTCACGTTGGCCCGATCCACCCAGACCACCTTCGTCTTGGTCGTAATGCCAGAATGGAAACGGCCGGTCATGATGTAAGAGCCATGCGCGATCACCGTCGAGGCAAAGTGCCGCTCAGCCGATCGGACGGTGGCCTTCTCAATCGCACACCGCCACGTGGCCGGCGACAACGGCACGTCTGTCTGCGTGTACCCACCGTCACCGTCCGGCACAGGTGTCCCAGGTCCTGACAGAGTAGCCACCTGCCTGTACTCACCGATGGAATTGGTCACGGTCATGACGCCACCGAGAAGGTGTCAGACAGCACCTGCGACGGATAGGCGGAGTACTTGAACCCGTCCATCAGCATCTGCACGCCGTAGGGCAGCACGATCACGTTCCCGCGTGCCGCCTCATGGACCGCCGATCGGAACGTGTCGAAATGGCCCACGAGGAAGCAGAGGATCCCGCGGATCAACGGCGGGATGTCCGCGGCCGTGTTGCCGTAGCCGCAGACATAGCGGATCCGCACGGTGCCGGTCTGTGCTCGAGCAATCGGCCAGACGCCACCAGAGACAGGCTCCACGAACCCGCGCTGAGCGTATGGCCCCACTGGGATAGAGGTTGTGAACAGATTGGCCAGCGGTGAGCCGCCCTGATACGACTGCAGCACTCCGCTGCTGTCGATGTACTTCACGCTCGTCACCGACTGCAGCGGTGGCTTGGGTAGCTCAATCCGCGCATCACTGCCGCTGCCACCAACGAACGGGAACGCATCAATCCACGCCTCACGGGTAGCCGTCAGCAACTGCCGCCCTGTCTGCTCCTCGAAATAGGACGCGGCTGCATCGATGTAAACGGACGTCAGCGTGTCGTCTGTCGTACCGAGCGCGCGGATGTGCTGCTTGACGTAGGCGAGCGTCAGCGCCTGCACGGCTGGCGAGCCGCCGGCCACCGTGCTAATCAACGTGTCGGTCAGCGTCAGCGTGCTCATACGTGGACCTGGTTGATCTGCGCGATCACTTCTGGCCGCCAGACAATCTCGTCCGCTGCCCAGCGCATCGTGGTGAGGAAGCAGTAATCACCGCAATCCTGCCGTTCACCCCACCAACCAAGGCGCTCTGGGACATTCGGGATCAGCATCATGGGCGTCCCGACGTTCCCGCGCTCGATGTACGGCGCGTGCCAGAGGGTGTTGCCGTTCTCGTACCGCATCCGGAACAGCACCGGCCGCCCCGGTGTCTGCGCGATGGCGTCAGCCATGAGCGCCCGCGTGCCTGGCACATAGGCATCATCGTCGTCAAGGTGTGCGAGGTAGGCTCCACGGGCCAGCGGGGTTGCACGGTTGCGTTCCGTGCTGCCCCAGTCCTTGCCAGGCGCACACGGCACATAACGGATCTGGCCGTCTGTGCGTGCCTCCACGCCACCGATAACGATCAGCTCATCGCCAGGCCAGAGCTCCACAGACTGGATGGCGTGCTCGAGCGAGGGCCGCCCGGTGGTGGCGATGATGAAGGTGATCGTGCTCATGCGGACGCCGCCATCCTGAGCCGCCCTAGCGCATCGCTCACCAACTTCCTACCCTCGTCAACGCACTGGAAGTACAGAGACTGATAAGCGTAGGTCTGCACCTCAGCCACCGCCTGCTGTTGGTCTGGGCTCATGCCCTGCCAGTGATGCGCCACCACCACCTCGGGCACCCGGATGGCGCGGCCAAACGGCATCAGCACATCCCGCAGCCAGATGTCGGGATAGACCAGCCGTTCATCAAATACGAACCCCAGCAGGTTGATCAGCGTCCGCGACACGCACGGAAAGATGAAGTTGCCCGCGTTGGCCGTCTCGATACCGAAATTGAACAAACCATCAGGAATCGAGGCCGCACGCTCAGCCAGCAGAATGTCCCAGCCCTTGGTCTGGAACTCGGCATCGTCGTTGACCACGATTACCAACTCACCCAGCGAGCGATGCGCAGCTTCGTTGATGAACGCCGACAATGAGGCATAGCCATTCCGCTGCGGCCCGATGACGAGCACCGGCGTCCGCCATGAGTCAGGCGTGCGCGCGGTCAGGTGCTCAAGCATGGCGGTGTCGTCCTCATCGCACCGCAGCACCACCTCCACGCGATCTGGATCTGATGCCGTCGTCCACACCGAATCCAGCATCTGATCGACCAGCGCGATGCGAGCCCGAACCGGCGCCACGACAGAGACGCGTGGGGTCATACAGCCCGACCTATCCTGCGCTCGTAAATCAACATCGATTCTTCATCCGTGAGCGTGCATTTATCCGAATGTAGAGCCTTGTGCTTTTCGATATAAGCAGCAGCCCTGATTAACGTTTCGGTGTTGTCTCGAAACATCCCAAGACCAGTGTTGCAACTAGGGCAAACGAAATCCCTATGCCGTCCTGACGAATGACAATGGTCAGCGCTTAGAGCCTGAACGTAGCGCAGGCATATCGGGCAACGGCCAGGCTCGGCTCTCTTGCCACTCATGCCGCAGCCTCCGGCGCCAGCGGATACACGATCATGACGCCCCGATGCGGGAACTCAGCCGACTCGTCGTTGTACTCGACCACATGCAACGGACTCCATTCCGCCAACACATCGTGTAAATACTCGTACGAGAGTTCCTGGCCGTCGTAGACATCCACGCCCAAGGTCGGGCATCCCGGCACACGCGCGTCGTGCATGACCAACACGCCTTGACCTCGCGGGATCGCGCGGATCTCATCCTTTAACGGCCAGTATTCCTGCCAATGCGCGTCGAGAAAGAACAGCGTGTGCTCGGCGTCCAGCCCTTTCGCGACCAACGATCGCAGCGCATCCGGAGAGTTCATCTCCAGCAGCGTCACGTTCTCGACGCCGTCCTGTTGCAACGTCGCCCGCACCGATTCGATCCGCGCTGGGACGTTGTCGATCCCAATCACCCGGTCGGCCATCTGAGAAAAGAGGAACGTCGAGCCGCCCTTGTCAATGCCGGTCTCCACTACGGTCGTGATGCCACGCGCAACGATGATCTCGGACAAACGCGCCAGCAGCTTGCTGTCCAAGAGCGCGCAGATCGGGATCGGCTGCATCACGCCACCACCAGCCGAATCGACTCCCGCGCACCCTTATCGTTAGGGTAGCGATCGCCGAGCACGTACTTGCTGCACGGGCGCTGCTTGTCCCACTGGTACGAGGCTGGCGGATCGCTCACGCCCCACCGCGCCCAAGCCATCGTGCGCGGCTGTGCCACCGGCCGGATCCCCATGTGGATCCCGCGCGTGTCCGCGAGGAAGGCCGTCCCCGCCGGCCCGAGCACGGTCCGCACCGGCCCCTCGGCCGCGCCCTGATGCGTGCCCTGCTGAAACAAATGCGCGCCCGCCAACGGGTGGAGGACGTCCGTCAGGTACACGAACAGAGCGAGGAACCGCACATCGTCACGGTCCCGGTGCCAATCCTGAATGTCCGGGTTGGGCGGCCCGTTCAGGGGATACGTCGTGAAGGCGTTCACCGAGTAGAGCAACGGCCTGGATTCCAGATACTCCGCCGCCACTGGCGTGAGCCCGGCCGCAAACTCGAAAAAGTGCGGCGCCCGCAGCACGTCCTCCGGCGCCCAGCACGTCGAGCTCCCGGCCGGCTGCGCGGCCACGCTCGCGCCCTTGACATGACCGGGATACGTCGGCCGCGTCTGGAGATAGGCCAACATCTCCGCCGCGCCAGGCATGACGCCGACGTCCACGAGGCCGTCTCGTGTCAGGTCAGCAATCATGGAACTCCCCAAGATGGTCCCAGCGGTCACGGAAGGTCCGTTGATCCAGCGCCATGTATTGCGAGACATTCGCCTGCTTCGCCTCGTCGTGGCCGTTGTGGTGGGTGATGACGGAACCGTCAATGGTCCTCAGCGCGACACCAGCAGCATCAGCCCGAAGCCCCAGATCTGGATCGGCATAGAACGCTTTATAGGCTGGGTCGAGTAGTCCCCCGAGCTTGGCGAAGACGTCTCGATGCGCGAACGGGAACGGCACAAACGGCTTGTTGTAGTACGTGAACTTGTACGGCGGCCGATGAATCGGTGAAAAGATGGCGTCGGGCTGACAGATGGCCGAGTGATAGAGCCGCGCCAGTGCGCCAGCGCTAAGCGTCGCCTCGTCATTCAGCAAGAACAGATACTCCCCGCTAGCCCACTTGGCAGCAATGTTGACGGCTTCCACTGGACCGCGACGACCAGAGATAATCCATTGCGACACGGGATCTTTGTAGGTCAGATCTATTCGCCGATCCAGTCCACTGCCGGTAATGTTCGGTTCAGGGCCGACGAAATCCGCCACCACAACAACTTCGTACGTCACTTCTTCCGCCGCAGGACCAACAGACGCGACCGCCTGCTTATAGAGATCCGGCCGAACGGTAGGCAACAGCACGCTGACCTGAGGCGTACTCATGCCGCCCGCCTCAAGTCCGCATGTTGCTGGCGACAGAACAGGCACCAGGCGAACACCTTCACCGGCGTGGCCCCGCACCGCGTACAGAGCCCGTCGAGGATCCGCTGCGCCCGCTGCGCCTTGGCGTACGCGCGATTCCTGGCTCGCTGCTCAGGGGTGTTGACTTTCCGCCGGCACGAGTCGCAGAACCACATCCGCTGCTGCTGCGGCCGCCCACCCTTCGGCTGCCCACACCGTGTGCAGCGGCCCTCAATCCGCATCCGGAGCTGCGTAGGCGTCATGCCAGTTGCTCCAGAAAATGCGGGTAGACGTCGAGCCGGAAGATGAACGTGGCCTCTGGGATGTGCTGCCACCGCACGCCCTGATCCATCAGCGTCCGGATCAGCTCCCAGTCCCAGGACATGACGCGCGCCGGCATCTGCGCTGGCAGGACCGACCGGCGGAACAACGGTTGCCCGAGATCAATCCCAGCCCCTACAGGCGGATCAAACGCCAGCACCTTGCGACCGGCGTAAAGGCAACTCGAATAGGCAAACCCCAGCCCAGGATCGGCATCAAGCGCAGCCACCAGCGGCGCGAAGTGATGTGGTAAAAATGCGTTGTCATCGCTCAGGAAGCAGACGTACTCGCTCACCGCCTCCCGCAGCCCCGTTTCCGCAGGACTGATCCCCCAGTTGTTGGTGCGCTCGATCAGGTTGAGGTGCCGCACGCGCGGGCCAGCCCACTGCACCAGATCGGCAATCTGATGAAGCACATCAGGCTCAGGAGCATCGCTGACTACGATCTGCTCGTAGTCCTTGAACTCCAGATGCTGGACTGAGCGCAGGCAGCGGCGCAGACAGTCCACCCTGTCGTACACGGTAGAGATAATCGTGACGCGCGGGGTCATGCCGCCACCTCCACGCCCATCTCGACCAGCACCGTCCGTAGCCGCGCCGCGTAGGTGTGCTCGGCCAGCAGCGCCGCACACGTTGCCCGGATGTTCTCCGCTACATCCGGATGGTCGAGCAGCAACCCCACCACCTCCACGCACTCCTCTGGCGTCCGGAACGTCGGCAAATCCGGCACCAGCGTGTCGAGTTCCGCTCGCCATTCGCTGACAACCAGCGCCCCGCAGGCCAGTGCCTCATAGACGCGCGGGTTCAACGCTGTGGCCTCGATGTGCGTGAAATTCCAGTGATGCACTTCCCGGAACACGTTGACCACAATCTGCGTCTGCCGGTAGAGCGCCGCAGTCATGTCCGGCGAGATGTTCAGCGACAGACACCGTGCCGCCACCGCGTGATCCGCCCACGGGCCACCAACGACGTACGACAACTTGCCCGCTCGCGCCAACTCGCCGAGCACCCGCTCACGCACCGAGTTCCCGCCACCGATGAACCCAACTGCATGCGCCTTGTAAAGCGGTGCCGACTGATGGACGTGCGGGTTGTAGCAAACCGGCAGGTACACCGAGCCAGGATGCCGATGCAGCGTGGCCGGATCGTTCACGAAGACACGATCGAACCGTGACGCCCACTGGCTGGTTTCGTCCACCTCGTACGGTTCATCCACCAGCCACACCGCTACCGGCGGACCTAATTGATGCACGTTCTGGAACCGCTGAGCGAACCGGCGGCCATGCACCACGAAGATCAGCGTCGGGGAAAAATCCGCGATGTGCTGCTCGAGATATGGCGCGTCCCAGCCTGCATGGGCGTAGGGGATGCCAAGATCCTCGGCCGCGTGGACGAGCCCCTGCGTGAACACGTCTCCACAGGAGAGGAACTGATAGTCCACTCCGAAGATGCGCGGCTTCATGCCGCACGCTCCAGCCGCGCCAATTCATCGTCCAGTGACGCGCACCTAAACGCTGTCAGCGCCGTCCGCCGCGAGCAGTTCACGACCTCAACCCCGATCTCCTGCAACGGTTCCACGAGCGTATTGAACGCTTCTCGCATCTGCTCGTACGGCGACGCAGGCCAGCCCTGCGGATGCTCACCGAACCAATGCGACTTGCCATCTGCCGCCAGTGACATGTCGTAACCGAGCAGAAGGATCCGCGCCGCCCCGAGATGGACCGCCAAGTTGATGGCCTGATACCCGCTGTTGAACCCCGCTCGCAGGCCAGCCGGATCGAGCTCCAGCCCGACTAACCCGGTATTCGCCAGCACCTGCACATCTGGCCACTTCACTGGATCGTTGGGGGCATCAATGGAGAACTTCGGCCCTTTGAACGACGGCACCCCGTTGTGATGCGACCACCACCGAGCGTCAGCGGCATAGAGCACATCCGCCCATGAAGCCAATCGCACCGCATCGTTGATGGCAATCACCCGCATCCGCACCCGCCACTTGATGGCGTTGACGTCCGCCTCAGTCAGACTCGGACCACCGCCGAGCAGCACGAACGTCGCGCCGGGCCAGCACTTGGAGACAGGCATCATGAGAAGTTCCGCCCCTGATCGCCGCGGTCACCCTTCGGTCCCATCGGCCCTTGTGGCCCAGACTTCCCGTCAGCCCCGTCGCGCCCAGCCTTGACAGCCAGTCGCCATTTCGTCGCCCCGTTGCCTGGCTTCTCGTTCGTCACGTCCTGCGCGATCCAGAGCGAGCCGGCCAGCGTCACCGCATCGCCTTTCTCGTACGGGCGATCCGCCTTCCAGACACCGCGGTCGAGCACGATCGGAAACGTGACGGCAGACTCCTTGATCCGATCGCCCCTGATGAAGCGGAACGTCACCACACGCTCGCCGTCGTGGCAGACATCAAGATCATCGAACCCGAGGCCGTCTGCGCCGTCCTTCCCGTCCTTGCCAGCCGCATCCTTGCCATCGCGTCCCGGCGGCCCAACCACGGACATGCCATCGCGTCCCGGTGGCCCTGGCGGTCCCTGCGGCCCCACCGCGCCGTCAAGGCCGCGTTCCTTGACTTCCAACTGCGTGACACGGACGTACAGGTCCCGCAGCATGGGCGCGAGGCCGCGGGCGATAGCAAGTACGTCCTGTTTCGTCATGAGTCCAATCCCAACAGCAGCATCTCCGCTTCGTCCTCGTCCTGCCGCTGTAACGTCCGCCACGCACGATCAATCGGATCCGGCAGATTGACGACTGTCCCGGTAGCCTCAACCTCCGCCGTCATCGCCACCGCCGCCCCGCCTGTCAACTGCCGCCGTGGGTGCCCAGCCTTAGCCGAGACGACGTAGGCAACGAACCCGGTGGCCTCAACCTCTGGCGGCTCGTGCTCGGCTGCGACCTGGCCGTCGTGCGCCTGCTGGCCATTGGCATCGACCGTCGGCCCAGCCACCGCAACCGCGGCCGTCCCGGTGACCGGACACGCCACCCAGCCCGTGGCCAGGACCGTGGGGCCGGCAATCGCAACCTTGACCCGCCCAGTCCGGCTGCCAACCCGCCACCCTCGAGGCCGTGGCGGCAGCAACGGCCCAACCGCATCCGCCTCGACCCCGCCAACGCCAACCGCGGCAACCGCTGGCCCGCTAACCGCAACCGCGCAGGTGCCGCTGATCGACTCGAACCCGAGAACCGTCGGCCCCAGCACCGCCACGGTGGCTGTGCCGGCAAACGTCTCGTCACTGGCTGCGGCAACCGTCCCACCGAGGACTGCCACCGCACAGGTGCCCGTGATGCCGCCGCCGGCCGCGGTGCCAACCGCATCGATGGTTGGCCCGAGCACCGCCACATCGGCGGTGCCCGTGAACGTTTCAACCCCGACCGCGGCAACCGTCGCCCCAAGGACCGCGACAGCCGCCGTGCTGTCGAACGATTCCGCGCCAGCCGCGCCAATCGTTGGACCCAGGACCGCAACGGCCGCAGTCCCGGTAAAGGTCTCGACCCCGACCGCATCCACGGTGGCGCCCAGCACCGATACCGTGCTGGTCCCCGTGAATGTCTCAGCCCCTGTGGCCGCGACCGTCGCGCCGAGTACCGCGACAGCCGCCGTGCCAGTGAAGGCCTCGGTCCCGACCGCATCAACCGTTGGCCCGAGGACCGCGACGGCACTGGTCCCGTCGAAAGTTTCCGCGCCAACCGCGTCAACCGTCGCGCCGAGCACCGACACGCTGCAGGTGCCGGTGATTCCACCGCCAGCCGCTTCAACCAGCGACCGGAGATCGAGCAACATGGCCGACTACCGCACGAGCGCCAGCGGCGACGCCATCGCCGGAGCACGCAGCACATGTGCCCCAGTGAGAATCGCCGTCGACCATTCCCCCCGATCGTTCCGATGCGGCGCGATCGAGAAGACACCGAGGTGATGCACCACCGTCTCCAAGTCGCACCAGATCGTGAACCCCGCCACGCGCACTTTCACCGAAAACGCCGTATCGTGGTCGCAGGCCGCCGCATCGTAGGTGCCGAGCGTCCACCGTGGCGCCGGGATGGCCTCAAGCACCGACCGCCGGAGCAATAGCGCCCCATCGCCGCACGACTTGACCTGTTGCAACCCACGATCACCGGTGGACAGATAGCGCGGATGGATCTCCCCCGCCTCGGAGACGTGATCCCCGATGATCGGCTCGAACTGCTGCCGCCCCACATACAGCGCCGTCACGATGTCGCGGTCATGGGCCAGCAATCGCAGCAACGTGTCTTGTGGATAGACGTGATCGTCATTGACCAGGAACAGCCACTCCGCCTCTAGATCCTTCAGGAACACTTCGGCAATGGCGTTCCAGTTCTCCGCGATCGACATGGACCGCGCCTGGAGAAACGACCAGCCAGCCGGCCGCGCCAGATTCATCAGCGAGTCGTACGGCTCGGAAAACCGCGCCGTCTCGCCGCACGCCATCCCAATCAGGCCCTTCATCAGAACATCGCCAGTTCAGCCCACTCGATCGTGAAGATGAAGTTGTAGGTGCCAGCCGCCGGCCCCGCTGACGACTGCCGCAGGATGATGCCTTCGTTGGCCTGCAACACCGGCGGATGACCACCGAGCCGATCCCACTTGTACAGATCCTGTGTGAGCGTCCCGTTTCCCACCGCCACGCCAGTCGCCGCCGTCGCGCCAATGTCAGGCGACACCTTCAGCGCAGCCGACGCAAACGCAAACCCCACCGAGTCAAGCGTGCGTGTGCCAGCTGAGAGCGCCGCCGTCGTCGCCACCCGTAAGTCGCCGATGATGCTGGCGGCCATCGTGGTCCGCATTTTGGACGGCACCACCGCCGTGCCTGTGGTATCCGAGGCCGTGAACGATCGTGCGATGATCGCTTCAGCATCCGGGAACCCAGCGACCGCCGTCGCCGTCGCCGTCACCTGCTGCTGCGCCCAGCGAATCGACAAAATCAGCGCCACCGCCGCGCTTGAGGTCCAGCGGAAAGACGCCAGCGGCGCATTCGCGGCCACCGTGGCGGCCATGTTGCCGGTCCTCATGACGGCCGAGTAATAGCCGAACACGTTCCCGCTCATGTCCGTGTAGTCGAGCGGGGAGATCGACATCCGCTGCGACCCGCGCTGCGCGTCAATCACGGCCTCGGTCATGAACTTCGACCCAGGCCCCGTGCCGCTCCCCATACGTACTAGTTGACTCATTGGTCGTTCCTACTGATTCCGAATGAACAACGCATAGACCCGCACATCCGTTGTGGACGTGGCGCACTGCGCGGTCCAGTTCTGCCCAAGCCTGGTCTGGGGAATCGGCACGGGGAGCGCAAACCCTACGGGCGCCGCCCCACCCACCGACTGCAACGAAAAGAGGATCGTCCCGGCAGTCGCGTCTCGAAAGTCGATCCGCGTGTTCGTCGCCGCTGACGTGTTCGACACGATGAGCATGACGACATCGTTGAATGTCGGCCCAGCCGTGATCACCGTGGTTTCGGTGGTGCTCGCACTGATCGTGGTGGTCTGAGTGCCCACCTGCTCACGGATCGCATTGGGAAGCACCACCTGACGCCCGAACAGATCGCCCAAGTGCCGAACAGGATTCTGTGGGGACGCCTTTTGCGGGAGCCCAGTCATGCCGAGCACACGAGCCGGAGGCGTGCTGCTCGCTGAGACGCCAATGAGCGTCAACAATTCGAGCATCTGGTCCTGAGTGTCGATCAGTTCCTGCAGCCGAGACGAGAGATCGGGATCAGCAACCTTGCCCCAGACGTCCGCAGGCGTCACCACCTGCTGCTGGACAAGTGTCGTCACCGGCCCGGTGCCGTCTAGCAGATCGACCGGGACGTACAGCGACTCGTTCCGGATGTACTTCCC
>Ga0070702_100000400_pt1 | contig 15390 bp, 22 predicted proteins | sample KBSK5103metaG_FD_65466 | JGI IMG/M metagenome (GOLD analysis project Ga0070702, IMG submission 65466) | Corn, switchgrass and miscanthus rhizosphere microbial communities from Kellogg Biological Station, Michigan, USA - KBS K5-10-3 metaG | ecosystem: Host-associated > Plants > Roots >... | reverse complement strand
GTCCATGATGCGAGGGCCTCCATCTGCACGACGAGGATGGCGAGCTGCCCTTTGGCTTGGGTGACGTTGTCGTTGTCGATGCCGCTCGCTTCGGCCAGTCGAATATCGAGAGCTAGCCGGGCGTGCTCGACTTCGAGTTCCAGCGCCTTCTGCCGGCAGATCTGGGCTGCCTCTGCGGCGGTCAGAAACCTGTAGTCCACGGTGCGTCTCCCCTGGGTTAGCCGATGACTACGACGCGCAACGCGTTGGTGGCCGGCGCCACGGTGAAGCCGTCGATCGTGACGGTGTTGGTGCTGGCCCGGGTGACGTTGGCGTAGACCGTGGCCATGGTCGCCGCGTCGTAGACCTGGACGACAACGTCGTTGGTGCCCAACGAATGGGTGATCGTGTACGTGGTCGCCGAGCCGTTGCCGATCAGGGTGGCGTACTTGGTGGTGAACCCGAGGTTGGTCTTCGCCGCTGCGGCGGTCGTTCCCCCGGTGCCGCCGTTGGCTACGGCGATCGTCGTGCCTGTCCAGGTGCCGGCGGTGATCGTGCCGAGCGTGGTGATCGACGTCTGTCCGACGTACGCGGCGGCGACGTCGATCTGGTTGCCGGTGACGGTGATGCGGTTCGTGGTGCCGACCACGGTGCCCGACCCGGAGAACTGCGTGAACGACAGCGAGGTCGTGCCCAGCGTGATCGGGTTGTTGGTCGTCAGGACGAAGCCGCTGTCGGCATTGACGGTGCCCTCTTGCACGAACGTGAACATGCCGCCGTTCACCTCGGCCGAGGTGTCTGCGTCGCCGGCGCGGGTCATGGGGGACGCGGCGCCAGCGAACACATAGATACCGTTCTCGCTGCCGGTCGTCTGATTCTTGAGCAGCACGCGGTTGCCGGATGCGAGGGTGACACCGTCGATGGCTGCGCCGGGCGCTGCCACCGTAACGTTCGTCGTGGACGCGACACGCACCGCCGTCTTGACGTCGAGCCCTTGGGCGACGGAGTCGGCGTACGCCTTGGTGGCAGCATCGGCGGGCGACAGCGGCGTCGCCAGGTTGGTGAGCAACTGACCGTTCATGGACACGGCGCTTGTCGGCACCGCCATCTGCGACAGCGAACTCGTGCGAACCTGCGTGTCGAAGTTGGAGACGGTTGACGCGAGCTGCGTGCCGGTGTGGTTGCCGCGGGCGAGCGGGTCGGTTGCCAGCTTCGACAAGGCGATCGCCGCCGACGCGTTCACGTCGATGTTCATGATCGAGCCGTCGGTGATCTGGGCGCTGCCCACTGTCGAGAGCGCGGCCAGAGCGCCGAGCGCAGCAGCGTCCGCCACGGACACGGTGACGCTGTTGTTGCGGTACTTGAGAACGTTGTTGTTCGTGTCGAACCAGAACTGCCCGACCGCCGGCGACGCCGGATCGGTGCCGAGGTTCTGAGCGCGGACGTTGCGGATCTCCGATCCGGTGAGGTCGATGCTGGAGAGGAAAGCGGGCATGCTCGGCTCCTAGGAGAGATTGGCGTAGCCGCCGAAGGCCGCGTCGAAGGTGATGGTCAGTTGGTTGGCGTCGACGTAGAGCACGTCGCCGATGACCACCGAGCCGGCGGAATCCTCGACGCACACCGCGGGCCGGTACCCGAGGTTGTGTTGCACGACCCACACCGCAGCCGGATCGTCCTGGACATGCCGATAGTGGCTGGCGTCGCTCGGGGGACCGGCAGGGCCGACGCCGCCGGCGGGGCCGACAGGGCCGGTGTCGCCCCGGGAGCCTTGCGGGCCGACTTCGCCGTTGCTGGTGACCGTGACCGGTTGCAGTGTCGGCCCGGCGACGAGCACGACCTGCTGCTCGGTGCCGCCCGCTGTCAAGGCGACGGGTTGGATCTCGCCGGCGACCAGTACCACTTCTCCGGTGTCGCCCACCGTCAAGGCGACGGGTTGCGTGGTGGTGGTGATCAGTGTCGCTTCTTCGGTGATCGTTCTCAGCGTCACGGGCTCCGCCGTTGGCGCGCCGATGATGCTGATGGCCTCAGGCACGGCTGAAGTCCTTCTCCGTGCGGACGAGCCGCACGATCCACCATGTCTTGTGCACGGGCTCAAGCTGTTCGAGATCGAACCCCTCCCGACCGGTGAGCAGCGCGGTCTGTTCGGCGGTGAGCGTGATCGTGGCGACGTTGCCCGCTGTTGGGACCTCAGCGGTAGCGACGAGTTCGCCGTCGGGCCGCTTGCGGAACTGGCAGCGGAACGTCCAGTCGGTGATGTCGTCCTCGTCGTCGAACGTGACGGGGATGGCGAGCGGGTCGCCGCGCACGATGGCCGGCAGTTCGAGGTCGGTTGGATAGGTCTCTGAGACGGCCGCCATCAGTTCCCCGCCTTGAGCGCGGCGACGGTGGCAGGCGACCACACGTGCGCCCGCAGCACTGGAGCAGCGAACGCCGAGCAGGCGGTGACGAACGCGACGAGCGCGCCGGCCTGTGAGGCGGTCAATGCCCAGTCGAAGGCGGCGGCGAGGATGATGCCGGCGTCGAGGACAGCGGTCAGTCCGGCGATGACGACGGCGACGGGTTCACGTTCGATCAGCGGTGCGGGTGTCGGCGGCATGGAGGCTCCTACCTAGAGTTGAGAACCAGACTCAAGACGATGGTCAGGACGCCGAAAACCAGGACGAGCGCAAGGCTCATGGCGCCGAGGATGGTGCCAACGTTGAGTCTCGTTTCGCCGGTCTGGGCTTTGACACCCTGCGCCTCGTACTGGGCACGGCGAAGGTCGGCGATGTCCTTCTGGACGGGTTCGAGGGCGGCGGCAAGAGACGCCCGGTTGGCGAGCTCGGTCGCCGCCACCTGCCCTCGCAGCGTCTCGGCGGACACGCTCACCTGCGTGGCGAGCGTCGCCGCCTGCGTAGCCGAGACTTCGGCGGCCCGTTGCACGGCGCCGACGTCGACGGCCCGGATGGCGTTGATGCGAGCGGTCTCAGCCGCCCGCAATTTCTCGTCGTACTCCGCTCGGACCTTCATGAGTTCGTGCAGGTGCCGGGATTCAAGGTCGCGCAAGTCGTCGAGACGCTTTGTGGTGGACGCGACCTCCCGCAGCACGTTGGCGGTAGGGTCGATTACCGGGCGGCCCCGGGCGTCGACGCCGGGGCCGGGTGACGCACCGGAAAGGTCGGGGCTCACGCCGGTGCGGGGCCGACGAGGTCGGCGAGGTCGAGCAGCGCCAGGTAGTGGTGTCCAGCGCCGACCATGCCGAGGTCGGTCATCTCGAGCAGCGCACCGGTGGCGATAGCGTTCTTGAGCATCGCCGGGTAGTCGGATGGGTGGTTCGGCAGCCAGCGTTTCTGCATGCGGTCGATGTTGAGCAGCCAGCACGACATCGTGTCGGGGCGGGCGTCCATGATGAGATGCCATCCGAGCTGGCCGGCGATGACGGCGCGCAGTTCATCCACAGTTGCCATATCCAACCAGTCCTTCGAGGTTGTCGGGGCGGCCTCGTGAAAGCCGATGGTGGGATGCCAGAGAAAGTCGCACGGCATCGGGCCAAGCTCGTTGACGTCGACGGTCATATCCATGATCGGCGGGTAGTTCTGGAACATGCAGCGATGCTCGGAGCGCCGGCCCCGGGACCAGGCGTAGCACTGCCAGCCGCAGTCCATCAGCTCGAGTTCGCCGATCAGGATGTCGAGCACGTCGGCCTCGCCGTACGGGCGGCACGGGCGTAGCGAACTGCGGCTGAGCGCACCGTGGAACGTGTCGGCGATCGGGCCGCGCACCTGTGCCGGGGTGACGTCGGTGTCGACGGCGTAGAACACCGGCAAATGGGCGGGGAAGTCGATGCTGTCCGCCCACCGGTTGGCGGCCTCGAAGTCGAAAGCGCCCGCCTGCCAGCCGGCAAGCGCAGCGGTCGTGGTGGTCTCCCAGACGAGACCGACGCCGAGCCCGTGGTCGTGCAGGCGGCGCATCTCTTCCCGGCTGATGTCGCGGCCCCGGTTGCCGGGCCCGATGTAGCGGACGACGCCGATGCAGCCGTAGTCGTGCAGGTCCTCAGGATGCGGGCGAGCCCACGAGTAGTCGGCGACCCACGGTTCGGTGCGCTTCACGAGACCACCTCCGGGTGAGGGATCTACCCGCCGCCGATGGGCGGCAGCGGCGGACAGCAGTCCTTCGGGGTACTGATGGCGACCTGCGATGCGGGGGTGGCGACCTTGCTGTCGCCGCGCACCGTCCCGTCCGCCATCTTCTTCAGTGTCTGCTCGGCGCGTTCGGCCTGTGAGAGCAGCACGTCTTTCAGTTCGGGGGCGAACGTGATGTCGCCGGTGGCGTCGTCCTGGGCGACCGTCAAAGCGATGACCCGTTCACGGGTGGCGGTGCCGGTCTCGTCCGGTACGAGCACGGTGTCGCCGACGAGGAACGACAGGTACGGGGTGTCGGCTTCGTCTCGTGGTGCGAGCCCGGCCCTGATCTGGGTGCGCACATCCGCGTACACGGCGAGCTGCTTGCGGGCGACACGGTCGACTTCGGCGACCGACTGGACGGCGCCGAGCCCGAGCAGCGCTTCGGTGCGTCCGCTGGCGGCGATAGCGGCGTCGTCGCGCACTTCGGCCCAACCACCGAACCATCGCACCAGGAACGCGTTGATCACAGTGCTCTCCGGTGGGTGAGGGCCGACAGGTTGCCTGACGTCGGGTCGTGTGCGTCGAGCGGGGCAGTGAACGCGGTGGGGCGGTCGTCGCCGCGTCCGTCTTGCACCCACGCCCACAGCCGCCAGCTGCCGGGCTCCATCCAGACGTCGATGTAGGTGGCGGTGAGTTCACGGGCGAACGTGAGGATGTCGACGCCGACCTTGCAGGCGATGTCGCCGACCTCGGGCCAGGCGACACCGTCCGAGTCGGTTTCGTCGGTGAAGTTGAGTGTCAACGCGGTGAGCGCGCCACGCGTCTGCGCTTCTTCGATGACGTGGCGCAGGACTTCGCCGGGTGTCATCCCGGGCGGGTGCAGCGGATAGGCGACCATGCGCCACGTGTCGTCGGTTTTGGCGAGCGTGTCGACAGCAACATGCCCGAACTGGTCGACGGCGTGCACGCTGCAGGTGAAGCTGCCGGGGTTGAACCAGCCGTACGGTTCGATGTAGGCGGGTCCGTCCTCGGAGTTGGTGACGACCCCGGCGAGGGTGTGCCAGCCGACGTCGAGGTCGACCTCCTGGTTCTTCATGTCAGCCGGGAAGTTGGTCCACTGCTCGCCTTGGATGATCTTCTGGCCGTCGAGCCACAGCTCACCGATGTCTTCCATGATGGCGTACACGACGGCTCGGGTTGCTTCGCCGACGTAGAAGGTCTTGCGGAAGTAGCAGGGTCCGCCGGGTGCGAGGATCTCGTTGCCTTCGGGCGCCCAGATCATTTGCGCTCCGTCGTCGGGCCACGTGCTGGCGATGCCGTACCAGGCGGGTGTCGTGTTGCCGTGCGCGTTCGTGATCGGGTTCACCGCCGTCCACGCCGAGTCGTCATAGTCGACAGACACCCAGCTGAACAGGCGTTCTTCTTCGATCGGGGTCGCCCCAACCCCACGGGAGGGGAAAACAAGTGCGGTGTCCAAGATGGCGAGGACGCCGGGGCCGGTGATGGTGGTCGCTTCGGCGAGTTCTTCGCCGGCGTCGAGGCTCACCCGGTCGGTGCCTCGCACCAGCATGGCGAACGCGGCCCATCCGTAGAGCTCGAAACGCACGACGTCACCGAGGCGGACGTCGGCGAGGGCGGGGTCGTCGTTGGCCAGGACGACGGTGGCGGTGCCGGGCTCGTTCAGCTGGTCCTGCCATTGGCGTCCGTAGGAGGCGGTGAGGTGCGCGACCTCGTCGTTCAGATCGACGGCCCGGTAGAGGCGGGTGGCCAGCGGCAGCGGTGGCGTGTCGGTCGAAATGACCGGGCCATAGGCGACGGGCGCCCGGATAGCAGGGGCGAGCGCGAACGTGCGGGCGGTGGCGCCGGCGGCCAGCAGGTAGAGCGTGCCGCCGTGCAACACGAAGTGCCCGGCGTCGAGGGCCAGCGGGCCGCCAGCAGGTGTCGATAGTGAGAGGTCGCCGCCATGTAACACGAAGTGGCCGGCGTCGAGGGCGGGCGGTGTGACCGTGGAAGCAACATCGACGGTCAGGTCGTCGAAGGCGACCAGCTCTTGGTATGAGTAGAGCCCGTGCACCGTCTCGGTGAGATGGTGCGACCCGGCATCGGTGGCCGAGCCCAGCACGGTGCCGTCATAGGAGACGGTATAGACGTTGCCGGCCATCGCGACAGCCAGCACCTTGCCGCCGCCCACGCTGACCGCCCACGAGCCGAGGATCGTCGGGGTGCCGGCGACGTAGATCTGCAGATAGGCGACGCCGTACTCGATGAGCAACCGCACGAAGTTCGACGTGTCGGCGATGCGCAGCGCGAGTCCGTAGTCCTGATTGCCGGGACTGTGCATCGCGGCCGACACGGTGCCGTCCGCACTGCCCCAATCGGCTGCCAGGTACTCGTGATAGACGTGCGAGCCCCCAACAGCCCGGTTGCTCGTCGTGACCCACGTGCCGTTCGTGACGTACGTGGCGCCGTTCGGGGCGGTGGTACCGCCGAGATTGGTGCCGTCGGCATGCGTGAACGTCTCGGTGTACGTCGGCATGGATGGGTTAGGCAGCGTCCACAGAGGCGACGGTGGCGGCCGTGAGCGTGCACACCAGCGGGTCGGCGCTGTCGGTGGCGACCGCCGGGCTGACATCCCACCAGCCGATCGGGATGGAGTCGCTGTCGTCGGTGACGACCCGCACCAGCACGACAGCGGTTACGTCCTCGCCGGCGCCGAGCGCCGCCCATGACGGTTCGTCGCCCGTGTAGTTGACCTGGTTGCCGACGTCGTCGACGACACGCGCCTTCGTGCTCGCCGCCAGCCGGGCGTAGCCGGTGACGGTGACCTCGGCGCCGGCGGCGAGCACGTCGGCGACGGTGGCGTGATCAGCGTCGAACGTGCCGGCGGTGAGCAGCAGCCAGTCATAGTCGGCGGTCTCCCAGTCCTCCATCTTGTCGAGCCCGCCGTTGTAGGCGCTCATCACGGCCATGCGCGATCCCTTCGTTTAGAGCTTCATGAGACGGTCGAACGTGAACGTGAGCGGCCCGCCGTCGGGCACGATGTAGATGGGCACGGTGTCGGCCCGGCGGTCGATGTGGGCGAGCAGCGGACCGGCCAGCACGTAGAAGACGAGCGCCGTCACCGGTGGCCCGGCAGCGACCGCAGCGGCGACGACGGGGTGACCGGTCAGCCAGATGACGCCGTCCTCGACGCGGTCGACGGTGACGGGCAGCGGGGCGCCGACCGTGTCGGTGATGTCGGCGGCGCCGGCATGCGCAGGGTCATAGGCGAACCCGGAGACGAGCTGCGCCTTGATCGTGGCCGTCTCGACGTTGATCTCGCCTCGTTCGAAGGCGTCGACGGCGAGCGGGTACACGGCGCTCACTGCAGTTCCCCTTCGGGCAGCAGGAGGCGCAGCACCATCGTCGTCGCTACCGGCATCTCCGCCGAGTCCCAGTCCATGTCGAGCACCTGTACCGGCCCGGTGGTGGAGGTGCCGAGCCGGTACAGGACGAGCGTGCGGGTCGAGTCGGCTGTCGCCGGCACGGCCGCCCACGCGGCGGCGAGATAGTCGAGGTTCGCTTGCAGGCCGGCGATCTCGCTGCTGGCGGGGGTGCCGTCGCCGTTCTGCCGGCCGTACACGTGCAGACTGATCACTCGTTCGGTTGCGTCGGCCCGCAGCGGCATCGGTCGGGCGCCGGCGGCGTGCGGGATGACGCGCGGGATGCCGCCGCGGATGTGCGCCGGTTTCGCCAAGTCGAGCGTGTTGATCGCCCGCCAGCCCGGGGTGTGCGACAGCACACCGTCGAGCGTGAAGTACAGGGACGGCGAAATGTTGATCACCCGGCGACCCCCAACGACAGAGCCAGTTTGCGTTGCTCCCACGCGATGTCCCACGCCGTGCGCGTCGTGGCGGTGCCGATGACGATGTCGCCGTGATGGTGGTAGCCGCCCGAGCCGCCGCCACCGGCAGCACCCGGTGGCGGCGACACGGTGGGGTGGGCGACGAGCATGCTGCGCGTCGCCGGCGCAGCAGTGACCCGGGCCTGCGAACCGACCTTGTGCACCAGCTCGGGGCCTTCCTCGCCGACGAGCGTCCAGCCCTCTTCGAGCGGGCCACCACTAGCGCGCGTGCCCGGCTTGTTCGGGCCTTGCACGCTGGGCGCAAGCGGCTGATTCGACGGGTTGTTCGGGCCTTGCACGCCGGGCGCTAACGGCTGGTTGTCGGCGCCGCCCGCCTTGTCCGGGTTGACCGCGTCCGACGCCGCCTTCATCTCACCGAACTTGCGGGTGAGTTCCTCTGCCATCTCTTTCGTGAGCCGTCCCTGCTGCACCCAGATCTCTAGCGTCTTGGTGTTCGTCAGCATGGCGACGTCGCCGGTGGTGAACGATGCCTCCAGGTTGCGGGCGGCGATGTCGAGGTCGATGTTCGCTTTGGCGATCACGGTGCTCGCATCGGCGGCGCGTTGCTGCGCCTCAGAGACCTTGGTCTCGAAGTCACCGATCGCCTTATTGGCGTCGTCGACACCCTTCACGGCATCGCGCCCGGACTGTTGGGCATCGGCAAGCGCCTGGTCGGCTGCCGAGAGGTTCTTGCGGGCGGCGGTGACGTTGCGGTCGTGTGCGCCTTCGGCGGTCTTGAGGGCCAGCTCGGAGCGGCGTACGTCGAGCTGGTTGCGGCGCCGTTCGAGTCCAGGGTCCGTCGTGGTCTGTCCGGCGGCGCGTCGCCGTGACTCCTCCAGTTGGATCTGCGCCGACTCGACGTCGAGGCTCTCGTCTTCGCTCGGCCCACGCAGCAGATCCTGCAGGGCGCGTTGCGCTTCGCGTTGCGCCTGCACAGCTTCGGTGACCTTCTGAACTGCCTGCACCCGCCGGCGTTCGGCGTCGCCGACGCGTTCGTGTGCGCCGGCCAGGTCTTCCTCGGCGCGCTGCACATCGCGCATTGCCGTACGCGCCTTCTCGTGCGCGTCACCCAGCTTGCGGGTGGCGTCGGTGAACGCGAACAGCGGATCGAACGCCGCTTTCTCGGCGTCGTTGGCTTCCTTCGTGGCGTCTCGCACCGCCTTGTTCGCTTCGGCGTACTCCTCGGCGCTGCCGGCAGCGGCGCGCTGCGCGTTGCCGAGCCGCGTTGCCGCTTCTGCGGCGGTGATCTGCCCGGACGCGAGCGCACGGAAGATGGGCGTCGTCACCGCCGGATCGAGATGCGTGAGATCGACGTGCATCGAATCGGCCAGCTCCTGCGCTCGCCCAGCGGTGACGCCGATGGCGAGGCCCATCGCCTTGATGCGCGCCGTGTTCTCGGCGAAGTGCTTGGAGTCCTCTTCCTGCTGTGCCGCCAGGTCGTCGTAAATCTTGAACCGGCCGACGTTGGCGGCACGCTCCGCAGCGTTCATGTTGTTCCACTCGGCGCCGAGCCGGTTCACCTCGCCGCGCTCTCGGTTGAGGGCTTCCGCCGACTTGGCGTAGTTCGTCCAGTCGATGGCACCCGAGAACTTCTCCTGGGTCTTCTTGCTCTCCTCCTGGATGTCGTGCAGGCCCTTCAACACGACGGCGATACCGATGGCAGCACCGACCGACACGGCGGCGCTCGCACCCGACATCGACTCGCCGATCCCCTTGAGGGTGCCGCCGACCTCCTTCGCCATCGGCTTGAGCATCGTCACGACCTGCGCGACACCGGCGAGCGCGACCACGAACCCACCGACAGGCACAATCGCCGAGGAGATCGGGCCCGGCAGTTTCGCGTACACCTCGGTGAGCGCCGTCATGACCGGCAGCACCTGCTCACCGACCCGCAGCTTGGCGCCGAGCATGGCGGCGTCGAACTCACGGTGCGCCTTGATGTTCGCCTTGATGGCATCGACGTTGTCGCCGCGCAACACCACGCCGAACTTCTCGGCTGCTGCCTCCAGAGCCAGGATGCCGGCGCGTCCCTGCAGCAGCAGCGGCAGCATCGTCTGCCCGGAACGACCGAACAACGCGAGCGACGTGGCGGTCGCCTGCGCGCCGGTGCCCATCTTCTTGACGGCATCGGCGGTGTCGAGCAGCACGTCATGCGACTTGCGCAGCTGGCCCGACGAGTCGCGCACGTTGACGCCCAGCTCGCCGAACTCTTTCTTGCCGGCCGCCATGTTCTTCTCTAGGAACTTGATGCCCTGGGAGAGTGCGGCAGTCGAGACGCCGGTTTGCTGGCCGGCGAACGCGAGCTTCGACATCGTCTCGGTGGACTCACCAGAGATGCGCGACAACTGGATGATGGATCGCCCGTAGTCGACGGTCTCGTCCGCGGCCTTCTTCGCCAGCCCGGCAAGCGCGACCGCTGAGGCGGCGAGCGCGACACCAGACACCTTGGCGAACTGTGACGTCGAGTCGCCCGCTTCGCTCATCCCGCGCTTGTAGTCAGCGCTGATGGCTTTCAGCCGGATTGCGACCTCTTTGACGTCAGCCACCAGTCACGGCTCCGATGCGGTCAACGGCCCAGAACACGCCGCCCCGCGGTCCTTCCCAGTCGTCGACGGCGCTCGCTCTCGCCGCACAGGCGAAGCACCGTGCGGCTCGGGCGTGGTAGGTGCCTTCGGCGTTCGGTGCCATCGTCTCGGCGCGGGGCAGCCCGCACGCTTCGCACTGGTCGGCGCGCTCGGCCTGCCAGGCGAGCGCTATCGCCCGGTCGCGTTCGGTCCAGATCAGTTCGCCGGCGCAAGGCTGTCCTCGTTCGCCGATGAAGACTCCGTGAGGGATCCCTCTGGGTGCGCAGTAGTCGACCTCGGCTCGGAAGTCGGGGGATCGTCGGTACCGAGCGCGAATTTTGGGATGTCGTCGCCGACGTTGACATGCAGGACGGCGCCGAACAGCTTGCCCCACTGCCCGTCGCTGAGCCGGTCGGCGAGCGCGTACGCCTGGTCTTCGCTCATCTTCGGATCGAGACAGCTGGCAGCGACCGCAACCGGCGGGAACTTCACCGGGTCCCAACGCCAGCCTTCGAGGTCATCGTCGGGCGGCGGGTGCTCGGCGACGAGTCGACGCCACGCCGTGGAGCCGAGCGCCTCGACGGTGAACTCGATGGTGGCGGCGTCGGTCTCGCCGCGCAGTGCCTCGATCTCCTCGCGAATGCCGGGCGCCGTGTCCGGTGTGTTGTGTTCACGGTCGTACTTGACGGCGTCGAGCCACGCACGTTCGAGCCCGTCGACACGTTCAGCGATCGTGCCGTCCAGGCAAATCGGCACCGAGCGGCGTGCCGGTTTCGTGCGTGACAGGACGTCCTCGATGTCCGGCACGATCAGGCGACCGTGGCGGCCAGCACCGGCGTGGCGGTGATCATCATGTCGACACCGAACTTGACGCGTTCGTTCTCGGCGGTGTCCTGCAGCGTCGGCTGGCCGGTCTGCGCGGGGTACACCTCGACCTTCTGGCCGATCGCCAGCGCGGTGACGACGGCGATCATGCGGCGCACGACGAGGAACCCGACGGCGTTGCGGGTCTGGAACAACGTCCACGCCGTGTCGGTGGTGTCATCACGGAAGCACGTGAGCGTCACGGCGTTGCCGTAGCTGCCCGGTATCTCCGCCATGAACGCGGTGGTGATGTCGTCGTTCTTGACCTTGTTGTTCGTCGACCCCACCTTGAGCCCGTCCTTCGGGACGAACGCCGAGATGTCGGTGCCGGCGGAGATCTCCGCCACGGTGGGAGCGGTCTTGCTGGCGATCGAAGGGCACCACCAGATGCGGGTGAACTCTTCGTGCGTGCGGCGAGTCATAACAGCTCGTCCTCCAAATCAGGGTGCGGTCGGGGGTGGCGGTGCGGGAAGCGACTGGGCGTCGACGTGCCAGCCGCGTGCCTCGTGCAGCTCTTGCGCCTGCAGAGGCACCTCGCACGTGGCCCCGAGGTCGTCATGGGTCATGCGCACGAAACCCTCGGGTGTCTCGGGCGTGACCTCGTCGACGCTCATCGCCGCACCACCGCGAACTTGATGCCCGTCGTCGCCGACCAGGCGAGCGCGGCGAGCCCGGCGGCGTTGGCGAACAGCGACGCCGGCAACGGGACGAGCACCGGCCCCGAGGTGTCGCCGGCGCCGGCGGGGATGGAGACGGTCGCATCGGCGATGGCGAGACCCGAGAACGTGCCCGGTGTGGTGATGGTGAGCGTCGCCGGTGTCGCCGCAGCGGTGACGACGAGCAGCACACTGTCGCCGGTGTCGACGAGGTCGCCGCCGGCGGATGCGCTGGACATGGTGGGAACCGTGCCGGTGATCGTCGCGCCCTGGGCGTTGACGGTGGCCATGGGTGACATGCCTCCTAGGTGTCGAGTCGGTAGCGGTCAACGCCGCGGTAGAGCGGCGGGTTCACGGACTCGTCGATGCTCACGCCGATGCCGAGCGTGTGGGTGATCTGCGCGGTGCGCACCCCGTCGAGGGCGACCCCGCCGAGCAGTGCGCGGGCGGCGACGTCCTGGGCGGTCTCGGCGCCACGCCGGTCGGCGCCGATGGCGTCGACCTGGTAGTGCCATTGCGGTGAGTCGGTGCGATCACCGAGCGACGCGTCCGGGCCGAGCCGTTGCGCGTCGATCGGGTACACCACCAGATAGGTGGTGAACCCGGATGCGCCCGGCCCGTCCTGCCAGCCGCCACCGGCGGGTTTGCGTCCGTCGCCCACCGGCAGCCCTGTCGAACGCAGCCGGCCGATCACCGCCGCGGTGGTCGCCGCGCTCATCAGGCGAGCCCTTTCAACGCGCCGCCGACTGCGGCGGTCATGATGCGCCGCTCGTGGACGCTGCGATGCGGTTCGTAGCTGGGTGCGACGAACGGGCGCGGCCCCATGTTGACGGTGCCCAGCTCGATGAGACGGCCGACGAACCAGGTGGGGCCGATCTCGGCTTCGATGGTGGTCGGCGTCCAGCGGGCACCGTTCGGGCCGCTCACCTTGATCGACTTGCGGGTGCGGCCGCTGGCGACTGGCACCAGTGACCGTTGCGTCTCACGGATCTCCGCGGCGGTGGCTTTCACGGCCACCGAGATCTCACGGTCGATCGTCTTGGCGGCGTTGCGCAGCGAACGCTCCAGTTCGGCGACGGTGATCTCGCTCATGACGGTGTGTCCGTCTGCCGCACGGCCCGGCACAGCCGGGCGATCTGCCATTCGTCTTCGGGTATCTCGGTGACGCGCAGCACGAGACCGATCATGCGCTCGTCGTGCGCTGAGGCGGTGACGCGGATGACGTCGCCGACGGCGATCGCCGTGTCGGCGGGGAGCTTCACCGTGTACGTGTCGAGCACGACGGCTGTCTGTCCGACCTCGTCGACCTGGTAGCGCTGCGGGCGCACGAGTCCCGGCCCGCTGTAGACACTGCTCATGCTCGGCGCAGCGCTGCCGGCTGTCGCCTCGTCGAACAGTCCGGCGCCGGCGAAGCGCGTCACGTCGACCGTCGAATCGAAGAGCGCCGCCTGGCGGGCACGCATCTGTTCGATGAACGGCGCGACGAGACTCATCCGAGGCGCAGCGACGCGAAGCCGCTTCTCCGGTAGCTGTCGAGGATCTGCCGATGCGGCGGCGACCACGTGGTCGGGCCGTTCCCGGCAGCCCAGCTCAGGCTGTAGCCGTCGATGCTCTCGCCGGTCTTGCGTTCGGCGATGCGCGGCCCGGCCAGCCAGCGTTCGGCGACGACCTCGGCGACGACGAGCACGAGGTCACCGGGCATGTCCGTGTAGCCGTGGTCGTGGTCGATCGTCGTGCGATGCGGCGGCCACGGCCATTCACCGCTGATCGGCCAGCTACCGGCGAGCCCGCTGAACTGGCTGTCGATCCCCGCCGCAGTCGGCGACAGCCGGCGCATGTTCCCGCCGACGTCGCATTCGTACTGTGACGGGGCGATGAGCGAGTCACCGATGCTGACCGAGTGCACCGCGGTGACGGGGCGCTGCGGGAGGCGCAGCACCCCGTCGTGCGGGGTCAACGTGACGACGTCGTTCTCGACGGCGAAGAACGTCTGGCCCGTGTAGCGCTGCACCCAGGCGGTGACGAGTTCGAGCAGTCGTTCGACGCGTTCGGCGTCGCCATCGGGCACCGGTTGGGCCACGGCGGCCACGTCGTCGATCGTCGCCAAGGACGGCATCGGGGTCTAGTGCCCTTTCCGTGCCGACGTCCGATGCGTCTCGACATCGGGCTCGGGTTCGGCCCGCTCGGGCTCGGGCGCGCTCTCGGGTTCGGCGCTGTCGACGATCACGAGCAGACCCTTGGCGATCATCGCGTCGAACGTCTCGCGCTGCTGGGTGCCGTCAGCCGGCACGGTCTGGATGTACTCGTCACCGCCCTCACCGCGCACGGTCAGAACGTCGTTGGCGACATACGGGGCGGCCATGGTCATGCCCTCGGGATGTACAGGGCTTCGATGGTGCCCGTCATGCCGGCGGCGACGTCGACGAGGAGCGTGCCGTCGGCCTGCAGGAACCGGGCCGCGTTGATCGGGCCGATCCGCCCTCGGGTCGGTGTCGTCGACCCGTCGGTGAGCGACAGCACGATGTCGCCGGCACCGGCGAGCAGCGCCGGCGGACTCACACCGGCCTTGAGCGTCGCCGTCTTGGTCGATGCGGTCGTGTTCGTCACGTTGATCACGACCTCGCCGGGTGTGCCGGGGCGGGGAATGGTGAGCACGTGCGAGTTCGTGGCGTCGATCGTCGTGCCGGCGGGCACGGCCTGTGCCGTGCCCGGCGTCAACGTGGTGATGCCGATGGCGGTCCTGGCCATGGTCACGTCCTTTCAGGGGTCGGGGTAGCTGCTGGTGACCGTGCGGTCAGGTCTGGGAGGCGATCGCCGTGGCGATCAGTTCGGGGCGCACGAGCTTGGCGCCGTACAGGAGCAGGCCGCGCAGCGCATCGGCGAACGTGGTCTGCAGGCGAAGCGCCTCGGTCTGGGCGATCTGCGTGGCGAGCGTGACCGCATCGGGCACACCCGCCGAGACCCGGTAATCGTCGCCGGTCGTGTTGGCGCAGTTGTTCGACACCAGACAGTTGAACCCGGCGGCCGCGCCCACGTAGCCGTTGCCCTGCACACCGCCGATGGTGCCGCCGGCGGCGTCGGCGCGCACGAACCGGTCGTCGCGCAGCAGCCGGCCGTGCAGCCACGGTGGCAGCACCACGAAGCGGCCCTCGGTGGGGACGTTCGCCTCGTCGAGCTTCACCTTGAGCGGGATCAGCACCGAGTCGTACGCGGCGGTCGGTGTCGCCGCGGCGACGGCGACGGTGCCGACCGCGTTGGCGGCCTGCACGCCGGCGAACAGGGCCTCGATGTAGAGGTCGACGACGTCGCGCAGCTTGTAGCCGGCACGGCCCATCGCCTTC
>Ga0070702_100000398_pt1 | contig 15433 bp, 12 predicted proteins | sample KBSK5103metaG_FD_65466 | JGI IMG/M metagenome (GOLD analysis project Ga0070702, IMG submission 65466) | Corn, switchgrass and miscanthus rhizosphere microbial communities from Kellogg Biological Station, Michigan, USA - KBS K5-10-3 metaG | ecosystem: Host-associated > Plants > Roots >... | reverse complement strand
CAGGTCGATGTCATCGGTCCCGGGAATGAGGCGACAGATCAGGTTCACTCCACGCCAGTTGGGATCCATGGCCGGGAAGTCCTCACGGGTGTGCCCGCCACGACTCTCCTGACGCTCCAGCGCCGACTTGGCGATGCACTCCGACACGTCGAGCATGTTGCGCAGGTCCAGTGCCAGGTGCCAACCCGGGTTGAACTGGCGGTGCCCCTCGACGGCGGCGTTCTCAGCGCGGACGCGCAAGCCCTTCAGCTGCTCCAGCGCCTCCCGTAGCTCACCCTCGCGGCGGATGATGCCGACCAGGTCGCTCATGACCTGCTGCAGCTCGGTGTGGACGGTGTACGGGTTCTCCGGCGTGGGGCTGTTCGCCGGCCTGGTCTGAGCGTCCGCGTGGAAGGGCGCGAGAGCAGCCTTCCCTGCAGCCTCGAGGTCCGCATCGCTCACGGTGGGCCGCTTGTCGCCGAGCCCGGCGATATATTCCGCAGCGCCCGTACCGGCGCGCCGGCCGAAGACGAGCAGGTCGGACAGCGAGTTGCCACCGAGACGGTTGGCGCCGTGCATGCCTCCGGAGACTTCGCCGCAGGCGAACAGTCCGGGGACCTCGGTGCCTTCGGTGTCGGCGTCGACCTCGACGCCGCCCATCACGTAGTGGCAGGTCGGGCCGACCTCGAACGGCGTGGCGGTGATGTCGACGTCTGCGAGCTCCTTGAACTGGTGGTACATCGCCGGCAGCTTCTTGCGGATCACGTCGGCCGGGAGCCGCGATGACACGTCAAGGAACACTCCCCCATGGGGGCTGCCACGTCCGGCCTTGACCTCGCTGTTGATCGCCCTGGCGACCTCGTCGCGAGGCAGCAGCTCAGGCGGGCGCTTGTTGTTCTCCTGGTCCTCGTACCACCGGTCGCCCTCCGCCTCGGTCTTGGCGTACTGCTCGACGAAGACGTCGGGGACGTAGTCGAACATGAAACGCTTGCCCTCGGAGTTGGTCAGGATCCCGCCGTCGCCTCGGACCGACTCGGTCACGAGGATGCCCTTGACCGACGGCGGCCAGATCATGCCGGTCGGGTGGAACTGCACGAACTCCATGTTCACCAGGGTGGCCCCGGCACGCAGCGCGAGCGCATGCCCGTCACCGGTGTACTCCCAGGAGTTGCTGGTGACCTTGAAGGACTTGCCGATACCGCCGGTGGCCAGGATCACTGTGGGGGCCTCGAACAGCACGAAGGCGCCGGTCTCGCGGTAGTACCCGAAGGCGCCGGCGATGGCGTCGCCGTCCTTGAGCAGCTCGGTGACGGTCATCTCGGCAAACACCTTGAGTCGGGCTTCTGCATCGCCGAACTCGGCCAGGTCCTCCTGCTGGAGAGAGACGACCTTCTGCTGGAAGGTGCGGATCAGCTCGAGCCCGGTGCGGTCACCGACGTGAGCCAGGCGCGGGTACTCGTGGCCACCGAAGTTGCGCTGGCTGATCCTGCCGTCGGCGGTGCGGTCGAAGAGGGCGCCGTAGGTCTCGAGCTCCCAGACCCGGTCCGGAGACTCCTTGGCGTGCAGCTCTGCCATCCGGGGGTTGTTCAGGAACTTGCCACCGCGCATGGTGTCGCAGAAGTGAACCTGCCAGCTGTCCTTGGAGTTGACGTTGCCCATGGAAGCCGCGATGCCACCCTCGGCCATGACCGTGTGGGCCTTGCCGAACAGCGACTTGCACAGGATCGCGACGCGCAGACCCTGCTCTCGCGCCTCGATCGCCGCTCGTAGCCCGGCGCCACCGGCGCCGATGACCAGGACGTCGTAGGTGTGACGTTCAAGATTGCTCATCCAATGAACCTCAAATCAGAGATGGTGCCGGAGGAGACCAGCGCGATGTAGGCGTCGGTGAGCATCAGGGTGGCCAAGGTGATCCAGGCAAGCTGCATGTGCTTGCCGTTGAGCAAACTGGCCTTCTGGTAGAGCCAGTAGCGCACCGGGTGTTTCGAGAAGTGGTTGATCCGGCCGAGGGTGATGTGGCGGCAGGAGTGACAGCCGAGCGTGTAGGACCACAGCAGCAGGACGTTGACGACGAGGATGACGTTGCCCAGACCGAGGCCGAAGCCGCCCGCGCCGTGGAAGGACTTCAGCGCGTCGTAGGTGTTGATCAGCGAGACCAGGACCACCACGAAGAAGAAGTAACGGTGCGCGTTCTGCATGATCAACGGAAAACGCGTCTCACCGGTGTACTTGCCGTGCGGCTCGGGCACCGCGCACGCGGGCGGTGACAGCCAGAAGGAGCGGTAGTACGCCTTGCGGTAGTAGTAGCAGGTCAGCCGGAAGCCGAGGATGAAAGGCAGTGTGAGGATCGCCAGCGGGATCAGTGGGGGGAACGCGCCCAAGGTCCCGAACGCGGCTGCATTGCCGCAGGTATCGCTCAGACAGGGGGAGGCGAACGGTGTCAGGTAGTGGTAACCGGGACCCTCCGCGAAGAAGTACTTCTGGGTGAAAACCCGGGTCGTGGCGTAGACCACGAAGGTCATCAGGCCCAGGAAGGTCAGCAGCGGGGCGAGCCACCAGCGGTCGGGGCGCAGATTGCCCTCGGCGATGGACGCCCTGCCCGGTGTGTCGACTCCCGTCTTAGTGGCCACTCAGACCACCCTGCCGCTCAAGCCGTGACGTTCCGCGGCCTCCAGGTAATCGCACGCCTGCATCGGCGCCCCTTTCGTCTGTGGGGCGCCGCATGCGCACCAAAGGGCATCCTCTCCCCAACAGCGGCTCAGGTAAAGCGCGCCACCCGTCAAAAGTGACCGAAATCACCACAACTTCCCCCTGTGCTATGGGGTGGTTCCGGCCTTTTTCGCCTTTTTCTGTAGGTCACATCGTGTCAACGAGTCTTACTTGGTGAGACAGGGTCAAGGCGCGGCTCGGCGGCACCCGGTCGCTCGGAAGGCACCCCTCCACCTGCGACGAACTGGCCGGTGGTGCCGAATGCCGCACGGCGGGTGCCGCGTCGCAGGCTGGCCAGTACCGGCCGCCCGGCAACCATCACCAGCACGGCGGTGAGCACGCCCCGCGGGAGGTCCCAGCCCAGACTGGTGGCCAGGTAGAAGGCCACGTAGCGGGCGAGGTTGGCGAGCACGGGGTCGCCCGCGACGAACGCCGTACCAGCAGGGGCGCCCGATGCTAGGAAGGGCCAGAACCACAGGTTCATGACCAGCCCGAAGAGCAGGCCCGCGACCAGCCCGTAACCGGCCAGCATCACCCGCTCGAGGCGCCCGCCTGCCCTCGGCAACGAGCCCGCACCGAAGCCGACCCAGCCGGCGGCGATCATCTGGAAGGGCGCCCATGGGCCCACTCCCCCGGTCAGGAAGGCTCCGACGAGGACGGCGAGGGCGCCGAGCACGAAGCCCATCCCGCGCCCGAGAACCCGCCCGGCCAAGACCAGCAGGAAGAACATCGGCTCCAGGCCGGCGGTCCCACCACCGAGCACGCGCAGCGCCCCTCCCGCGGCGGCGAGCACCCCGAGTACCGCGACGGTCTTGGCGTCCAGGCCACCGCTGGACAGCTCGGCCACGACCAGGGCGGTCAGCAGTGCGATGAGGAGCACGAAAAGCCATGGTGCGTCCGTGCTGTGCGCCAGACCCGATCCGGGCTGCGCCAGGAACGGCCACAGGAACGCGACCAGCCCGACGAGGGTGGTCGCCGCCAGGGTGGCGGCGGCCCGCCACCGGACGGCGAGCACCGGGACATGGGGGGCGTGCCGGGCGGTCACGAGACCGCCAGGGCTGCCGCGACGTCGGCGACGGTCAACCACGGCTGGGGGTGCATCACCTTGGCCACCTGGGGCGCGAACGCGGGCGACCCGGCGAGCACCGCGGCGGCCGGGCCGTCGGTGACGAGCTCACCGTCGGCGATGACCACGACCCGGTCGGCCAGCTCGGCCACCAGCTCGACGTCGTGGGTGGCCACCAGCACACCGTGCCCGTCAGCGGCCAGCGCACGCAGCGAAGCCACCAGCCGGGTCTTGGCGCCGTAGTCCAGCCCGCGGGTGGGCTCGTCGAGCAGCACCAACGGTGGGTGCCCCGCCAGCACCACGGCAAGGGCAAGAGCCAGCCGCTGCCCCTCCGAGAGGTCGCGCGGGTGGGTGCTGTCCTCGACGTCCGGTGCGAGGAGCACGAGCAGGCCGCGCGTCGTGCCGGGTGCGGCGCGCACGTCGGTATCCGCGGCGCGGCACTCGGCGGCGACCGTCTCGGCATACAGCAGGAGGCCGGGGTCCTGAGGGACGAGCCCCACGTGCCGCAGGAGCTCTCGGGGGCGCAGCGACGCCGGGTCGAGGCCACCGGCGCGCACCGTCCCAAGACGCACGGGCAGCTGGCCGCAGGCCGTGGCCAGGAGGGTGGACTTGCCGGACCCGTTGCGACCCATGAGCGCCACGACCTCGCCAGCACGCACGGCCACGTCGATGCCGCGCAACACCGGACGGCGACCGCGGTTGACCACCAGCCCCCGGGCGCTGAGCAGTGGCTCACCCTGCCCCTCGATGGCCGCTGGCCGCAGGACCCGTACGGGCGTGCGGCCGGTCAGCTTCGCCTGGATCGGTCCGGCGGCCCGGCGGGCGTCGCGCACCGACAGCGGCAGCGGCGACCACCCGGCCAGGCGGCCCAGGTTGACGATCGGCGGGGACACCGGCGAGGTGGCCATGGCGGCGGCGGGCAGGTCCGAGCTGACCTGCCCGTGCTCGACGACGACCACCCGGTCGGCGTACTGCACGACGCGTTCGAGCCGGTGCTCGGCGAGCAGGACGGTCAGGCCCAGGTCGTGGACGAGCCGGGTGAGGGCGGCGAGCACCTCCTCGGCGGCAACCGGGTCGAGCGCCGAGGTCGGCTCGTCCAGCACGAGGATCCGCGGGTGGGCGGCCAGCACGCCACCGATCGCCACGCGTTGCTGCTGACCGCCCGAGAGGGTGCGCAGGCTCCGCTGACGCAGCTCTGCGAGGCCGAGCAGGTCGAGCGTCTCCTCCACTCGGCGGCGCATGTCGTCACCGGGGACGCCGAGGGACTCCATGCCGTACGCGAGCTCCTCCTCGACCGTGTCCGTGACGAAGGCCGCGGCCGGGTCCTGACCAACCACGCCGACGATGTCCGCGAGGTCGCGCGGTCGGTGGGTGCGGGTGTCACGGCCGTCCACGGTGACCCGCCCGCTGAGGGTGCCGCCGCTGAAGTGGGGAACCAACCCGTTGACGCAGCGCAGCAAGGTGGTCTTGCCGCTGCCTGTGGCGCCCACCACGAGCACCAGCTCGCCCTCGTCAACCCGGAGGTCGACCCCGCGCAGGACCGGCTTGCCACGGTCGTCAAACCTGACACCGACGTCCTCGAACCGGATCACGAGGTGTACCGCAAGCTCTGAGTGCGGGTGTGCCGAGGGTCGCTGGCGCGCAGGGCGGCCCGCAGCGGCGGCATGGGGGAGAGCCAGGCCGGGAGCAGCCCGAGCAGCAGGCCCAGGGTCGGCAACGCGGGCAGAGTCGGCCACACCGCCGGCGAGGTCTGGAGGACGATGCCCGGCACTGCGCGCTGCGCAGCCACCAGGACGAGGCCACCGGCGGCCAGCCCGCTGGCCAGGACGATCCACTCCGGAGCCGCCCAGGGGTCGGGCCGGTAGCGTGAGCGTGGGTCGCGGCGGGCGCCGACCGCCAGAGACGCGGCTGCGGCCGTCGAGCCGGCAACGAGCAGCGGTAGCCCGAGCAGTGGGGCGGAGCCGCCGTCCAGGAGTCCGTAGACCCCGGCCACGACCCCGCAGAGACCAGCGAGGGTCAGCGCCGTGGCCCGACGGCGCGTGCGGGCGTCCCGGTGAACCGAACGCCCGTACCCGCGTGACTCCATGGACGCCGCGAGGTCCAGGGAGCGCTCGAGGGCACTGTCGAGAACAGGGACCGCCAGCCGGGCAAGCTCGCGTGGGCCGCGCCCGGCATGTCCACGCAGTCGTCGGGCCGCGCGGACTCGTTGTGCGTCCTCCACCAGCTGGGGGGCGTAGGTCAGGGCGACCACCAGCGCGGTGCCGACCTCGTAGAGGGTGGCAGGTACGTAACGCAGCAGCCGCCGGGGGCTGGCAAGAGCGTTCGCGGCACCGATGCAGGCGAGCACCGCGGCCAGCCGAGCCCCGTCGTAGGCCGCGACCAACACCCCCTCCAGGGTCACCGGTCCGCCCAGGCGCACCCCGCTCGAGCCCAAGGGCAGCGGCACCTCCGGCAGGGTGAGGAGCACGGTGTGTCCGGGCACCCCGCTCCCGAGCAGCGCCTGGAACAGCACCCGCAAGGTGATCACGAACAGGCCGAGACGCAGGAACGCGCCGAACGGCGAAGCCGCCCCGAGCTCGCGTCGGGCAGCCACGACATAACCGGCGACCGCCACCACCAGCGCGAGCAGCAACGGGTTGGTGGTTCGGCTGGCAGCCATCGCCAGCCCGATGGCCCACCCCCACCACGCCGCTGGATGCAGCAGGCGCGGGAGGCGCGGGTCGTGCACGGCGCGGTTCACGATGGTCGGCTTGCTCAGTCGGCAGTGGCGTCGCGGCTCCGGCGCCACGCCGCGAACCCGAGAGCGACGATCAGGACGACGGCCCCCGCGGCCAGGGCCGGTCCGCGCCAGCTCATCGAGTCGTCCACCTCGGACCGGGCTGCGGGACTGGCCGCCGCGCTCACATTCTGGTCGGCCAGCGTGATGCCGGTGTCCGGGCTGGCAGCCGCGGCCGGCACCGGGTCGACCTTCTCGCCGCAGCCCTTGGCCGGCCAGCCGTCAACGGCGCAGATCAGGCCCTTGTCCAGAAACAGCGTGGAGCCGACGGCGAGGACGTCCGAGCCCGTGGCCTTCACCGGCACTGAGACGCACGTGGCCCGAGCGGCGGGCGGCTGGGCGCCGGAGGCGCTGTCGGCGCGGCGGCCGTAGTCGATGACCAGGCCGACCCGTTTGCTGGCCGCTTTGATCGGAGTGCCGACGCACAGGGTGTCGAAGGTCTGCGTCGCGCGAGGGGGGCGGGTGGAGCTCGCGTCGGCGACCGCGAACCGCCAGCCCTCGACCGAGCCGTCGGCCGGCACGGTCTGCCCCGCCCCGGTCTGGGAGAAGGCCCAGGCACCGTTGGTGAGGTGGTAGTAGCCCCAGTACCGGAAGGCGGCGGCCTGGGCGGGTGCGGCGACGACACCCGCGGCGAGGGTGACCAGAACCACAATGACGCCAGCGCGCAGCATGCGGGCGGGACTGGACGGCTTCACGTTTGAACCTCTCTCGCGGCGGGGGCGGGAGGCCGGGCCAGGTGCGCCGCGACGACCGGCTCCGGACCGCAACCACGGCGGACATCTGACGGAGCCTTGTGCCCGCGATCCGGTGCTCCGGCTCGCCGCGTGGCTCCGGTCGGGCTGATCCGGCCCTTGGTGAGGGCGCGGTGACCGGAGGCGGCCTACGGTTGCGGGTCAGCGCCGGTCTCCGACCGGCTTACCCAGACCGCGGGTGTCAGGTGTTCGAACGCTCCCACGCCCACCCGGGGGCGTCAAGCCGAAAAGCCTGAATCACATGACGTCGGCCAGCACGGCGGCGAACTGGTCAACCATCCATTCCAGGTCGGCTGCCTCGATCGCGATCGGCGGTGCGAGGCGCACGGTCGACCCATGCGTGTCCTTGGCCAGAACGCCTCTGGCTGCGAGGCGTTCGCACATCTCCCGGCCGGTCATCAGCTGCGGGTCGATGTCGATCCCGGCCCACAGGCCGCGGGTCCTGACGGCAACGACGCCGTGACCGACAAGAGCCTCGAGACGCGCCCGCAGCTGCTCACCGAGCAGCTTCGCGCGTTCCTGGTACTCCCCCGTGGCCAGCAGCCTGACGACCGCGTGGCCCACGGCTGCGGCCAGGGGGTTGCCACCGAAGGTCGAGCCGTGGTTGCCCGGCTGGATCACGCCCAGAATCTCCCGGGAGGAGACCACCGCGGAGACCGGCACGATGCCGCCGCCCAGGGCCTTGCCCAGGATGTACATGTCCGGCACCACGCCCTCGAGCTCGCACGCGAAGGTCGTACCGGTGCGGCCCAGCCCCGACTGGATCTCGTCGGCGATGAACAGCACGTTCTGCTCGGTGCACAGCTCGCGCACCGCCGGCAGGTAGTCCGCCGGCGGGACGATCACACCGGCCTCCCCCTGGACCGGCTCGATCAGGACGGCCACCGTGTCAGGGGTGACGGCTGCCCGCATTGCCGCGGCGTCGCCATACGGAACGATCGTGAACCCGGGGGTGAACGGCCCGAAGCCGGCCCGTGCCACCTCGTCTGTGGCGAAGCTGACGATCGTGGTGGTGCGGCCGTGGAAGTTGTCGGCGGCCACGATGATGTTCGCCTGGTCGGCACGAACCCCCTTGACGTCATACCCCCACTTGCGGGCAACCTTGATCGCCGTCTCGACCGCCTCGGCGCCGGTGTTCATCGGCAGCACCAGGTCCATGCCGGCCAGCGCGGCCAGGTCACGGCAGAACGGTCCGAGCCGGTCGTTGTGGAACGCCCGGCTGGTCAACGTCAGCCGGGACAGCTGCTCCTGGGCGGCCGCCAGCAGGACGGGGTGGCCGTGGCCGAAGTTCAGCGCGGAGTAGCCGGCCAAGCAGTCCAGATATCGTCGACCCTCCACGTCGGTCACCCACGCACCGTGTGCTTCGGCGATCACCACCGGCAGCGGGTGGTAGTTGTGCGCCATGACCGCCTCGGCGAGGTCGATGTGCTCGGTGGTCGAAGCAGGGGTGCACGACTCGACGGAGCGGTAGTCAGTTGCAGTCACCAAAGGGTCCTTTCAGGATGTTGCGCGGGTGCAGGCCCAGCGTATGTGGCGTGGGCGCCGGTCAGCCGACCTTTACCGGTGTTCGTGCAATGCGTTCGTCGCCGGCATAGATCACCATCGAGCTCCCGCGCAGGAAACCCACCAGAGTCATCCCCACCTCGGTGGCCAGCTCCACGGCCAGGGACGAGGGCGCCGACACGGCGGCCAGCACCGGTATGCCGGCCATCATGGCCTTCTGGGTCAGCTCGAAGCTCGCCCGACCCGACACCATCAGGACGGTGCCCCGCAGCGGCAACCGGTCTTCCTTGAGCGCCCAGCCGACGACCTTGTCCACCGCATTGTGGCGCCCGACGTCCTCACGCAACACGAGCATCGTCCCGCTCATGCCGTGGAACAGTGCTGCCGCGTGCAGCCCGCCGGTCTTCTCGAACACCGCCTGTCCGGCTCGCAGCTTCTGGGGAAATGTCGTGAGAAGCTCGGCCTCGACCCGCGACCCGTCACCCTGCACGTCGAAGACCGACTGGGTGCGCACCGTGTCGATGCTCGCCTTGCCGCACAGTCCGCACGAGCTGGTCGTGTAGAAGGAGCGCTCCAGCCTGGGATCAGGCGGCACGACGCCGGGCGCCAGGGTGACATCAAGGACGTTGTAGGCGTTCTGACCCTCGTCCGTGGCGCCGGCACAGTAGCGCGCCGTGCTGAAGTGCTCGCCACGTGTGATGACGCCCTCGGAGACGAGGAAGCCGGCGGCGAGGTCATAGTCGTGGCCGGGCGTGCGCATCGTCACGGCCATCGGGCGACCACCGACGCGAATCTCGAGCGGCTCTTCAACCGCCAGCAGATCTTCCTGGGTGACTGTGGAATCGCCCACCGTCAGACGGGTGACTCGTCGCCGAGCCGCGATTCTGCTCACCCGTCAGGCGTAGCACCTGCGCAAACGAACCACAAGACTCACCGGGCCCTGGCCAACGAGAGCGCGAAACGTCCTTCGGGTTCGGTCCACCATGAGTCGAGGCTGAAGCCTGCAGCGGCCAGCTCGCGTTCCACGCCCTCTCTGCGGAACTTGGCCGAGATCTCGGTCCGGATCTCCTCTCCGGTCTGCAGCGCGATGTCGAGGCCGAGCTCCGAAATGGTCACCTGGGCGGCGGCTTTGCTCCGAAGCCGCATCTCGACCCACTCGTTCTCAGGGTCCCAGAGCGCGACGTGCTCATAGCTGTCGAGGTCGAAGTCCGCGCCCAGCTCCCGGTTGAGGACGGCAAGGACGTTGCGGTTGAACTCCGCGGTGACGCCGGCCGCGTCGTCATACGCCCTGACCAGGAGGTCAGGATCCACCACCAGCGCGGTGCCGAGCAGCAGCCACTCACCTGGCACGAGGGTGGCGCGCAGCTCACGCAGGAAGGTGGCACGCTCGCCGGGAAAGAGGTTGCCGATGGTGCCGCCGAGGAAGACGACCATCCGTGGGGTCTGTCCGGGGATGCGGTCGAGGTGTTCGGTGAAGTCGCCGACGACACCGTGGACCGCCAGCATCGGATAGTCGTGGTGCACCGCCGCGACCGCGTCGCGCAGTGCGGTCTCGGAGACGTCGAGCGGCACGTAGTCGCGCAGCGTCCCCTCTGCCTGCAGTGCATCCAGCAGGAGGCGGGTCTTCTCGGAGGATCCGGACCCGAGCTCCACCAGCGTGTGGGCGCCGGTGCGCCGGGCGATGTCGCCGGCGTGGTCGCGCAGGATCGCACGTTCCGTCCGGGTCGGGTAGTACTCCGGAAGCCGGGTGATCTCCTCGAACAGGTCGCTGCCCCGTGCGTCGTAGAACCACTTCGGCGGCAGCCATTTGGGGGTGCTCGTCAGCCCGAGGCGTGCGTCCTGCCGCAGCGAGCGGTCAGCATGGTCGGGAGTCAGGTAGATGTCGACTACGGGTGCGGTCATGGCCATCCTCGTTCCCATTGGTCGCGGTGCTGGATCGAGCGGTCAGTGACCGTAGCCTCAAGCAGGCTGAGGTCGGGCACCTGCTGCCATCCCTTCTGACCCGGGTCCAGGATCTCGGAGCTGACGGTGACGCTGGCTTCGCCGTCGTGGAGCCACAAGGAGTGGCCGACGGTGGTGGCGACGATGTGGTGTCCATCGTGCAGGAGCAGGTTCAGCCGGGAATGGGGAGCCAAGGTCAGCACGTCATCGACCACCCCGGCCAAGACCGTGGCAGCGGGGCGGCCCGCTTGCAGCTGGTCTCGCACCAGAGCCCAGAGGAAGGCAGAGTCGGTGGGCGCGTCCAGGGTCATCAGAGCCACCGGCGGGAGCGCGCTCGCCAGCGAGGCAACAGTGGTTGGCCACCCTTCGATGGTGCCGTTGTGGCTGAACATCCAGGGACCTTCCACGAAGGGTGAGCAGGCCGTCTCGGTCACCGGCATGCCCTCCGAGGCGTTGCGGACCGCGGCCAGGATCGCGCCCGACGAGATCGAGGCCGCCAGGTCGGGCAGCGATGCGTCTGACCACATCGGGCAGTCGCGCCGATAGCGGCGTGCAACCCCGTCGTCGGCCGGGTCTGCGACGAACCAGCCGATGCCGAAGCCGTCGGCGTTCATGGTGCAGACGCCACGCATGTCCGTCGGCGCCCACGACTGCTCCAACAGCGAATGCGGTTGGAGCAGAACGAGATCCGCCAGCCTGACGGGGGGGCCGAGGTAGGCGAGGTGACGGCACATGCCTCAGCCCAGCTCCCCGGGAGCAGGGTCGCGAGCGCACCTGAAACCGGCGAAGATCTGTCGCCGGACCGGGTAGTCCCAGTTGCGGAAGGTGCCCCGGACAACCACGGCGTCCGAGCCGAACGACCCGCCCCGCAGCACCTTGTAGTCCGGGCCGAAGAAGACCCGGGAGTACTCGGGATACGGGAAGGCGGTGAAGCCCGGATAACCGTGAAAGTCGCTCGAGGTCCACTCCCAGACGTCACCGATGAGCTGCTGCACGCCGAGCGGTGACGCCCCGCGGGGGTAGGCGCCGGCCTCGGCCGGGCGGAGGTGGCGCTGACCGAGGTTCGCGTGCTGTGGCCCCGGGTCCTCATCGCCCCAGGGGTATCGCCGGGACCGGCCGGTGGCCGGGTCCCAGCGCGCGGCCTTCTCCCACTCGGCCTCAGTGGGCAGTCGCCTGCCCGCCCAGGCGGCGTACGCCTGCGCCTCGTGGAAGCACACGTGCATGACCGGCTCGTAGGGCGGCACCTGCTCGCGTACGCCGAACCGCAGCCGCCACCACGCGTCGCCCTCACGCTGCCAGAAGCGCGGAGCACTCAAGGCGTCCGCCTGGCGGTGCTCCCACCCCCGCGCAGTCCACCATCGGGGGTCGTCGTAGCCGCCGGCGTCGATGAACGCCAGGTAGGCGCCGTTGGTCACCGCCGCGGTGTCGATGAGGAAGGGGCCCACATCCACCACGTGCGCCGGTCGCTCGTTGTCCAGGGCCCACGGCTCGGAAGAGGTGCCCATCGTGAACGGCCCGCCGGGCACCAGAACCTCGTCGGCCAGGAGGCGGGCGTCCCTTTCTGGTGACCGTGGTGACCGTGGTGACGGTGGTGTCGGGGCTCCCAACGCCACGCCGCCAGAGCGCAGCTGGTGGGTGGCCAACATCGTCTCGTCGTGCTGCTGCTCGTGCTGTGCCACCATGCCGAAGGCGAACGCCCGGTCCACGAGCGGTCGGCCCTGCAGGGGGCTGTGCTCGAGCACGTCGAGCACCTTCTCGCGGACCTCGCGCACGTACCCGCGGGCCTGCGCCGGGCCGAGCAGGGGCAGCAGGGGCCGGTCGGCGCGAGGGTGCCTGAACGCGTCGTACAGCCCATCGATGTCCTGGCGCACCGGGGCGCGGCCACCGACGTCGCGAACCAGCCAGAGCTCCTCCTGGTTGCCGATGTGGGCGAGATCCCAGACCAGGGGCGACATCAGGGGCGAGTGCTGGCGCACCAGGTCGTCGTCATCGACGGCGTCGGTCAGCAGCTGGCTACGGTTTCGGGCACGGGTGAGGACCTCAGCGACGTGGGAGCGCCACTGCCCGGGCGAGAGATCGGGACCAGACCAGGTCCTCGTCATGCCGAGTGCCGCCGGGTCGTCGAAGTCGTCTCAAGACGGACGGTCAGGTCGTCGAACACCCGCGTCTGCTGGGCGGGGCTGAGGTCGAGGTGGTCAAGAGAGGCGGCACCGAGCGCGACGACCTTGCGCGCGGTCGAGCGCAGAGCCGGGTCGGCCAGGCCGTCGCGCGCAGCCTCCAGCCACCGGCCCGCAGTCGGTTCGGTGAGCGCCAGAACCTCGTCAATGGTGGATGGCCGCGCCATCAGGGCTGACAGCAGGGCAAAGGGGGTGACCCACCGAGAGGGGGGTTGGGTGTCGAGGTAGCGGATCTCGAGGTAGCCCCTGGGACGCACCGGCGGGAAGAGGGTGCTCAGGTGGTAGTCGAGGTCGTCGAACGTCGGCGGGCGGCCGACGGCGCCGGGCTCGGCGATCCAGCGACCGAAGGCCAGTCCGGGCCGTGCGGCCCACGAACGGCCGTTGCCGCGCACGCAGATCACGGGTGCCTCCATGGCAACCCGCGCCCACTGGCCGGCCGGGTCGTCGGTGGGCTCGGGCGGCAAGGTGGTCGGCGGGCAGGTGCCGAGGGTCGCCCTCAGCCGTGAGGAGGCCCAGCCGGTATGACGTCCGTCCAGGCGGGGCGAGTTGGCGAACAGTGCCACCAGCACCGGGCCAAGTGCGTGGACCGCCCGCCACCGCGTCGCGACCTGGTCGGCCTGGCCGGCGTCGATGCAGACCTGCATCGAGGCGGTGCTGCACATCATCCGCGAGCCCTGTGGGCCGATCAGGTCGAACGCCGCCTGCATGGCTTCGTAGCGCGGAACCTGCAACAGTCTGGCCGGCGGACGGTAAGGGTCCGCGCCGTGGCGGCCAAGGACCAGCCCGCACCCGGCGAGGAGATCGGCAAGGGTTGTGGAGTCAGCGGTGGCGACAGCGACCTGGCTGGCGGCGGAGGCGGACGGTGGCGTCGAGAGCTCGACCTGGCCACCGGGCTCGACGGTGACAAGGCAACCAGCCGGCAGAGGGAGGTGGGGGCTGTGGGGGCTGATCGTCTGCGGTGCGTGTGGACCCAGGGCACGGCTCAGCCGACTTGCGTGCAAAGCGCGTCTGGGATCGGAGCCGTGGTGGACGGTCCACTCCAGCTCGACCCCGTGCAGCCGCGGAGGGCCGTGCTTGAAACAGACCATGGCCACATAGCCCTCAGCCTGCTCACGGTCGCGCAGCAGGGTCGAAGGGGGGTCCGGGAGCGACGGCGTCACACCTGTTGGGGTACCCATGACGCAAGAAGATAACCGGACCCACCGACGACGACAACCCTTCGCCGGATACCGAGGCTACGGTGTGGTGGGCTCGACCAGCACCACGCACAGGGTCCTGGGGCCGTGTACGCCCTCCACCCGCTGGAGCTCGATATCGCTGGTGGCGCTGCCGCCGCTGATCCAGGTCAAGGGGCGGCCATTGTTCACCGATGCAGTCAGCCTCGCTACCGCCTCGGGGACGTCGGCGACGACCTGGTCAGCGGTGACCACGCACACATGCAGGTCCGGCACCAGGGTCAGCGCCCGCCGGCCCTGACCTTCGGTGTGGTCAAGAACGATCGTGCCGGTGACGGCGATCCCGACCACTGCGGAGGTGAGGACCGCTTGCACGGCGTCGAGCTCGTCGGAGCCCAACGCCGGCTCGTCCCGGACGACGTCGAGACCCCCAGGCACCCACGAGGTGTTGAACCCTGGTGGCACAACTACCTTGCTAGCCCCGCCGAGGCACGTGGCGATCGCTGCCGCGACACCGTCCGGACTGGTGCGGATCACGGTGGCCTTGTAGTCCTCGACGCGCTCCACGAAGTGGCCCAACACGTCGGGCAGCTCTCGGGTGTGCGAGTAGTCCCGGCGTACCGCATGATCGGGGGCCGCAACCTGCGCAAGGCGTATTCGGCTCAGGATCTCCTCGCGGGCTTTCATCTCTTGCCTCTTCCTTTGTGAGGGGTGGTGGGTTGTGACCCGTTGTCGCGGCGGCCGCCATCGGTGCGCGACCACCAGGCACGGAAAGACTCCCGCGGTGGTACGGGCAGGTCTCGGGCGTCGGTCCAGCGACTCAGCGGTGCGGGCATCCGCCCGATCACGCCGCGTCGCCCGAAGACCTGGCCGGCGACCCCGGCGAACTTCTGCAACAGCGCTAGCCTGCTGCCACGTCCCAGGGTCCAGGAGGCTCCGGTCATCGCGGCCTGCAATGCTCCTGGCACGCCTCCTCGATGGGAGTCCACGACCTTCCCACGCAGGTGGACCAGCACCTCGGGGATGTTGATCTTGACCGGGCACACCTCGTAACAGGCACCACACAGGCTGGACGCGAAGGGCATCGCGTCGGTCGCTTCGTCGATGCCGACGCCACGCAGCATCGGGGTCAGGATCGACCCGATCGGGCCCGGATACACCGAGCCGTAAGCGTGCCCACCGGTCCGTTCATAGACCGGACAGACGTTCATACAGGATGAGCACCGGATGCAGCGCAGGGCTTGGCGGCCTACCTCGTCGGCCAGCACCTTGGTGCGGCCGTTGTCGAGCAGGACCACGTGCACCTCCTGCGGTCCGTCGCCGGGGGTGACCCCGTTCCAGGTCGAGGTGTAGGG
>Ga0070702_100000389_pt1 | contig 15606 bp, 9 predicted proteins | sample KBSK5103metaG_FD_65466 | JGI IMG/M metagenome (GOLD analysis project Ga0070702, IMG submission 65466) | Corn, switchgrass and miscanthus rhizosphere microbial communities from Kellogg Biological Station, Michigan, USA - KBS K5-10-3 metaG | ecosystem: Host-associated > Plants > Roots >... | reverse complement strand
ATCGCGATGGCACTCGGCCTGGGCGCCAGCGCTGCGATGCTGTTCGTCGCCTTCCTGTCGATGGGCGTCGCGACGCGGCGCGCCTCGACGCCGGCGCAACGTGCCATCGCCGCCGCGCGCGACGACGGCATGCGGCACGATTGCTGGGGTTCGATCCTCGAGAATGCCACCGCGCCCTGCGAGTTCGGCGACCGCGCGTCACCCACGGTCGTCTTCCTCATGGGCGATTCGCACGCCGAGCATTGGCTTCCCGCCATCGATCGGATCGGACGCGAGCGCGGGTGGAAGATCATCGCCACGATCAAGCCGGGCTGTCCGGTGGCGGACGTCCCCGAGCTCATGAACGCGCGGCTCAAGCGCGCGTACGACGAGTGCACGAGCTGGCGTCGCGCGACTTTGCGGCGCATCGTCGCCGCTCGTCCCGCCGCGGTGATCCTTTCGACCTACAACGGCTACGTTGCCGTCGACGGCGACGATCGGTCGCCCTGGCGTCTTTCGTCGGACGCTTGGAGCAACGGGCTGCGACGCACTTACTTCTCGTTGGCAGTCGCCGGCATCAAAACGATCGTCATCCGCGACACGCCGGAAACGCCGTTCGACGTGCCCGCCTGTCTCTCTCGACGCGCCGCGCGCGTGCCGTTCGCTCGCGCCTGCGACTACGACCGCGCGTCTTCGCTCTCGCCTGCCGCGATCGCCGCCCAGAACGACGCCGCACGTGGATTCAAACGACTCGCGTTCGTCGACATGACCGACCGCGTTTGCGCCACACCGCGCTGCTCCGTCATCCAGCGCGGTCGGATCGTGTTCCGCGACGACGACCACCTCACCGCGAGCTTCAGCCGCGCCGAAGCGCCCGTCCTCGGCGAGCGCATCGTCGCCGGCCTAAAAGCGATCGGCGCCGCCAACTAGGGCCGGCCGGGCCCTCCTGGCGGCCACATGATTACCGCGCTCTTGACCGTGGTGTATCGTTCCTCCACTATACCGTCTGACGGTATATCGTATAGCGGTACATAACGCCGAGTCGCCGAGTCGCCGAGTCGCCGAGCAGCCGAGCAGCCGAGCAGCCCACTCTCCATGACCAATCCCTCGCCCCTATCGACCCAAGTCTTCCAGATCCTGCTGTCGCTCGTCGACCATGACCTCCACGGCTACGCCATCATCCAGGACATCGTCGAGCGAACCGACAACGAAGTGCGTCTCACCGCGAGCACGCTGTACGCCGCGGTGAAGCGTCTCCTCGACCAGGGTCTCATCGACGAGGTGCGCAGCCGCTCGCGCGACGACGATCCGCGTCGACGTTACTACCGTCTCACGCCGGCCGGTCGCCGAGCCGCGCGCGACGAAGCGCTGCGACTCGAGCGCCTCGCCGCCATGGCGCGCGCCAAACTGCTGCTCCCCACGAGCAGATGACCATTCGCGTCTACCGCGCGCTCGTCGCCTTGCTCCTGCCGTCGGGCTTCAACGATGCGTTCGCCGACGAGCTCCTGTCGGTCTACGCGGAGGTCGACCGCGAAGCACGGCTCCGCGCCGGCTTTGCCGGCGCACTGCGAGCGCTCCTCGGCGAGATCCCGGGACTCGTCCGCATTGCGATTCGTGAACGGCGCACGCACAGGACCCTTCGCGCTCGTCGCGTCAAGCCACGCTTGGAGGACAACATGATCGACTCGTTCACTCAAGACGCGACGTTCGCCGTCCGCTCGCTGCGTCGCTCCCTCGGCTTCACGATCGTCGCGGTTGGAACGCTCGCCCTCGGCATCGGCGCCAACACCGCGATCTTCAGCATCGTCAACAGCGTGCTCCTGTCGCCCCTCAAGCTGAACGATCCCGATCGGCTCGTGGCGATCGGCGAACAGCCCAGGTCCCAGACGACCGTATCGATCGGCTCAACATCGCCGGGCAGCTTCTTCGACTGGAAGGCCTCTTCGGCCACGATGGAGCTGGGCTCCTACAACCAGGGCATCAGTCGCACGCTCACCGGCATCGGCGATCCGCAGCAAATCGTCGGCACCCAGATCACCGGCGATTTGATGCGCATCCTCGGCGTATCTCCGTTGATGGGGCGCAACCTGACCCTCGCCGACGAGAACGCCGGCGCGCCGCCCGTGCTCGTCATCGGCTTCGATGCATGGCATCGTTTCTTTGGCGACGATCGCGGCGTCATCGGGAAGACGCTGACGCTCAATGGCGTGCCGCGGACGATTGTCGGTGTGATGCCGGCCGGCTTCACCTTTCCTGGAGCGCCGAACGACTTCTGGTCCCCGGCGCAGCTCGACGCCGCGTTTCGCGGCAATCGCGATCAGTACTATCTGAACGTCGTCGGGCGGCTTCGTTCCGGAGCGACGGTCGCTCAGGCGCAAGCCGAGATGAACGCGGTCATGGACCGGCTGACGCGCGATTGGCCAAAGTACAATCAGGGGAATCGCATCGTCATCCAGTCGCTGCGCGACACGATCGTCGGTTCGGTCCAGGGCGGGCTGCTCGTGATGATGGGCGCGGTAGCCTTCGTACTCCTGATCACCTGCGCGAATGTCGGCAACCTCCTCGTCGCGCGCGCTGCCACGCGACGCCGAGAGATTGCGGTGCGACGCGCGCTCGGCGCTGGAACCGGCCGCATCGCGCGCCAACTCGTAACGGAGAGCATTCTGCTGGCGCTCGCCGGCGGGATCGCCGGTGTCCTGATCGGCAAGTGGATGCTCAAACTCCTGCTCGCGGGATCGGCCACCGCGAACTTGCCGCGCATCGAGGAGATCGCGCTCGACGGACGCGTGCTGGTCTTCACGTTCGGCGTCTCCGTCGTCGTCGGCTTGCTCTTCGGGTGCATGCCCGCGTGGCATCTCACCCGCGAGCGCTTCACGGATGGGTTGCGCGATGGCGCGCGCGGCAGCTCAGGTCATCAGTGGACGCGGAACACGCTCGTCGTCGTCGAGGTCGCGCTCGCGATGATCCTCCTGACCGGCGCCGGGTTGCTGCTTCGGAGCTTCGCGCTGATGCAGCGCGTCGACACAGGGATCAAGCCGGAACACGTCGTGACGTTCTCGATCCAACGCCGGAAGCCCGATCCGACTTTCGTTCCCACGCTGCTCGAGCGCCTCCGCCGCATTCCCGCGGTGCAGAGCGTCGCCATCACGAGCAACCTTCCTGTCGCGGGGCGCGGCATCGGCGCGTGGTTCAATCGCATCGACCGACCGCTTCCCGAAAACGTGCAGCCGTCCGGCGAAGCGTATCGCGTCGTGACGCCCGACTATTTCGCGACCGTCGGCATTCCGCTCAAAACCGGCCGGATGTTCGACGCGAACGATCGCCGCGAAGCGCCCGCGATCATCGTCAACCAGGCGCTCGTAAAGAAGTACTACCCCAACGAGAATCCGCTCGGGAAACCAGTGTACCTCGGCGCGCCGGACAACCGGCTCTTCGACAGCGCACCCATCGTCGGTGTCGTCGGCGACACGCGTGACGCTGGACTTGGAAGCGACCCGCTGCCGACGGTCTACATCCCGATCGCGGTGATGCGCGGGTGGCCGTTCTTCACCTTGGTCATGCGGCATTCAGGCGATCCCGCACCGATCATCGCGTCGGCCCGCCGCGTGGTTCACGACATCGACGCCACGATCCCCATCACGAATGTTCAGACGCTCGAGGACGTCATCTCCACTGTCTCGGCCCCCGCCCGCTGGGCCACAACTCTCCTCGGAGCATTCGCCGGTGTCGCGCTCGTCACCGCGATCCTCGGAGTTTTCGGACTCCTGTCGTACATGGTGACACAGCGCGCTCGCGAGCTCGGAATCCGCATCGCCCTCGGCGCGTCGAGCGGCGGCGTGCAGCGTCTTGTGTTGTCACGCGGCTTGGGACTCGTCACAGTCGGTCTCGTCGTGGGTCTCGCGGGCGCGGTCGTCCTCACGCGGTTCATGCAGTCGATGCTCTACGGCGTGACACCGACCGATCCGCTCACCTTCGTCGGCGTCAGCGGACTTCTGGTTCTAGCGGCCGCGAGCGCGAGTCTCATCCCTGCCCGCCGGGCCACGCGCATCGACCCAATCACGGCGTTACGGGCCGAGTAGAACGAATGAGCGCACACGCAAATGGCCACCGTTACGCGTGGCCATTTGTTATGGGATTTCGTTGAGTCGAATGGCTAGGGACGGAATCGAACCGCCGACACGCGGATTTTCAGTCCGCTGCTCTACCAACTGAGCTACCTAGCCTCAAGCCGTTCAATTTATTCGGCTTACTTCACGCAAGTCAATCGCGCCGGCGTGGTTGCGCTCGTCTCTTCATCCGTTTCGTTCGCGCGGAACCGCTCGCGCGACGAATCCCTCTCGTGTCACGTGTTTCACGTCCCGTGTTCCACGTTTCAGTCACGCGTTTCCGGTTAATCGTATCATTTCGGAAACGTGGAATTTCCACTCTTTGTGAAAGCTCGCGGAGGGCCTGTACGGCATGTACATTCACCCTCGGCCGTTCGGTCGGAACTGTGTGACCTCGAACGACTAACACGCGGTTTCTTGAGCGGGTCTCGGTACCCGCCTCGCATGCCGCGACCGTCGCACGCGCTCCCCGCCGCTACTGCGGCGCCACACCCCCACGAAGGAACCCTCTCCCGTTATGAAGATTCCAGCTTGGAGACCGCTGGTCGCCCTGGTAATCGCCGCGCTCGCCGGCCGCGCGACTTCGCTGTCTGCTCAAGGCGTCACCACCGGCGCCGTCGCCGGTACCGTGACAAATGAACAGGGCCAGCCTGTCGAGGCCGCCCAGGTACAAGTCGTCAACCATGCGACCGGCTACCGCAGCGGTACACGCACGCGCTCAAATGGTTACTACCTCATCCAGGGGCTCGAAGTCGGTGGCCCTTACACGTTGAGCGTCAGACGAATCGGACTTGAGCCTCGCGATATCGAAAATATCAGTGTTTCGTTGTCACAGACTACGCGGGTCGACGTCCAACTCGGCGCACGCGCCGTCAACTTGGCCGGCGTCCAGGTCACTTCGACGAGCGGCTTGAGCACGTTCAGCCCTTCGCACCAAGGCGTCGGCACGGCGATTTCCGACAGCATCATTAGTCGAATGCCGATGCTCGGCCGCAACTTCACGGACCTCGTCAAGCTCACGCCACAGGTCACGATTCCATCCTCCGGCGGGCCGAGCGCCGGTGGTCAGTATAATCGGTACAACTCGTTCAACATCGACGGCGCCAGCCAAAACGACCGCTTCAACCTCAACTCATCCGCCGGTCAGCCGGGCGCCGCGGGAAATGGTCGCCTCATCTCGCCTGAAGCAATCAAGGAATTCCGTGTTTTGATGTCCCCCACGGATGTTCGCCAGGCCAATTTCACCGGCATGCTCGTTAACGCGGTTACGAAAAGTGGAACGAACGAATTCCACGGCGGCGGCATCGTCAACTATCGCAACGAAAAATTCAGCTCCCCGAACTTTCGCACCACCAAACTCGACGTGAAGCAGTACGGCTTCCAACTCGGCGGACCGATCTTCCGCGACAGGCTGCATTTCTACGTCGCACCCGAATGGCAGGATCGCGTGAGCGGCTCGTCCGGCGCTTTCGTCGGTCAGACCGCCGGCGCCACTGGAACGACCCTCAACATCTCCCCCGACTCGATCGCCCTCGTCCAGCAGCTCGTGAAGGACAAGATGGGATTCGATCCCGGCTCGGCCGGCAAGATCGACAACAGCAATCCGCTCAAGAACCTCTTCGGTCGCCTCGATTGGCAGATCAACGATGTCCATCGGTTGGTGTTGCGTGAAATCGCGAACCGAACGGAGAACGTCGCATTTTCCAGAAACAGCAACACGTTCCGGAACGATCCGCTACAGCAGAACACGGGTTTCCGCCTCGGGTCCAACCTGTTCAACGGCGTGAACACCAATAACTCGACGGCGCTCCAGCTGTTCTCGAACTTCTCCAGCGGCATCGCCAACGAGGTACTCGCCGGGTATAACACGATCCGCGACACCCGCATCGTTCCGCAGATCACGCCAGAGATGAGCGTGGGCGTTGTCCCGGTCGGCGCGACGAATAACAACGCGACCGCCGTGATCACGTTCGGCACCGAGCAATTCTCCATCGGTAACGCGCTCAATCAGGACATCTTCGAGGTCTCCGACAACCTCACCATGCCCTGGCGCGACCACACGTTCACGTTCGGTGCGCGCTTCGAGCACACCAAAATGTACGACAACTTCCCGCAGGGCCTCGGCGGCGTCTGGGTGTTCCCGAACATCGCGGCGCTCAATCAGCTCAAGCCGTCCGGCTACGCGGTCGCGTATCCGAACAGCGGCAACCCGGCAGATATCCCGGCGGCGTTCACGACGAACATGAGCAGCCTGTACGCGCAGGATCAGTGGGCGCTCAAGACTAACTTCACGGTCACCGCCGGCCTGCGCGCCGATGTCCCGAATCCCAACATCACCCCGGTCGACAATCCGAAGATCACGCAGCTCGCCGCCGCGAGGGGCGTCGACATGCACACCTCGTGGACACCGAAGTCGCGCGCGTATTTCTCTCCGCGCATCGGGTTCAACTGGGACGTCTCCGGCAATCAGCGCACACAGCTCCGCGGCAACGCGGGCATCTTCACCGGGCCGCCGCCATTCATCCTGCTCGCGAACGCGCAGCAGAATACCGGCCTTGGTCTGGTCCGCCTCTCGTGCACCGGCAACGCCGTCCCGGCCTTCACCGTCGACGAGAACAATCTCCCGCACGCCTGCCTCAATCAGGCCCCGCCGGCCAACGGCGCCGCGGGAACGGTTGGCGTCAACTTGAACGATCCCAATTTCAAGTACCCGCAGTACTTCGTCACTTCGGGCGGCTTCGATAAGGAGTTGCCCTTGGGCTTCTCCGGAACGTTCGAGGCGCTGTATCGCCACGCGGTCAACGGAGTGCGCATCCGCGATCTGAACCTCATCGGTCCGCGCATGGTCAACGGACAGCCGATGACCGACCGCAATGGACGCGTTCTCTACGCCGACACCATTCTGGCGAACGGAACGATCCAGAACAACAATCAGCGCGCCATCACGGCGGTAAACGGCGTCAACTTCACCGAAGACGCCATCTACGTCACGAACCAGTCGAAAGACTACAACTACTCGCTTTCCGCGCAGCTGCGCCGCACGTTCGGCCGCTACCTTAACTTCTCTGGAGCGTACACCTTCACGCGGGCGAAAGACGTCCAGAGCCTGACGTCGGACCGCGCGATCTCCAACTGGCGCAACGGGCGCGAGTACTCGGGGCTCGAGAATGCCGACGAGCTCACCACCTCGGCGTTCGAGCGTCCGCATCGCGTCATCGCGAGCGCGGTCTACACGTTCCCATGGCGGAAGTACACCAGCTCGATGACCTTCTACTACGAGGGCATCTCCGGCAGCCCGATCAGCTACACCTCGTCGCTCGACCTCAATGGCGATGGTTATAACGGGAACGATCCCATCTACGTTCCGAAAGACGCCACCGACCCGAACGAGATCAAGATCGGCTCGATGTCGGCCGCCGGCGTGTTCACGCAGGACGCCGCTGCGGCGCAGGATTTCAATAAGTTCATCTCCAGTCAGGCATGCCTCGACAAGCAGCGCGGCAGCATCATGCAGCGCAACAGCTGCCGCACTCCATGGCAGAACCGCATGGACCTGTCCTTCTCGCAGTCCGTGCCGACCGTTCGTGGTCAGAACTTCACGATCATGCTCGACGTCATCAACATTGCCAACGTCGCCGGCGAGCTCTTACAGCACGTCGACGGCCGCGCACGCGACTGGGGCAAGACTTATGGAGCGACGATCAGCTCGTTCCCCCAACAGACCGTGCTCTCCGGCAATACGGCGAGCGGCTCGATCGCGCGCTCACCCGGGCCGATCAACCAGTCGATGCCGGTCTATACGTTCAACGCGACGGCGCGCTCGCGCGGCCCCTACGACTTCGCGGGCAACATCGGCTACAACATGCAGCTCACGATGCGGTATTCGTTCTAGTAGCGAAGTAGTCGGATAAAAGAGAGGGCGCCCCAAGGGCGCCCTCTTTCGTTGTCATCCTATCGCCCATCGCCCATCGCCCTATCGTTCCAGCTTGAACCCGGGGATCACATCCGGTCGCTGCGCCGCATTCGCTACGATCCACCCCGTCGCGTACATCCACTTCGTCATCTTTGTCAGCTTGGTGATGTCGATCCGCGACGGCTCATCTCGCGGCGTGTGATAGTCGGGGTGCAGGTTCGTGCTGAACTCGATCGCCGGGATCCCCAGCCGCGCGTACGGCAGATGGTCGCTCCGGAAATACCAGCCCTCCGGATGCGTCGGACGATCCCAGACCGTGTCGATGACAAAATGGGTCAGCTGCGCGTTCGCGCTGAGCGCCGCGTCCACCAACGCGACCGAATTCTTGTGTGGCGGCTGCGCGCCAAGCAACGCGGCGCTGTCGGGATTGTTCCGGCCGATCATATCCGCGTTCAACACGGCGACGATTTGCGAACGTGGTACCGTCGGATGACCGGCGTACCACCGGGAGCCGAGTAGTCCACGCTCCTCAGCGCCGTGCCAGACGAAAAGCACCGGCCGCGCCGCGGGGTGCTTCACGAATGCACGCGCCGTCGCGAGCAGCGCGACGCTCACTGAGGCGTTGTCGTCCGCGCCGTTCCAGATGGAATCGCCGTTCACCGAATAGCGAACGCCGTCGTGATCCTGATGTCCGCTGTACAGCACGTACTCGTTCGCCAACCGTGGGTCGGACCCCTTCGCCACACCGATCACGTTCCCGGACGGATAGCTGAACGTCTCGCTGAAGACGTTGATCGAAAGCCGCGCGCCTGGAGCGCGGAGTAGATCGAGCTTGTCGTGGCGCACCCACAACGATGGAACCTGGGGCGCGGCGTTGCCGCGCCCACGTCCGCCGCCGGCGAAAGCACCCGCCGGCCCACCCGCCGAGTCGATTCCGTACGTGCCTCGGCGCGACACGGCCGCCGTCGCTTCGAATGCATGATCGAGCGACGCCGCGGCATCCGACACGATGATCGCCGCCGATCCGCCCGCCTGCGCGATCATCCCCGTCCGCTGTCTCACCGCGGTGGCCGTCGCGTTTTGAAAGTTGCCGCGAATCGTGAACTGCGCATCGGGCTGTACGGTGATCGCGCCGAACGGCATCGCGACCGCCTTTCCCTTCACGTCGGTTCTCGACAGCTCCGCCGAGTCGGCTACGTAGACGATTGGAACGTCGAGCGTCGCCGACAGATTGTTGAGCGCGACGACGTCGCTCCAAAGGTGCAGAGAACTTTGGCCAATGAGAATTCGGCTGTTCTCGCTGAGTCGCGTGCGCCGGATCGACCACCATTGGAAGTAGGTGCCGTCGTCGCCCGCCGGCGCGAGTCCCGCTTCGCGCGCACGTTCCGCGACCCAGCCCGTAGCGCGCATCTCGTCGAGCGTGCCCGCCTCGCGTCCGCGCATGGCGTCGCCACCCAGCGCGAAGATGTCACGCCGAATGTCCGACTCGGTGATCGCATCGAGCGCCGGCGCCTGTGGGTCACGCGCTCGGCCGGCTTGTCCGGGTTGCGGCCCCGATTGAGGCGTTGTCGTCGAACACGCCGCGAGCGCGCAAACACCGAGGAGAACGACACAGCGGGCCATCCGTTCACGAAGAAGCACTGTCGTGGCTCCCCCCCACCGCCGACCGCCCACGGCCCATCGCCCCCGCCGCGCCGACACGCGCTCGAATGACCGACTTGATTCCGCCGCGAATATTGAAGTCACCGACGACCTCCATCCAACGTGGGTTCGATGCCGCTGACAGATCGTCCAGGATCCTGTTGACCGCACGCTCGTAGAAGATCCCGTCGTCGCGAAAGCTCCAGAGATACAGCTTGAGACTCTTGAGCTCGAGACACACTTCGCCTGGAACGTAGGTGATATAGATGGTGCCGAAGTCCGGAGCGCCGCCCTTCAGCGCGCGCAATTCGTCGGCATCGCTCTCGATGCCGCCAAGCGGACAGAGCGACGTGAACTCCGGGCACTCCATCGCGATCTCGTAGTCGCGCCCCGGATAGGGATTCGGGAACGTCTCGAGGAGCTCGGGCTTTGGCATGAGTAAAAAATGTTGGCACTTGGTCCAATCCGGCAATCGCGATCTGGCGATGCCCTGTACCGCGCCACATATTGGAATTGTGCCGGCGCTATGCGCCGGTCATCGCCGCCGCGAGAACGGCGTGGCGGCATCGCCCCCCGGCATAGCCCGGGGGGCTCTTTTTTGTGCCCTATTTGGTTGCTCGGCTACTCGGCGCCTGGGCGTCGGCTGGTCCATCGCCGACCGCCCATCGCCCATCGCCGTCAGTTCCCTCTCAGCCGCTTCGACATCTCTTCGAGAACCTTGCGCTCGTCGTTTGTAAGACTCTCGATGCCGTGCTGCGAGATCTTGTCGAGCACACGATTGAGCTCGTCGGCTCGCGCTTCTCGGCGCCGCGAAGGGGGCGTCAGCGCTACGGTTCGCTTCGCCGCGATGGCTTTGCTCTTCGCGACGATGTCGTCTACCTCGTCGCCACGCTCGCGTCGCGGCAGGTTGCGCGGAATGGCGCGCGGCGGCTCGTCGGCGTCGGGAACATTGGCCACGCGCTGCCGAACCTGGTCGATACCAGCAGAGGAGGCGGCCATGCGAACATAGATGTACGCGGCGATCACGCCGCCGAGGTGCGCAAAGTACGCCACGTTCACTCCGCCCGCCGGACCCGTCGCCGCGAATCCGATCAGTACGTTGAACGCGATCAGACCGAGCGCGAGCGTTTTCGCCCGCATCGGCAACACGAATAGGAAGTACACCTCATCGCTCGGCCATTGCATCACGTACGCGGTCATCACGCCGAACACAGCCGCCGACGATCCGATGAGCATTCCTTGGCGAATGAACAGCATGTCGAACGCGACGCCGCCCAGCGCGCAAAGCAGGTAGAACCAAACGAACCGCTTTGTGCCGCTTGCGCCGCCCACGGACCACGATTGTTCCAGTCGCGGTCCGAACAGATACAGGGCGTACATGTTCGCGAGCAGATGTCCGACGCCGCTGTGCACCAGCGAGTACGTCACGACCGACCACCACTGCGACGGCACGCGCGACGCGTCGAATCCCAGCCAATCGCTCGTATACGAATAGCGAACCGCCGTCAGTTGCAGAAACATCACGACGAGGTTGATCGCGATGATGCCCTGCACCGCTGGCGTCAGCCTGAACTGCTCTTGGTCTGGACTGGCCGGGGCCGGAAGCGACGACATACGCCCTGCGAAAAGACTGTGAACGAACGACTACTTCTCTAACACGACTTTGAAAACCTAGTTCCCGTCACCTGCCGGCCTCAGCGCATCCCCGTCGGCGGGGGCAAGCGAAGCAGCAGACGTACGTCCCCGTGCAGAGCCGACGCACGCTCGAACAGCGTGGTCCAGCGGCGATCCTTGTCGACGGCGATCCCCGTCCCCGGATGGACTACGACCATTGTCGCATCACTAGTCTCGTGCGCGCGCTCGGCGTAGCGAAGCATTGACGCGTCCGTCGTCCGCTCGTCGGCAAGAACGACTAAGGCGTGTTGCATGCCGAGCTTCGCCGCCCGCGCCACTGACTCGAAGGCTCGGTCGACGATGGTGTCCGACGCCGATCCGTCGATCGTGATCTGCGCGAGCTTCACGAATCCCTTCAAAGCATCGAGTTCCGCTGGACGCTGGCCGTCGATGTCGATCATGACCGGAAGTCCCGACAACGCTTGCGAGGCACGATCGAACGCGATGCAAAGATAGTCGACGTTCGACAACGGATCGCGGCCGCTGATCGAAACCGAATGGAACGTCGTGCGCGCCGTCGCGCGCCGAATCTCGCCCGCCAGCGCGTCAGCAGTGTACATCGTCGCGGTTTCCGCCTCCGCGGCGAAGCGCACGAAGAGCTGTCGGCGACCGAGCCAAACGCCCTGCGACTGCAGTCCCGCGGGTACGCCCGCGAGTGCCGCCGTCGGAGTCGGTAACTGGGTCACGAACCGTCACCCCCGCGCGCCATTGCCAGACGCACGATGCGCTCGCACAGCTCCGGGAATGTGATTCCCGCGGCTGCCGCGGCCTGTGGAATGAGACTGGTTTGCGTCATCCCGGGAAGCGTGTTTGCCTCCAGACAATAAAACCGCCCGTCTTCCGCCATGCGAAAATCGATACGAGCGTACCCGCCAAGCTTGAGCGCTCTGAACGCCACGCGCGCTTCCTGTTGAATGCGTGCGCTCTCCGCGCTCGTCAAATCCGCCGGGAATCTTTCATCGGCCATTCCTGGCGTGTACTTGCACTCGTAATCGTAAATCTCGTGCTTTGGAATGATTTCGCCAACCGGAAGCGCGTCGCCTCCGAGAATGCCTACGGTCAACTCCCGTCCAGCGATGAACGCTTCGATCATGACTTCGTCGTCGAACTTCAGCGCTTCATCGACGGCCGCCTGAAGCCCCCCCCCGCTCGGATCCCGAACGATCGACAGGCCGACGGTTGACCCCTGTTTGGATGGCTTAACGATCACCGGAAACCCGAGCCGGGCGCCGACGTCCTCCGCGGTCGCCGGCGCCATGAGCCAGTCTGCGGTCGTAACCTCGGCCTGCCGAAAGAGTTGCTTCGACAAATCCTTGTCCATCGCCAGCGCGCTCGCCAAATGGCCACTCCCGGTGTACGGGACGCCGGTCAGATCGAGCATGGCCTGGATCGTTCCGTCTTCGCCCGTCCCGCCGTGCAGGCCCAGAAACACGACGTCCGTTTCCCCCGTCCGCGGCAAGGTGCTCGCCATCCTGGGAAGCGCCTCACGAGCCATCCGCCGCAGCGCCTCCTGCGAGGGGGGCGCCGTCTGTACGACTACTCCGCTCGCGAGGGCCCGCTGTTCCTCGAGACTGATCTCGCCTCGCGCCGGGTCCACCGCGCGAACGTCGTGACCGCGAGAGCGCAGGGCTTCCGTCACTCGAATGCCGCTCGCCAACGACACATCCCGCTCGGACGACGTGCCACCCATGAGCACCGTGATGCGCAAGCTCATTCCGTTGCCTACCGCGCCATGAGGTAGCTCAGCACGTCCGACCGCGTCACGATTCCTTGCACGAAACCGTTTTCGCGGACGAGCACCGCCGGGTTCGATTTCGAGAGCAGCTTCGCCACACTATCCACCGGTTGACTCACCTCGACCACCGGGAACGGCGCATCCATCACTTCGCTGACCGTCGCGTCGAGGAACTTCGTGTTGTCGAGACTGCGCGCCGAGAGCGACCAATCGCTCACCGACCCGACGCAGTTTGCGCCGTCCATGACGGGCAGCTGCGAGACATCATGCAGTGACATGAGGCGCAACGCCTGACGCACGGTAGTCCCCGGCTGGACGCTCACGATGACGGGCGTCTTCCCGGCATGTCCGGCCTTTGCCTGTAGTACAAAACCCAACGTCGTGCGATCCGCGTCGAGCAGCTGGTTTTCGCGCATCCATTCGTCGTTGTACACCTTCGACAAATAGCGCTCGCCCGTATCGGGAAGCGGCACGACCACCATCGCGTTCGGGTCGTCGATGCGGCGAGCCACGTGAAGCGCTACATGGACCACGAGCCCGCTCGATCCGCCGACGAAGAGTCCCTCCTCTCTCGTCAGCCGTCGCGCCATGGCGAACGATTCCTTGTCACTCACGGTCATGAAGTCGTCGACCAACCCCATGTCGAGCGTCCCCGGGATCTTGTCCTGACCGATCCCCTCCACCTTGTACGGAACACCTTCAGGTTTTCCCTCACCCTTGGTCCGCCACATCTCGGCGAGGATCGACCCCACCGGATCACCGGCGACGACCTGGATCTTTGGGTTCTTCTCTTTGAGATATCTGCCGACGCCGGTGATCGTACCGCCCGTGCCGGCGGCGTACACGAAATGCGTTACCCGTCCTTCGGTCTGTTCCCAGATCTCGGGACCCGTCGTGTCGTAGTGCGCTTCCGGGTTCGCGTCGTTGTAGAACTGATCAGCCAGGATCGCGTTCGGTGTTTCCTTCGCGATCCGCTTCGCCATCATCACGTAATTGTCCGGATGGTCGGGCGGCACCGCGGTCGGCGTCACGATCACTTCCGCGCCGAACGCCTTGAGCAGTCGCACTTTTTCCTGCGACATCTTGTCCGGCATCGTGAAGATGCACCGGTAGCCCTTGAGCGCCGCCGCGATCGCCAGTCCGACGCCCGTGTTGCCGCTCGTTCCTTCGACGATCGTTCCGCCGGGCTTGAGTCGGCCTTCACGCTCGGCGCGCTGGATGATCGGCATTCCGATCCGGTCCTTGATCGACCCGCCCGGATTGAAGAATTCCGCCTTCGCATACACCGGCGTGCGAATGCCGCGCGTGACGCGATTGAGACGGATGAGCGGCGTCCAACCGATCAGCGCGAGTACGTCGTCGTAAGGTTTGGCGTGTGGCGGCATGTCCGGCGGCGCGCTGTTCGTTGCGTCACTGTTCATCGGGTGCGGCGACGCCGAAATGTATTCGGCACTGCTCTGCCCCGCGACCAACACTCATCGAGCGCGACGCGCTTCTTCGACGAGATTCGCCAGCGCCCCGATCGCTTGCACCGGCGTCATAGTGTTGACGTCGAGCGCGGCCACGCGGTCCACGAGTGGGTGTGGCCCCGCCACGAATAGCCCGAGTTGGTCCGGTGGCGTTCGAGGGTTCGATCCGACCTCCACCCCCCCCGCGGCACGCGGCGGGTTGAGCCCCTTTGCCAGGTGCTCACCTTCGAGCAGCGCCAACACCTGTCGGGCGCGATCGATCACCGCCGCGGGCAGGCCGGCCAGTCGTCCGACCTCGATGCCATACGAGCGGTCCGCCGGGCCCGGCTGCAGGCGATGCAGGAACACGATCTGCTCGCCCGCCTCGCGTACCGCGACGTTGAAGTTGCGGAGCGCCGAAAGCTCCTCGGCCAGCTGCGTGAGCTCGTGATAGTGCGTCGCGAACACCGTCTTGCAGCCGATCCGTTCGTGCAGGTGCTCTGTCACGGCCCAGGCGATCGATACGCCGTCGTACGTCGCCGTTCCACGCCCAATCTCGTCGAGCAGCACCAGGCTGCGGGACGTGGCCGTGTGGAGAATGCTGCTCGTTTCGCTCATCTCCACCATGAACGTCGACTGGCCGCGAACCAGGTTGTCGCTCGCGCCGACTCGCGTAAAGATCCGGTCGGCCAGCCCGACTTTCGCCCCGCTCGCCGGCACGAAGCTGCCGATTTGCGCCATCAGCACGATCAGGCCGATCTGCCGGAGGACTGTCGACTTACCGGCCATGTTCGGACCGGTGAGAATGATCACCCGCGCGTCCTCGACGAGCCGCAGATCGTTCGGAATGAACTTGTCGCGCGGCATCATCCGCTCGACCACCGGGTGTCTCCCGGCCGTGATCTCCAGCGCGAACTCGTCGCTGATCGTCGGACGATTGTATCCCTCGCGCGCCGCCACGTCGGCGAATGTGCTCAGCACGTCGAGCTCGGCGATGGTCCGTGCGATTCGCTGCAATCGCGCGATCTCGCCGCCGACTCGCGTCCTCAACACCTCGAACAGCTCGCGTTCGCGCTGCTCGATCCGTTCAGCGGCCGAAAGCACGCGCTC
>Ga0070702_100000385_pt1 | contig 15654 bp, 8 predicted proteins | sample KBSK5103metaG_FD_65466 | JGI IMG/M metagenome (GOLD analysis project Ga0070702, IMG submission 65466) | Corn, switchgrass and miscanthus rhizosphere microbial communities from Kellogg Biological Station, Michigan, USA - KBS K5-10-3 metaG | ecosystem: Host-associated > Plants > Roots >... | reverse complement strand
GGCTTGCCGTCGAAGGTGAGCCGCAGCGTGCCGACGCGGTCCCCCACCCGAATAGGGGCCATCAGCGGCTGCATGCTTTCCATCGTCGTTTTTAGCCGCTCGAAAAAACCTTTCGGTAACGTTATGAAGTAATCGCCGGGCAATCCCGCGTGCAGCTCGTTGCTGCTGCCCTTCCAGACTGGCAGAACGTGAATCGGCTGACCGGCGGCATAGAGCTTGACGGTATCGTAGGCTTCGAATCCATAGTTCAACAGCTTCTGCGCATCGACGGCACGCGCGTTCTCCGAGCCGGCGTTGATGACTACTGCGATCAGGCGCCGGTCCCTGCGCAATGCCGTGGCAACCATGCAGTAACCGGCGCTCTCGGTATAACCCGTTTTCATCCCATCGACATAGGGATCGCGTCCGAGCAACCGGTTGCGGTTGTATTGGGTGATATTGTTATGGCGGTACTCGCGCACCTTGTACATCGGAAAGTATTCGGGAAATTCTGCGACGATCGCGCGCGAGAGCAGCGCCAGATCGGACGCGGTGGAATAGTGCTTCGCATTGGGCAGGCCGGTCGCGTTGACGAAATGGGAGTTCTTCAGGCCAAGCCGATCCGCTTCCCGATTCATCGTTTCCACGAAGGCTTCCTCGCTGCCTGCCACGCCTTCTGCCAGAGCAATTGCGGCGTCGTTGCCCGACTGGACGATCAAGCCGTTCAATAGCACTTCCACCGGTACCTTCTCGTCGACCGTGAGGAACATGCGCGAACCGGGCGCATGCCAGGCCTTCTGCGAAACGCTGAATGGCTGCGCAAACGTGATGCGTTTCTGGCGCAAGGCATCGAATACGACGTATGCCGTCATCAGCTTGGTCAATGATGCCGGTCCGACCCGTTCGTCAGCGTTGCGGGAGGCCAGCGTCTGGCGGCTCAGGAAATCCACCAGAAGGTAGGATTTCGAGGATAGCGACGGAATCGGAACCTGGGCGAGGGCCAGCGGACTGGCGAAAAGCGCGAGAAAGACGAGGAATTTCATCATTGCGAGGCGGGCGAATTATACAGGACGCCCGCCTCATTCCAGGTTGCTGCCATGTGCCGCGTCTGGAACAATGCGCGCAGCCGACACTCTCAATTCCTGACGATGAGACGTTCTTTCCTATGCTGCGGGGCGGCGCTGTTGCTCATTCTGCTGAGTGGAGTGGTGCAGGCGCAGGCCGCCGAGTTGGTCAAGGTGCGCGAGCCGTGGGCAAAGGCCACCGTGCCGGGGCAGAAAGTCGGCGGCGTCTACATGGAATTCGTCGCGCGCGAAGACCTGCGCCTGACGGGCGTCAGGACGGCGGCCGCGGAAACGGCCGAGGTACACCAGATGAAAATGGAAAACGGCCTGATGAGAATGCGCGCCGTGCCGTCCCTGGAACTGCCTGCTGGTAAGTCGATAAGGCTGGAGCCCGGCGGTTATCACATCATGCTGTTCGACCTGAAGCGATCGTTGGTGTCGGGGCAAAAACTCAAACTCGAACTGAGTCTAGAGGATATCCGCGGACGCAGGCATCGTGTGCCTGTCGAAGTCCTGGTCCGCGACCGCGATGCCGGGGGTAGTATCGGGCACGACCATCCCTAGTGTCTCGACCCACTAATTTGCGGGCAAGATCTTGCCATCGAGCACGCATACTGGAACACCATCGACAAGCAAACCAAGGATGGTTGGAAAACTCGCGAAATCGGCGTCAGGCAAGGCACGAACCGCAGCCAGGTTGAACACCTGGCGAGGATTCGCAACACAGCATGGCGCCGATTCTCGTCCGGGTTTTCAGCCGCGAATTAGTGGGTTGAGACACTAACCCGGATATTTCCAAAGGACGCGGAATCATGGCGGAGGACTGGGCGAGACAAACGCGTGATGGGTGAAGGGTGCCCCGCGTTTGCGGGATACCGGTCTTCGCCCATAAAGGGCTATTGCCCATTCCTCATTCCCCATTCCCCATGCTTAGATTGGCTGCACAGACGCACCCGCAAGCAAACGGGGGTGCCCTGATGAAATATCCGCGCTAAGGTTCAGGTTCCGACCAGCAGTTCCGCTATCCAGCCTTCCTCGACCCAGCCCCGCAAGAGTCCAGCGGCGCGCAAAGCGGCTTTGTCTTCATCGATCCATTCGCACAACACGCCACATATTTCGCCGAAGCTGGCGCGATCCAGCATCGCCTTTAATGCCGCGGCCTCGTCGTTTTCAAGCGAGCGGAAGAAGGGTGAATGCCCCTTGCGCCAGATTGCCCAAGTAACGGGATCGGCAGCGACGTCGACGTCGAAGCCGTCCCTTGCGTCGATGGCCTTCCAGATTGCCACGGCATTGGTGCGCAGGTCGATCGCATGCAACGAGTCATGCGCAGCAAACCGCAGCTCCGACCAGGCTTCCGGCGGCAACGCGGCCACGTCCTCGAAACGGACAACTCGACTATCGGCTGAGTCGAACGCGAGACCCAGCGTCCATTCGAACTGTGCCAGTTCGGCAAGGACAGGATGTTCGGCATAGCGCTGCGTGGTTCGCAGAAATTGCGCGAGTCCGCCGCCGAACCAGCGCACGTTGCGGAAGGTCGACGGATGCGCGCCCACATAGTCGCTCGCCGCGGCATCGAATAACTCATCTCCGAGATATTTGCGCAGGACGTCGTAATCGGTGCCGAGCACCTCGATCAGCCTCAGGCGGTAGGCATCGCGGTAGATTCCAAGCCGGGCGCTGCGAATTTCCGCGCTGGCGCCGCCTATCTCACTATCGATGGCGGGACTGCCGCTCAGCACGTGGGCCTGGAATTGCGCTTCGATCCTGGCGAGATGCTTCACGCGGCGGCCCTCTGGGTCAGGATTCGCGAGGCAATCTCGCGAGCGCGGCCAAGTTGGGTCACCAGATCGTTCAGCGGTGGTATGTGGTCGTCTCGCTCTATCATGGTGGCGACCCCGCCAAAGCGGCGCAGCGCCGTGGCATACAAGTCCCAGACCGGATCAGCGATGTCGGCGTCGTGCGTGTCGATGATGTGGGTGCCGCAGTGGCGGTGGCCGGCCAGATGGATCTGCCGGACGCGCCCGACCGGGATGCCATTCAGGAATTCGACAGCATCGAAGCCGTGGTTGAATGCACTGACGTAGATGTTGTTCACATCCAGCAGCACGTGGCAATCGGCGCGCTGCGCGATCTCGGCCAGGAAGTCCCACTCGCTCATCTCCGATCCGCGGAAGGTGACGTAACTGGAAACGTTTTCCAGCAGGATCTGGCGTCCCAGGAAATCCTGCACATGGCGCACCCGCGCGGCGACGTGCTCGACCGCTTCGGCCGTATACGGGATGGGGAAGAGGTCGTGCAGATTCTTGCCTGCGATGCCTGTCCAGCATAGGTGATCGGATATCCAGGCAGGTTCCACGCGTTGCGCCAATTGTTTCAGCGCCGTCAGGTAATCGTGGTCCAGCGGATCGGTGCTGCCGATTGAAAGCGATACGCCATGCAGTACCAGGGGGTAGTCGGCCCGAATGCGATCGAGAAAATTTAACGGCTTGCCGCCAGGCACCAGATAGTTCTCGCTGAGCGCCTCGAACCAGTCGACGTGCGGATGCGTCTCGAGGATCGCCTCATAGTGATCGGTGCGCAGACCCAGGCCGAATCCCAGCGCGGACGCCGTTGTCATGACTTCTCCTTGAGATCTGGTTGACGTGTGCATGGATACCGCCGCCTTGCCGCAATGGAGATACGCGCCGGCGTGACGGTTGGATGCATCCGGAAAACACATTCTCGTGCAGCGAGGCCTTGAATCCCAGTGAGGTTGCCCCCAAAAGCCGGCCCGGTGCGATTTGGAAAAAGCTTCAATCCCGGCTCTTGAAATGCGCGCGGCGGCGCTTATATAGCCGCCATGGGCGGTCTGCGCCCGCAAACTTCAGACTTATAGAGGACACAACATGGCAACTTTGACTCGCTACACCCCGTTTGACGAGAGCTTCGATAACCTGCTCAAGGGCTTTTTTGTGCGCCCGATGTCCCTGGACAACGAGCCTGCCACACGGCAGGTGCGCATGGATGTATCCGAAGACGACAGCGCCTATATCGTGCGTGCCGAGATCCCTGGCGTGAAGAAGGACGACATCAACGTCACCATTGATGGCAACCAGGTGGCGATAACCGCGGAAGTGAAGCATGTCCGCGACGACAAACAAGGCGAGAAGCTGCTGCGATCCGAACGTTTCTACGGGAAGGTCTATCGGACTTTGAGCCTGGCCCAGGACGTGGATGAAGGCGCCGCGCAAGCGAAGTACAACGACGGCGTGCTGGACCTGCGACTGCCGAAGAAGGCTGCGGTATCCGCCAAGAAACTTTCGATTCAGTAACAACCGCAACACGGAGGGGCGGCTCGCGCCCCTCCGGTGATTTTCTGTCTTCAACGCGTTGACCCGGTTTGCTTTCACGCGAGCCGGCCGCCCGACGGTGCAACCGTCGCGGTAGAATCCGCGCTTCCGGTCCACGTGAGCGCACCATGTCCCTTTCCGCCACCGACGTAGCGCTGAAAGCGCAGATCCTTGCCGAAGCGTTGCCTTATATCCGCCGCTTCCACGGCAAGACGATCGTCATCAAGTACGGCGGCAATGCCATGAGCGACGAAAAGCTGAAGCACTCCTTCGCGCGAGACGTGGTATTGCTCAAGTTGGTCGGCATGGATCCGGTGGTCGTCCATGGCGGCGGGCCGCAGATCGACGACATGCTCAAGCGCATCGGCAAGAAGGGTGAGTTCATTCAGGGCATGCGGGTCACCGACCGTGAAACCATGGACATTGTCGAAATGGTCCTGGGCGGGCTGGTCAACAAGGAGATCGTCAATCTCATCAACCAGAACGGCGGACGTGCCATCGGTCTGACAGGCAAGGACGGTTCCTTCATCCGCGCCAAGAAGCTGCTTCTGGACAATAAAGACGAGGGCGGCGAAATGCTCGACATCGGGCAGGTCGGCGAGATTCAGAGCATTGACCCTGAGGTCATATCGCTGCTCGAGAGCCGGGAATTCATTCCGGTAGTGGCGCCCATAGGCGTGGGCGAGGATGGCGAGTCCTACAATATCAATGCCGACCTCGTCGCCGGGAAACTGGCCGAAATTCTGCGCGCCGAAAAACTGGTTCTGCTGACCAATACGCCGGGAGTACTCGACAAGAACGGCAAGCTCCTGACCGGCCTGACGCCCAAACAGGTGGACGCCTTGTTCGCGGACGGCACCATCCATGGGGGTATGTTGCCCAAGATCGGTTCGGCGTTGGAAGCGGCCAAGAGCGGCGTAAAGAGTGTCCACATCATTGACGGGAGGGTCGAGCACGCGCTGCTGCTGGAAGTGTTGACCGACCAGGGCGTGGGAACGCTGATTCGCAATCGCTAGCGCCTTGCGCAGCGACATGAGTAATTCATTTGCCGGCAAGTCGCGGATCTGGATTTTCGATCTCGACAATACTTTGCACGATGCCCGCCCGCATATTTTTCCGCACATCAACCGCTCGATGACGGACTACGTTTCCGGGCTGCTGGATCTCGGCGAAGCCGATGCCAACGCTTTGCGGGATGCCTACTGGAAGCGTTACGGCGCCACGCTGATCGGGCTGATCCGGCACCATCGCGTAGAGCCCGGACATTTTCTGCGCGAGACACATCGCTTTGCCGATCTGGATCCTCTCGTCGTGGGCCGCCGGGAGCTACGCTCCGCCCTGCGGCGCCTGCCCGGGCGCAAGTTCGTTTTCTCCAACGCGCCCGGGCATTATGCCGACGCCGTGCTGCGGGTCCTGGGAGTGCGGGGTCTGTTCGAAGACGTGTTCTCGATCGAGCGAACGCGATTCCGCCCCAAGCCGCAAGTGAACGGATTTCTGCGCCTGTTGCATACCCATCGTCTGGTCGCGTCACGCTGTGTCATGGTTGAAGACAGCCTGGAAAATTTGCGCACCGCGAAGCGGCTGGGTATGAAAACCGTATGGATAACCGAGTCGAGATGCGCGCCGGCGTGGGTCGATGCCAGCGTGAAACACTTGTTCCGGCTTCCCAGACTGCTGCACATGCTTTGACCCGGATATTTCATCAGGACGCGGAATTATGGCGGAGGGCTGGGCGAGACAGATTGGGCTCGACCGGCGCAGCCAATAGATCATTCTATTGGCAAGACGGGCATGCCCGATATGGCCGGCCAGAACCCGCCAGAATCCGCGTAACCCCAAATCCACTAGGGCGCAAACCAAACGTACTTGGATTGGCTGCATAGACACACCTGCAAGCAACCGGGGGTGCCTGGTGAAATATCCGGGCTAGCCCGTTTTGGACAAGCCGGCTACGAAGCTCGCGATCGCGGCCACGGTGGCATCCTTCTGCGGGCTCTGATGTGGCGAGTGGGCGCAATCCGGCAGCATGACAATCCTGACCGGGCCGCAGACCTGGCGTGCAATCGCCTCGACTTGCGCCGCCGTTCCATACTGATCGTTCTCGCCCTGGATCAGCAAAACAGGACATTGGACGCCCGGCAGATACTCTTCAATGTTCCAGCGCCGGAAGTCCGGATGCAACCAGATGTCGTTCCAGCCCATGAACGTCGACCTCGCGTCGTCGTGATAGCGGCCGAGGCGCTCCGGCAGATCGCTGGTCTGGAATGTCGTTTTCGCAGCGGCGATGCTTTTGACGGTGACGTCTTCGACGAAAACGTGCGGCGCCATGGCCACTACCCCGCGTACCGGCCGCCGTCCCTCGCCGGCATGGATCAAGGCGATCGACGCGCCATCGCTGTGACCGACAAGCACAGGGAATTGAATACCGAGCTGGTCGAGGACTTCGGGCAGTACGTCGAGGGCCTCCCGGTGCATGTAGTCAACGAAGCGCGCGGCGACGAGCCCGTCGGATTTTCCATAGCCGTAACGCGAGTACACCAGCGCCCGACAGCCGGTTGCGGCCACGATCTCTGCAGGAAAGTATTTCCATAGCGCAACCGAACCGAGGCCTTCGTGCAGGAAAACCAGAGTCGGATTGTCACCGTGCACCGCATTCTGCGGTTGCAGCACAACGTATTCGAGGCGGTGGCCTCCGGCAGACAGAAATGGCACGGATGAACAGAACGGAATTCGGACGCAGGATGGTAACCCACCTTGCTGGTATCGGAATCGCCGGGCAGGACCGGGATGCGATCACGCGCTAGAAACTGTATTCGATGCGCGCATCCAGCCGGGAATTGCTCTGGTCGGGTTGAATCTGATGAAGAGCAAAGCCTGCGGTCAATTCCAGGGTCAGCTTCTTGTAACTGGCAACAGCGCCGATGCCCGTGCCTTGGATTGATTGCGGCGCGAAACCGGTTGAACGCACCTCGCCACCATCGAAGAACAGGAAGGCGTTCAAATAACCCGTGAACTGTCTGTGCAGTTCGATGCCGCCGTAGTAACCGCTCTTGCCGGCTATGAATCCCTGATCGTAGCCGCGCACGGTCGACGGGCCGCCGATCTGGAACAGATCCGACGGCGGCAGATCCCCACCGGGAGAGTACTGCCAACCTCCGCGCGCTACGCCATAGTTGTTTTCGGTGATTCGAAACACAACGCTGGCATTGCCGTTGAAAACGGTGCGTTCGGTATTTCTGCCAAAGGTGTCTTGCGTATGCAGCAGCGCAACCGTTTGCGAAAAAGCAACGCGGTAGCGAGGATCGCGCAAATCGACTGCGAGCCCAACGCTGCCTTTGTCGACATCGAATTCGCTCAGCGTTACATCGGAAATCTTGGTGTCGGACCGTGTCCTGGAGTAGGCGACCGGCGTATTCAACAACCAGCGCTCATTCGCGATCCACGGCTGCGTGTAGCTGGCGAGCGCGGTGGTGGAGAGTGCCGTCACACCCAGTGCCTGCAGCGGACCGGCATTTACCGCGGTCGTATTGTGTGCATAGGCAATGGCGACGGCGCCGCCCAACCTGGTCACGGGCAATTTATAGCTGACGCTGCCGTTGTCCGCGCCGGAGGAATGTGTGCCGTAGAAATTGAAGGAATCCCCGCGCCCCAACGGTCCGTTGGCCTGGAGTGACAGACCGCCCTCGTTGCGCCCGGTCGATGGCACGCCTTCGTTGTCGGCGAACACGCGCAGCACATATCGGGGCGGTTCATCGGCCTTCAGCAGGACATCGGATTCGCCGTAAGCGGCCCCCGGTTGCAACCCGGCGTTCAGCGACACGTCGTTGGTGCGGTTGAACCATTTCAGGTCGCGATCGAGTTTCGCACCGTTGATGACGGCGCCGGCCTTGAGCGGCACGCGGCTCAGAATGTAGTCGTCTTTTGTATATTCATTTCCCGTCAGCTCGACTTTGCCGAGCCGTCCTTCGACAAGTTCGATGTTGACCGACCCGTTTTCGATCTTTTGCGGTGGCAGCAAGGCACGAGCGGTAATCATGCCCTTGCGCTGATAGAGCGCGTTGACCTCGGCCACGATCTGTTGCAGATCGCGCAAGCTCAGTTCACGCCCGAGGTAATTCTTGGCAATGGCGTCCAGTTCCGCCTTGTCGAGAAGGACGGATTCGCTGAAATTCAATTCACGCAGCAGAAACGTGGGATTCGCGGGCGGCAACGGTGTCGGCGGCGTGTACGAGGGCTCCAGGTTCTGCGCAATCTTCCCTGGAACACCGTCGACGCCGGATTGCTCGCCGGCGAACGCGCTCAAGCCGATCGACAGGCACGCCGCCACAGCCTGCCAACGCCATGGACTCATTGGCTTGCAAATTGGATCATGTCCGCTTCGGCAGATCCGAGATTGACCCCTCCCTCGGGTGCAGGCGTGACAGGATGGCTCCCGGGTACCGCCCACGGCCCACCCTGCCCGGCGGGCCTGAAGAGCGGAACGAAGGGCGGCCGGTATTGGCCGTTGCGCGTCACCTCGTCGACGACGCTGATGCCGTACACATTCAGCGGGGCATAAGTGTGGCTGGAGGTGTAATTCGGCACGCCTGACATGAAGCCGGTATCGAATCGCAGCACATACGAGTCGGTGAAAACCGATTTGTTGGTCTGCAGGAAGTTGAACTGGTAAGCGGGCGCATAGAGCTGGATGTCGACCGGGCGCGCCGTCTTGTCCTGATTGTTCATCAGTGTGCTGGCACTGGGCGTGCGCAGCGACAACCAACCCGGAACGTAGCCGTCCGCGATGCTGACTGTGTTGCCTGTCGTCGTGATGCCGATTTGATTTCCCCACAGCTTGCCGAAGTCCACGCCGGCCGGCGCGTCGACGTCCAGAGTCGCGGAATTTGCCACACCACCGTGATAGCCGGTCACGTTCATCTTCAGCGCCGGCGAACTGACTGTCTGCGTCACGCCGACTTGAATATTGGGTGCCGACAGGTTCAAGCCGTATTTCACCTTGACGTCGCTGATCGCGATGTCATGGGTCCCCGACAGCGACGCGCTCGACGCGCTGAAGCGGTTCATCTTTAGCGCGCCGCCGAAATCCAGCGACAGGTCGCCGCCGGCATCGACCGTATCCAGGATCATGTCGCCACCCGAGGCCAGAGTGGTCGCACCCGTACTGGTGATGAACTGAATACCGAGCAGGCCTCCCGCACCGGCGGAAACGCTCCCGCCGGAAGTAATGCTCGCTCCGGTCAGCGCTCCGCTGGCCGCAAGAGCAACATCACCGCGGGCCGCCACCGTTTCGAATTGCAGGTCGCCCTCGGATCGAATCCCCGCGCCACCGCCGGGCACCGACAGTGCGGCCAGATACAGGCTGGACAAGTCATGGATATACACGCCGCCGTGGGCAGTGCTTGCCTGCAGCCAGGGCAAGTCCACTTCTAGCGGACGCGACATGCTGCCGATTCCGGATTGGGCGTTGATGATCGTATGCGCGCCGGGCTCAGGCGCCACGAGATTGACTTGCCCGTCGCCGTTGCCGACGACCGCACCCGCCGATGTCAGGACGATTGCGTTGCCGCCGGCGAGCGCGCTTCGCACATTGCCGAGAACCATGTCGCCGGCGGAAGTGGTCACGCTGACCGCGCCAGCGGCGCTGATCGAGCTGCCGGCGCTCATGGAGAAGGTCGTGCCTCGTGCGTCGAGTGCGTCGCCGCTAGTCAGCTGCGCGCCCGCGTCGACCTGCAGGGTGCCGCCGGCGAGCAGCGCAGCCGCGCCGCCTGCGGCTACCGGACCCAGCGTCAGATCTCGCACCGCGCTCAGCGTGGCGTCGCCGCCTGCGGCAACATTGTCGAGATCCGCGTCGCGGCCTGCCGCGGCGACCACGCTGCCATCGGAAGAAGTCAGGCTTTGCGCATGAAGATCGAGTGCCGCGGTAATGGTGAGGTCATCGGTAGCCGAGAACTGTCCTATCTGCAGCGATCCCGGTGTGCCCGAAGACGACGACGCCGGTGCATTGATCCACGCGCCGCCGCCGGCATTGCCGTTCAGCGTTCCGTCGGAAGCCACTGCGAGTTGCAGGGGCTTGGTCGGTGTACCGATGTTCTGCGAAGCGCTTAGTTCGATATCGTGGGCACGGACGTTCAGCCCCGGCAGCGCCGGATCTGCGAGGATGCTGCCGGCAGATGCCTGGAGTGATGCGGTTTCTCCGGCGAAGACATTGCCGACCACCATGTCGCCCGAAACGTCGCGCAACCAGACGTTGCCTCCGGCGGTTGCGAGCGCCAGCTTGCCGCCGATCTGATATGACAGCGGATGCGCTGCATCGATGCCGATATCCGCCTCTTCGGCGTTGAGCGTCAGGTCGCCCGACGTGCTTACGATCTGCGGTTGCGCGCCACTTAGCGCGGTCGCGCCGATACCGATCGACGAGGCAAGATTGACCGCAGCGCCTGCCTGCAGATGATCGAGCTTTATCTGCTGGCTGCTTTGCAAATAGACTCCTTGTCCGGCCGTCGCATCGAGCGTGCCCGCCGCGTTCACGAACAACGGTGCCGTCTGTCTTAACTGCACCGAATCGAGCGTGACGCCGTCCGGCGTTTGCTGTCCCGCCGGAACGCTCAGGACGTTGCCGAGCGCATCCTTCCACACCGGCGTGGCGCCGCTGTTGTCGAGCGTCACCCGATGGTGCTGCGCATCGACCCAGACCAGCGTAACGTCGCCCGGCGACGCGGCCAGAGCCAGCGCTGAAGTTTGCGTCGCATTCAGCACGCCGGACTTCAGGTTGTCGGCGGAAATAACGACCGAGTCGGCAAGCTTGCCGATACTGCCGCCTGCCGACAGCTTCACGTTGCCCACGCCGTTCGCGCCACTGCTCAGCGCGACGATGTTCGGCACGCCGGCGCCGACCGGGCGCGGACCCGGATCAGGATCGAGTGCGGCCTTGCGAATGGCAACTGTCAGTTGATTTTCCGACCAGACGGCGTTGGCGGTCAGCGCGGCGATCTGGTCCGCAGTCGCCGTGTAATGGAAAGCTGCATCCTTGTGCGCAAAGGCGCCCAGTGCATTCCAGTTCGCGCCGATGTCCGTCGTGAACGAATTGGCCAGTGATGTATAGAGGTCTGCGGTGTATTGCTGCGCCGTCTTGCCGGCCGCCGACGCCAGAGCGGTGAACAACGGTGCGTCCGCGGGATTCAGCACAAAGGCGCCGTTCGAAACGGTTCCGTGGCCGAGGAGTGTCCAGTATTGCTGATAGTGCAGGTCGACGAGATTTTCGAACGGCGTCACCGAAGTCGCTATGGCATTGGCCTCCGCGCCAAACTCGCTCGTCAGGTGCAGGTCCTGCCAGACTTTCCTGACCTGCTCGGGACTCAGCGCCGCAGCCGCCGTCAGTCCGCTGGCGTCCAGGATGGAGCCGTTGGGCACGCTGACGTCTATGTAACCGCCGCCGGAGGTGATGGCGCCGACCAGCAGGTCGCCGCCGACCTGCTTGAGGCCGATGTTGCCCGGCGCAGTGACATTGACGATGCCGCCGGTCGCGTTGCCTATCTGCTGCTGGTGCGCGCTGATTACCATCGGCGATGCCGAGGATCCGATGCTGCCCTGGGTGGTCCTCAAATCGATGCTGCGGCCGCTGACATTGGTGCCGCCGCCGGTGGGCATCAGGTCGCCCACGGCGTTGATCCTGACGTCGCCGTAGCCACTTTGCGAATTGCCGGACGAAACGCTGCTCACGAGCGCGCCGGAGTTCAGGTCCAGATAGACTCCGGCATTGCTGCCGTTGGCCTGCAGCACGCCGCCGGTTGCCAAGGTTGCGCGCAGGGGCGCAACGGCAGAGCCGATTCCGGCAGACGCCGAAATCGTCAGGTCGCGAGTGCGGATGCCGCCGGCTGCCGTCTCGGTGATCGAGCTGCCGGCCGCATCGGCCGTCAGTGCCTGGTTCCAGCCCGGGTTTGCCGGGAAGAGGCCGAACAACAGGAACGGGTTGTTGTTGGACAGCGGCGTCGCGGCCTGCGTCGCGGTGAGGCTCGTGTTGCCGTTCGGATTCACGAGCGTGCCGTTCAGCGAGACCGGCGCATTCGACGACACCGCGATCTTGCCGACGGCGTTGCCGGCAAAATCGATGCCGAACGGATTGTCCGCCTTCACCGACTGAGTGAGCTTCAGTTGCGCCGAGGTCTGATAGCTATAGAACCAGTGCGATTCGTCGGGATTCGAGGTGGTCTGGGCGAAGTTGTAGTGGCAAGACGATCCGATATAGCCGCCGCAGCCTACGTGGTAGATGTTCCAGGTGAAACCGGTGTAGGAATTTCCGGTAATGCTCTGCTCGAAGACATTCGGATCGTTGGGCTTGATGAACACGTTGTCGCCCTGCGGATCCTTGCTGAGCCCGCCGTTCGATGTGAAGTACATCCACGGGTTGTTCGCCGTTCCGCTGGTCCATTGCCAGTGGCTGACGCCGTCGTCCACCCACTTGCCGTTGGCGTAGTGCCAGGGAACCTGCCGCTGCAGGGTCGCGTATTCTTCCCACTGCCAGCGCAAGTCCTGCCGCGGCTTGTATTGCAACGGGCCGTTCGCGGCGACCGGGTTGGCGATGATGGTGCCGCTGCTGTTCTTGAGCGTGGTCGCGCCGTTGGCGTTGTTGTACACTGAGACGCCTTGCGACGGGTTGTAGACATACCACCAATGATCGGGATTCGTTCCCCCGTTGATTTTTTGCAACGTGTCGATGATCTCGACCTGGCTGCTCAGGGCAGAAACCAGCGACATGTCGCCGGCGTTGATGTTCTGCACAACCAGGGGAATCTGGGTCTGATTGTCGATGTTGACTTGCCCAAGGCCGCCGTTGACATGGATCTTACCAAGCGGATTGGTGCTGAGGATGCCGCCTTTCAGTTTCACCAAACCGCCGCCGGACGATGCATTCACGTCGTCCACGATGAGTTGCTGGGTCTGCGCGTTGTATTTCACGCCGATCAGGGCATCCGATCCATTGGCGGTGCCGACGACATTGAAAATCGTGCCTGCACCCAGCCTGTAGAGGAAATTGTCGTACGCGATCTGGTCGGTCAGGTTCGCAGGCAAATTGACCGACCAGTTGGTCGGCTGGCCGGCCGATATCGTCGCATTGACGTCGAGGTAGCGCGCATTGATCGAAACCTGGGCGCCATAGATGCTGCTCGACCGTGCGGCGTTGTCGAGCACCGTCTGCGGATAGGAGGTCAGGTTCTTTGTCAGAGCGACGACGGGAATGACTGCGTAGTACCAGTCGGAGTGCTGGGAAAACGTCTCGTGCGTCGGGCTCAGGGCAGCCGCCGTGCCGGGACTGCAGTCACCCAGGGCCGCGGTCGCGCAATTGCCGTAATACACGAAGCTGTTGTTGCCGTGCGGGCCCTGGCCGGGCATCGTGCCCTCGACGCCGATGACCGCTTGCGTGAACTGCCAGTTGGTCCGCAGCGTTCCGTCCGCATTGAAGCGATCCGCATAGTGCTCGGAGTTCGCGACGTAGGCGATCGCGTCGTCGGCGCTTGGCGCGCCGCTCGCCGGATTGCCGCCCGGAAAGATCATGTACGGACCCCAATCCGAAATCGGGTTGCCGCCCGCGGTATAAGTGCCGGGAATTGAAATCACGGCGACGCCCGCGGGAAAATCCATTTGCACGGTCTGCCCGAAAACCTGCCCGGTCTGCCCCAGTGAGCCCGACGCGCTCGTCAGGTTGATGAGCCCGCCGAGATTGGTGATCGGACCCGTCAAGAGCATGGCGGGACCGAAGGACGAATTGCCGACGGGGCCATTGGCCGTAGTGTTGTAGGTGTTGTGGATGAGGATGCTGCCGGATCCGCCCTTGCCGATTTCACGAATGGTTACGCCGCCCGCGGTGCTCGAATTGCCGGTGAAGTTGACCGCGCCGCCCGGCTGGTTGGGGATCAGCGCGCCCTGCAGCACCAGATAGTCGCGGCTGGCGTTATTGACCGTAATCTTCGGCGAACCGTATGCCGTCACCGTGCCCGCACCGCCGATGCTGGTGTCGCCGTGGATGTCGACAACGCCTCCCGAAGCGAACATCTGGCCGAAAATCTGCGCGCCGACGGGTATCGACGACGTGCCCGCCCTCAATATGCTCGCATCCGAAGGATCCATCCCCGCGACGAAGTCGTCGAGGGTGAACGCCGGGTCGTAGCCGTGGCTGAACGTGTATCCGCCGTCGTGAATGGTGATGCCAGGCGTAAACGCGCCGGCGGCGGGATTGAGCGCGATGTCCACCGTCAGGTCGTGGTACATGCCCGCGGTGATGCTACCGTTGATTGTGACGTTTGAGGTGGATTTCGTCTCGCCCTTGTCGGAACCGATCGTCACCGGAATGAAGCCGAGCTCGTAGCCGTGGCCCGTGCCGTCGGCTGAAGCGGTCAGCGTGCCGCGATAGCCGCCCAGCGTGACGTTCTGACCGCTCTGCACCACCGCGCCGGAGCCGATGTCTAGCGAGGTGTCGTTGTGCATCTTGGATTCGGCATATGCCGTGGGCACCGCGATGAGTCCGCGCACGTAACCCTGCGCGCTGGCGCCGCCGATCATGATCGTGCCGTAGATGCCCTGCGGATCCTGGCCGGCCGTCAGGTTGATGTTGTCGAAAGCCGTCAACGATGCATCCGTCCCCACTGTCACTGACTGGTGGGTGTCGACGTCCGCATACGCCGTCGCCGAGCCGATCGCCGCGAGTCCCCAGGTGCTGACGAGTGCGGTCGACGTCGCGTATGCCTGGGTGAAGGTTCCGGCATTGATGCCGCCCTGGCTGACGAGCGTGTCGTTCGCACCGATGTCCACATCATTGTCGAGCGTCGCGTGCAGGGTGGAGCCGACCCCTGCGCCCTGGATCAGGCCGCCGGTGGTCAGCGTGACTTCGTCGGAATGATGCAGCACCGAGGAGGCCACCAGGTTGATGTCTCCCGGCGCCGTGAACGGATCCAGGCCTGCAGTCAGGCTGACGTGGTCGCCAAGCGTGACTTTCGCCGATCCATCGAGCAGCGTGGAAGAGCCAACGCCGAACCCGTTCAGCCCGCCGCCGCCGGCCGCGAGGCCGCTGGGCCCCGTATTCACCGAAGCGAAATAGTTGCGCGCGCCGATGTCGATGTCGCCGGTCGTCGTCAGGTGCACGTTGGCGGCGATCACGCTGGATACGTTCGAATGCCCCTCGTGATTCGCTTCCGCGCCGCTGCCGCCAACGGCCGACGCACTGAGCGAATTACCGGTCATCGAATAGTTGTCGGTGTGCTCCGCATAGATATCGGCGCTGCTCGCGT
>Ga0070702_100000367_pt1 | contig 15802 bp, 17 predicted proteins | sample KBSK5103metaG_FD_65466 | JGI IMG/M metagenome (GOLD analysis project Ga0070702, IMG submission 65466) | Corn, switchgrass and miscanthus rhizosphere microbial communities from Kellogg Biological Station, Michigan, USA - KBS K5-10-3 metaG | ecosystem: Host-associated > Plants > Roots >... | reverse complement strand
TGGTCCAGCGCCGTGCTCCGCAGCTCGGATGCGACCACCTGTGCGGCCAGCAGACCGACCCCGAGGATCAGGACCAGGCATACGACCGTGAACCGGGCGACCAGGCTGGGGGCACGCCACCATCGCGTGCGCTTTGCCGCCGGCGGGGTAAGCCCATGCCGTGCCGGCGGGGCGGCCGGCGTCTGGGCGGTGGGTCGCCGCGAACCGGCGATGGTCATGGGCGGACCGCGGTCGGGCCGGCCGCCGCACCTCGCCACTCGATGAGCATCTGCTCCACCTGGCGAACCGCAGCGACCACGCTCGCGGCGCTGCGAACACGTTCCTCGGCCGGGACGTCGGCATCGGAGAGCACCAGCTCGATCTCGCCGAGGATCACGGTCAGCGGGCCGCGCATGGCGTGGTCGAACTCGGCATACATCTCTTCGGTGATCATCGGATCACCCGGCAAGCCCGGTCGATCTCGGTGAGCAGCGCCGGCATCGCCTCGGCGAACCCCCGGAACCCCGGGAACGGGTTGACGTCGATGACAACCGGCGCACCCATGTCGGCGCGTAGGTCGACCCCGAACAGTCGCAACCCCAACGCCTCCCCGGCCGCGCGGACGATGTCACGCTGCATGGTGTCCAGCTCGACCGGGCGCATCTCGTTGCTGGCAAAGCTCGTCGAGCTGAATGCCTTGGCCGCTGCGAACATTCGTTCGCCCGCGACGTACACCTTCAGGTCTGGCTCGTCGGCACCGACCCGCCTCTGCACCACTCGGGTGCCGTCGTCGACCAGCCAACCGTCTCCGACCGGCGCGGTGCCGTTCGCGGCGAGCGCGTCGGTGAGCGTCTCGTGGAAACGTACGCCGGTGCCATGCCAGCCGAACACCGGTTTGCTCACCCAGTGGTCGCCCGCTTCGGGTGCGCTCGGGTCCGCTGCGCCGTCGTCGCCAGAGCGGCCGTTCGGGTCGATGAGGTAGCTGGCCGGGACGGGGACCCCTGCGGAGCTGAGCCGGGCGAGTACGGCGGCCTTGTCGCCCGCCGCGCTGGTGGCCGCAGCCGGGTTCAGGAACGTGCCGCCCGCTGCCTCGTCGGCCACTGCGAGGGACAGCGCCAGCGTGGTCACGGTCTTGAGCAGCACCAGATCGGGGCGGGGTCCACGGACCTGCCCGAGCGGGTCGAGCTCAGGCACCCGGACCGTGACCGGCCTGCCGTCGGCGCTGAGGTGTCGCAGCAGTGAGGCCATCACCGGGTTGACGGCGGGCAGGCCCTCGCGGGCCTCCACCCAGAGCTCCAGGCGCGGCGCGTATGTCATGGTCACAGCGTTACCTTCCGGCGAGTCAGGTTCTCGTAGTTGGAACACACCAGCCGGGACAGCTCGTCACCGGGGTGCAGGAAGCTGACCATCTGGAGCACCTCGGCGGGCCCGACCAGGTCGATCTCGGCGGCCAGGGTGACTGCCTGCGGGTCGGTGGGCTCGCGGTAGGCCAGCGCGGCAGCCATGACCCGGGCCAAGGCATCCGGGACGATGCCTGCGGCGCGCGAGGCGACCGCCGGGCCGACCAGACGGTCACCTGCGGCCAGCTTGCGTCGGGGCTCGCGGGCCACCCGGCTCACGGGGTCCGCGAGCGACGGATCGGCGTATCGGGCCAGGATCGCGTCGAGGTCGTGGGTGTGCTCGCTCCGGCGCATCGAGGCCAGCGCCGCTGAGGACTCGACGAGAAGCTGGCGCACCTCCTCGCGTATCTCGGGCCGGGCAATGGCCTCGTCCACGGTGACGCAGCCGGCCAGCGCGCCAAGGTAGGCGGTGGCGGCGTGCCCACCGTTGAACACCCACAGCTTCTCGGCCATCCAGGCGTCGAACGGCTCGACCGGCTCCGGCCCGGGTAGCGACCCGTCCAGTGGCGGCACCCCCCGGATCATCGCTGTGCTGTCGAGGTAGGCCTCCATCACACCGTCGGTGTGCAGCGTGAGCCCGGAGGGGTCGATCTCACGCCGGGACACCACCTGCCACGCCGTGGCTCCGACCAGCCCCAGCCGGTGGCCGATCTCGGCGGCCAGCGACGGCGTGGACGCCAGCAGTCCCTCGGCGAGCAGCTCCGGCGCGCGTCGGTGGTTCTCGAAGGTCAGCACGTTGAGCGGGACACCCCGGGCGTCCAGCCGTCCGCGCAGCAGCGGCCCGAGCCACCCGCCGACCTCACCCAGCGCACCCGGCCCGACCGAGACGGCCACCATGTCCGCCTGGTTGACCACGTCCGCCAGCCCGGGGTCGCGCCGGTCCATCGCGCTCATACCGCCCACGAACCGCCGCTGGCTCCCCGCTCCGACCACGCAGACGGTGACACCGCCCGAGGCCTGTATGGCGGAGATCACCTCGGGCGAACGGCCGACCAGCACCACCCGCCAGCCGGCGTCGGCCAGCAGCGGGGCGACATACCCGGCGGCCAGCCGCCCGGCGCCGACCACGACGCACAGCGGCTGGCTCACGGCAGGCTCCGCGCGATCTCGGCCACCAGCGCCTCGATAACTCCCTCGGCGCCCTTGTAGCCGGGGAAGGCGTTCACGTCGACCATGACCCAACCGTCGGATCCCTGGACGAAGTCGACACCGAAGCAGGTCAGCCCGAGCAGCGCCCCGGCCCTGCGGGTCGCTTCGGCCACCTCGGGAGGCACCGCGGCAGCGCGGCCCAGCTTCTCGGCGAACGAGCGAGCCGGGAAGGGCCGCTCGATCGCGGTCAGCCAGTCGCCGGCCGCGTACACCTTGAGGTCGTCGCCGAGGTGCTCTATCTGCTCCATCACCAGGTACGGGCCATCCGGAAGCCGCGTACGCAGGTCACCCAGCCCGCCGGCGTCGACCGGCCAGATTCCGACGCCCTGCGACCCGCGAACCGCCTTGACGACCAGAGCCCGCTCATCCAGCGCGGTCGGCACCTGCGCCGTGGCGGGGTTGAACCAGGTCGCCCAGGACGGCGCAACCGGCAGCCCGGCGTCCTGCAGCATCAGAGCGACGACGAGCTTGTCCTGGGCCATCCGGGTGGCCGCCGCCGAGTTCACGCTCGGGATCCCCCAAGCCTGCGCGGCTGCGGCCACATGCAGGGCGGCCGCAGATCCTGACTTGAGCACCACGATGTCCCACGGCGGCGCCACATCCAGCCGGTGCTGACCGCGCTCGGCATGGACGACCTGGACATCGGCGCCCTGCGAGAGCAATGCCGGCACGAGCCGGTCGACCAACGCTCCCTGGTGCCCGGGCGGATGCGGCCGCTCAAGCAGCCCGATCCGTACCCCGGCCAGCACGCCCTTGCCCACCTGGGGGGTACTCACTGGGGCCTGCGCACGATGGAGCGGTAGTGCTCGCGGCCGGCGTCCTGTGCCACCGCGTGCATCTCGACCAGGGTGAGCACGTGCTCGGCGATCGCCATCCCCGCGCCTGGCACCGCGGAGTACGTGGGGAAGTCGTTGACCTCGATGACTACCGGGCCGTTGGGCGTCATCGCCACGTCGACCCCGAACAGCTCCAGCTGGCACGCCCGGCCGCAGGTCAGTGCGATGTCGGCAAGCTGCCGGTCGATGTCGACGAGCTCGGCGTCGACGACGGCAGTGACCTCCGCGGGGCCAGGCCCCGAGAAGTTCACCGGCGACGGCTTGCGCACCGCCCAGACCTTCGACCCGATGCCGTAGAGCTTGAGGTCGTAGCCGTCGGTCTCCAGGTACTCCTGGGCCAGGTACAACGAGCGGCGACCGGTGATCGGCGGCAGCAGCTTCACGTCGCCAGGCTCGTTCAGCAGCGCGAGCCCTCGCGAGCCGTCGCCGTCATACGGCTTGACCACCAGTGGGAAAAAGTCCTGAGACAGCTGGCCGAACACCGCCGGGTCACCGGCGAACCAGGTCCGTGGCAGGGGGATGTCATGGTGCGCCAACACCGCCTGCATGCCGATCTTGTTGCGTACCAGCTCAATAGCCTTCGGGTCGTTGACCGTAGGTACGCCGAGTGCGGACGCGGCAGCCAGCAGCCCCAGCCCCGCCAGGTGGCGGCCCCGGCTGACCATGACTGACCACGGCGGGACCTCCACCGGCACGTCGTAGAGCCGGGCCTCCTCCGGCACCACCAGCTCGATCCGGCAACCATGCGCCAGCCAGGCGGCCTGGGCGTCCACCAGCGCCTGGTTGCTGATGTGCCGCTCCTCCGCGACCAGCGCCACAGTGATCGGCGCACCGCCGTTGTCACTCACAACCCGGTATCCGTCTCGCCGACATGCTCGCCACCGACGGGCTCACGAACGGGGGCGCGGCGCAGCAGGGCACGCACCCGCGCCTCGAACTCCAGGAAGCTGAAGGGCTTGGTCAGATAGTCGTCGGCGCCGAGGTCGAGACCGCGGGCCTTGTCGATGTCTGAGTCGCGGCCCGACAACAGCATCACCAGACAGTTGTCGGTCTCCCGGATCTGTCGCAGCAGCTCCCAGCCGGACATGTCCGGCAGCACGATGTCCAGGATCACCAGATCGGGCGGGTCGTTGCCGATCAGTCCCCGTGCCCCTTCGGCCGTCGCCGCTGTACTGACCCGGATTCCCTGCTTCTGCAGGGCCAGCCGGGCAAGCGCCAGCAGCCGCTCATCGTCATCGACCACAACGACGTGGTGTCCTGGGAGCACATCGCGCACCATGACAATTCTCCTTCAGTAAAGCCGAAACTGTCGTCGACGCGCCCGCGCCGAGCCCGGACTTCCCAACATACGACGTCCAGCCAACGCCGGGGCACGGTACGCAACAATTGCCCCCGACAATCCGTGCGCGTATGCGCGGCCCCACTGGCCATGGTGCCCCGCGGGCGTCCTGCGCGGGCCGGTCAGGAGGGTGGGGCACCGCACCGGCGACCCTCGCCGGGCAAGTCCACACCGGGGGCGGCGCCGGGCGTAGTGGGACGCAGCCGCTCGGGGACGGCTATGGCGTCAGAACATCGTATTGCCGTTCGCGGAGGTCTCCGGCACGGGCTGGAGTACGTCCCAGTGCTCGACGACCATCCCATCCTCCAGCCGGAAGATGTCGGCGGCGGCGGTGCCGCGGTCGTCGGGAGAGGTCCTCAGCAGGGAGTGCGTGACGACCAGGTCACCCTCGGCGACCACCCGCTTGATCTCCAGGCTCGCGTCCGGGAACTGGCCAAGGAAACCCAAGACGAACTGGATGAACCCGACCGGCCCGTCCTGCGCCTGGGGGTTGTGCTGACGGTAGGTCGCGCCGACGTACTCCGCCACAGCCTCCGCCGGCTGCCGGTCGTTGAAGGCCTGGCTGTAGAAGGCGAGCACCGTCTTCTTGTTCTCGTTGCTGTCGGCCATGTGTGGTGTCTCCTTGGGCGATGACTGTTCGACCCGGCTTCGGGCTACCAACCTAGTCCCGGCCAACCTCGGAGAGCCTCAACGCGTCTAGGCACCGAGACGCTCCAGCAGGAGGATGGAGGCGACCGTCAGCAACCCGGTCGGTTGGGCTCAGGATGCGGGCTCAGGACCACGTGGAGGTCGAACCAAGTGGAGGTCGACAGGTATGGACGCCAAAGCACTGCGCGAGCTGCAGGCCCCGCTCAAGGCGCGATACCGCGACGAGCCGACCAGTGCCCTCACGTCGCTCGAGGCGACCGGGGTCTTTGACGACCCTGGCATCACATGCACCGTCGACGGCTGGGCCGGCCCCGTACGCGCCGGGCTGCATCCAGCCACCGGCGGCGACGGCGGTGACGCCTGCTCCGGCGACATGCTCCTGCAGGCGGTGCTGGCCTGCGCCGGCGTCACCCTGCGAAGCGTGGCGACCGCGCTCGGCATCGACATCCGCAGCGCCAGGCTCCGAGTGGAGGGTCAGTTCGACGCTCGCGGCACCCTGGGTGTGTCCCGCGACACCCCCGTCGGCATGCACAACATCAAGCTCCTGGCCGAGCTCGCCACAGACGCCGACGACGAGGCACTCACGCGTCTGGCCTCACTGACCGAGCGCTACTGCGTGGTGGCGCAAAGCCTGGCAGAACCACCGAGTGTGAAAGTCCAGCGTCTGAAAGTCCAGCGCACCCCAACGGCACGCTAGCCACCAGGACTGCCGGGATCGGGCGCGCCTCAGGTCCTGGAGCGAGTGCCTTCGCTGACCACGAGCTCGTCGTCATCGGTAGGTGGCCGGACCAGCCCGTCGTGGAACCCGAGGGCTGCAGGGTCCGGCGACCCTTGCTACGCAGCTGCAGTTAGTGTTTTGGCTGTCCTGACCGCAGACGGGATATGGCGTTCGGCCCGACAGCCATCCCGAACGACCTGACCCTTGGAGCAACGGATGCGTCGAAACACCCCGCCGTCACCGTCGCGGCCACCGGGTTGTTCAGCCCAGCCTTCGTGAGCCCCATCGACCGACCGCCTGACGGGGGGACGCCTGCCCGGGAGGTGCCTGCCCAGCGGCCGCGACAGGCTGCCCACGCGACCCCGGCTCGCGGGGCGCTCCCCTGGCCCCTCGGCATACCGGCCCTGCTGGCGGCACTGTTCCTGCTCGTGCCGCTGGCGGGGCTTCTGGTCCGTGCACCGTGGCAGGGCCTGCCACGCATCCTGGCTGACAGCCAGGTCGTGGACGCCCTGCGCCTGTCACTGGTCTGTGCCAGCGCGGCCACCGCCGTGTCCCTGGCCTTCGGCGTTCCGCTGGCGTGGGTCATTGCCCGCTCACAGGTGAGAGGCATCTCGGTGCTGCGCGCCCTGGTCACCCTGCCGCTGGTGCTGCCTCCCGTCGTCGGGGGCGTTGCCCTGCTGCTGGCCTTCGGACGGCAAGGCATCCTGGGTCGGCTCCTGGACGACTGGACGGGCATCACGCTGCCGTTCACCACCGCTGGCGTCATCGTCGCCGAGACGTTCGTCGCGATGCCGTTCCTGGTGATCACCGTCGAAGGCGCCTTCCGTGCCTCCGACCGCGGCTTCGAGGAGGCAGCCGCCACCCTGGGCGCGTCGCGCCTGACCGTGTTCCGGACGGTCACCCTCCCGCTGATCGGGCCATCCCTACTCGCCGGGGCCGTGCTGTGCTGGGCCCGCGCGCTGGGGGAGTTCGGCGCCACGATCACGTTCGCGGGCAACTTCCCCGGGCGCACCCAGACCATGCCCCTGGCCGTCTATCTCGCCCTGGAGAGCGACCCCGACGCGGCCGTGGCCCTGTCCCTGGTCCTGCTCGTGGTGTCCATCGCCGTCCTGGCCGGACTGCGCGGCCGATGGCTCACCGCCGGAGGCTCCGCATGAGTGGCGACACCCTCGTGATGTCCGGCACCGTCGAACGCGGGAGCTTCCAGCTCGAGGCAGAGCTGCGCGTGGCTCCTGGAGAGATCCTGGGCGTGCTCGGGCCCAACGGAGCCGGCAAGACCACACTGCTGCGTGCGCTGTCCGGCCTGGATGCGCTCAGCAGCGGCACCATCGCCCTGGGCGACCTGACCCTCGACGACGCCGCGACCGACACCTTCGTGCCCGCCGAGAACCGCCCGGTCGCCCTGGTCTTCCAGGACTACCGCCTGTTCCCCCACCTGGACGTGCGCGACAACATCGCGTACTCCCCCCGCGTCCGGGGAGCCGGGCGTCGGCAGGCCCGCGCGGCCGCCGACACCTGGCTGGAACGGCTGGACCTCGGCGCCCTGTCCTCCCGGCGGCCGCACCAGATCTCCGGAGGGCAGGCCCAGAAAGTCGCCCTGGCCCGAGCCCTCGCCGCCGAGCCCAGGCTCCTGCTCCTGGACGAACCGCTGTCCGCACTGGATGCCAGGACCCGTCTGGAAGTACGCGCCCAGCTGCGCAGCCACCTCGAGGAGTTCACCGGGCCGGTCCTGGTCATCACCCACGACCCCTTGGAGGCCATGGTCATGGCCGACCGCCTCCTGGTCATCGAGAACGGCCGCGTCGTCCAGCAGGGCACGCCCGCCCAGGTCGCCCGCCAGCCCGCGACCCAGTACGTCGCACGGCTCGTGGGTCTCAACCTGTATGCCGGCACCCTCGACCCCGCCACCGCCCACGTGCACCTCGACGACGGTGGCATGTTCACGGTCACCCTCAACAACGACTTCGCCGACGCGGACGCCGCGGCGTCGGCAGTGGCCGGGCTCGGCGGGCCCGCCGGGCTCTCGAGGCCACGGGTGCTGGTGGGGTTGCGCCCGTCGGCCATCACCATCCATACGGCGACCCCCACCCGCGCCAGCCCACGCAACGTCTGGAAGGGAACCGTGGCCGCCCTCGAGCTGCTCACCGACCGGGTTCGCGTCCAGGTCGACGCCAACCCGCCGGCGCTCGTCGACATCTCCGCCGCCGCCGTGGCCGACCTCGCCCTGCGACCCGGTACCGGAGTATGGCTCTCAGCCAAGGCCACCGAGACCGAGGCCTACCCCGGCCCAGGCAGCTCGACGTGACACGTCCAGGTCGTCCACCTGAGGTTGACGGTCCAAAAACGTCAACGTATGGTTGACGAATGACATTCCCAGTCCGTACGGCGAACCCGGTCCGGCTCGACGACCTGATCGAGGCCATCACGAAGGTGCACTCCGACGCCCTCGAACAGCTCTCTGACGCGGTCATCGCTGCCGACCATCTCGGCGACCTGGCCGACCACCTGATCGGGCACTTCGTCGACCAGGCACGACGCTCGGGGGCGTCCTGGACGGACATCGGCAGGAGCATGGGAGTCAGCAAACAAGCAGCTCAGAAGCGTTTCGTCCCCAAGGGCCCAGGGGCAGGACCGGATCTCGATCCCCAGGAGGGATTCAGCCGGTTCACCGACCGGGCGAGGAAGGTCGTGGTGGCGGCGCAGAACGAAGCCCGTGCTGCCGGCAACGACGAGATCCGCCCCGAGCACCTGGTGCTGGGGCTCCTGAACGAGCCGGACGCACTCGCCGCGCGCGCGATCGTCGCGCAAGGCGTGTCCTTGGAAAGGGTCCGGCAGATAACCGTCGCGACGCTGCCGCCGGCGGCCGAGTCGGTATCGGAGCTCATCCCCTTCGACCCACGGGCGCGCAAGGCGCTGGAGCTCACCTTCCGGGAGGCCCTGCGGCTGGGTCACAACTACATCGGAACCGAGCACATCCTGCTTGCCCTGCTGGAGCTCGAGGACGGCACGGGCGTGCTCGCCGGGCTCGGCGTCGACAAGGCGACCGCCGAGGCGGACATCACTGCAGCCGTCGCCGCCACCCGCGCCGACCCCCAGCAGAAGTGACCTCGAGGAACGCCAGCTGACGCCTTCGACCCTGGCTCGCGGCACGGTACGGATGCGCGTCCATCCCGCACTGCGCTTTCTGCTGCCGCGCCGATGCCGCGACATGGGTGAGCTCGACCTGCCACACGACCCGACGGCAACAGTGGGGCATCTGGTCCAGAGTGCAGGCGTGCCACTGACTGAAGTCGGGGACCTGCTCGTGGCCGAGGTCCCGGTGTCGTTGCGAAGCCGGTTGCAGGACCAGGACCGGCTCGACGTGCTCGTCCGAGCCCGGCCGCAACCCCTGCAGGGGCCGGCCCTCTTCCTGTTGGACGTACACCTGGGCGCTCTGGCCCGCAGGCTTCGGCTCCTGGGCGTCGACACGGCATACGACAGGGACGCTGACGACGACCAGCTCGTCGAACGTGCCGACCACGAGGACCGGGTGCTGCTGAGCCAGGACCGGGGCCTGTTGATGCGCCGGTCACTGCGCCGCGCCGCGTTCGTCCGCGGGCAGGACCCCGACGACCAGCTAGCCGACGTCATCGACCGGTTCCGGCCACCCCTGCAGCCGTGGGGTCTGTGCCTGGCTTGCGGAGGGACGCTGCGTCCGGTCTCAACGGCCGAGGTGGCAGACCAGCTGGAACCCGGGACGTTACGTACGCAGCAGCAGTTCGCCCGGTGCCGGTCCTGCGGACACATCTACTGGCACGGAGCGCACGACGCCATGCTGCAACAAGTGGTACGGCGATACCGCCCCGAGTGATGCCCAGCGAGGTGACCGCAGCCAGGGGCCGTTGGTCGTTTCCGCCACTACCGTTGTCGCGCTCCAGAAGCCGGGTGATCCCGAGTATGCCGTCACATCGAAAGTGTCCTGGTTTGTAGGCTCAGAGCGGAGAATGCGGGTAGTCGGCGGAGCGGCCCTGGAACGAGAGGATCTTGGGGTTCTGCACGACACCGGCACGGATCTCGGTGGCCAGCCGGATGGTCCTGTCCCGCTCCCACGCCGAAGGCCCTCCCATCACCGTTCGCAGGTAGGGGATCAGAGCCTCGCTGATGCCCCAGGTCGCGCTGTTCCACAGATAGCTCGGGCTGTGATCCACGCCGTAGTAGGCGACGCCATCACCCACCGTCAAGATCGGCTCCTCGAAGGTCGTGGGCTGCGCGCACCCGAACCCCATCTTCACGTCGCAGGAGACGTCGACGATCAGACTGCCGGGAGCGAATTCGGCCAGCTCTTCGTCGGAGACGAACATCAGCGGCGCATCGGTATCCTGCAGCACGCAGTTGACCACAATGTCGTGCCCGGCCAGGAACCTGGCCGTGGGCACCCTGCCCTTGGCCGTTCGGACCACCGTGCGGCTAGGGTCGGCCTTGACCCGGCCCAGGTGGTTGAGCACGACCGACGGGAAGGGTGAGGCAACAGCTGTGACGTCGCGCATGGTGAGCACCGTGACGTCGTGGACACCGAACGCCTTCAGCGCCGTGACGGCACCTCGCGCGGTGTTGCCGAAACCGATGACTACGGCCGTCAGCGGCCGGCCGTAGTGACCTGTCGAGCCGGTCAGCGTCATCGCGTGCAGCACCGAGCAGTAGCCCGCAAGCTCGTTGTTCAGGTGGAAGACGTGGACGACGAAAGCTCCCCGGGGGGTCCAGTGGTTCATCGCCTCCCACGCCAGGAGCGTCAGCCGCTTGTCGATACAGAGCTGCGTCAGCTGGGGGTCCTGGACTGCGTGCGGCCAGCCCCAGAGGACCTGACCGTCGCGAAGAGCGGCCACATCGTCCAGGGTGGGCTTGGGCAGCAGCACAATGTCGCTCGTCGCGATGATCTGCTCACGCGACCGAATGCCCCCGACCTGGGTGGCGAGATGCTCCTGGGAGATACCGAAACGGTCGCCGTACCCTTCCTCGAGGAAGATCCGCGACCGAAGGTCGGCGTCGATCCGGTCGAGGTGTTGGGGATGGATGGGCAGCCTGAGCTCGTTCTCCTTGCTCGAGGTGGCAAGCACTCCAAGAATGAGCTGATCCATCTGTCTCCTGTCGGTTCTCTCTGCCATCCCTGGCTGACCGTTATCCGGCGCACAGGACTCCCCCCTGAATTGAAGGGTAGATCATCGCGCTGCGGAGGATGGGCTTTCGGAGTCTGAGGGTGCGTGACACTTTCGGAGTCTGAGGGTGCGTGACAAGGTTGCATCATGCTGAAGGTGGCGGTCATAGGTTCTGGCCCGGCCGGCGTGTACTCGGCAGGGGCACTGACCCAGCAGGGTGACGTCCTGGTCGATGTGTTCGACCGTCTGCCGTGCCCCTACGGTCTGGTCCGTTACGGAGTCGCGCCCGACCATCCAAAGATCAAGTCGATCAGCGCGGCGCTGGAGAAGGTGCTGGAGCACCCTGCCGTCCGCTTTCTGGGCAATGTGGAGGTGGGGACACAGATCACCCTCGAGGAGCTGCACCGTTTCTACGACGCCCTCATCTTCGCCAATGGGGCCATGGTCGCGCGGCGACTGGGGGTGCCCGGGGAGAACCTGGCCGGCAGCTTCGCGGCTACCGAGTTCGTCGCCTGGTACTGCGGCCACCCCGACGAGCCGATCGACCGCTTCACCCTGCAAGCCCGCAGCGTGGCAGTGATCGGAGCGGGCAATGTCGCGCTGGACGTCACGCGCATACTCGCGAAGCTGGCCGACGAGCTGCATGACACCGATATGCCCGGCCAGGTCCTCAAGGTGCTCGAACACAGCCGCGTGCAAGACATCCACCTGATCGGGCGGCGAGGTCCGGCACAGGCGAAGTTCACCACCCCCTTGCTGCGCGAGATCGGCGAGCTGAGCAACGCCGACGTCATCGTGCATCCCGACGAGCTCCTGCTCGACGAGACCAGCCGCGAGACGCTTGCGACCGATTCGGGTGCGCGGCGAAACTTCGAGGTGCTGCAGCAGTGGGCCGAGCGCCCCCCGTCGGGCCGGCCGCGACGTGTCCATGTGCGGTTCATGCTGCGTCCGGTCGAGGTGCTCGGCGACGTGAGCCTGACCGGGCTTCGCCTGGAACGCACCCGCCTCGACCGAACAGGCCAGGCGACAGGGACAGGTGAGATGTCGACGGTCGACGCATCGATGATCCTGTGCGCAACGGGCCATCGCGGCCTGTCCATCCCGGGCATCCCGTTCGACGAGAAGACCGGCGTCATCCCGAATGACGGAGGCCGCGTGCTGCGTGCCGGGTCGGCTGCGCCCGGTGACTATGTGGCGGGCTGGATCAAGCGGGGCGCCACCGGGGTGATCGGAACCAACAAGCACGACGCGAAGGAGACGGTCACCGCCCTGCTCGCCGACCTGCCATCCCTTCCTCTGGCGCCGGTCCGCGACCCTGACGCGGTGCTGCACCTGCTCGCCGAACGGGGCGTCGACGTGGTGACGTGGCAGGGATGGAGCGCTATCGAGCTCGCCGAGGCCGACCTCGGTCGGGCGCAGGGACGCGAGCGCGCCAAGATCGCCGATCGTGAGGCGTTGCTGCGAGCAGCGGCTGGTCGCGCCGTCGGCTGAGTCGCCGGCACAGAGGTGGCGTCATACGGCCGAGGGGTCAGTCGTCCCACTCGATCAGGACCTGGCCACCTTGCACGGCGTCGCCCACGGCGACATCGACCGACTTGACCTTGCCGTCCTTGGGCGCCGTCACCTCGGTCTCCATCTTCATGGCCTCCAACACGAACAAGGTCTCACCGGACTTCACGTCCACACCCGACTCGATGAGCACCTTGACGACGGTGCCGGCTATGGGAGCGGTCAGCGCGTTGCTGGAGGTTGCCGGGGCCTTGGCGATGGACGGGGTCATATGGTAGGCGGACGAGCTGCCCACCAGGACGGAGCCCAGCGTGGGCAGGGGCTCTTCCTCCACCTCGACGTCGACGTCGAAGATCGACCCGTTCACGGTCACTGTCAGTTTCATGTCGTCCCTCGTCGTGCCTGAAGTCTCGGTATCGTCTGATGCTCGGCCCGCGCACCCTGCAGCTCAGCGTGCGACTGCTGGACGGCGGTGCGTCCCTGGGAAGCCCACGCGCCGCCTCGCTGGAGGTGGACCTGCTTGATGGTGGCGCGTTTACCCAGGTAGGCCGCGCAGGCGGCAGAGATCGCCAGCATCAGGTCCTCGCTGACCTCCGGGTGCTGCCTGGCCGCCACTTCCTCCAGCGTGCGGACGCGGGCTGCCAGCTCGGCAACCAGGGCCCTCAGCTCGGCAACACTGTCGTTGGTGTCGCCAGCGTTGGTATCACCGTCGTGGCGGTCGCTGACATTGGTGTCCTTCATGCTGCCTCCTTCCTTCGGGTCGACGTCGATCACAGCGGGATGAGGCCATGCTTCTTCGGCGGACGCAGGTCGCGCTTGGCAGCGAGATTCTCCAGCGCGCGAGCGACCTTGCGGCGCGTGTCAGATGGTTCGACGATGTCGTCGACGAGGCCCCGTGCGGCCGCGACGTACGGCGTCGAGAAGGCGTCGCGATACAGCTGCACCAGCTCTGCCCGCTTGGCGACCGGGTCGTCGGCGTCGGCGATCTCCTTGCGGAAGACCACGCCTGCCGCGCCCTCGGCCCCCATCACGGCGATCTCGGCGGTCGGCCACGCGAACACCCGGTCGGCGCCCAGGTCCTTGCCGCACATGGCCAGGTACGCGCCGCCGTAGGCCTTGCGCAACACCACGGTGATCTTCGGGACGGTCGCCGCGGAGTAGGCGAACAACAGCTTCGCTCCGTGCCGGATGATGCCGCCGTACTCCTGGGTGACCCCCGGCAGGAAGCCGGGGACGTCCACCAGGGTGACCAGCGGAATGTTGAAGGCATTGCAGAACCGCACGAACCGTGCGCCCTTGTCGGAGGAGTCGATGTCGAGCACCCCCGACATCACCATCGGCTGGTTGGCCACAAAGCCGACCGTGCGCCCAGTGATACGACCGAAACCCACGACGATGTTGGGGGCAAACCCGGCCTGGACCTCCAGGAAGTCACCCAGGTCGGCGAGCTTGGCGATGACAGTGCGGACGTCGTAGCCCTTCTTCGGGTCAGTGGGCAGGATCTCGTTGAGGCTTTCGTCGCGCTCCACGTCGTCGTGGCCCGGGATGAACGGAGGATCCTCGGTGTTGTTGCTCGGCAGGAAGCTGAGCAGCTTCTTGGCGATCAGGATGGCCTGGTGGTCGTCATCCGCGACGAAGTGCGTCACCCCGGAGTGCAACATGTGGGCGTCGGGGCCGCCCAGCGCCTCGCCCGTGACCTCTTCACCGGTGACCTGCCTGATCACCTCGGGGCCGGTGATGAACATCCGCGACGCGCGGGTCTGGATGATGAAGTCCGTCAATGCCGGGGAGTATGCCGCCCCACCGGCGCATGGGCCGGCAATGATCGAGATCTGTGGCACCACACCCGAGAGCGCGACGTGCTGGAAGAACACCTTGCCGTAGCCGGACAGGGAGTCGACGCCCTCCTGGACGCGGGCGCCTCCGGAGTCGTTGATGCTGATGAACGGGGTGCCGTTCTCCAGCGCGGAGTGCAGCGTGGTCGCCATCTTGACCGAGTGCATCTCGCCGGCAGATCCACCCGCGACGCTGAAGTCCTGGCTGACGATGCGCACCGGACGACCGAGCACCGATGCCGCGCCCGTGACCACCCCGTCGGCTGGCAGGACCGCGGTGCCCATCCCGAACAACGTGGTTCGGTGCTGGGCGTGCATCCCGCTTTCTTCAAAGCTGAGCGGGTCGACCAGCTCGGCAATCCGCTCACGAGCCGTCAGCTTGCCGGCGTCGTGCTGTTTGGCGTGCCGTTTCTCGCCACCTCCCGCCATGACCTCGCCGCGGCGGGTGCGAAGCTCGGCTATCCGCTGCTGCATGGTCTGGGTCTTGGGCTGGGACTTTATCTTGGGGGCGGGACTTGCATTGAGGGCGGGACTTGCATTGGGGCTGGGACTTGGATTGGACTGGGACTGGGATTTCGACATGCCGTAGTCAACTTCCTCAGGCGGGTTTCACGGCGACAGAGTGCTTCCTGCCGTTGACGGTGATCTCGTACTTGATCGGGCCGCGTACCGGTCCGGTCGTGGAGTCGCTCGCAGCAGCGGCACGCTCTGCCTCAATCTCGGCGGGATCCTTGCCGAGGTTCTTGGGCCCATCGGGGCGAGTGATGAAGAAGCCCGGCGCCACCTTGGGGAACATGGCGTAGGTCAGCACGTCTTCGTCGGAGCCGTCGAAACCCTCGATGGCTTCGGCTTCGACGCGCAGGGCAGCCCATTCGGGGGCGATGAGGTCGGCCGGGCGCTTGGTGATGGTCTCCTTGCCGGTGTGTGCCTTGGCGAGAGCGACAACCTCGGGGTTCTTCTCGCCCATGGTGTAGCCGTAGTACCCCAGCATCAGGTCGGCGAACTCGGCGGTCAGCACCTTGTAGCGGTCCATGATCACGTTGAAAACAGCCTGCGTGCCCACGATTTGGCTGGATGGCGTGACCAGCGGCGGGTATCCGGCATCCTTGCGGACCCGCGGCACCTCTTCGAGCACCTCACGCAGCTTGTCACCAGCACCCTGCTGCTTGAGCTGGGATTCCATGTTGGAGATCATCCCGCCGGGAATCTGGCTGTCGAAGATATCGGTCTCGACGTTGAACGAGGACATGAACTGCG
>Ga0070702_100000363_pt1 | contig 15841 bp, 15 predicted proteins | sample KBSK5103metaG_FD_65466 | JGI IMG/M metagenome (GOLD analysis project Ga0070702, IMG submission 65466) | Corn, switchgrass and miscanthus rhizosphere microbial communities from Kellogg Biological Station, Michigan, USA - KBS K5-10-3 metaG | ecosystem: Host-associated > Plants > Roots >... | reverse complement strand
ACTTCCCTATTTGGCCTTGCTCCAGGTGGGGTTTGCCGTGCCGTCCGTGTTACCACGTCCGCGGTGCGCTCTTACCGCACCGTTTCACCCTTGCCAGTTCCATTGCTGGAACTTCGGCGGTTTGCTTTCTGTTGCACTTTCCGTCGGCTCACGCCGCCCAGGCGTTACCTGGCACCTTGTCCGCAAGGAGCCCGGACTTTCCTCCACATTTCGCGAGAAACGCAGCGATCGCCCGGCCGACTCCGGCGCGCACCATACCGGCATGCGGGATGCCGGACAAGTTTGCACGGTACGTGGCTCAATCGCCCGGAGCTGCGCCTCCGGAGGTCGAGGAAAGCTGCAACGCGCGTGTGTAGGCGTCGTTGCGTTTCGCACCGGTGAGGCGCGCGGCAAGCGCGGCCGCCTTGCTCGGCGCGAGTTCGGTGAGCAGCACGGCGAGCGTCGCGTCGAGCTGCGCACGTGCCGGGTCCACGGCGCCGCGCACCGCTCCCGCGACCACCAGCGTGATCTCGCCGCGCGTGAAATTCGTGTCGCCGCGCGCCTGCTCGGCGAGACTCTGCAACGTGCCGCGATACACGGTCTCGTAAACCTTGGTCAATTCGCGGGCCACCGCGGCGCGACGCTCTGCGCCGAACGCCGCGCTCATGTCCTCCAGGCACTCCGCGATGCGATGCGGCGCCTCGAAGAACACCAGCGTGCGCGTTTCGGCAGCCAGTTCACCGAGCCGCGTGCGGCGCTCGGCGAGCCGCGCGGGGAGGAACCCCTCGAACGAAAAGCGCTCGGTGGGCAGCCCGGCAATACTCAGCGCCGCGGTGATGGCCGACGGCCCCGGCACCGCGACGATGGTGACGCCCTCCTGCGCGACACGCCGCACCAGCTCGAAGCCCGGATCCGACAGCAGCGGTGTGCCGGCGTCGCTCACCAGTGCGATGCGCGCGCCGGCGCGCAGCCGTTCGAGCAGCTCCGCGATGCGCTCGCCTTCATTGTGTTCATGCAACGACACCAGCGGACGCGACAGCCCGAGTGTCGTCAGCAATTGCCCCGTCCTGCGCGTGTCCTCCGCCGCTACCAGCTCGGCGGCGGCGAGTTCCTCGCGCGCCCGCGGCGACAGATCGCCAAGATTGCCGATGGGGGTCGAGATCACCGCGAGGCGCCCCGTGTTCGCAGCCACTATACTTCTCCACCGCGTTTGGATTGGCGGCCATTCCAGAAGGCTATTCGACACATGACTGCCGGAAAAGCTTTGTTCCGAATAATGAACCGGAGTTTCGCAACAATCGCGGTGCTGGCGGCGGCCCTGCTGCTGGCCGGCTGCCCCAATCCCCAAAGGGCCGTGCCGACGACGGTGGACCGCGCCGGCAAGGCGATGCGCAGCGGCAATCCGGCCGGCGCGGCGGCGCTCTACGAGCAGGCCGCGGAGCAAACCAGCAATACCGCCGATCGCGTCGAATTCCGCCTCATCGCCGCGCGCGCGTGGCTGGCCGCGGGACGCCCCGCGGACGCCGATCGTGTGCTGGCTTCCATTGGTGCCGGTGCCACGCAGCAGCAGGCGCTCGAGCAGCACCTGCTGCGCATCGAGTCAGTGAGCGCGCAGGGGCGCGGCGACGACGCCTGGCGCGAGATCAGCGGCATGACGCCGCCGGCCGCGCCCGCCGCCGCCGCGCAGTATTTCGCGACACGCCAGCAGGTGGCCATCACCACGGGTCACCTGGTCGACGGGATCCGTGCAGAGCAATCCCGCGAACGCCTCTTGGGCCCGGGCGATGCGCAAGTGGCACGCTCGGAATTGTTGAACCAGTTGCGTGCCGCGGCGGAGCGCGGCCTGGCGCTCGCGCCGCCGCCGGGCAGCGACGTGATCGTGCGCGGCTGGCTCGAAGCCGCCTCGGTCGCCGCGGACAATGCGCGCAATCCCACACTCGGCGCGACGCGGCTCGCCTCGTTCCGCAACCATTACCCGTCCCACCCGGCCATCGACGCGCTGGCCGGTCAGCCGACCATCGGCAGCGAGGAGCGGCCCGCGGCGCTGGCAGCGGCACCGCACCTCGCGCTCATCCTGCCGCTGAGCGGTCGCACCGCGGCGCCCGCGGCGCAGATCCGCGACGGGTTCATGACCGCTTACTACCAGTTGCCGGCGGCCACGCGGCCGCGCCTGCGGGTCTACGACAGCGCCACCACCTCGATCGCCGAGACCGTGACCCAGGCCAGTTCCGCGGGTGCCGAGTTCATCGTCGGGCCGCTGACACGCGAGGAAGTGATCGCTGCCTCCGATATCCTAACTACCCGGCCGCCGTTGCTGGCGCTCAACTTCCTGCCGGCCGACAAACCGGCGCCGGAGAAATTCTTCCAGTTCGCGCTCTCGCCGGAGGACGATGCGCGCGCCGTGGCGCGTTACATCGGCGCCAGCGGCCGCCGGCGCGGCGTGGTGATCGTGCCCGAGGGCGACTGGGGCACGCGCGTCGCCACCGCATTCGACGAGGAATTGCGCGCGGCCGGCGGCTTCGTGCTCGGCCAGAGCGCGTTCAAGACCAACGACAAGGACTATCGTCCGGCCATCATGCAGGCGCTGCGCACCGACGACAGCACCGCGCGCCAGCAACGCATCCAGGCGGCCATCGGGCAGAAACTGGAATTCGAGCCGCGGCGCCGCGCCGACATCCAGTTCATCTTCGCGCCGAGCCAGCGCGCCAGCGAGGCGCGCATGCTGCGCCCGCAATTGCGTCTGCACCTGGCCGGTGACATCCCGACCTACACGCTCGGTGACGCCTACGATCCGCATCCCACGGCCAACGCCGAGATCGACGGCGTGATGTTTCCGGACATGCCGTGGATGGTGGGCGAGGACGACCTGTCGTCGGCCGTGCGCGTCGCGGCGGCGCAGGCCTACGGCGAATCGACCGCGCGCCGCGGCCGGCTGTTTGCATTCGGTTACGACGCGATGCGTATCGCCAGCGCGCTGCAACGAGGCGCCCCGGTGAGTCCGCAGGGGCTGACCGGCACGTTGAGCCTGGATGCCCAGGGCCACGTACGGCGCGAGCTTGCGTGGGTGCGCATCAAGAATGGACTCCCCGCGCCGCTGGAGCCGGCGCCGCCGCAATAGCGGCAGCATTGCGCCAACGCGCAGCCCCATGTACGGCATGGATCGCCGTCAGTCCGGGTCGCTGGCCGAAAACAGCGCGTGCGCCTTCCTCGAGGCCAATGGCTTCAGCATCCTGGCGCGCAACTTCCTGCGCCGCGTGGGTGAGCTCGACGTGGTCGCGCGCGCCGGCGATCTGCTGGTCGTCGCCGAGGTCCGCACCCGCGCCAGCGATGTGTTCGGTGGCGCGGCGGCCAGCGTCGGTCGCGCCAAGCAGCGGCGCATCGCCGCCACGGCGGCGTTGTTCCTGCAAAGCCACCGGGAACTGCGCCAGTGTCGCGTACGCTTCGACGTCATCGTCGTGCGGGATGGGACGTGTGAGTGGCTCAAACATGCATTCGACGCGTGATATCCGGTGCGCGTGTCCGCCGCGTCAGCCCTTCGCGATGTCCCGCATCGCTCAGTCGGCGCCCCCTTCGGGTGAGCTTGCGTCCCTCGGGGCCATGCGGCTGACCGGCTCTACGAGCGGAGAGTATCGGGGCGCAAGGCCTGTCCTCGTGACGCAAGCGCGCCTCCAATGAGCTCGCGAGACTTCGCGAAGGGCTTACGCAGAAAACCCGCACCGCGGCACGCGGTGATCGGAGAAACTGCATCGCACGACCAGGCGCCGTGGCGGAGTTCTTCCCACGACGCGTCGGACTGGAGCGTTTGGCGACTCTCGTGGCGACGCGCGGAGCCGCGGCTGTATTCGTGATGATCGCGCCCGGGCATTGGAGGCGCGCCGCCGGATCGAGGCAGGCCTTGCGCCCCGATACTCTCCGCTTGCGCCAATCGGTCAGACGCATGGCCCCGAGAGCCGGCGGCTCACCCCCACAAGATTAGAAATGGGGGGCGCCGACTGACCGGGCGCGACGTCACGAATACAACCGCAGGCGCCACGCGTGCCGCGTCTTTGCCAAACAGCGCCGGGACGTTCAAGATCGCGCCCACATGCGCACCCTCGAAGAACTGTTCAAGAACAATCGCGACTGGGCCGACAAAATCCGTCGCCAGGATCCGGAGTTCTTCGCCAAGCTCTCGAAACAGCAATCGCCCACCTACCTGTGGATCGGATGCGCGGACAGCCGCGTGCCGGCCAACCAGATCGTGGGTTTGCTGCCGGGCGAAGTTTTCGTACACCGCAACATCGCCAACATGGTGGTGCACACCGACCTCAACTGCCTGTCGGTCATGCAGTTCGCCGTCGACATCCTCAAGATCAAACACATCATCGTGGTAGGCCACTATGGCTGCAGCGGCGTGCAGGCAGCGATGCGCCGCACGCGCGTGGGACTCGCGGACAACTGGTTGCGCCACGTGCAGGACGTGCACGAGAAACACGAACACTCGCTGCGCGTCTGCAGCAGCGAGACCGCCGCCGCCGACCGGCTGTGCGAGCTCAACGTGATCGAACAGGTGGCCAACGTCTGCCAGACCACGATCGCGCGCGACGCCTGGGAGCGTGGCCAGGAGCTCAACGTCCACGGCTGGATCTATGGCATCGCCGACGGCCTGGTGCGCGACCTGAAAACCACGGTGACGGATTTCCAGGAAGCGTCGTCCATATACCGGGCCGCGGTCACCAGCCTCGCGAATCCACGGCGATTGAAGGAAGCGTAATCTCGCCATGTTCGTGAGCATGTGGATGACGCGCGACGTTCGCACCGTCGCTCCCACGGCCACTCTGACCGAGATCGCGACGCTGATGATGCGCCAGCGCATCCGCCGTCTGCCGGTGGTGAGCGCGCCCGGTGACCGAGGCACGCTGCTCGGCATCGTCACGCACTCGGACGTGCTGCACGCGTTTCCGCCGGACATCAACCCGTTCGCCATCAATGCCGCCGAGAGCATCGCGGCGATCCAGTCGATCGCGGACCGGGTAAACCTCACGGCCGGCGACCTGATGGCGCGCGAACCGCGCACCACCACGCCCGATGCGCCGCTCGAGTCGGCGGCGCGCGTGATGCGCGATCACAAGATCGGCGCCCTGCCGGTGCTCACCAACCACGCGCTGGTCGGGCTGATCACCGAGTCGGACATCTTCCGCGCCATGGTCGAGGTGTTCGAGACGCGCGAGCGGGCGGTACGCATTACCTTCGGTCTCAAGCCCGGCGAAGACGTGTTGCCGCTGGTGGCGGAGATCGCGCGCAAGCGCGCGCTGCGCGTCACCAGTTTCATGTCGCTGCCGCGTCACGACCCGCCGGTCTGCGTGGTGCAGCTCGCGGGTGCGAAACTCGACGAAGCGCTGGACGACGTGTGGAAGTCGCAGCACCGCGTGATCAACGTGGTGCAGCTGGGCCTCGAGGAAGCCCCGAAGGCCTGACTACTTCACGACCTTCAATTGCGGGCGCCGGCTGCCATCTTCCGGCGGCGCGGGTTTGGTCGGCGGTTCCGGCCCGAGATCCTGTTCCGAGAACACCATGCCCTCGCCGGTCTCACGCGCGTAGATGCCGAGCACGGTGCTCACCGGAATGCGTACGTGGTGAACGACGCCGGCGAAGCGCGCTTCGAATTCGATCCAGTCGTTGCCGATGACCAGGCGCTGCGTGGCGGTCGACGAGAGATTCAGCACCACCTTGCCGTCCTTGACGTAGGCGCGCGGCACTTCCACGCCGGGTTTTTCCGCGTCGACGATGACGTGCGGCGTCTCGCCGTTGTCCATCATCCAGCCGTGCATGGCGCGAATCAGATAGGGCCGCTTGGAATTGCGCGCGCGGTCGTTCATGCCAGGCGCATCTCCCGCTCGTTCTCCGAAAGACTCGTGCGGAACGCCGGACGCGAGAAGATCGTGCCGGCGTACTTGAGGATGGGCTGCGCCTGCGGCGGCAGGTCGATCTCGTAACGCGGCAGGCGCCACAGGATGGGTGCGATGGTCGCGTCCACCATCGAAAACTCGTCGGACAGGAAGAACGGCTTGAGCTTGAACAGGTCGGCGCTCGACAGCACGTTGTCGCGCAACTGCTTGCGCAGCTGCGCCGCGTCCTTCGGTTGCGCGTCCATCTTGCGCGCCAGGTCGTACCAGTCGTGTTCGATCTGGTACAGCGCGAGGCGCGCACGCGCGCGCGACACCGGGTCGACCGGCATCAGCGGCGGATGCGGGAAACGCTCGTCGAGGTATTCCATGATGACGCGCGAATCGTAGAGCACGAGGTCCCGATCGATGAGCGTCGGTGTGGTGTGGTACGGATTCAGGTCGAGCAGGTCTTCCGGATACTTGCCGACGTCGACGTCGACGATCTCGATGTCGATCGCTTTCTCCGCGATGACGATGCGCGTGCGATGACTCCACGGGTCATCGGGCGCGGAGAACAACGTCATCGTGGCACGGCGGCTCGACACCTCAGTGCGCTCCCAGCCCGATGGCGTGGTTAACGCTCAGCGGACGTCCTTCCAGTATTCCTTCTTCAACATGTACGCGATTCCCGTGAACATGAGAAGGAACAACACCACCCAGATGCCGATACCCTGGCGCTCGAGCTGCGTGGGGTCGCCGACGTAGTCGAGAAAGTTGACCGTGTCGCGGACGAACCCGTCGTACTCCTGGGCGTTGAGGCTGCCGCTGACGCCCGGTTCGAAGCCCTTGAATTCCCTGGCGGTCGTGACCGCGCCGTCTTCGCCTTTCTGCTCGACGTTCTGCCACACGACGCTCTGCACACCCTGCAGGCTCGCGAGCACGTGCGGCATGGCCGTGCCGGGCAGCTGCAGGTTGTTCACGCCGGTCTGCCGGCTGGCCGGATCCGCATGAAAAGTGGTCAGGAAATTGAAGATCCACTTCGGACCGCGCGAACGTGCCGCCAGCGACAGGTCCGGCGGCGCCTTGCCGAACCACTCGACGGCATCCTTTTCGGGCATCGACGACTTGATGTAGTCGGTGCGCTTGTCACCAGGCCTCACGAGCAGCGCGTCGCACTGCTCACCCGTGATCTTCAGGTCCTCGCACAGGCGCGAATAACGCTCGAACTTCAGCGAGTGGCAGCCGGAGCAATACGCCATGAAATTGCGCGCACCGCGCTGCAGCGACGGCAGGTTGCTGACTTCGTTCTCCGGCTCCCGCTCCCAGCTGGCGGAGCCCCCTTCATTGGCAGAGACGGCGCCTGCGCCAAAGACGAGCGCGAGTGACAGGGCGACGCGTGCGTTAATGAGCATGGTAGATCACTCTTTCCGGAACCGGGCCATTGCTGTCGGCCTTGGACACGAACGGGAGCAGGATGAAGAAGGCGAAGTACGTCACCGTGCACACGCGTGCCATGAACACGTACAGGGGCTCGGCGGGCTGCAGACCCAGCCACATCAGCAAGAGGAAGGAAATGAAGAACATCGCGAGCAGCAGCTTCGAAGCGATGCCGCGATAACGAATCGACTTGTTCTTGCCACGATCCAGCCACGGCATGAACATGAACGCGGCCACCGCCAGCGCCATGAGCAACGCGCCCAGGCGCTGGTCCGGGATCGCGCGCAGGATGGCGTAGTAGGCCGTGAAGTACCACACCGGCTTGATGTGGTCTGGCGTCGACACCAGGCTCGCCGGTTCGAAGTTCGGCGACTCCTGGAACAGGCCGAAGAACGTCGGCATGAAGAACACCACGATGGCGAACACCGTGAGGAACAGGCCGACGCCGACGATGTCCTTGAGCGTGTAGTACGGGTGGAACGGAATGCCATCGAGCGGCTTGCCGTCCTTGCCGAGCTTTTCCTTGATCTCGATGCCGTCCGGGTTGTTGGAGCCCACCTGCCGCAGCGCCACCAGGTGCAGCCCGATGAGCAGCAGCAGCACGAGCGGCAACGCCACCACGTGCAGCGAGAAGAACCGGTTCAATAACGCGTCACCGATGCCGTAGTCGCCGCGGATCCATTCGACCAGATCCGGTCCGATGCCCGGAATCGTGCCGAAGAGGTTGATGATCACCTGCGCGCCCCAGAACGACATGTTGCCGTTGGGCAGCACGTAGCCCATGAACGCCTCGGCCATGAGCGCGAGATAGATGAGCATGCCGATGACCCACAACACCTCTCGCGGCGCCTTGTAGCTGCCGTAGAGGAAGGCGCGCGCCATGTGCAGGTAGACGACGATGAAGAAGAACGACGCGCCGACGACGTGCAGGCCCTGGATGAGCCACATGTACGGCACTTCGCGCACCATGACCTGCAGTGAAGGCCAGGCGGACTCCCAGCCCGGCTTGAAGTGCATGGTGACGAAGATGCCCGTCACGATCTGCAGGACGAACATCAGCAGTGCGAGCGAACCGAAGAAGTACCAGATGTTGAAGTTCTTCGGCGCGTAGTAACCGGTGAGCTGATCTTCGACGAACTGGTCGACCGGCAGTCGCTTGTTCAGCCAGGTGCGGAAGCCGCCCTTGCCTTCGATGACGGCGGACATCATGCCGCTCCTTTTTCAGCGACGGGATCCACGCCGATCACCAGCTTGTCGGCACTCGGGAATGAGTACGGCGGGATTCGCAGGTTCACGGAGGCCGGCGAGCCCTTGAACACGCGACCTGCGAGGTCGAACTTCGAGCCATGACAGGGGCAGAAGAACCCGCCCGGCCAATGCGCCATCACGGTGGCGTCGTTTGGCGTGAAGCGCTGCTTCGGCAGGCAACCCAAGTGCGTGCAGGTGCCGATGAGCACCAGCACTTCCGCGCGCAGCGCGCGCTGCGCGTTCCTGGCATATGCCGGCTGATCGGAATCCTTCGACTCCGGATCCTTGAGCTCGCCATCGTGGCTCGGAAGCGAAGCCAGCATGTCCGGCGTGCGGCGGACCACGTAGATCTGCTGCTTGCGCCAGAACGACGTGATCATCTGCCCGGGCTCGAGCCTCGACAGGTCGATCTCCGTGGGCAAACCCGCGGCGCGGGCGCTTTCGGACGGTTTCCACGACGCCACGAAGGGCACCGCGGTCAATACCGCGCCAACTGCGCCGGTAGCGGCGGTGGCGGCTATCAGAAATTTGCGCCGACTCTCGTCGACTTCGGGGACGGTATCGTCGGCCGCGTGATCGCTCATTCAATGTCCTCAGGATCGTTCATTCTTCCCGCTGCGGGGCCGCGGGAGGCGGCGCATTATACACATGCGGATCAGCGCTAAGACCTTCGCCCGACGAGGAATATCCGATCCATGGCGTCAAGACCGATCCTGAAATTCGTGGCCTTCATCGGCATCTCGGCAGTCGTTGGACTGGCCGCGGCCTTCGTCGCCGTCATGCTGCGCCCGGAGCTGATTACGCGCCGCGCACAGCCACCGCAGCAGGCAGCGGCTCCCGCGCCCGCACCCGAGCCCGCGGTTGCGGTGCCCGCAGTGGAAGCGGCAGGGACCGCCCCACCGCGGGCGGTGAACTCCTATGCCGAAGCCGTCGAGCGCGCCGCACCGGCCGTGGTCAACATTTATACCGCGCGCATTGTCAAGGAGCAGATCCGTCCCAATCCCATCGAGGAATTGTTTGGCGAGGTGCGGCCGCGGACACGACAACGCCTCGAGCAGAGCCTCGGCTCCGGGGTGATCGTCGACGAAGAAGCGCACGTCATCACCAACCACCACGTGATCGAGGGGGCCGAGGTGATCCGCGCGCAGCTGGCCGATGGACGGATCGCGGAGGCCAAGGTCGTCGGGCGCGATCCGGATACCGATCTCGCCGTGCTGCAACTCGATCTCAAGAAGAACATCCCCGTCATGCCGCTCGGACATTCCGACCAGCTGCGCGTGGGGGACATCGTGCTGGCCATCGGCAATCCCGTCGGCCTGTCGCAGACCGTCACGCAGGGCATCGTCAGCGCAACCGGCCGCGCACAGCTGGGCGTGGCCACCTACGAGAATTTCATCCAGACCGACGCGCCCATCAACGTCGGCAATTCCGGCGGTGCTCTGATCAATACGAACGGCGAGCTGATTGGCATCAACACCGCGGTGCTGGCGAAGAATCTGGGCGTGGAGGGCATCGGCTTTGCCATCCCGGTGAACCTGGCACGCGGCGTGATGAGCGAGATACTCACCAAGGGACGCGTGGTGCGCGGCTGGATCGGCATCGTGCCCATCGACGCCGACGACATGTTCGCGCGTCGCAACGCGCTGCCGCAGCCGGGTGTCGTCGTCTACAACATGTACATGAACAGCCCGGCGACTGACGCCGGCCTGCGGCTGCGCGACATCATCCTCAAGGTCAACGGCACCAAAGTCACGAGCGCCCAGGACACGCTGACGCGCATCGCCAACATCAAGCCCGGAAAGAAGGTGCAGATCACCGGCGTGCGCGATGACGGGCCGTTCGCACTCGACGTGCAGGTGAGCGAGCGGCCGCGCGCGGAGTGATATTGTCAGGCGCTGAGGGCGCCAGGTCGGAAAACGACTGCGAAGCGCAGTCGTCAGTGAATCACTGGAGGCAAACTACGACGTTCGCCGAGTAGCTGCGCCAGTTGATCGGGATGATGAACGAGCGTCCCGTGGTGGCGGCAGCCGTCGCGGCGTTGGTGCGATCGCAGATCGTCGGTGTGCTGATGATGAAGTTGCGGCCGAAGTCCCGGCGCGCGTTGCCCGAGATGGTGTTGGCGACTTCGCCCACCAGGTCGCGCACGTTCTGTTCGCCGGTGTCCGTCTCGTTCATGCACATGAGCATGACCGACAACATGCCGCGCGGCGCGGTGAAGTACACCTTGCCTTCGCGATTGCCCGAGATGCCGATGACGCCGGCGTAGTCCTGCACCACCGCGGCCTTGTCGATGCAGAGATAGGGCGATCCAACCGTGGCCGGGTGACCGGTCGCGGTCTCAAAGAAGTGCACCGTGCCCTGCACGAAGGTCCGGACTTCTTCTGTATCGAGCATTTCTCTTACTCCCCTATCAACTCGGCGAGAGCTTCATTGAGCTGATCGTCCGTAAACGGCTTGCACAGGAATCCATTCGCGCCCTTCTCGATGGCTTCGACTGCGGTGGCCTTATCGGCGAGCGCGGACACCACGAGTATAAGCACATCCGGCTTGATCTTGATGACGTGCTCGACACACTCGATGCCGTCCATCTCCGGCATGGTCAGGTCGAGGGTCATGACGTCGGGCATCAGCTGCTTGAACTTGGTGACGGCATCGAGGCCGTTGACCGCAGTGCCGACCACTTCGAGCTGGTCATTCTGCTGCGAGCGCTCGATGCGGCGCCGCATGACGTTCGAGTCATCGACGATCATCATGCGCAACGGTTGTTTCGGTTTTGGAACGGCACTCATGATCTGAAACTCTCCTCCCTAACCTTTTTACGCAGCCACCACGCCCGCCGCGCTCTGCTGCGCGGGGAACGACAGGGACAGCTTCATGTTCTTGCCGATTTCCGAGTTCAGCGAGATGCGGCCGCCGAGCCGGGCCGCTATTTCAGCAATGACGTCCATGCCGACGCCACGACCTGCGTCGCGGGTCACGTCTTTGGCCGTCGAGAACCCTGAACGGAACACCAGCATCATGGCTTCCTGGTCGGACAGCGCGCCGGCGTCAGCCTGGGAAATGATTCCCTTGGACACTGCGGTCTTGCGCAGCTTGTCCGGCGTCAGGCCGCGGCCGTCGTCCTCGCACATCATGCGGAACGCGCGCCCACCGTCTGTCATCTCGAAGTTGATGCGGATGTGACCCTCGGGCGATTTGCCCGCGGCCTGCCGCTCCTGCGGCGATTCGATACCGTGCACCACCGCGTTGCGGATCAGCTGGATGAGCACGTCCTTGACCGGACGGCGATACGCCTCCGGAACCTGGTCGTGACCGCGGCAGCTGACGATCACTTTCTTGCCGTGATCGTTGGCGATGCGATCCGCGAGCTGCTGCGCCGAGGCGACGAAACCTTCGCGCGCCGAGCGTTGCAGGGTCGCTTCGGCGGCCACGGCGTCTTCGCTGACCTTCGGCGCACGCGTGGTGCTGTCACCGGTGCTGGCAGCGGCGTGACCGCCGCCGGCCTGTGACTGCTGGTGCTTGCCGAAGCTGTCGCGGAAGCTCGCGAGCTTGGTGACCATGTCGCGCACCGACTGCGAGTGCGACACGAGGTCATCGAACTTGGTCAGCAGCGGCAGGAAGTCGTCGCCGGTGAGATCGGTGCGCTCGCGCAGCGCGGCGAGATCGTTCTCCAGGGCGTGTGCGCGGGCTTCCATCGACCCCAGCCCGATGGCCGAAGCTTCGCCCTTGATGCTGTGGATCTGGCGGAACAGTCCGTCGATCTTGCGGCGGAACGTGGCGCTGTCGCGCGCCGGGTCACGCAGCGTGGCGTTGATCATCTTGAACGCGACATCCGAGTCGTCGAGGAACGACGACAACTGCACCGGATCCACGTGCAGGATCGAGAGGAACGCGTCCATCTGGTGCTGCGCATTGTCCTGCGCGCCCTTGAGCTGCGCGGCCAGGGCCACGCGCGCCGTCACGTCGGCGACCGCGACCAGCACGTGGGTGATCGCGCCTTCACGGCGCACGCGGTGGAAGTTGAATTCGAGGTAACGCGTCTCCGCGTCCTTGCTGCCCTTCTCGCCGACCAGCAACTCCACTTCGTTGAGCGGATTGATCGAGCGGATCAGGTTTTCCTTGGTGCGCTCGCTCCACAGCACCTTGACGAACTTGGTGGCGATGGCGAGCGTCTTCGGCGTCACCAGGTCGCGCAGCAGGTCTTCGAAGGTGATGCCGGCGACCGACTCGCGCTGGAACAATTGCGCGGTCGCGTCCGAGTGAATTGTTCCGATCTTCAGGTCGGCGTCGAGCAGGAACAGACCTTCGCGCACGGTCGAGAGGATGTCTTCCGTCTGCTGGCGCGCGGCGGCGGCCGCGGCGGCCTGCTTACCACGGGCGAGCGACAGGTAACCGACGAGCGCGGCCAGCATACCGGCGAGGCCCACGCCGATGAGCACCACCGAACGCAGCGCCGTGGCCAGCGAGTCGGAGGAGCTCTGCAGGCCGGTGATGATCTGCGCCAGGCTCTTTTCCAGGGTCGGCGTGTAGGCGCGCGCCTGGGTCACGGCCGAGGTGACCTTGGTCTGCAGCTCGCGGCCGTCCATGTTCAGCTGCGTGCCTTCACGCTCGCTGTCCGAGTACGGGATCGCGGTGAAATTGGCGACCGGATCGAGCGCGGGCTTGTACTTCTTCCACGCCGCGGTCATTTCCTTGATGGTGTTCTGCACGTCGTCGGACGTGCCGAAACCGCCAAACGAGAGGTTTTCATTGCCCGTCGACAGCGAGGCGGTCGCAGTCTCGAACTGGACCGTCGCACGCTTCAACTGCTCGATCGAATCGCGCACGAATCCGCGCGCGCGCAGGCGGTCCTGGATCGAGTTGAGGGCGGTCTGCATGCGCGAGGGCTGCTGCTGCAGTTCGCCGATGGCGCGGACGGCGGTGTTGTTGTCCACCAGCCGGCCGGCGAAGTACCAGGCGGGTGCGAGCACGCCGACCAGGAACGCCAGGGCGAGGACGCCGACCGCGACCCACACGGCGCGCGCGCCTTGCATGCGCGACGCAATCTTTTTGACAGGCTTGTTTACCGGCTTGCTCACGTCTATATCCCTCCATCACTCCGGCTTGAAGACGATGCGCTGAACCGCGAGACGCGAGTCGGTGGCATCGAACTCTTCGAACCGGGCACCTTCCATCGCTTCCACCGCGGCGGCGTCGAACAGGCCGGCGGGCTCGCTCGTCAGCACGCGCACACGCTCGGTGCGACCCTGCGGCGTCACGTAGAACTCCACGCGCACCCAGCCCTCGACGCCCTTGGCGGCGGACGGATACTTCGGACGGGGCGGACGCGTCATCTTGAGCGGCGGCAGCTTCGGAGCGGCCGCGGCCGTGGCCGCCGCCTGCTGCGCGTTGGCCAGCGCGTTCTTCAGATCGCCGAGATCGGAATCGCCACCGAGGCCTTCGGCGGCTTCGACGAACGAAGCGGCTTCAACCGCCTTGTTGGCCGAGACGCGCGACTTGGCTTCGGCGATGAGTCGGGCGCGCACATCGCGCACCACCTGCACCGTCGTCGGGTTACGCGCGTCGAGCAGACGCAGGCGCTCGGCGTTGGACACGGCCGAGTCGTTCGCCGGCGTCAGCAGGTTGCCGCTGGCGAGGCGATCCTGCGCGGCCTTGGCGTACTTGGCGATATCGTCGTTGGTGCGCTGCTGCTTCTGCGCGGCGGCGGTGATGTCGCGCTGCGCGGCATTCAGCGTCGCGGCCGACACGCCATTGTCGCGCGCGGCATTCAGGTTCATGGTCACGGCAGCCTGGTCGCCGCGGCCGGCGGCATCGCGGGCCGCCGCCAGCAGGCGCTGGTTCAGGTCCGCGTTGAGGCGTCCGACGAGCTCGGCGGAAGCGCCGGCTTCACGCAAGCCCTGGATGGCGTCCTTGGCCGAATCTTCGGCCGGGGTCACCAGCCGGCCGCTGTTGAGGCGCGCTTCGGCGCTCGCCACCAGGCGCGAGATGGTCACCGAACGGCGCTTCGAGTCGAGGTCCTTCGTCAGCTGCGCGATCTGCGCCGGCGGCAGCAGGGCATCCTTCTGCGCGGCTTCGAGCAGCGTCTGGGCGCGATCGAAGTTCTGCGCGGCCAGCGTCGCCTGGATCTGCGCGAGCGCGGTCTGCGCGCGCATGGAGTCGAGGCGCGCGTCCACCTCGGCGAGGCGCGGGTCGTTCTGGTCGATGCTGCGCGCGGCTTCGAGTTCAGCCAGCGCGTTGTCGAAGCGGCGCTCATCGAGCGCGGTGCGGGCGCGCGCGATCAGCAGGCCGCCGAGACGCTTGAGGCCTTCTTTGGCTTCGGCGTTCTGCGGATCGAGCACCAGCACCTGGCGGAAGTACTCGAGGGCGTTGTTCTTGGCAGGCTCGATGTAGCGGCGCTCGTCCATCGCGAAGCGCGCTTTCTCGAGAACCTCGTCCATCGAAGCCGCCGGAGCGGTATTCGTCGGCGCGCTCTTGCCACCGGCAGCCGGAGCGGCAGGAGCCGCGGCGGCATCCGTCGCGACCGCGGGTCCCGCGGACTTCTTCGAGGACATGAAGTACCAGCCACCACCGGCCAGCGCGAGCACGCCCACGGCGATACCCACGATCATGCCCATCGACTTGCCGGACTTCTCACCGCCGCTGTCGCCGCTCGACGGAGCGGTGACCGCGCTCAGCGCGTCGGCGGTCGACGAGATTCGGGCCGCGTCGGTGACGGCGCGGGTGATGGCAGGTCCTTCGACCGGCGCGTCGACCAGCGTCTGGATCGAACCTTCGAGCATCAGTTGGTCGACCATGCCGGCCGAGGCGCCATCGCGAATGGCGATGACCACCGGGTTGTGAGGGCTGGCCGAGATCGGTGCGAAGTCTTCGGGATTCAGTCCGCGAAGATCGGCGATGAGGATGGTGCGCGTGCCCGGCTTGAGCATCGAGGCAGCGCTCGCGAGGCTGTCCGCGTGACGCATCTGCACCATCGACTCGAGCATCGGGCCGAGTTGGCCCCAGAGGTCGAGGTCCGGCGTGGCGATGACCGCCATTGGTTTTTTCGCCTTGAAGGAGCTCGGTCCGGGATTGCCCCTGACCGCGGTGTCACTCTGCGCAGCCGCGCCAAATTCCGAACGTGCTTGCATGAATCCCTCGTCTCAAAACGATGTTCTTCGCGTGGCGGGCACACTTGGCCCGTCTCCGCCGAACGACAGTGAGGGCGAGTATTAAGTCAGCGCTTTGCCGTTGAACGGCAGTGCGTCACATCCGGAAAGGCAGGTTTCTCCGGGAAAGGCGGGATCGCGACCTGGATCACAAATGGTGCAGGG
>Ga0070702_100000360_pt1 | contig 15920 bp, 22 predicted proteins | sample KBSK5103metaG_FD_65466 | JGI IMG/M metagenome (GOLD analysis project Ga0070702, IMG submission 65466) | Corn, switchgrass and miscanthus rhizosphere microbial communities from Kellogg Biological Station, Michigan, USA - KBS K5-10-3 metaG | ecosystem: Host-associated > Plants > Roots >... | reverse complement strand
ATCTTCCCGACGTGCTTGTACACGCGGGTACCCCACCCCGTCGACGTGACAAGACCCTTGACGGTCGCACGAGCGTCGCATGAGCGTCTCGACGTCGTCGCACGAGCGGTCTCGACGTCGACGAGCGACAGCTGGCGCGTCATCACCCGAGCGTCTCCGACGCGACCGCACGAGCGTCTCGACGTCGACCAGGCGACAGCTCGACCGTCATCACGCGAGCATGCCGACGTCATCGAGCGACAGATCGAACGTCATCGCACGAGCGTCTCGACGTCGACCGAGCGACAGCTTGAACGTCATCGCACGAGCGTCTCGACGTCGACCGATCGACAGCTCGACCGTCATCGCACGAGCACGGCGAGACGCGTCGAGCGACAGACCGAGCGTCATCGCACGAGCGTCTCGACGTCACGGCGAAACACGATCAACGCGGCGACGTCTTCGTCGACGTGCGTTCGACGATGTCGTTGTGCGAGCCGGCACAGATCATGCGCACGCCCGTCAACGCCGCCAGGGTGTGATGCCGAAGAGCGACGCAACAGCGATGACGCCGACCTCGATGAGTAACAGCACCTCGAAGGTTGACATGGGTCAGCTCGCCTCGGCTTCGGTGTCGGGGCTGTCGTCGTCGGCGTCTGCCGGCTGGCCTGTGCCGACCTCGATGTCGTCGACCTCTGCCGGCTGGTCTGTGCTGGTCTCGTCGTCGGCCTCTGCCGGCTGGCCTGCGTCGGCTTCGGTCGGCTCGTCGGTGTCGTGGATGTTCTGGGTCGACATATCGTCGCCTCCTCTTCGTCGGGTGATCAACGATTCACGCATTGCCACCACGTTGATGCGCAGCAGGCGCAGCTCGACTTCGAGACGGTCGAGCCGGCGTGCGAGCCTCAACGCAGACCGGGGTGCGGCTCGGATGGCCGGGCGCGCACGAGCCCTCGTGTCGCACGAGCGGCAGCCGATGCACGACCGCCTTCACGTGCGCTCTTGTGGCGATGACAGTCGTCGCACAACGCCTGCAGATTCGCCATGCCGTCGCCGGCGTTGCGGTCGATGTGGTCGGCCTGGTTGGCGTACGCGTTGTGGATGCGCCCGCCGATGCGTCGCTGGCAGCGGTAGCCGTCGCGCTGCAGCACGGCGCGTCGCAGCGCCGCCCAGTTGGGCGGCAGCTCGGCTCGTCTCGTGCTCGTGGCCCACGGGCGCTGGCTCATCGCCATGAGAGATGACCACCTACACCAACAGCGATAGTCCCATAGCGAGGCTGAGGGCGCAATGCTCCTGACGCGACGATGGTCCCGGCGAGAGTGGGGAGCCGGGACCATCGGTCACTCGTTTGGTGCAGTCAGTGCGCGCCGGGGTCGACGTTAGCGCGGTAGCCGCCCGCGGTGTTGGTCCGGGCCGACTCCCGGTGCGACGTACAGCCAGCGCATCCACACGGCCTGCTTCATGAGGTCGGCGGCGACGGTCTCGTCGATGTCGGCCAGCTCGGCGAGCGTCACCGGCGAGAACGGGATGCGACCGTGGGCGAGCTGGTGCAGCAGCTGCCATGCCTTCTCGGCGCGCCGGCGGTCGTCGAGCTTCTTCCAGCCGGCGCAGCACTCGGTGGTGACGCTCATGCCGGGCGCGGTACGTCAGCGGGCCAGTCGACGCGCTGGCCGGCGTGGTGGCGCTCGAGTTCGGCGAGCGTCGGCAGGCGACCCCATCGGCGGTGCGCGCCCCAGCACCATTCGCACAGCCACATCGTCAGACCGGTGTCGGTGTCGACGAGCACCGGCGCCGACAGGCGACTGTAGATCGGTTGAAACCGGGGGGCGTTGGCGGGGCCGGTCGTGCGAGCACAGCTCTCGCAGCCACGCTCGTCGACGCAGCCGTTCAGCCGGGCGAGAGCGGCCCGGTCGGCGACGTCGGCTTCTCTCGGCTCGGGGTACAGGTGGGCGATGTCGATGCACCGTCGCAGCCGGGTGCGCACGGCGCCGAGCGCTCGTTCGAGTTCGCTGCGGTGGAGGGCGGGGAGGTCGTCGACGCCGGCGAGCGCGGCGGTCGCGGTCGGGTCGGCGACGGTGCGCCCGCCGGCGACGACTGGCCGGTCGAAGCGGCCGACGCTGGCGCCGGGCGCGGCTTCGGCCATGCGCTGCAGCACGCCGTGATGGAAGTGGCCGGCCAGGTCGGTGATGGCGTCGACGGTCTCGTCGACGAGACGGGCGAGGTCACGGTTCGAGAGGGTCATCGGCCTTCAGCCTCCAAGGTTTGCATAAGGAACGAGCGTTCGTCGTCGGGCAGTAGGCGAGACGGCAGTCTGAAGACGAGCGACACGATCAGTCGACGCGCCACCGCCAGGTCGTCCTCAGCTCGCAGTAAGGCGAGCAGGGCTTCGCCGGCGACATCCGAGGCGCTGATCGGGGGCGGCGGCGGGGGCGGCGCGCTCATAGCCCGAGCCCATCTTGACCGCTGTCGGTGACGTCGTCGGGTAGCGAAGATGGCCAAATGTCCGAAGGCGTCCTTAGCCGTCCGCTAAGGACGCCTTCGGCACTTTGGACACCTTCGCTGCGGGGGATGCCCCACTCCCACCACTGTTCGCTGTCGCCGGGCTTGCCCACCTTCCGGGGGGTGATGCCCAGATCGGTCTGCGCCCGGCGCAACGTCCGCCACGTGATCCCCGCCGACGTGGCTTCAGCCTTGATGTCCTGCACCGGTCTCGGCCCTTCAGCCAACAGCTGCCGCAGAAACGACATGGCGATCATGCGAGGCTTCTCGTCGTCGTCCTCAGGTTTCGGGCCGACCATCAGCGCGTCGGCAGTGAAGTGGGTCTCGCCGAGCCAGCGCACGCACCCACAGTCACCGCTCGGGCTGCCCACGATCTGATAGGCGAGCGGCTTGGCGCGGGCCGCAAGATTGCACTTCGCGACGGCGAACACCGAGCGGTTCTCGTCTTCGGGGTCACGGCCGACGATGAGCCCGACACGAGCGGCGCCGACGATGCCGATAGAGCCACCACCCCGATACAACGCCTTGCCGCCTCCGCTCTTGTTCAGGTGACGGAGCACGAGCATCGTCGACGACGTGCGTTCGGCGACGATCATCAGGGCGTGCAGCACGCGTCGCACGTCCTGATCCTGGTGGGCGTTCACAGTCGACGCGAGGTAGGCGGCGAGCACGTCGACGATGACGAGCCGGGCGTGCACGTGCCGGATGTGCGCTTCGAGCCGGTCGACGTCGGCGGGCAGCGACGGCGGGCGCGTGTACGGCTGGCCGTCCCGGCCGACGTCGGGCACCTCGACCCAGATGTGCACGCGGTCGCAGTCGGCGCCGGCGGCGTCGAGCCTCGGCCGGATCGTGTCGGCCAGCCCGTCCTCAGCGGACATCACGATCGTGTCGCACGCCTCGACGGAGAGCTGCCCGTCGGGCATCGCCGAGCCGGTCGACAGCCGGGCGGCGAGGTCGAGCGACAGCGTGCTCTTGCCGAGGTCGGGGTCACCGTCGAGCACCACCAACTTACCTACAGGTAGCCGACCTTCCCAGAGCCAGCCGACCGGCTCGGCTCGGATGCTCGACGACACGATCAGCCCTTTCCCCGCCGGCGGGGCCTGCTGGCCCACGGACGTCGGGTGCTGGCCGTTCGAGCTGCGCAACGTCGAGCCGAGGAACGACCAGTCCTCACGGTCGTCGCTGCCGGGGCTCATGTCGGCGCGGATGTGCCGGGCGAGCGCCGACTGGTCGCCGCGCCAGTGCATGGCGGCTTCGTAGCCGAACCGTCCGTAGGCGGTGTCGGCCTGCAGCTCGGGCACGCTCGACGTGAACACCTTCAGACAGTCCTGGCCGTTGTGGCCGACCGTGGCCGAGATGCCTTCCCGTGGGCTCTTGCCCGGGCGCGTCCACCGTTGCTCGTCGCCGCGCTGGCCGGCCAGCGTCCAGCCGTCCCGGACGAGGAGCTCGGGCCACGAAGTGATGGCGTCGAAGTGCGCGGCCGGGCCATCGTCGTCGTCGCTGGCCGGTCGTGGCGGTGGCCGCTGGATGGCCGGCAGGGGCGGCTCGGACTCGAGGGACGCCAGCAGCGTCGGCGGGGCGGGTGCGACGGCGATGTCGGCCGGTCCGTAGCCGGGCCGCCAGCGGTAGGCGACAGCTGTGGTCGGGTGGATGGTGGGCGGTGCGAGCACCTGGCCGCCGTCGCCGCGCACGTCGAGGTTCTTGCCGAGACGCCCCGACTGGTCGTTGCGCACCGGATGCTCAGCATCCCAGGCGAAGTACAGGTGTCGGCCGCCGGTGCCGGTGATCGCCTCGACGGTGGCGGGCAGTGCGCCGTGCTGGAGTTCCAGTTCGGCGAGCGAGATGTCGCCGGTGCGACCGTCGCCCGTGTCGACGTCGAGCACCCACAGGCCCGACGCCGGCCCGGTGACGATGCCGATGCCGTGGTCGCGATAGCGGTCGATCCACCACCGCTCGATGAGTTCAGAACCGGTGGTCGCCTCGTGCTGCCAGTTCGGCATCGGCGGGTGTTTGCGACCGGGGATGATCGGCACGACATGCCAGCCCCGTGCGGCGTAGAGCAAGGCATGTTCGAGCACTCCGGCTTGCGGGGACGGGCGCACGGGCAGTCACCTCCTGATGATCTGTTCGGCACAGGTGTCGAGTGCGGTCCGGTTGATGGCCGGCAACGCGACGGGGCAGGCGTCGAGCAGGCCGAGCCCGTACATGCGCAGCCAGATGGCGTCGGCTTCGTCGTCGGACAGGCCGGTGTAGCCGAGTCGTTCACGGGCGGCGACGAGCACGCCGGCCTTGCCGCCGCCGCCTCTGCCGGTGGCGTACTTCTTGAGCGTGCTGGGCGCGACGACGACGTAGGGGATGTCGTTCGTGTAGAGGGTCCAGCGGATGACACCGCCGAGTTCGCCGAGCACTTCCCGCCGGGCGGGCGCGGCGTACGCGTAGCCCTCGATGACGACGAGGTCGGGTGTCGGTGAACGGTCGACGATCGTCCACACCTGGTCGAGAACCCAGGCGACACGGGCGATGCCGCCACGCTCGTCGCCGGGCACGATCCGATGCGCGCCGCCGTACACGTCGGCGACGCCGGTCGATTTGAGCGACAGGTCGAGACCGACGACATTGGCAAGTGCATTCATCCGGGCAGCAGATCGTCGGCGACGACGTCGGGCTCGGGCATCATCGCCTGCTGCTGTGGTGCAGTCGGCGTCGTCGCCGCCGCACCGTTGCCTGCGGCGGCGAGCAGGTCGTTGGCGCCGACAGCCGGCGGCCGGTACTGCGCACGGAAGAGCTTCGGCGGGTCGTAGCCGGGACCCTGCGAGACGCCGTCGCCGATGTACTCGACGGCGACCATCCCGCCGTGCGCGAACTGTTTGGCGCCTGACGCGCGTATCGCTTCGCGCACCGCCTTCGCCATCGCTCCCTTGACGAAGAGCCGGCGCCGCCCGTCGTCGTCGGGCACTTCGGGGTCGCGTTGGTCGGTGTCGAGCGTGAGCACTGCCTGCATCATCGGCTTGCCGTCGTTGTAGAACTTCGGTTCGCCTTTCAGCGTGGTCTGCTGGGTCATGTCCGAGTCGACGACCCGACCGATGCACTTGTCGCCGATCTGCTTGAACTTCGCTACCGGGTCGCCGCCGCCCGTGAGGAAGCTGTTCACGTCATCGCTCATTGCTGCGCACTCCTTGGGTTGTTGGGTCAGTACGAATGGATGGCCGCAGCCAGCACCGGGTGCGCGAGCACGGTGTCGCTGTCGCGGGGCAGTTCGATGCCTCGGGTGCGTGCGGCGGCTTGGCCGGCGGCGAGGACGCGTCGACGGTCACGCCCGTAGGCGGCGAGGAGGAGCGCTGGCTGGTCGACGACGAGGCGGCCGTCTCGTTCGACGAGCACGTTCGCGGTGACGGCGTCGGCGAGTTCGTCGAGGGTGTGCACCTGGTCGGCGACGAGCGGCGGGGTGGCGTCGAGGGCGGCGAGCAGCGCGGCTTCGGTGACGCCGCGTTCGGCGCACACGGCGAACGCGTCCCGGATCTTCTGTGCCCGCTGGGTGGCGGTGTCGACGGCGCCGCGCACGATGCGCACGAACCCGGCGAGGTCGGCTTCGGACAAGCGGTTCGTCGAGATGTCGGCGGCACCGAGTTCGTTGCCGACCCGCTCGCGCAGATCACGGGGCAACGCGTCGACGGCGGCATTGCAGGCGACGACCCTCGTGTCGTCGGCGGGCACGCGCTGCAGGCTGAGGTCGCTCGGGTCGTTCGTCTCGCGCAGCGGTGCCTGCAGTTCGGCTTCGGCGGTGATGACGGTCTGTTCGATGGCGGCGAGCTGGTCGAGGCTGTGTTCGTCGGCGTGTTTGAACGTGGGCACGTCGGCTGGCCAGCGGGTGGCGACCGTGTCGAGGCCGCGCTGGCCGTACCGCTCGTGCAAGGCGAGTACACGACCGATCAGCCAGTCGCGTTTCGCTCGACGGTCGGGCTGCGGCAGCCCGTTCTCGTCGGGTAGCCCGGCGAACACGTCGGGGCGGCCGGTGAGGAACACATCCCCGCTGGGTGCCTCGACGCGGTGGAGAGGCGCAGGGGGCGGTGCCGGCGTCTCGGCGTCGACTGCGTCGAGCGCAGCTTCTCTGGCTCCGACCGACATCGGCGCCGACGTCACGGCGGGAGCAGGTCGAGGGGCGAGCGCCGGTTGCAGCGGGTCGCGTTCGTTGAAGCGGTGGATCGTCAGGGACGCCAGGCACGCTTCGTGGGCGGCTTCGAGGTCGACGGGGATCAACCCGTGGTCGGGCTGGAACACGAACCCGACGTCACGGCGCACATCATCAGGCAACGGTTCGAGCGTCTGCGTCTCGGCGTCGTAGGTGTATTCGGCATTGACGATGGCGGCGAGCTGCAGCGCGAACGTCGGGTGCATGTTCACGCCGAACTTGTTGTCGAACCCGAAGCACCCGTCGCCGAGCCGGTACTGGTCGAACGTCGCTGTCCAGGCGTCGAGTGGCTCGAACCGGACGAGCCGGTCGGCGGTGCCGGCGTAGCCGTGAATGAACGAGACGACGGTGACCTCGGAGCGCACGACGAGCACGCCGCGCATGGCGTCGACGTACGCGGAAGCGACCTCGGCGACCTTGCGGGGCAAGCCGAGTTCGTCGACGAGACGCACCGCTCCGGCAGGGACGAGATCGTCGAGCCGTTCGGACAGCGTGTGAAAGCCGGTGCCCCGGTCGGACGGGATGTGCCCCTTCTCGACGACCTGGCCGGACTCGTGGGCGGCCATCGTCAGCCGGCGGAGTTCGCTGTTGCGGGGCTTGCCGGCGGGGAGCAGGTTGGCGGCGGCGATCTGGACTTGGTGGTCTTCGCGCATGGCCACCCCGAGAGCGGTCATCTTAAGGTTCCAGTCGCACAGATGCTTCGTGTCGGTGACGCTGATGATGCGGGTGATGCTCGGCAGTTCGATGATCTCGCCGGTGCCGGGCTTGGGCACGGGGTAGAAACGGCCTTCGGGCGTGTCGACGGCGGCGGCGGGCTTGGTCATGGGTCCAGCTCGGCGAGCGCGTCGAGGACGATCATGTCGAGCTGGTGGGCCATGATCGGTTCGAGCCGGCGAAGGGATGTGTCGTAGCGATCGAGTGCCGCTTGGGCGTGAGCGATGTTCTCGACGCGCAGATCACGGCCGATCTGGAGCTGTCGCCAGTTGGCTTTCGCCGTGAGAATCCATTCGGTCGGCCCTTCACCGTTCGGCAGGCAGATGGCGGTCGGTAGTTCGAGGCCGGGAAGGGTGAGTTGGCTGTCGTCGTCGTCCTCGGTGAGTCGGCGGAGAATCTGGGCGGCTTCGTTCTCGGCGTCCCGTCGGGCACGCGCCACGATCTCGTCGTCGTAGAGCACCGGGTCTTTTGACATCGCCAGGTCGACGATGTCTGACACGGTCACCGTCGGTTGGCTCGTTAGGAGATCGGTGGCCACGTCGCGCAGCAACGCGCGGAAGGGAGAGCGGCGAGTCACGATCTGGTCCTCCAGGTTTCCAGGAAGCCGGCGAGCCACCGGTGGGCGCGTTCGGCCTCGTTGATGTATTCGGCGGTGAGGTAGCGCTGGTGCGTGCGAACAAAGGTCTTGGGTGCTGGCAGCGCCCCGAGGTCGCGACACAGGCGACTGAACTCGCCTCGTTGACGGACGACTTCGCGTTCACGAACGCGATCGAAGCCCGGAGGCTGATAGCGGGCGTTGAGCTTGCGCACCTCCTCACGGCCCTCGGCCAGCTCGACTTCGAGGGCTTCGCGCCTGGCTGCCGCCTTGGTCTCGTCGATGGTGCGAAGCAGCTCGGTGCGAGTGACGCCGCGCTCAATGGCGGCGGCGACGGGGGCGAGGTGAGCGTTGGCGTGGATCTTGCGAAGACGCACCCGATCGTCCTTCGGAATCGGCGACTTGTCGCAGGCTTGCGATAAGTCAGTGCGTCGGCCCTGGGTGGCCTTAGCGTCGCCGAGTAGCTCGCCGACCCGTACGTCGAGGATGCGACTCGCTCGCAATAGCTCTGTCGCTGACGCTTCGTGTCGGTCGCGCAGCCAACTGGCGAACGTGTCGAGCTTGTCTCGCTCCTCGTTGAGCGCAGCGATGTCATCAGTGGTCGGCGCCCATCGTTCGATGCGGGCAGCGAGCTGGGCAGCTTGACGGACCGTGAGATCGCTGGCCTTGGGGATCGCGGGGACGACGACCGGCTTCGTCACGGCTTAACCTCGCCGGGCAATCTTCCCTTGGCGAGCCAGTGCGCCAGCTCGGCGTCCTCGTCATCGTCGCCAGCGTTCGCCTCATCTGCGCTCGGGTGCTGGCCGGGCACCGGCTCGACCTCGCCGAGTTCGAGAGCGCGGCCGTGCAGGTAGGCATCGACGCTGGCGCGGCTGATGCGCCACGTGTTCTCGATGCGCACGGCATGGCAGGGAAACGTGCCGGTGCGAAGCCAGCGATACACGGTCTGATGGTGAACGCCGAAGCGCTTGGCGGTCTCGGGCACGTCCATCATTTCGTCGGTGTTGGACGGGGTCTCGGGCGTCGAGGCGCGCGAGGTCAGCAGGTCGGGGGCAGGCATCGGGGAGTCCTCACTCAGTCGCTGCGTAAGAGTGCGTTGTGAAACGCACGGCAAGGTACGGGAGCGAACGCTAACGAGGCGGTGGGCGATTGCCAATCCCAGAATTGGGAGCAGATGGCGCTTAATCGCGGCCGTGTAATAAGGAAAGCCCCGGTCCTCGGATCAGCCGATGACCAGGGCTTTCGTTTCGCTGCTGTCGACGTCCCCGCGCCGGCTATTTGGAAGCGAGGACCGGGGTTGTCACGACGAACGCGCCGTCTTACGTTGCCCGGCATGACGCTTCCGGCTGATGCGCTCGCGCTGCTCGACGCCATGGTCGTCGCCTGCTTCGAGGAGCGATACCCCGGCACGCGATGGACGGTTCGGGAACGGGATCGGGCAGGGCTCTTGCGCGCCGTGCCCGGCGACGGCGGGGATGTCGACGTCGCCTCGACACCAGATGAAGACGCGCTCGGCGGCAGTGTCGAGTGACTCTCGTTTGCGTCGCTGGTGTTCGGCGCGTGGCGCCACGACGATGACCGGGTAGGCGACGGCGAGCCACATCCGACGGTCCTCGGGCAGCCCCTCGGATGCGTCCCACACGTCGATCGTCTTCGGCCAGGCGACACCGATGGTGCGCCGCTCGATGTCGGCGAGCTGCTCTCGTGCGGCGGCGACGTCGTCGGCACGCGAACGCAACCCCGTCGTGTACGCCTCGTCACCGGCCGTCGCCTTGACGTATCGAGCGTTCTCGCCGGTGTTGTAGTCGTCGAGTTCGGCACGCGCCCGGTCGAGCGCGTCGCTGGCCTCGTCGAGATCGTCGTCGCTGGCTGACGCGTCGAGCATTCGCCCGTCGGCGTAGTCGGCGCGGAAGGCGGCGAACACGATCGACTCGGCGTGGTCGGCGTTGATGCGCGCCGTCGTCGGGCAGCGCCCCCATGCTCGGCGGGCACCGCACTTGTAGTAGCGGTACACGCGGCCTTCGACCGTGTCGTTGCATCCGGTGAGTCGCCCGCCGCAGCACCCGCAGCGCAGCAGCCCGGCGAGCGGGAACGTGTCGTTGTCCTGTCGTGGCGTGGTGAGATCGACGGCTCGTGCTTTGCGCCACATCGTGGCGGTGATGATCGCCTTGTGCGACACGGGGCTGACGAGACGTTCGACGGTGGGCGGCACCTCGTCGTCGTCGAGGTCACGGTGCACGATGTCTTGCGCCAGCTCGCCGAGATACACCCGGTTGTGCAGGATCTTCCAGACGACGGAATGCCCCCATCGTGTGCCGCCGGTCGGTGTGGGCACGTCGTCGTCGGTGAGTCGTTCGGCGATGGCGTCGTACCCCCAGCCGTATCCCCGCCACCGGTAGATCCGCTTCACGACCGGTGACGTCTCGGGGTCGGGCACGAGGCGGCGCTTGTCGTCGCGCATGTACCCGTAGGCGGCATTCGAGGCGACACCGCTCTCGATGGCCTTGCGGCGGTGCCGGTCGAACTCGGCGCGCTTGGTCTCCCACTCCCATTCGGCGATGCCCAACAGCATCGTGAGCATGAGCTGCGCCATGGCGTCACGGGGGTCCCAGGTGTTGATGCCCTCGCGCGCCGAGATCAACCGTTTGTTCTTCTTTCGCAGCCGGCGGATGGCGAGGAGCCCTTCGGTGGACGAGCGCGAGAACCGTGAGACGTACGCGACGAGCAGCCCGTCGGAGTGGTCGGCGAAGATGGCGGTCATCGCCGCGTTGAGTCCGGCCCGGTCGGTGGTGTGGCCTTTCACGCTGTCGGTTTCGAGGTGCACCTTGCGGATGACGGCGCCGTTCACCTTGGCGGCGCGTATGCAGTCGTCGAGCTGTTCGTCCGGGGACTGCCAGCGATCACCCCCGCGGCCCTTGCGGGCCGACACACGGATGGTGACGTCGACGACGACTGGCGGGCGCACCTTGAGGCTTCGATAGTGCGTCTCGATGTGGGCGACGCGCGCGAGGAACTCGGGTGTGAGTCCGTCCGTCGAGGTCGCGTCGCCCGGTGGTGCGGCGGTGCGTGGTGGCATGCGTGGAGTCCTTCCGGCGGGGAGCTGCGGTGCAGCTCGGAGCACTCCATACTACTTCTGAGTAACTGTCACGAGCTGTTGGGATCGTGACAGTTGCTCAGAAGACTGCGTTCCGGCGCTACCTGCAGCGCTGGGACGCTCGTCGTCGAGCACGTCGCCGACGCGGATTTCCGCTCGATTCACGCTCGACGCTACCGCGCGACCAGCGCCCGTTCAGCCGGCGCTAAAGCCGGTCTCATCCGGTGAAGAGCGGCGCCGCGCGCACCGCTGCCGGTGCCGCCGGCCGGTCGTCGGGCGGGCCGACGACAAGCACGGTCGTGGACGTGCTCGCCGGCAGCGGCGGACTCGCGTCCGACACCCGGGAGGTGCGAACGGGTCTCGGGACCGTCGTCGAGCTGTTCGTCGTCGTCGACGTGGTCGTCGAGGTGCACACGGTCGTCGTCGTGGTGGTCCGCAGCGTGAACGCGACGGCGGGCGCCGGCACGACGATGCCGGCGACGGTCACTGCGGCGGCGATGGCCAGTCGGGTGCGGGTCATGTTCACGGTGGGTCTCCTTCGTCCGAGGTCTCACCACGTTGGTCGACGCCGCCCATGGCGTCGCTGATGCCGAGCGGCCGCAGCTCCTGGCCGTCCGCGCCCCAGCACCATTCGCAGGCAGCGCACGACAGTTCGCGTCCCGAGCCGATGTCGTAGGGCCGGCGTGCCTCGACGTGCCCGCAGCACGGGCACGCGCACGTGATGGGCTCGTTCATCGTCTCGACCGTTTGCGGGGAACCGAGAGGCCGGGTGTCGGAGGCTGCCCCATGCGCAGCCGCTGCAGTTCGGCGAGCACCTCGTCGAAACGGTGCTGGATCGACTTGTCGCCCTCGACGAGCCGCCGATCCAGCTGCGTCTGGAAGTCCTGCAGTACTTCGTTGACGATGGTCTCGACGCGTTGCTCGACGGTTCGGCGGGCCTCGTCGTCGACCTCTCGGGCCGCCTGTCGGGCGTCGCGCTCGGCTTGGCGTAGCGCCTTGATGGCGGAGTGCGCTTCACGTGTGGCGTCGACCAGAGCGGCCAAGGCTTCCGGCTCACACATTGGGTCCGCATCCTCTCGGCTCATGTCGTCAACGCCACGAACGTGCGAGCCCGCACCAGCGCAGCGCGGTACGTCTCGGCCATCGCCCCATGCGGGAACATCTCGACCTGTAGCCACACGGCGCGAAGTTCGCCCGCGGGCCCGGCCGTCTCGGCGGCGGCGAACAGCCCGGCGATCTCCTCGTCGGTGACGCCTTCGGCTCGCAGCCGGCGCACCTGGCCGGGCGTGTACTTGACCTCGGCGTCGGCGGGCGCCACGCACTGCCGGCAGTGGATCACGAGTTCGTTGTAGGTCCCCATTTCGTCGAGGAGCCGAGTATCAAACCAGACGTCTTCGCTGCACTGATCGCACCGGCGGATCTCGGAGCCCGCCACCGGGCGCTTCACCTCGCCGACGCGCAGGCAGCGGGCATAGGCGACCTCGAACTCGTCGGGCTCGGTCATTTCGGCATCTCATCCCATCGTTCACCGAGAAGCCTGCGCAGCTCGGCGGCCAGCTCGGGGGTGCCGGTGCGCTCGGCCCGCTTGGCGAGCGCGAGCAGGTCGGTCACGAGCGCGGCGACCCCGTCCGCGTTCGTCATGAACAGGACGCGTGCACGATCGTGCGTCTGATTGACGCGCCCTTCGAGCAGCAGGGAGACGGCCGTTTCGTCGGGTTCGCCGTTGCGCTGCACGCCGACCAGGCTGACCGTCGTGTTGTCGAGGAGCACGGCGTTCGTCGTGTCGACGACGACGCCGTCGGTGTCGTACGGCCCGCCGGGTCCGGCGATGTCGCCGCCGAGTCGGCGGGGGTCGGTGGGGCGCCGGCGCTTCGGTGTGTGTCGCCCGGTCATGTCGGCCGCCCGATCTCGCGACGCAGCTCCTCGACGAAGCCTTTCAGCTCTTCGTCGATCAGGTCCAGGCGGTGAAGGTCCTCGGCCGTCGGCTCGCCGCCGTCCTCACCCATAATGCACATGAGGGAGGCGAACAGGTGCTGGGCGCCGGCGAAGTACGCCTTGCGCATCTCGGTGATCTGGATGTCGGGCGCGTTCGGCGACAGGGTCAGGGTTCTCATCGTCTGCCAGCCGGCCTCGATGAGCCGGCCTTCGTCGGTGAGCCGCTTCGTGACCGCATCGACGATGGCGGCCTGATCGCTGTTCACGTCTCCTCGCCCTCCTGTGGGTTCGGCCCGCCCATAACCTCGCCTACGATCGCCTTGGCGCCGGGGGCGACGCGGTCCTCGTCAGTTCTCTCGTTGCTCTCGGCGCCGATAACCTCGCTTTCGTCAAGGTGGTCAAGCGCTTCGTACAGCGCCGCTCGCGTGTCCTCCTCCATGACGAGGTCGTCGTCACCTCTCGCGTCGGTGGACTCGTCATCCCGCGCCCGCCGGTAGCGCTTGGCTGCGTTCACGACCGCTCGCAGCCGGTCCCGCTCATGGCCGAACTTCATGATCGCCGCCATCGACTGTGCGCACGCTGCGCGTGCTTCGGCCAGATCCGCTCGCAACTGGTCGCGTTCGGCCAGCATCGCCGGCAGGTCGATCGCTTCGCGCACCTCGTCGGCGGCGACGGGGGAGATGTCGGCCGCCGCCAACAGGATGCGCGCCACGACTGCTGCCAACCGATCACGGTCGGCTACGACGGCGGCGAGGTCGTGGTCGGCGTTTTCGTCAGTCGGCATGGCGCTCACCCTCGCCGATCTCTGCGACGACACGTGCGAGCGCCTGCTGCAGCCGCTGGCGGCGCTCGGCCGACACCGTGTAGCGGCGCAGCACGCGTGCCGAGTCGCAGCGGTACGACACGGTCCGTGAGCCGGCGAGAACGGGCGGCACCGGTTCGAGCGGGCCGATCGGTTCGATCTCGTAGATCCAGGCGGTGCTCTTGGCGGTCGCCGCGTACATCTCGGCCAGGCCACGGTCGGTGGTGACGTGCACGTCGACGAGCAGGTCGCCGACGATGGCGGTGCCGCCGTGCCAGAACGGCCCGCTAACAGCAGTTGGGTCCATGGCGGTCGATCCTATTGCGGTGGTTGGACTTCGTCGGGTGATGCCCGCACGACGTGCACATCCTCCCGCAGCACGAGCGGCCGGTCGTCGGGACCGGCGATGTGCTCTTCGATCCAGGTCGGCCGCCGCTGGCTGCGACCGGGCCCGCACGCCTGCTGGCGCCAGTGGCCGACGACGATCGTGCGGTGCCCCCATCTGCGCCCGGTGTGCTCGACCGCCGCGCCGGCCGGCTGCGGGGCGGAGGTACGGCGTACGTCGATGAGACGCACCTCGGGGTCGTGGAGGTGTGCGGGCGCCCCAGGCCAGGCGCGCTGCAGGCGGCGGCGGGCGGGGCGGGGCGTCGACTGGCGGCTCGTGTGGCCGAGCGGCTGCGAGGCGAGCAGCCAGAGCGCGGCCAGCCAGCGTCGCTCTTCGATCATCGAATGGTGCTGGTCGTCGGTGAGCCAGTGCGCGGTCTTCGTGTCCCAGTGCGTGCCGATCAGCCAGTCGCTCTTGCCGTGCGGCAGGTACGCCCCGCTGTCGGCGCCGAACGGGTGGCCGTAGACGGCGATCGTCAACGCCGGCCGCCGTTCGTAGTCGTCGACGAACGGTTCGAGTTCGTCGGGCACGACCGGGCCGTCCTGACGGATGAGGTTCACGCCCCACAGCATGAGTCGGACGTTGATGGGGATGCCGGTGGCGGCGCTGTCGGTGCCGACGAGCGGTTCGGCGAAGTAGACGAGCCCGACTTCGGTGGGCAGCAGTTCTTCGGTGAGCGTCGCTGACGGGAGGGTCGTGACGGCGTGCTCGACGAGTCGGCACATGTCGGGTGTCGCCCACCACAGTTCGGCGTTGGCGAGGGCGCGCCGGTCGAACCGAGGGTTGTACGTCTTTGAGTTGCCGACGGTGTCGACTTCGCCGTCGACGTAGCTCGCCAGCGTTTCGTAAGCGTGGCCGGGCTGCCATCGGGCGAGGAGCTCCATGCGCAGCTCGGGCAGCTGGCGGGGATCGGTCAGGTTCGGGTCGTCGCCGAGGCCGAGCGTTCGCAGGTTGGTGCGGGCGCTGGCGCGCGCTGCGTCGAGGTCGTGTGGGTCCATGGCAGCGCATCGTAGAGCAGCGGCCATGACGGGCAGTGACCGGGGCGGCGCCACGCGAAACGGCCCCCGCTCCGTGGGCGGGGGCCGCTAAGCACCGTGAGGGGCATGGACCCAACAACCCGGTGAGTGGCCGATCGCAGGGACCCTCGCAGCGTCACTGATGGTAGCGCCGGCACGCGGCGGCGCCGGGTGTCCTCGACTCATCCGATGCCTTCTAGCCACAGCGTGCGGGGCGCGGTGGTGGCGGCGCCGGGGATCAGTGTCGCCGTGCCCGACACGCGCGTCATCGTGAAGCCCAACGTGAAGGTGCCCGTCGACGGTGCCTGCCACAAGACGGCGCCGCTGGCGCAGCCCTCTTCTGTGCCGGCCGCCAGGTTCCCGGTGTCGGCGATGCGGCCGACGGCGGTGCCGCCGATGGTGACGTCGAACAGCCATCGGGCCGGTCCCGTCGTCGTCACCAGAGACCAGGGAACACAGAGACCGATCCGGTAGTAGCGGCCGGATGTCAGCGTCGACGTCACGACCGCCAGATCGCCGGTGGTTGTGGCGGTGATGCCTGTGGCCGAGGTCGTGGCGTTCGCTCGGGCCTTGAGACCGAAGAGGTCGGCGGTGTCGGCGCGCACCTCGACGATTGCCGCCTGGGCAGTGGTGGCGACGATGTCGGCCGTCGCCGAGAATGACACGTTGGCTGCGGTGTGCGCGGCGGCGGCGGCCTGGTGGGTCGTGAACGCGG
>Ga0070702_100000359_pt1 | contig 15921 bp, 19 predicted proteins | sample KBSK5103metaG_FD_65466 | JGI IMG/M metagenome (GOLD analysis project Ga0070702, IMG submission 65466) | Corn, switchgrass and miscanthus rhizosphere microbial communities from Kellogg Biological Station, Michigan, USA - KBS K5-10-3 metaG | ecosystem: Host-associated > Plants > Roots >... | reverse complement strand
GATCGCGAATGGCGCGATCGAACTCTTGCCGCAGTCCCTCGCGACGATGGCGATCATTCCGCTGCAGATGAAGCTGGTCTATCGCATCGGGCAATCGTACGGCTACCAGATGGATCAAGGACACATCAAGGAATTCGTGGCGACGGCCGGCGTGGGCCTGACGTCGCAGTACGTCGAACAGGTCGGCCGCAAACTCCTGGGCGGATTACTCGGCGCGGTTGCCGGCGGACTCGGCCGCGGACTCGGCAGCGTGGCCGCCGGTGCGGCGTTCTCGTTCGCGACGACCTACGCACTCGGTCAACTCGCGAAGCGTTACTACGCTGGCGGTCGACAGATGAACACCACGTTACTGCAGCAGACGTATCAGTCGCTGCTCAGCCAGGCGAAGCAATTGCAAGGCCAGTACTCCGGCGACATCCAGCAGAAGGCACGCTCGCTGGATGTCACGCAGGTGATGAACATGGTGAAGTCGTAGCGAGCCCGCCCGCCCTACTCGACTGGCTTCTCCGCGTCGCCGTCGCCGAGTTTGGCTTCGACTTCGTTCAGCAGCTGCCGCGCGGCGTCAGTGTGCTCGCCTGGGTGCGGGCTGTAAGCGAGCGGACCCAGAGCCGTCAGTGCATCCTTGTAACGTTTGTCCTCAACCAGCTGCTGTGCCACGAGCCAGCGCAGTGAATCGTCGAACGGCGCGAGTGTCAGTGCCCACTCGACGCCGTCGATTGCGTTCTTCGTCGGCGGGATGCCCTGCTTGCGGTAGGTGAGATAGAACTGCACGAGCGGGATCGGATGATCGTTCTCGACGCTGTTCGCCTTGATGAATTGCTGGCGCACGTCCTTCCACGATTCCTTCGGCAGGACGCCGGTCTCGACCTTGCGCGCCATCGCATAGCCTTTCTGGATGTGGGCGTTGATCTGCTTGGGATCGATGGCGATTGCACGATCCGCCGCTGCGACTGCCGCGTCGTCGTTGCCTGCATCGAACTCGGCTTCCGCCAGAGCAGAGAGCACTGCTGGGTCGTCTGGATAGAGCGCTGCGACTTTGCGAGCCTCGGGCACGAGCTGCAGAGCCTCTTCACGGTCGACACCGGCTTTCGACTCGATCATGGTGGGCATCATTGCCGCTTCACCGCGACGCAGGCCGCGCACCTGAATCACACCGATATCGATCGCGGTAGCAGGAACAACCATCGCGGAGAGCTTACGCCGCTTGACGTAGGCATCCATGTCCCGTTCGAGCCGGTCGAGATCGCCCAAGGCTGCTTCGGCCGACTCCAATGCGGGATGGCCCGTGGCCAGCTGGCTCTGATATTGCGCCAGCTGACCCGCGCGCTCGGGCGCCATCTGCAGATAGTGGAACAACACCCAGCTCTGCCCGTAGAACGAGTCGTAGGACTTCTTCTCTTTCCTGCCGCCATCGAAGTCGAGCAGCGTGCGTATCGGGACCTCGGGGGCATAGGCCAGCTCCGCCCCGCGATAGTTGGCCGGCGCGCCGAGCAGGACATTGCCGTCCTTCTCGAACCGCACACTGGCAAAGAACTCCGCGAACCCTTCCATGAACCAGCGCGGATAAGCGCGAGCAGTCAGACTGCCGTGCATGAAGTGGTGCGCGTACTCATGAAAGAGACTCGCTTGTCCAAAGTCCGAAGAGCCACTGAGCGTCGGGATCAGGGCGATGCAAGCTCCGGCACGAGGGATGTAGACGGCGCCGAGCCACCGGTCCTTGTTCCCGAGGATCTCGCGCACCTTGGCACTGCTCGAGACCACGAAGATCGTCACCCGGTTGGACGGACCCGGCTTGCTCTGCGGCTTCTTGTACACGTACGCCATCGCGTCGTGAAAACGCTCGAGCTTCTCGGCAAACCGTCTCGCCGTCGTCTCGTCCTGGTCGCCGTAGATGACGAAGTGATCGCTGCTGGCCTCGACCCAATCGGCATGCGCTGGCAGCGCGACTGCGCCGAGTGCAGCTGCTGCCAGTATCGAGATGAGGACGCGGCGGAACATTGCGCGGAAATGATAATCCTGCGCTCAGCCGGCGGCGAGATGGCGTTCACGCGCGTAGCGGCTCGGCGGCTGACCGACGTGCCGGCTGAACGCGGTGCTGAAGGTACTGGCTGAGCCATAGCCCACCCGCTCGGCAACCGTAGCCAGTCCAATGTCGCCGCGACGTAGCAAATCCTTGGCGAGAGCCATGCGCCACGCGACGAGATATTCCATCGGGGGCAAGCCTACCGCCCGCGAGAAGCGGTCGAAGAACGCCGAGCGTGAGAGCGCCACCTTCCTGGCGAGTTGTTCGACGGTCCACGAGCGCGCGGGATCGCCATGGATGTGGCGGATCGCCGCGGCGAGCCGCGCATCTGCCAAACCGCGCAGCAGACCGGGGGGCGTGTCGTTGTCGGGCTTCGAGCGCAGTGACTCGATGAGCAGCAATTCGATGAGACGCGCGAGCACGAGATCGCGGCCTGGCCTGCGCTCGCGCGATTCCTCGCCCACCAGTCGCACCAGCGCAGTCAATCGCTCGACGCCGCGGACATGCAGAATCGCCGGGAGCAGCGAGACGAGCAGCGGCGCGTCGGGCGAATCGAAGATGAAATAGCCGCCGAGCAAACGCACATCGGGCCGACCGCCGCGCCTGCCATGACGCACATCGCCGGTCGCGGCAGCGCTGACTTTCGGATCGAGTAGCACGGGTTTCACCGGCTCGAACCCGGTCATCGTGAAGCCGGGTGTCGACGGCAGCAGCACGAAATCGCCTGCCTGCAGCGTGACCGGAGCCGCGCCGGCGACTGCCAGGCGACAGCTGCCTTCGAGCACGACACAGAAGCTGGGGTGACCGAACTCCGAGTAGCGCACGCCCCAGCGGCCGGCGCCGCTGATGCCCTTCGAGAACACGGCCCGCGGCCGCAGCAGCGCGATGATCTCCGCCAGCGGATCGCTCATAGCCGGACTCTCGCAAACGAAATGTGGACTTTCGATTGTAGAGCGTCCGGCCGGCCGTCGCTATCGTTTGCCCCGTGCAAACCAACACGGAGCTCGCCATGAAGACTGCACTCATCACCGGTTGCTCGTCCGGCTACGGCCTGGAGACCGCGCGCTACTTCCATTCCCGAGGTTGGAAGGTCATCGCCACGATGCGAACGCCACGCACCGATCTGCTGCCGCGGTCGCAGCGACTCGTCGTACTACCGCTCGACGTAACGAGACCGGAAAGCATTGCTGCCGCGTTGGCGGCGAGCGGCCCGATCGACGTGCTGGTCAACAACGCCGGCATCGGTTTGTTCGGCGCCTTCGAAGCGACGCCGATGGCGACGACGCGTGAAGTATTCGAAACGAATACGTTCGGCGTGATGGCGATGACGCAGGCAGTGCTGCCGCAGTTTCGCGCGCGCAGGTCTGGCGCCGTGATCAATGTGACGTCCAGCGCGACGTTGGCGCCGATGCCGCTGGTCGCAGTTTACGCGGCGAGCAAGACGGCAATCGAGGGCTTCACCGCCTCGCTCGCTTTCGAGCTCGAGGCGTTCGATATTCGGGCAAAGCTGGTCGAGCCCGGCTATGGACCTTCGACGGGCTTCGCGCACAACAGCGGCACGCGGATGCAGGGGCTGATTCCAGAGGCGTACGCATCTTTCGCTCAGAACGTGCTTGCAGCGTTCACGCAGCCGGCCGAGGTCACGCATGCTAGTGACGTGGCGGAAGCCGTGTGGCGCGCGGTCCACGACACGTCAGGTCAACTCCGGTTTCCCGCAGGCGCTGATGCGATTGCGCTGGCGAGCGCGGACAAGCAGACTCACCTGCCGGGGTATGCGAAGAACTAAGCGGGTTGCATTGGATGTCCGCGGTCTGATCGACCGCGTGGACATCTTTCGGCTCTCGAAGGGCGCCAGGCGCGATCCAGCAGTCGCGCGCTGGCTGAGCGACGAGCCCGTCGAGCTGCGCGCCATTGCCAAGGAGTGGTTCACCCTCATGCGGCGCTGTGGCGACGACGTTGGGGAGTTGATCCACGATGGCTGCCCCGTCGCGTGCGTCGAGGACGCGCCGTTCGGCTACGTCAATACCTTCAAGCGCCACGTCAACGTCGGCTTTTTCTACGGCGCGCTGCTCGAAGATCCCGCGGGCCTGCTCGAAGGCAGCGGCAAGCGCATGCGGCACGTTAAACTCGAGCCCAACTCGCCCTTCGATGCTCAGGGCCTGCGCAAGCTGATTGCCGACGCCTACACTGATATCAAATCGCGCCTCGAGGAATAACAACAATGCTCCGCTACGCCCTTCTCCTGGCTTGCCTGGGTCTTGGCACCGCGCAGGCCGCAACGTTCTCCGTCACGCTCGCGCCCGGGCAGGCTCGCGAGCCGCTCACCGGCCGGCTGCTGCTGCTTTTGTCGGTGGATCCCAGCAAGGAACCGCGATTCCTGATCCAGGAAGGTACGGCCAGTCAGCAGGTGTTCGGCATCGATGCGAGCGATTGGAAAGGCAGCGGTCCGCTGGTCTTCGACGCGAAAGCGCTAGGCTATCCACGCGTAAGTCTCGCTGACGTCCCCGCTGGTACCTATCGCGTGCAGGTGGTGCTGCATAAATATGAGACGTTCAAGCGCAAGGATGGCCATGTCGTGCAGCTGCCGATGGATCGCGGCGAAGGACAGGCCTGGAGCAAAGCGCCCGGCAATCTCTACAGCACGGTTCGTGAGATCAAGTTCGATCCCGCCGATCAGGCGTCGATCGCGCTCGTGCTGGATCAGGTCATCGAGCCGATCAAGCCGCCCGTGGACACCGAGTGGGTGAAGCACGAGCGCATCAAGAGCCGCCTGCTCTCGGAGTTCTGGGGACGTCCGATGTACCTCGGCGCGCACGTGCTGTTGCCGAGCGGCTGGGCCGAGCATCCGAAGGCGCGCTATCCGCTGATGATCAATCACGGCCATTTTCCGGAAGACTTCGACGGGTTTCGACCGCAGCCGCCTGAGGCGAACCTGGCGCCCGACTACAGCGATCGCTTCCGGTTGAAGGGTTACAACCGGCTGCAGCAGGAGCTCGCGCATCAGCTCTACAAGGATTGGACCAGCCCGAAGTTTCCGCGCGTGATCGCGATCGAGATTCAGCACGCGAATCCGTACTACGACGACTCGTACGCGGTGAATTCGCAGAACCTCGGCCCGTACGCGGATGCGATTCAGCAGGAGCTGATTCCCTACCTCGAAAAGAAATACCGCGCGATCGGCGAAGGCTGGTCGCGCTTCACCTACGGCGGCTCGACTGGCGGCTGGGAAGCTCTCGCGGTTCAAGTGAAGTACCCGGACTTCTACAACGGGGCGTTCGCGGCTTGTCCGGATCCGATCGACTTTCGCGCTTACGGCAGCGTGAATGTGTACGAGGACCGCAACGCGTACACGGTTGATGCTCCATTCAAGCAGACACCGCGCATCGCGATGCGCGATTACCTGGGCCGGCCGGTGGCAACGCTCGAAGAAGTGAATCGCCTCGAGTTCGTGTTGGGACCGAACAGCCGGTCCGGCGGGCAATGGGATATCTGGCAAGCAGTGTTCTCACCTGTCGGCGCCGATGGCTATCCGAAGCCCATCTGGAACAAGCGCACCGGCGAGATCGATCGCGAGGTCGCCAAATACTGGCGCGAGAATTACGACCTGGTCGACATCATGCGACGGGACTGGGAGAAAGGGCTCGGCGAGAAGCTGCGCGGCAAGATTCACCTCTACGTCGGCGAGCTCGACAACTACTATCTCGAGAGCGCGGTGTACCTGGCGCAGGAATTCCTGGAGTCGACGCGCCATCCCAAGTTCGAAGGCGTGATCGACTACGGACGTCGCGCCGAGCATTGCTGGAACGGCGATCACACGCGGCCGAACGCAGAGTCGCGGCTGCGCTATCACCAGATGTTCATACCGATTGCAGTGGAACGCATCCGTAAGACCGCACCTGCGGGCGCCGATCTCGACAGCTGGAACTACTGATCCCGGTGTCGTACTCCTTCGTCGCGTTTCGCCACGCCGGCTTCAAGCCGTTTCTGGCCGGCGGTGTGTTGGCCATGATGGCCGACAACATCGAGCACGTGATCACCTACTGGGTGATCTTTCAGCACTTCAAATCGCCGGCGCTCGGCGGCTTTGCAGTCATTGCGCACTGGCTGCCGTTCCTGCTCTTTTCTGTTCCCGTCGGTGCGCTCGCGGAGCGCGTGGATCCGCGACGGCTGATTCAAGCCGGCATGGTGCTGTTCATACTCGTGTCGCTCGCTTGGGGAGTGCTGATCCTCACGGGGAAGTTGCAGATGTGGCACGCTGCGGCGTTGCTCATTGTGCATGGGATCGCCGGCGTCTTATGGAGTCCCACGTCGCAACTGCTCTTGCACGACATCGTCGGTCGCGATGGTCTGCAAAGTGCCGTGCGTCTCAATGCGACCGGCCGTTACCTCGGCATGTTCCTCGGACCCGCGGTCGGCAGCGGTTTCCTGCTCGCGTTCGGGCCGGCGTATGCGCTGTTCGTCAACGCACTCATCTATCTGCCGTTCACGCTGTGGCTGTGGAAAGCGCCGTTTGGGCCGCGCTTTCGCGGCGAGCAACCAGCGCCGGCACCTGCTGTGCGCAGCATCGGCGACGTGTTGGGAGTGATCCGCGACATTCGCCACTACCCCGTGGTTGCGACGATGACGATGCTTGCCGGCGGTGCGGCGTTCTTCATCGGCAACGCGTATCAGGCGCAGATGCCTGGCTTCGCGACGGACCTCGGGCATGGCGATCCCGGCATCTCGTACAGCATGTTGCTCGCTGCAGATGCGGCCGGCGCGCTGACCGCCGGCATCGCGCTCGAAACCTTCGGACTGCTGCGGCCCGATCCACGCACCGCGCTGATTCTCGCGACGCTGTGGGCAATTGCACTCGGCAGCTTCGCGCTCGCGTCGGCGTATCCGCTCGCGCTGCTCTTGCTGCTCGTAGCGGGATTTCTCGAGCTGTCCTTCAATTCGATGTCGCAAACACTGGTGCAGCTGCATGCGCCGGCTGAAAAACGCGGCCGTATCATTGGTGTGTTTTCGATGGCTTCGCTCGGCACGCGGATGTTCAGCGGCTTCTCGGTGGGTATTCTAGGCCAGATGATCGGCATTCACTGGTCGCTCGCGCTCAGCGCGGGTTTGATCCTGTTGCTTGCAGGGGCGTTACTGACTCGATCGTGAGGGTACGGGGATGCGTATCGCCAGCCATGGTCACGCGGTCTTTGCGGCGACGATGATCGCAGTCGGATTGATTGGCCTGATCAGCGGAGATTTCTCGCCGATCTGGCAACCCGTGTCCAAGAGCCTGCCCGCACGCGAAGTGCTGGCGTATGTGAGCGCGTTCATTTCCCTGGCATGCGGCATCGGCCTGTTCCTGCCGCGCATCGCGGCAGCCGCTGCTCGTGTGCTGGTCGTCTTCGTATTGCTCTGGTTGTTGGTGTTCAAGGCGCGCTTCATCGTCGCCGATCCCGCGTCTGCGGTCTCTTATGAGACCTGTGCCGAGACGGCAGTGATGCTGGCTGGCGCCTGGGTGCTGTACGCCTGGTTCGGCAACGATTGGGACAAGCAGCGCCTGGCCTTCGCAACTGGCGACAAAGGCCTGCGCATCGCGAGAGTGATCTACGGGGTGTCGATGGTTGTCTTCGGCATCGCCCATTTTGCATACGCCAAATTGACTGCATCGCTTGTGCCCGGCTGGCTACCAGGATCGATGGCATGGGCGTACTTCACTGGCGCCACTTACATTGCAGCGGGCGTCGCCATACTCATCGGCAAGTACGCGCGTTTGGCAGCCGTGCTCTCCGCTTGGCAGATCGGCTTGTTCACGCTGCTGGTGTGGGTGCCGGTCGTCGTGGCCGGCAACATCGATGCCGGCAAGTGGACTGAGTTCGTCGTCTCGTGCGCGCTGACGGCCGCGGCCTGGGTGGTTGCGGATTCCTATCGAGAAGCTTCGTCGCCCGCCCCCGCTGCTTCGGCCGCGATATGAAGCCCTTCGTCACAAAGCAAGCAAGAACGCCGGAAGAATCGGTACAGTGCGACGCTTCCCGTGCAAAGGAGAGTCACTTGTCATTCGCAATTCTGAATCGCAGTGGCCGTCTCGCGCTGCTTGTCGCTGTCGCACTCGTCAATCTCGCTTCCGCCGCGGTTGCGGCCGACGCGCCGACGCCAACCATCGAACACACTGGCAATTGGCGAAAAGCAGTTGAAAGCTTTGTCGCTGCCAACATGAAGCATCCGGCATGGGGTCTCTCGCACTCCGCACGCGACTATCAGCTGGCGAAAGAGCTCGCTGCAGCGGATCAGGTCACGCTGGACGATGACGTGATCTACGCAGCGTCCTACCTGCACGACGTGGCCGCGTTCGCGCCCTTCCGCAAGTCCGGCGTCGATCATCAGGACCAGGCGGCGCAACTCGTCGAGGCCCTGCTGGCAGACACTGGATTTCCAATGACGAAGATCGAAGCGGTGCGCGGCGCGATCCGCACGCACATGTACGCGCGCGATCCGGTCGGACCCGAAGCGATTTATCTCCACGACGCCGACGCACTCGACTGGCTCGGAGCCATCGGCGTCGCTCGCGCTTTCGGCCTCGTCGATCCCAAAGGCGGCAATCCAGATGGATCGCAGGCCGTGAAGGGACTGGAAGATTCGCTCAAGTCAGTCCCATCGCGCATCGTGTCCAAGGCGGGCAAAGCGCGGACGGCACAACGCGTGAGCGAGCTCGAACAATTCCTGCGCGAGCTGCGCAGCGAGTCCGCCGACTTGAAGACGCTTTAGAGACGGCAAGTGATCGACCGTCACCACGCCATGTAAGTAGATCTCCTCGCTGCACGAGCAGGCTTGGAACGATCCCGGCCGACTCGCCGGAATCTACAGCACTAACGCGTTGACGCTGAACGTTGATGAAGGGGCATGGGTGCGTGGCCGCAGCGACGTCGCCGGTTATCTCGGCACGCGCTTCGCGCGGCCGTACCAGTTCACGGCAGTTGCCTACACGGGCGACGAGCGCCGCGGGCATCTGGCCGCGTCTGCTCAATGCGGATCATGTACGCCGGACACGCGAGGTGTTCGCCGCCGCCAATCGGGCAGGACTACCCATCGTCGTTCACGCCAGCAATGGCGCAACTTATGGCGCCCGTCAGGCGCACGTGTTCCTCGATCAGCTGCTGACTGCTGCACCTGACGTTCCGGTCCAGATTGCGCATCTATGGGGCGGCAACGGCTTTTCCGCTGACGCGTTGGCCGTATACGGTGAGGCAGTTGCGACGCGGCGCCCTGCTACTCGCCACCTCTACTTCGATGTATCCGATGCCGCGCTGGCGGTCAGTACACCCGAGCTCGCCAAGGTGATCGCAGAGCGCATTCGGCAGATCGGCCTCGACCGCATGCTCTATGGCTCCGACGCCGCGTTCGACAATCATCCCGATGCCCAAGCCTCGTGGACGGCATTTCGCAATGGCATCCCGTTGAGCGCGGCAGAGTTCGAAAAGATCGCGCACAACGTCGCGCCATACTTGCGCGAGCAGCAATAGACAGACCAACGTCCGCGCTACTTCTTCTTGGCGCGCTCACTCTTGGAGCGACGCCTCACGTCCTGTCCCTGCGCCCGCTGGTAACTCTGGATGTCCTTGAACTGCCCTTTCTTGTCGCGCACGGCATATAGCTTCTTGCCGCTCTTGCTGCGCAGTGTCGTTCGTTTGCTCTTGCTGGCCATGGTCGCTCCTACGGACTGAATGTGCCTTGACGGCTATATACCTCACGGGTTATATAAGCCCCATGGAATCTACCTTCTCCATCATCGCCGAACCGAGTCGTCGCGCCATTCTCAGCCTGCTCGCCACCGCCGAGCAATCGGTCGGCGACATCGAATCGCAGCTGGACCTGTCGCAGCCTTCGGTCTCCAAGCATCTGCGTGTGCTGCGCGAGGCCGGCTTCGTCGAATCGCGCGTCGATGCACAACGACGCCTCTATCGCATCCGACCGGAGCCCCTCATGGAAATAGATGCATGGCTAGCTCCGTTCCGCCGCTATTGGTCGCAACATCTCGATGCGCTCGAGCGTCATCTCGATCGCATGAGTCCTCCACCCCGCCGGAAACGGAAGAAGAAATGAGCAAGCGTGATAAATATCAGCCGGGCCCGGCCGCGGGTGCCGAGGTCCACAAGGAAGGCGATAGCTGGACGCTCGTGCTCGTCCGCGAGCTGCGTCATCCGCCTACAAAAGTCTGGCAGGCGCTCACGGAGCCGGAGCATCTGCGCGAGTGGGCGCCCTTCGACGCCGACAAGAGCCTGGCCAGCACCGGAACCGTCAAGCTCTCGACAGTTGGCGCGCCGGCGCCGCAGGTTTCCGAGACTGTCGTGAAGCGCGCCGAGCCGCCGAAGCTGCTGCAGTACAGCTGGGGCGACAACGACCTGCGCTGGCAGCTCGAGCCGCTCGGCAAAGGCACGCGTCTAACGCTCTGGCACAACATCGATCGCCGCTACATCTCGTGGGGCGCCGCTGGCTGGCACATCTGCTTCGACGTGCTGGATGCACACCTCGCCGGCGAGCCGATCGGCCGCATGGTCGGCATGGAGACGATGCAGTTCGACGGCTGGCAGCGTCTGCAAAAAGAGTACGCCCAACAATTCGCGACTTGATAAGGGAGATTCACTTGAACTGGAGCAGCTGGATCCGGCAAACCCATCGCTGGGTGGCCATCGTCTTCACGGTGACCGTGATTGCCAACTTCATTGCGCTGGCGCTCGGCACGCCGCCGGCCTGGGTGACCTACTCGCCGCTGGCGCCCCTCTTCTTCCTCCTTTTCAGCGGCCTGTATTTGTTCGCGCTGCCGTACACCGCCAAGTGGCGCAACGCGAAGAACAAGGAGATGCAAGCAGTATGAACAAGAATCCGACGCAGGGCGACACGCCCGCGAAAAAGATCGACGCACGGATCAAGGAGCTGGATGACTGGCGCGGCAAGACGCTCGCGAGTCTGCGCAAGGTCATCAAGCAGGCCGATCCGGACGTAGTCGAAGAGTGGAAATGGAACGTTCCGGTCTGGTCGCACGACGGCATCATCTGCACCGGCGAAACGTACAAGGCTGCCGTGAAACTGACGTTTGCCAAGGGCGCGTCGCTGAAGGATCCAGCGAAGCTGTTCAACTCCAGCCTCGAAGGCAACACGCGACGCGCGATCGACTTCCGCGAAGGCGACAAGATCGACGCCGATGCGCTCAAAGCGCTGATTCGCGCCGCGGCGGCCTTCAACAAGTCGGCACGATGAAGAAAGCGGCGAAGCCGAAGCTGCTTGCTGGCGGCAACCCGCAAATCGCGAAGGGCTACGGCGACGCGCCGGTTCGCGCCTACATCGCCGCCCTTCCGGGTTGGAAGCGCGCTGTCGGCCGGCGCCTCGATGCGCTCATCACGCGCACGATTCCTGGCGTGCACAAGGCGGTGAAATGGAACTCGCCGTTCTATGGCGTCGAGAGCGAGAGCTGGTTCCTCAGCTTCCACTGCTACACGAACTACATCAAGGTCGCCTTCTTGCGCGGAGCAGCGCTGCACCCTCTGCCGCCCGGCAAGTCCAAGCAGAAGTCGGTGCGATATCTCGACGTTCGCGAAAACGAGCTCGACCAGGATCAGTTCGTCGAGTGGATCGAGCAAGCCGCCAAGCTGCCCGGCGAACGCATGTAGAAACTCCGGCCTGACATAACGCGTCTGGTGTGTACGGGGGCCTGCCCCGACACATATATAGGAGAGCGTCATGCCGACGACGAGCCCTGATAAGGACGAGGGTCAGATCCGCGAGTGCCTCAACCGGTGGACGCGAGCCCTGCACGCGAGGGATCTGAACGCACTGATGGCGCTCTACGCACCGGACACGATCGCTTTCGATCTCATGCCTCCGTCGCAAGTCGACGCCCGCCACTACCGCCAGAACTTCGAGCGATGGTTCGCCATGATGCCGAGCGCGATCGAATATGAGATCCACGACTTGCGCATCGCTGCGAATGGCGATGTCGCGTTCAGTCACAACCTCGGTCATGTCAAAGCCACGCGCGCGAACGGCGAGAAGGCTGACTACTGGGTGCGCGCGACCGTCGGTTTCCAGAAGCGCAACGGCCAGTGGCTGGTGATCCACGATCACGTCTCGATGCCCTTCGACATGGAGACCGGCAAAGCCGTGCGCGAGCTGCGCCGCTAGCCTACTGCCCTGGATACGGCGTGCCGTCCTTGTGCACGAAGCGGCCATCCGCATTGGCGCTCTTCATATCTATATCCGAGCAGGTCGTAAGGTCCTGCGGGTTGCGCGACCCCATCTCGAGGTAAACGGCCACACTCGCTGATCGGTTGATCATGTGATGCCCGTTGCCCGTCCCCTTCGGAAACGCCGCGCAATCGCCCGCGCGCAGCACGGTCTCGCCGCCGTCCTCGACGAGCGTCAATTCGCCTTCGAGCACATAGACGAGCTCGTCCTCGTGACTGTGCCAGTGACGCTGACTCGACCACCCGCCCGGCGCCAACGTCATCAGGTTGACTCCGAAATCGCGCAGACCGCCCGCGTCCCCTAAGCGCCGCCGTGTCCGTCCTGCGCAGGGCACATCGAACGGCGACGGATAGGGACAACCCTTGCGTACGGGAACAGTATCGATATTGACCTTGGGCATGTACCGCTCCTGATACGATTCAAAGCGTGAACATTCGACTGCTAATTGTCACAGGACTGCTGATGGTGGCCGCTCCCACCCTCGGCGCACAACCACCCGAGGGCGTCGGCAGCGACGGGATCTTTCGGATCACACCACAGCGGCCGGTCGCCGAGCTGCGCGCCGAGGCGCTCGCCGCGCAGCCGCCCGCCGAGTCGGGCCAATTTCGCAGCTCCGACCTGGTCGAGATCACGAAGCTCGATCCGACGATCAAGCTCGACATCCGCTACGCGACCACCAACAACTTCCTCAGCACGCCGGTGTACACGCGCGCCGCGGCGTATTTGCAGCGACCCGCCGCGGAGGCGCTCGTGCGCGTGCATCACGCGCTCGCGAGCCAGGGCTATGGGCTCCTGATCCACGATGCTTATCGTCCCTGGTGGGTCACGAGGGTCTTCTGGGAAGCCACGCCGCCGAAATTCCACGAGTTCGTTGCCGATCCCGCGCAGGGCTCGCGCCACAACCGCGGCTGCGCTGTCGACCTGACGCTCTACGACCTGAAGACCGGCAAGGCCGTGTCGATGCCGAGCGTTTACGACGAGATGTCGCCGCGCGCCTATCCGAATTACGAAGGCGGAAATTCCACTGAACGCGAGCATCGCGCGATTCTGCGCAAAGCAATGGAACGCGAAGGCTTCACCGTGTTCGAGACCGAATGGTGGCACTTCGACTTCAGGGACTGGCGCGAATACCCGATCGTCAATCGCGACTTCTAGCTGCCATCGCGAAGAACGCGAGCACCCGTTCCTCGTACATCTGTCCCACTCGTGCAGCAAAGTCCACGTGTGCCGCGCCCGGAATCATCCAAAGCTGCTTGGGTTCCGGCGCCGCCGCGAACAGCCGCGCCGAGTCCGCGGGCGTCGTGTGGCGATCCGCATCTCCTGCAATGATGAAGATGGGCGCACGCACCCGAGGAATAGCGCTGACCGGCGCGAGATCAGACGGACTGATACCCAGCCTCGGCTCGAGTTGCAGCAGCAGCAGTGGCGCAAGCAAAGACCCGAACCTCCCGAGTCGCATGCTCAAACGGTTCGCAGTGGCCGCCTCGATATCAGGATAGACGGCCTCCAGCACCAGCGCGTCGACAGGCAGCGGATCGGCTCCCAACAGCGCAGCTGCGCCACCCAACGACACGCCGATCGCACCGATGAACTGCCCTGGCGCACGACTTCGTGCATACGCGACCGCGGCGCGCGCATCGGCTGATTCCAGATAGCCCATCGTGATGTGACTGCCCGGGCTCTCGCCATGCGCCTGAAAATCAAATAGCAGCACCGAGTATCCGGCCCGATGCAGCATCTCCGCGCGACCGACCATGCTCAGCCTGTTCGCTCGCACGCCATGCATGAGAACGATCGTCCCGAGCGCATTCGATGCAGGCACGTACCAGCCGTGCAGGACATTCCCGGACGCACCTCGAAACTCGACCTTCTCATGCGGCAGCGGCAGGCTCGCTTCCGATATGGACGCACGCGCAGGCGCGAGCAGCACCGATCCGGCAAGGAAGACGCAGCCGCCGAACCCCGCAAGCAGCACGGTGAAAATTATTATCAGGCGACGCACGGAGCGTGGATTGTTGCCGAGCCATGGCAATATGTCACTGCCAACTGACATCGATAGGAGCACCCATGCAACTGACCCGACGCGAAGTTCTCGAAGCTGCCTTGGCCGGTGCGGCCGCGACGGCGGCTGGCTTCTGGGTCAAGGAAGGCCACGCCAGCTCAGGCAAGTACGACGCCGTGTTTGCCGAGCTCGATCGCTACGTCGAGCAGTTCATGCGCGAGATGAACAGCCCGGGCCTGACGCTGGTTCTTGCGGATCGCGAAGGCGTGCAGCGGGTTGCGACTTATGGGTTCAGCGATCTCGACCGGCAGCGCAAGCTGAAAGCGGACGAGCTGTTCGAGATCGGCTCGATCACGAAGTCGTTCCTGGCATTGTCGCTCCTGCAGATGCGTGAAGAGGGCAAGCTCGATCTTCACAAGCCGATCGTCGAGTATGTGCCGTGGTTCCGCGTCCAATCGTCGTTCGCGCCGATCACCACGCATCACTTGCTGACGCACACGTCCGGCCTGCCAGGCGCGCCGGAAGTGTTCCCTTCCGATCCCGCACACCGGCATCTTGCGGCGTACGCGCCGGGCGAGCAGTTCCACTACAACAACATGGCCTACTCGCTGCTCGGCTATCTCGCCTGGACACTCGATGGCCGCGAGCTGCCGGAGATCTTTCGCGAGCGGATCTTCAAGCCACTCGGCATGTCGCAAAGCGAGCCGGCGATCGATTTTCAGATGCGCGCGCGCATGCCGCGGAGTTACGTGCCCTCGGTGACCGATCGTCCCTATCCGCGCCACGGCGAGCTGAGCGAGGCGCCGCAAATCATCTCGTCGAGCGGCGCGGGCTGCATCGCCGCGACTGCTCGGGACATGGGCGCCTACATCCGAATGCTGGCGAGTCACGGCCGGGGACCGCAGCGCGCTTTGGTTTCGTCGGAAAGCTTCGAGCTGTTTTCCAAGCGACACATCCAGGCCGAAGAGTTTGGCCCGACCGCGAGCTACGGCTACGGCATGGCGGTCGACGAGCTCGACGGCAATCCCCTCCTCCGTCACACCGGCGGCATGGTTTCGTACATGTCGGCATTGCAAGTGGACATCGGCGCCGGCATCGGCGGCTTCGCGTCCGTCAACGCGCAGCAGGGATATCGCCCGAATGCTGTCGTGAAATACGCACTGCAGCTCATGCGCGCGCACGTCGAGAACAAGAAGGCACCTGCCGCGCCTGCGGCCGATTCAGAGCTCGAAGTTACCAATGCCGGCGACTATGTCGGCGTCTTCAAAGGCGACCGCGGTCAGCTCGAGTTCGTGCGCGATGGAGCGAAGCTCTTCCTCGTACGCCCGGGGAAGCGATCGCAGCTGCAGAGACTGGCAACGCCGGATCAATTCCACGTCAGCGATCCGGAGTTCGCTCGCTTTCCTCTCGCCTTCGGTCGCAAGAAGGAGGACGGCCCGGTCGTCGAACTGAGCTGCGGCGACGCCTGGTACACAACGGACGCGTACGACGGGCCTCGTCAGTTCCAGATTCCCGACGCGTGGCGCAACTACGTCGGCCACTATCGCAGCGAAGATCCATGGATCGGCTCGATCCGCGTCGTGATCCTGAAAGGACGCTTGATGCTCGACGGCCAGACGTCGCTCGAAGCCGACGGCGAGCTCTTCCGCCTGCGCGACGAGCCGTCCAACACGGAATGGAT
>Ga0070702_100000357_pt1 | contig 15940 bp, 13 predicted proteins | sample KBSK5103metaG_FD_65466 | JGI IMG/M metagenome (GOLD analysis project Ga0070702, IMG submission 65466) | Corn, switchgrass and miscanthus rhizosphere microbial communities from Kellogg Biological Station, Michigan, USA - KBS K5-10-3 metaG | ecosystem: Host-associated > Plants > Roots >... | reverse complement strand
AAGGCGGCCCGGTTCGCGGCGTAGCCCATCTCCGACAGGCCCGTGCGCCACCAGCGCCTCGCCATCCGCCACGTCCCGGGCCACCCGAGCGTCGCCCCGAGGTCGGCGGGGCGGAGACGCCGCAGGCGGTAGGCGTCGCGGGCGCCGACCATGAGCGCGGTCGGCCCGACGAGCACGTCGCCGTCGATGTGGCGGGTGAGATGGACGCCGAGGAACGGCAGCGACGGGTCCGGCACCGGGTAGATGAGCGAGCGGACGAGGTCGCGCCGCTCGGGTCGCAGCCGCAGGTAGGCGCCGCGGAACGGGACGATGCGCGGGTCGGGCGACGCGCCCGCGGCGACCGCGAGGCGGTCCGACCAGGCGCCGGCGCAGAAGACGGCGTGGCGCGCCGCGAGGTCGCCGTCGGCGGTGCGCAGCACGACCTCGCCGGGCCGGCTCTCGACTCCGGTCACCGCGCGCCCGAGCGTGATGCGGCCGCCGTCCTCGATCACCTCGCGCGCCAGCGCGCGGGCGACGGCGGGGAAGTCGACGATCCCGGTCGCCGGCGAGTGCAGCGCGGCGACGCCCTCGGCGTGCGGCTCGAGGTCGCGCAGCCCGCGGCGGTCGAGGCGCCGCAGGCCGGGGACGCCGTTCTGGCGCCCGCGCCATTCGAGCGCGTCGAGGCCCGGGACCTCGTCCTCCGTGAGCGCGACGATCACCTTGCCGCAGCGCTCGACGGGCACGTCGTGGCGCGCGCAGAACGCGTACAGGTCGCGCGCGCCCTCGACGCACAGACGCGCCTTGAGCGACCCCGGGGCGTAGTAGATGCCGGCGTGCACGACGCCCGAGTTGTGGCCCGTCTGGTGCGCGCCGACGCGCTCCTCGCGCTCGACGACGTGCACGCCCAGGCCGGGGTCGCGCCGCAGCGCCTCGCGGGCGACCGCCAGCCCGAGGATCCCCGCGCCGACGACGACGAGGTCGCAGGTCGTGTCGCTCGTCGGCGCCGCGGTCGTCTCGGGCATGCTACGCGGCCACCTCGCTGATCGGCTCCGCCACGGGGACGGCCCGGTCGCCCCGCGCGGCGGCGACGACGTCGATCAGGCGCGCGCGGAAGCGCGTCACGTCGAAGCGGGCGGCGTTGCGCACGATCGCGTCGCGGTCGAAGGCGCCGAAGGGGACGTCGCGCATCGCCTGCGCGAACTCGTCGACCGTGCCGGTCGGGACGCGCACGCCGGTCACCCCGTCGATCACGGTCTCGCGGACGCCCCCGGCATCGACGGCGAGGACCGGCCGCCCGGCCGCCTGCGCCTCGACCGCGGCGATCCCGAACTCCTCGACGTTCGCGACGACGAGTGCCTGGGCGCGCGGCATCAGGTCGGCCAGCTCCTCGTCGGAGAGCCGCCCGAGGAACTCGACGTGGTCGCCGTGGCGGGCGCGCAGCCGCGGAAGCTCGGGGCCGGTCCCCACCACCTTGATCCGCCGTCCCGCCCGCCGCGCGGCCTCGATGGCAACGTCGACGCGCTTGTGGCGCACGACCTCGCCGACCGTGAGGAAGAAGTCCTCGGGCTCGGCCGGGGTGAAGCGGCGCGTCTCGACGGGCGGATGGAGGACGGCCGACTCGCGGCCGTAGTAGTCGCCGATGCGCCGGCGGACGAGCTCGGACCCGGCGAGGTAGACGGTCACGCGCCCGGCCGCCTCGACGTCCCACGCGCGGATGCGGTCGAGCGTCCGCGTGAGCATCGGCCGCAGGGTGGGCGGCGCCTCGGTCAGCGCGAGCTCGCGCTCGTGCCAGACGTAGCGGAACGGCGAGTGGCAGAAGCAGACGTGCGCCGCGCCCTGACGGGGCCGCACTCCGTGGGCGAACGCGCTGCTGCTGGAGATCACGACGTCATGATCCTGCACCGCGAGCCGCTCCACCGCTGCGGGGAAGAACGGCAGGAGCGCGCGGAACCCGCGCTGGCGGATCCCGAGATGCTGGAGGTTCGACGTGTGCACGGGGTGACCGGCGAATCGCCCCTGGGTGCCGCGTGCGCTGTACAGCGTCGTGTGGATCGGCGCACGCGGGAAGCAGTCCGCCATCGCGGCGAAGGTCCGCTCGGCGCCGCGCAGCACGAGCAGGTAGTCGTGGACGAGACCGACGCCGTTCATACGATTGCCATCTCCTCGATCGCGTCCCGGACCGCGTCGGCGACCGAGGGGGCGTCCTCGGGCCGCGCGAGCGAGAGCCGGGTTCCGGCTGCGACCTGCTCGCGCCGGATCTCGCCGTCGAGCACGACGGCGAGTCCGCTCTCCGCGAGCTTGTGCGCGAGCTGGGCCTGGTGGTCGTCGACGTGCTCGCCGTGGGCGCGCAGGCGCGGGAGGACGAGCGGGGCGCGACCGCTGCGCAGCGTCGCCGCGATGATCCCCGACCCGGCGTGGCAGACGACGACCTGCGCGCGGCGGGCGCACAGCTCGACCTCCTCGGCCGTGAGCCACGGCACGGTGGCGTAGTGCCGCGGCCGGTAGGCGGATGGCCCGGCCTGGGCGACGACCGGCGTCGGCAGGACGCCGGCGCCCACGGCGTCGTCGACGGCGGCGAGCAGGCGGTCGAACGGGGCGCCGTGCGTCCCGACCGCCACGAACGTACCCTCGCGGGCCTCGCCGGCGGGCGGGCGAACCTCCTCCCACAGCGCGGGACGGCACAACACAGCGCCCGGGTAGCGCCCCGCGGTCTCGGGCCACTGGACGAACACACGCTCGGCGAAGCGCGACACGAGGCGCCCGGAGCGGCTCGCGTCGTCCACCCGCGCGGTCGTCTCGACCCACAGGAGCTTCGCGCCGAGCGCGCGGGCGAAGAGGCAGAACGCGACCGTCAGACCGGCGCCCGAGCAGATCACCAGGCGCGGGCGCGTCCGCAGGACGAGCCGCCCGGCGGCGAGGACGTTGCGCACCACGGGCCGGATTGCGCGGCCGGTGTCGGGTACGACGCGCACCGTCTCTCCACGGGCCAGGAGATCGTCCGCGCGCCGGCCCGGACCGGTCACCCACACCCGGTCGACGTCGTCGCCGAGACCCGTCGCGAGGGCGGCCAGGAGATCGAGGTGACCTCCGGGCGACCCGGCGAGATGAACCACCGTCCTCGGCATGCGCGATCAGAGCACCGTTCGCGCGACGAACGTCACATCGCTGCGATGGAGATGCACGACGTCGTAGCCGGCGTCGCGCACGCGGTCGACGAGCGCCACCATCTCGGCCACCTCCGTGCGGCGATGGAGCTCGGCGCAGATGACCGTGGGACGGACGCCCGCCTCGAGGAGGGAGGGCAGCACCTCGAACTCGGCGCCCTCGATGTCGAGCTTGAGCAGGTCGACGGTCGAATGGCCGAGCTCCCGCATGACCGAGGGGACGGTGCGGCAGTCGGCGACGAACGACCGCGTCGAGTGCTGGAGGTTGTCGATCGAGACGGAGACGTGGTCGTCGTCGCGCGGCAGCCAGAACGTCTGCGGGCCGTCGGCGCCGGCGAGGCCCCACGCGTGGAAGCGGAAGGCGTCCGGCACGCCGATCTGGCGGACGTATGCCGCCGAGCGGGGCGTCGGGTCGAACGCGTCGACGGTCACGCCGTGGCGGTCGATGAGCTCGAGGTCGAAGCTGACGTCGGTCCCGACGCCGCCGCTGTAACAGATCCAGTCCGGCCGGATCAGGCCGGTGGGCACGACCCAGCCGCCGTATGGCGAGCCGAGGCGCTCCAGGCCGGCGCACTCGACCGGGCGCACGGCGCGGGCGAAGCGCATCCAGTCGAGCCGGTAGGCCGCTTTCTGCCGAGCGACGGCGGGATGCAGCGTCTTCGCCACCTCACGGGCGCTCCCGGAGGCGGAGCCGAAGGCGGCGAGGGCGGATGAGCGGGAGCGTGCCATGACGGGGATCTCCTGACCGGGGCGGGTCAGCTGCTCCGCCGGGCCCGCCGGCTCGGCTTGCCGCCGCCCGAGAGCGCCTTGGCCTTCGCGGCGGAGTGGCCGTTGCGCTGGTCGGCCGCCGCCCGCGTCGCGGCCCGCGTGCGCCGCGCGTCGAGCTCCGCGGCGCCGCTGCGTTCGGCGCGGCGTGTCGACACGAGGCGGTTGACGAGAAGGATCGCCAGCGCGCCCGCGATGAGCACCGCGAAGAACAGGAGGCCGGCGAACATGCGGCTTGCGCCCGAGTTGACGGTCCCTGAGTCGGCGGTGCCGAGCTGTGTGATGACCGTCCGCCGCCGGTCGGGAACCAGCTGCTGGTTCTCGGTGTCGGCGATCCACTGCCGCGTTGCCGTCACGGCCGCGTTCGCGAGCTTCTCGGCCTCGGCGGCCGTGTCGGACTGCGCGAAGACGTTCACCGTCGGCTGATCGGGCACGGCCTGGTAGGTCAGGCGCAGGAGCCGGGTCTCGCCCGCGATCTCGTTGGCGCGCTTGCCTTGGCCGGGCTCCAGCTGGGACTGGGGCACGTTGAGCGCCGAGTTGTCGGTCTGCGCCTCGATCGCGCCGCGCGGGACGCCCATGATCTTCGCCACGCGGGAGATGACCGGGTCGCTGCGCATGAGCTGCGAGAGCACGAGCGCACGCGCGCTGAGCGGATCGAGGTCCCGCGTCAGGTCGCCGATCCCGGAGCGGGGAGCGTCGACGAGGAGCTGCGTCTCGGCCGCTCCGCGCTCGATGGTCTTGGTGTGCAGGCCGGGCGGGGACAGCGAGACCTTGTAGACGGTCACGACGGCCACGGCGGCGGAGAGGGCAAGCACGGCGAGCATCCACACGCGCCGGCGCCAGAGCTGGGTCACGATCTCTGCGAAGTCCACGTGGCACTCAACGGGGACACGCCGGCCGTACTTCCGCACGACCGTCCAAGTGTTCTTCTAGGGTTGCTCGCTCGACCATGAGCCGCCGTCTGTCCGTCCTCGTCGTCGTCCACGGCCCGATCGCGGAGCGCATGAGCGCCCCGGAGATCCGCGGCCTCGAGATGGCGCGCACGCTGGCCGAGCGCCACGATGTCGCGCTCGCGACGCCCAACGGGACGGGCGATCGCCGGGACGGGGTGCTGCTCCTGCCGTCAGGTCGCCGCCGCATCGCGGAGGAGGCGCGGGGCCGCGACGTGCTCGTGGCGCCGCGCGTCCCGCCCTGGCTGCTCGCGGCCCTCGCCGGCCGGGACACGCTGGTCGTCGCCGACCTCTACAACCCCTTCGAGGCCGAGCGCCACCAGCTCGCGAACGACCCGGTCGTGCGGAGCGAGCTCGCCGTCGGGCGCCTCTCACAGCGGCTGCAGGTGGAGTTCGCCGACGTCGTGCTCTGCGCCGTGGAGCCGCAGCGCGCCATCCTGGAGGCGGAGCTCGCCGCGCTCGCTGGCGCGCGCGCCCGCCGGCCCGACCGGCCGCTCCTGCGCGTCGTTCCGTTCGGCATCGGCGAGGATCCGCCGCCCGCCACGCGGCGCCCGTGGCGCGAGCACTTCCCGCAGATCGGCGCCGACGACGTCCTCGTGCTGTGGTGGGGGAACGTGTGGCGCTGGTTCGACGCCGTCACCGCGCTGCGCGCGCTCGCGCGCGTCGTGGAGGACCGGCCGGACGTGCGGCTCGTCTTCACCGCGGGCCGCCACCCCGTGCACGACCGGCCGGAGCTCAACGCGACGTCGGAGGCGCGTGAGGAGGCGGCCCGCCTCGGGCTGCTCGACCGCCACGCGTTCTTCCTCGAGGAGTGGATCGCGCAGGACGTGCGCCACGAGTACCTCCTCGAGGCGGACATCGGGCTGACGCTCGCGCGCGACGCACGGGAGACGACGACCGCGGCGCGCGGCCGCTACATGGACTACCTGTGGGCCGGGCTGCCGTGCGTCCTCGGGGCCGACGACGCGCTGTCGGAGCGCTTCGCCGCGGCCGGGTTCGCGAGCACGGTGCGGGCGGGCGACGTCGAGGGCGCCGCGGCGGCGCTCCGTGCGCTCGTCGACGATCCGTCGGAGCGGGCGCGGCGCGCCGAGGCGGGCCGCGCGCTCGTCGCGGAGTTCCGCTGGCGGGCGACCGTCGCTCCGCTCGTCGATGCGCTCGACGAGATCGCCGGGACGCCGCCGGCGCGCGCGGGGCGGACGGCCGCGCTCGCCGCCGGCCTCGCGGCCTACGCCGGCCGCCGGGCGCGGCATCAGGCCCTGGTCGTGCGGCGTGCCCGGTCCGGCGCGACGACGACGGCCAGCGCGGCGACGAACAGCAGCACGTAGGGCACCTGCGGATAGGTGAAGTCGTCGAACAGCACGGTGGCGACGACCATCGCGCCGGCGGTCGCGGTCGCCGCCAGCCCGGGCGGTGCGCGCGATGCATCGCGGCTCGTCACCGCCCGCCGGCCGACGACCGCGATCGCGCCGAAGAGGACGAGCAGCGCGAGGACGCCGACCGCGCCGGTCTCGATGAGCAGGCCGAGATACTGGTTGTCGAGGATCCGGTGGGTGTGCCAGTCGTACGACCCGTACCCCTCGCCCAGGATCGGGTGGCTGATCACGTCCGGGACGACCGCCGGGTAGTCCGCGGTCCGCCCGGTCGTCGACGGATCGTTCGTCACGCGGCTCGGCAGGAGCTGCCCGCGCAGCGACCCGAGCGAACCGGGTGAGACGATCGGCATCGCGAGCAGGATCGCGAGCGCCCACGGGAGCAGGCGCACCGTCGTGCGCGGCCGCTGCACGGCGAGGATGACGAGCGCGACCACCGGCACGACGATCGCCGACTTGCGATCGGTGGCTATGGCGCCGGCGAACATCAGCGCGACCGAGAGCAGGAGCAGGCGACGGTTGCGCCGGGACTCGCCGCCCATGAGCAGGCGGCTCAGCGGGATCGGGAGGAGGAACGCCAGCATCGTCGACACGGCCAGGCCGTGGAGCGTCGGGCCGTTGATCATCGGTCGCCCGAACAGGTCGTTTGCCGGCTCCGGGCCGACGACGAAGGGCCCGGCCAGCGTCTTCTGCGCGACGAGGAAGAAGATGTTCGTCCCCGTCCGCTTCTCGAGCAGGGTCCCGAGCGCGGTGATGCAGCCCAGGACGATCGCGAAGGTCGCGAACGCCCGGACCTCCGACGGGCGCACGATCGACGTCACCATGAAGAAGAACAGGGTCAGGGTGAGGAGGAGCCCCGACTGCTTGATGCTCAGCTCGAGCTCGCCGAGGTTCGCGAGCGTGTCCGCGTTGACGATGATGCTGAGGACCGCGACGCCGACGAACGCGAGCAGCGCCCAGTGCACGCCGGTGAAGCGCAGCCGTGGCGCTGCGCGGCCGCCCGCGAGGGCGACGGCGATCCACAGGACCGCCATGGCGAGCAGGGCGACGCGGTCGAGCTTGCTGTCGAACGGCAGGTTGACCGGGACCTGGATCGAGTCGAACGGGACGAGCCAGAGCATCGTCAGGAACCCCGCGATCATCCACGGGAGCACCCGGTTGGTCCGCGGCCAGTCGCCGCCCGGTCCGGGAGCGCCGCCGCCGGGCTCGAGCCCGTCGGGCTCGGCGGGGCGTTTGGGGCGGACCGGCGTCAGGACGGCGCTCATGCCGCCTCCACGGGGTGCGGCGCGGGAGCGGGCCGGCGCAGGACCCGGGCCCGCTGCTCGGCGCGGTAGAACGCCCGCGTCTCCGGCTCCACGCGAGGGAGCCGGCGGGCGGCGGCGATCGCCCAGCCCGCGACGTAGTTGACGCCGCAGAGCCCGTACGGCCGGCGCCGCAGGCGGAGCGCTCCGCCGACGAGCACCTGCAGCGGATCCGCGCCGTAGCCCCAGGCGCAGCGGCCCCAGCGGCGGTAGGCGCGAAGCACGCCGTCGTAGGCGCCCGTCGGACGCAGGTGCAGGGTGTCGCCGTCCGGCAGCTCCACGCTCCGGCTGTCCCATCCGGCGCGGCGGGCGCGGATCTCGTCGATCGCGTCCCATCCCAGGATGGCGGGCACCGGGTTGATCTGGGCGAGGCAGGCGGCCCGGTAGAACTTGTTCGGCCCGCGGACGTGATGCGGCGGGTTGTGCTCGCGCTCGACCGTCCCGGCGGCAGTGGGCGCCGACAGGTACGCGCCCGCGACCCCGAGTGCCGGGTCGGCCGCGAACTCCCGCTCGATCGTCGCGAAGTGCTCGCGGGCGAGGTCGAGGTCGGCGTCGAGCTTGGCGATGACGTCGTAGCCCGCGCCGAGCTGCTCGAGGCCCCACTGGAAGGAGCGAAGCTCGGCCGCGGTCGCGAGCCGGTCCGATTCCGGCGGCCGCGGCGGACGGCGGAGCGCCACCGCGTAGTCGTGCTCGGCGGCGAAGGCCTCGGCGATCGCGAAGGACCGGTCGCGAGACCCGTCGTCGACGAGCAACAGCCGATCGGGCGGCCGCGTCTGCGCCGCGATCGATCGCAGGAGCGTCGGCAGGTAGCGCTCCTCGTCGAGAAACGAGACGACGACGCCGAGCCTCACGCCGCTTCCTCCGCCACGAGGGCCGCGATCGGTGCGTCCTCGCCACGTCCTCGCAGGACGCGCGCCGGCGCCCCGGCGCAGATCGTCTGCGGCGGCAGCGAACGGGTCACGACCGAGCCTGCGCCGACGACGCATCCGTCGCCGATCGTCACCCCGGCGACGACGATCACGCGGGCGCCGAGCCAGACGTCCCGGCCGATCCGCACGCTGTGCTCCTCCTTGGGCTGATGCAGGATCGGCGCTCCCGGATCGGTGCGGTAGTTCGAGGCCGTGATGTAGACCTCTGGGCCGAACAGCGCGTTCTCGCCGATGTCGATCCGCCCGACGGTGTCGCCCGCCCAGAGTGAGCAGTGCGAGCCCAGGCGCGCCCCCGCTCCGATCGAGATCCGCTCGCCGTTGCGCATGGTGATCGTCGGCGCGAGCCGGACCCCGTGACCGATCGCGGCCGCGCGCCGCGGGACGACATGGCTGTAGTTCCAGTAGTGCAGGAGCCGCGCGACGTGCGCGTAGACGCGCGGGTCGAGGATCGAACGGGCGAAGCTGAGCATGCGGTTGGCCACGCTTCACCAACGGGCCGGCGGCCGCCCTCCTTGCGCGCGCCGGGCCGCGGCGTCAGCGGACGCCGGAGCTCACGACGCCGAGGCGCGCGTGCGGGCGGTACTCGTAGGCCCCGACGTCGACCGCGCCGAGGCGGGCGTTGCCCGCACGATCGCGGCGCGGCGCGTTCCTGCTCGTGCCGGCGTCGATGCCCGGGCTCCCGCTGCGCAGGCGATAGTCGCCGCGCGCCGGAGCGGCGAAGTGCGGCGCCACGCCGAGCCTCGAGCCGGGGCCCTGGGCGGGGTGATGGAACGGGTCGAGGAGCACGTAGTTGTGGCTCTGGGACTCGCGCAGCCGCGGGTCGATGTCCATGCGGGTCGCGATGTTGTTGGCGATGACGAATGCGTGCCGGTTCCGCGGCGCGGCCGGGTCCCAGCGCAGGAGCACCGGGCCGCCGCCCCAGAACGTGTTGTTCACGAGCTCGAGATCGGCGAGCTTGTTGTCGAGCTGGATCGGCTGCGACTCCGACCGGATGAACAGGTTGTTCTTGATGATCCAGCCGTGCGACGCCGCGGCGCTGTTGAGGATGCCGGAGTCGTTGTCGGTCGCGAAGTTGTTCGTCACGTGGACGTCGTACGCCCCCTGGGTCTGGATGACGTCGGCATGGGCCCAGGTGTTGTCCGGGCTCTGGATGTGCTCGAACAGGTTGCGGTCGATCGTGATCCGCGTGCCGTCGGTGAAGACGGCGTCGTTCTTCAGCCGGGAGAACCGGTTGCCGCGGATCACGACGTCGGTCGTCTGGCCGTCGTTGCCGTTGACGATCCAGAGCGCCACCCCGTCGATCGAGTCGGCGGGCGGGCCGGGGAGGTCGTGGAAGCGGTTGCCCTGGAAGCGCAGGTGCGAGCTCGGGCGGACATGTGTCGCGACCGTCAGGTCGCTGTCGAGGATCTCGATGTGGTGGTTGTCGAAGCCGATGGTGTTCGTCGCGCCGGTGAAGCGCAGACGCCGGAACCGGACCCAGTCGGTGCGGTTGAGCTCGATCCCGTGGATCGTCACCGCCTCGCGCGGCGCCGCCGCCAGGGTGACCCAGCCGCCGCGATGCTCGCCGTCGAGGCCGAGGCGCGGGTAGGTGCCGCGTCGGACGTAGACGACGGCGTTGCGCGGCGCCGCGCCCACCGCGCGGCTCATGGTGCACCACGGCGTCCTCGGGTTCGCCGCCTCCGCGGCCGGACGGGCGTCCCGGCACGGCCCTCCGACGGAGTCCTGGTCGACCCAGAGCCGCCGCGGCGCCGGTGCCGTGGCCGTCCGTGCCGTGGTCGCCCGCGCGCTCTTCGCCGTCGCGGCGGGCTCCTCGCCGCTGCAGCCCGCCGTCGTGACTGCGGCGGCGATCGCCGCTGCGGCGAGCAGCGCGGTTCGCGGCGCGGGGCTCATGGCGCGCCTTGCCATCTCAGGAGGCGGCGACGATCGAATCGAGCTCGCGGCGCAACGCGGCGAGCGTGGCGGGGCGCGCGAAGCGCTCCTCCATGTCCGCTCGGCCACGGGCGGCCATCTCGCGCGTCCGCGCGGGGTCGCGCAGCAGGGCGATGACGGCGTCGGCCGCGGCGCCCGGGTCGTCGGTCGGGACGAGCAGTCCGGTGCGTCCGTCGGCGACGACGTCTGGCACGCCGCCGACGTTCGAGGCGACGATGGGGACGGCGCGGGCGAGCGCCTCCATCGCCACGAGCCCCGCGGACTCGCCGCGGGAGGTGACGAGGACGATGTCGATGCCCTCCAGCGCCTCGTCGATGCCGGCGGCCTCCCCGCGCAGGTGGACCCGGGGGCCGATCCCCAGGGCCCGGGCGAGCCCGCGGAGCCGGGCGGCGTCGCCCGGGCGCGCCTCGGGACCGACGATGTCGAGCTCGGCGTCGATGTCGCGGCGGCGCAGCACGTCGAGCGCGCGGACAGCCACGTCCTGGCCCTTCTCGTGCGTCAGGGTCCCGACGACCGCGAGCCGGACCGGACCGTCGGACGCCGCGAACGCGGCCGACGGCCGATCAGGGATCGCGATGCCGTCGGGGATCCTGACGACGCGCGCGCGGGCGGACGCCGGGACATGGCCCAGGGTCTGGGACCCGTTGGCGACGATCGCGTCGGCCAGCCGGCCATGGGCGCGCATGAGCAGGGGCGCCCAGCGGGAGAACGGGGTGTCGCGGGCGTGCACGACCACCGGCACGCCGGCGAGGCGGGCGGCGACGACGGGCGACAGCGACACGCTGCTGTTCGTCAGCACCATGTCGACGCCGCGGGTGCGCACGACGGTGGCGAGCGTCAGCGCGTGGCGGCACGTGCGCAGCGAGCGCCACCCCCACTGTGCGACGGAGTCGGTCCAGATCGGCAGCGACGGAGGTCCGTCGACCACGGGCGCGATGGCCTCGAACGCCGGACGCATCGGACCGGGGGGGACGGCGAGGACGAGGTCGTAGGCGTCGCGCAGGAAGCGCGCCTCGGTGAGCGCCATGAGCGTCGCGCCGCCGCGGACCGCCGAGTGGACGGTCATCAGGAGCCGGCGCTGCCGCCGGGCCGGAGCGCGTCGCGCGCCGGAGGCCGTCGCGCGGTCGGCGTCGAGCGCCGACGTCGATGCGGTCGCCGTCGTCACGTGGCAATGAACGGCCGGGGGACGCGCGCACTTGCGCGATGCGGGCCTGCGGGCGGGACGGAGGCGGTCAGCCCGCGGCGGGCTGGGGGCGCGCGCGGCCCGGGCCGGCCGCCCGCGGCGGCGCGAACAGCTGCGGCGCGGTCACCATCCCGGCGAACAGCGCGCGGCTCGTTGCGGGCGAGACGGTCGCCCGCGTGATCGCATACGGGTCGAGCGCACCGAGGCGCGGGCGGGACCCGTCGAACGTGAACGCGAGCTCGACCCCGGCGTCCGCGAGGATGGCCCGCGTGACCTCGTCGTAGGAGCCGGGGTCGCCGTTCGGGTAGCTGAACCAGCGCATCGGGATGCCGAGCTCGTCGCGCAGACGCCGGCGGCAGCCCTCGATCTGCTCGCGCTGGCCGGCCGCGTCGAGCCGGGCGAGGATCGGGTGGTCGACCGTGTGGCCGCCGACGCTCATCCCGGCCGCGAGCAGCGCGCGCGCGTGGTCCCACGTCATCCATTGATCCGGCCAGGCCGACGGCCCGGCCCGCCCGGTGCCCGCCGCCTCCGCGAGGGCGTCGAGGAACGCGTCGACCGCGTCGTGCGGCAGCCGCTTGCCGGCATCGACGAGCGTGGTGACCGCGTGGACGCGGTCCGGCTCGTCGAGGCGGACGGACGCCTCGGCCATCGGGATCCGGGGGCGGGCGCTCGTCCGCACGATCCACGCGATCTCGTCCCACCACGGCAGCCGCGGGTCGTCGAGGAACCCGGTCGCCAGGAAGAACGTCGCCGTCGCGCCGTGCCGGCGGAGGATCGGCAGCGCGACGTCGTGGTTGTCGCGATAGCCGTCGTCGAAGGTGACGAGCACATGCCGCCCGCGGCGGCCGGCGAGATCCCTGACGTCCTCCGGCCCCACGACGTCGGCATGGCGCGTGACGAACGCGATCTGCGCGTCGAACTCGTCCTCGGTCGTCGTCCAGACGTTGCGGTCGAAGGGGGACGCCGAGCCGTCCCCGATCCGGTGGTAGTTCAGGACGAGCAGGCCGTCCCACACGCCCGCGCGGCGCAGCGCCGCGCCGAGACCGGTGCGCGCGAGGAAGCGGGCGACGAGGTCGCGCCGGCCCATCGTCAGCCGGAGGCCCCGCCCGTGGCGACCGGCCCCAGCCGCGCGTCCGGGCGGTATTCGTAGCCCCCGATGTCGACGATGCTGCCTCCGCGGTCGGGGGCCGCAGGGTCGTCGAAGCGGGCGTTGCCGGCGCGGTCGCGCCGCGGCACCTCGACGCTGCCCCCGGCGTCGATGCCGGGGCTGCCCTGCGCGAGGCGGTAGTCGCCGGCCGCCGGATCGACGAACTTCGGCGCGACGCCGAGCGTCGACCCGACGCCGACCGGCGGCCCGTGGAACGGGTCGATCAGGACGAGGTTGTGGTCCTGCTCGGTGTTGAGCCGGGGGTCGACGTCGATCCGCGTGACGATGTTGTTCGAGATCAGCCACCGGTGCGGGTTCCGCGGCGCCGACGCATCCCAGCGCAGGAGCGTCGCGCCGCCCGACTGCCAGAACGTGTTGTTGACCAGCTTGAGGTCCTGGACCTTGTTGTCGAGCTGCACCGGCTGCGAGTCGGAGCGGATGAACACGTTGTTCTCGATCACCCAGCCGTGCGAGAGCGCCGCGCTGTTGAGGATCCCCGAGTCGTTGTCGACGCCGTAGTTGTCGCGGATGGTGATGTCGAAGACCCCCTGGGTCTGGATCACGTCCGCGTGCGCCCACGTGTTGTCCGGGCTCTGGATGTGCTCGAAGACGTTGTCCTCGATGAGGATCCGCGTCCCGTCGGTGAACACCGCGTCGTTGTTCAGATGCGAGAACCGGTTGCCCCGGATGACGACGTCGGTCGTCTGCCCGGCGGTCCCGTTGACGATCCACAGCCCGACGCCGTCGAGGGAGTTCGCCGGCGGCCCCGGCAGATCGTGGATGACGTTGCCCACGAACCGCAGGTGCGCGCTCGGCCGGACGTGGGTGCTGACGGTGATGTCGCTGTCGAGGACGTCGATATGCCGGTTGCCGAACCCGATCGTGTTCGTGGCACCGTTGATCCGGAAGCGCCGGAAGCGCACCCAGCGCGTGTTCTCGAGATCGAAGCTGTCGAGGGTCACCGTCTCGCCGGGGGCGGGCGTCAGCGTCACCCAGCCGCGGCGCGGGGCGCCCTCGACGACGAGCCGGGGGTAGCGGCCGCGGCGGACGAGGACGGTCGAGCCGGAGGGCGCGGCCCGGATCGCCCGGGTGAGGCTGCACCACGGCGTGCCCGGGTCGGCGGCCGCCGCCGGGTTGCGGTCGTCGCGGCACGGGCCGGCCACGGAGTCCTTGTCGACGTAGAAGGTTCGCGCCGCGCCCGCGTGCGGGGTGGCGGCGCGCTGCGCCGTGGCCGGCGGAGTCTCGGAGTCGCCGCCGCACCCGGCCGCGAGCGTCGCCGCGACGACCGTCGCGAGGAGCGCGAGCGGGCGGCGCGCGCCGACGGCGCGGCGGATCTCGGGGAACCGTCTCATGACGCGGCGACCGCGTGCTCGGCGTCGACGGGAGGAGCAGCCGCGGGCCGGCCGCCGAAGCGACCGAGCAGGCGCCGCGCGATCGCGACAAGGTCGCGCGCGACCGACGGGAACGCGAAGCGGAGCGTGAGCGCGTAGACCGGCAGGCAGACCGCCGCGATGGCGGCCACGGTCACCAGGGCCGCGACGGACGCCGCCGTCAGCTCGGCCCGGACCGCGAAGCCCACGACGAGCAGCGGGAGGAGGCCGACCAGCGCCGGTCCGGCGTCGACGACGATCTGGCGCACGGGGATGCCGAACGGGCGCAGGAGCACCCGGTAGGACAGGAGCGCCACCCCCCAGCGGAACGCGGAGACCCCGATGCACACTGCGGTCAGGCCCCAGAGCGTTCCGGCGAGGACGATCGCGGCGTAGGCCGCGAGCTGTGCGAGGGTGAAGCGCATCAGCTTGCCGGGGTATCCGGCGGCGATCGCCATCTGCTCGGCGCCGGCGGTCACGGCGAAGCCCATCCCGCCGAACGCGAGGATCTGCGCCGGCAGGACCGCGGGCTCCCACCGGGGGCCGAAGAGCGCGGGCACGAGCACCGGGGCGGTCACGACGAGGATCCCGAGCAGGGGGACGATCACCGCGGCGTTCGTCTGGGCGACGCGCGCGCGCATGCGTCCCATGTCCGCGAGGCTGGCCCGGGAGAAGATGGCGACGAGAAACTGCACGAGGATCTGACTCACCTTGGTCTGGTATTGCACCCCAAGGAGATACGCGCGCTGGTAATAGCCGGTCGCCGCCGGCCCGAAGCGCACGGCGATGATCGCATAGTCGATGTTCCGCGTGCCGACGAAGGCGAGGCTCGAGACGGCCGTCGGGAGGCCGAACCGGAGGATCTCGCGCGTCTCGCGGCGATGCAGGCGTGGGAGCGGGACGAGCACCGACGCCGTGAACAGGACGAGCGACACGAGCCCGCCGGCCACCGTGCCGATGATCAGCGCCTCGCCGTCGAAGCCGGCGATCGCCAGCCCGACGGAGACGCCGCTCGCCGTGAACAGGGTGGCGAGATCGTTGATGCCGATCCGGCCGAATCGGAGGTCCCGTTCGAGCAGGGCGCGGGGGACGATCGTCAGCCCGGCGATGAGGAACATCGGCGCGATGAGCGGAAGGAGCTCCGGAACCCGCGCGCCGAAGACCGAGCTCGGGATGACGATCGCGATCGCGATCGTCAGCAGCGTCAGCGTGGCGCCGAGCACGAGGCTGGCGAACGCGGCGCCGGCGACGTGCTCGCGGGTCAGGGTCGCCCGCTGGATCAGCGGCGTCCCAAAGCTCTCGCCGGCGAGACCGTTCGCGAGCTCGTTGGCGATGAGGACGACGGCGACCGCGCCGAACTCGCTCGGTGGGATGAGGCGGGTCAGCGCGATCATCGAGCTGAACCCGATGACCTCCGCGCCGACGCGCGCGAGGACCTGCCAGCGGACCCCGCGAACGGCGGCGTCGCGCAGCGTCGCGGGATCGATCCGCGCCTCGGGTCCATCCGGGGCTGTCGCGTGGTCAGTGATGGTGGAACCTTCCGGACTTCCGAGGGAGCAACGACCCGCCGCGGGTGTTACTTGCGGTGCCGCGCCCGGCGTCCAGCCGCCGGGACGGCGCTATGCGGGCGGCGCGAGCGCCGGCGGCGCGGTCGGCGCAGGCCGCCGCAGGACCCGCCGTGCGAGCGGGACGGCGGCCGGGCGCAGGCGCGCCAGCCACGCCCAGCGCAGCGCCTCGAGCGGACCGCGGAACGCCACGAGCTCGACGCGCGGGCGCGGGACCGCGCCCCACTGGAGCTTGTAGGTCTCCGTGCCGCCGAGGAAGTCGTAGGCGCGCAGGCCCTCCTCGATCGA
>Ga0070702_100000355_pt1 | contig 15989 bp, 21 predicted proteins | sample KBSK5103metaG_FD_65466 | JGI IMG/M metagenome (GOLD analysis project Ga0070702, IMG submission 65466) | Corn, switchgrass and miscanthus rhizosphere microbial communities from Kellogg Biological Station, Michigan, USA - KBS K5-10-3 metaG | ecosystem: Host-associated > Plants > Roots >... | reverse complement strand
CAACAGGTACAGGTTCGGAGAAGAAGGCCAATATTCCTCAGCGGCAGTTCGTACTCATTCAACCCGAAGATGCGAAGGCGATCGAGTACGTGTTCTCGCTCTGGTTGGGTGAGCGCGTTGCGAAGGCCAAGTTCAAAGTGGGGGTGTAAGCAGTGGCAGATAACACTGACAGCCTCCTCGTCTTCTCACAAGCTGTACGTGACCGAATCCAGGACAACCTGCTGGCGCTCGACATCATGGATGTCTACTTCGGTGATCAAGGCAAGATTCCTCGCGTGCCTGCCGCCTGTGTCGAGCCAGTTGACAAGACAAGAGTCCTAGATGGTGCGCCTCGGAGGACGCTGAACGAGATTCAGGTGTACATCCTCATCTACCATGCCCTTGTAGATGATGTACAGGTCACTCTGGAGCAGTCCATCCAGCGAGCTGAGGCAGTCGAAACGTTGCTACACAGCGATCCTCAGTTCGGCGGCCTTGTGATTCACTGTCTCGTACAGTCGATTGAATCCGGATATGCCGAACGAGGCAAAGGCTCACTCTACAGAACTTCGCGCCTGACATTCGTGGGCACAACCAAGACCAACCTCCCACTGAGCTTCTAGGACGGTAACATGCCCAAGATCCTAGTCAACCTCCCGAATTCAGGCCCTGTGGACGTAGATGTACCCGGCTGGGGTCTTTTCGCCAATGGTTCGACCTTCGACATGGAGGAAGAGGCATTCGATCGATGGCTCGAAGACAACACAACGGTAGGTGAAGATGGTGAGCTCGTCGTAGCCGATCTCCCATACGGGCTGTCCATCGTGGACGACGACGTAGCAGAGGGGGAATGATCGAATGACGAGCTTCGGTATTGGCGGCGGCGGGTTCATGGGCATTGCCTTTGAGCAGCTTCCGGCGCCTGTGCAGTCCGCGTTGGCAACAGCCACTACCGGTGGTACGATTACTGCCGGCACCTACAAGTATGTCGTCACTGCCATCAACGCTGCCGGGGAGACTGGTGCCAGCAACGAGCAGACGATCGTCACTACAGGTTCGACCTCAACGGTCACCGTAACGTGGGCTGCTGTTGCAGGGGCAACTGGCTACAAGCTGTACAAGACCGCTGCTGGCGGTGCAACAGGTACGGAGCTCCTGTACAAGACGGTTGGTGCTGTCATCACTGACATCGATACGTCACCGGGTTCTCCTACAGGCGCTTTTCCCTTGCTCAACTCGGCGCAGAATGCCAACACGTATGTGGCTCCGACTAAGTTCTTCCCATTCAGGTCGGAGAGCTTGAAGTACGTGCAGGACACTGTCTGGCGTCGTCCAATTCGCCAGAACGTCGACGTGCTCGGTGGTGTCTCTGGTGACGTGCACGTCGAGGGCGACATCGAGATCGAGGCGCTCGAAGACGTCGTTCCGTACTTCCACTTCGCATCGCGACTGACCTGCGCGAAGTCGGGTACGTCGCCGAACTTCATTTACACCTTCACGCCTACGGCAAGCGGCTCGCCGCCTTCGGATACTCTGTCGATTACGGTTATTCGAAACGGTGCCGTGTTCGCGTACGTCGGATGTGTTGTCAGTAGCTACAAGTACACGATCGACTCCGGACTCCTGATCTACTCCTGCTCGCTCATCGGCAGCGACGAAGCGTCGCAGACCCTTCCTGTGCCTACCTACACAACCACTGTGCCTTTCGGTGCAGGACAGTACAACATTCAGATGCCTACTGCTACCCAGGTGTTCGACGTCGACACGTTCGAGTTCAGTGTCAACGACAACGCCGAGCCGCAGTTCCGTCTGAAGAACACGGGCCGTGGTGCGCAGTTCGTCAAGTACGGCGAGCGCAGTGTTCAGATCACCACGGAGCGTGACTTCCTCAACAGGACTGACTACGACGCCTACAAGGCGTTGACTGCGCAGAGCCTGACGCTGGTTGCTACCAAGGGTGCCAACAACCTCATCCAGCTCGATGCGCCTACTGTGATCAAGGACACGTACGAGGTAGGCCTGTCCGGCCAGGGTGACCTAGTGAGGGCGAGCCTGTCCTACCAGGGCACGTACGACCCTGCGACGAGTAAGGCGTACAGCATCATCGTGAAGACCCAGGAGAACATCGTCTGAGGTTAAATCTCCCAGTAAATCTCCCGCATGAATTAACCTCAAGGCAAGCAAAGCGTTAAATGTCCAGAAGGAGGACAAGATGCCAGTAGGTACGAATCTTGACGACACGGACAGGTTCGACTTGAAGTCGGCTCCGCCTGACGGCTACGTCGTCTTGCAGCGCATGTCGTACGGCGACAAGCTTGCACGGCAAGCGATGGTCTCGAAGATGCAGGTGCTGACCAGCAAGGGCAGTAAGGACGTCAAGGCTGAACTCGACATGATGTCGAGGCAGACCGCACTCTTCGACTTCGCCCGCTGCATCGTCGAGCACAATCTTACCGATGCCAACGATCGCCTACTCGACTTCAAGAACTCGAGGGATGTCGAAGCGCTGAATGGGCGGATCGGCGAAGAGATCAACCTCTACATCGACAGGCTCAACAACTTCGAAGAGGAAGACGAGAGCAACCCGGAGGGAAATTCCTAGGTCGCTGCCGCGCGTCCATTGTTCTCAGTCGAGAGCCGGATGACGAAGTAGCGACAGCGATCCAGATGACAGTGCTTTGCCAGAACTTCGGAACGCTTCCACGAGCTGGGGGTGTGCTTGATCAGGACAGTTACCATATTTACCTGATGATGGGCGTACTAGAGGCGCAGGCAGAGCGGCAGGAAAGAGATGTAAAGGACCAACAGCGGTCGCTACCGAAGGTGTGAGGAGCGGCAAACATGGCACTCAGCACAAGGGAGCTATTCCTCATCCTTCGAGCAAGGGATGAGGCTTCCCGTACGCTGGGTAACTTCTCCAAGAACTTGACAGCTCTGAGCAAGGTCTCGTCAGCGGGGCAGATGGCGGTAGCAAACGATCTTCGCGCACGTATACGCGCGGAGCAGCTTGCTACCGCCAGCACCGTCCTCGGACATCAGCAGACGATCAATGCACTTACTGCGCAGCGTATCGCAACAGGGAAACTGACTAAGGACGAGCAGAAGCGACTGGCGCAGGCACGTCTGGCTATTGGTGAAGCGCGTCAGCAGGGTGGTATGCGTGTTAGGCTCCTGCAGAATGAGGCTGCCCAGCTAGCAGATACTCATCGGCTCGCAATGCGTACGATGGCCGAAGAGTCTGAGAAGCGTGAACTGCAGGTTGCACGGCAGCAAGCGATTGCATCGTCCCTAGCAGGCATCGGTGTCGCCACTATCTTCGCTGGCGGTGTAGGCCTGAAGTTTGCGTACGACTCTACCAAGGCCTTCACTGAGTACCAGAAGCAGGTTGCTCTTACGCGTACGCAGATCGATCAGACAGGCGTAAGCCTGAAGCAGATCGCTGACATCGGCAAGCGCATTGGTGCTCAGGTGGGTGCACCGTTCGAAGAACTTCAGGCTTCGCTGTATGACATCTTCTCGTCCATGGATGTCAGTGTCGTCGACTCTGAGACCCTTCTGCGCGCGTTCGCTAAGACCGCCGTTGCAGGGCAGGTAAGCATTCAGACATCGGGTCGCGCAACCATCGCGATCATGAATGCATTCCATGTACCTGCCAAGAAGGTCAACGACATCATGGACTTCCAGTTCCAGCTGGTCCGAAAGGGCGTTGGAACGTACGAACAGTTCGCATCAACGATCGGTAGGTCCATTCCTTCTGCCGCACGTGCAGGCCAGTCGTATCAGCAGCTGGGCGGCATGCTCGCGTTCCTGACTCGTAATGGCCTATCTGCTGCGATGGCCACCGCGTCTGCTGGTCGTGCGCTAGATGCGATCTCGAACTCCAAGACCGTCGGCAAGCTGTCGAAGATGGGTGACATCGTCGCTGCAGTGCTCGGACCTAAGGGCATGCAGAAGATGGCTAGCGACTCCGGTCAGAGTGTGAAGGAGTTCACCAAGAGCCTAGGCGTAAGTGCGCTCGATGCAAAGGGCAGGTTCCGTCCCCTTGTTGACATCATCAACGAGATGCAGAAGAAGCTCGCAGGCCTAACTGATCCTCAGCGTGCTGCTGCGCTGCAGTCACTCTTTGCGGGTTCTGGTGGTACTATTCAAGCTCGGCGGTTCTTCGACCTCGTGCTGAAGAGTGGTACAGCTGCGAAGCAGTTCACTCAACTCACCAAGGACATGTACCATGCGACAGGTGTAGCAGATTCGGCCTACAAGACAATGGCCGACACTGCAGCTACCCGGACGCAGCTACTCAAGAACCGCTGGGAGATCTTCAAGGTACAGTTGGGCGAACAATTCCTGCCTGTCCTAATCAAGTTGATTGGCGGAATTAGTAGGCTTCTGGCTGCATGGAACAGTTTGAACCCGACTGTGAAGCGGTTTATCGGTTGGGCCCTCCTGATCACTTCGGTACTGCTCGTCGTGATCGGCATCGTGATGACCCTTACAGGCGTGTTCATCCTAATGAGTGCCGCAGCAGTCGCAGCAGGTACCACTCTTGGGGCCGTAGCAGCAACCGTTGCAATCGTTATCGCGGTCATTGTCGCAGTCATCGTAGTCGTCGTTCTGCTAGTCAAGCACTGGGGGACGATCAAGAAGGCGACCATGGAGCTGTACCATTGGATCGCCGATAAGCTAGTTGCAGGGTTCAACTACGCAAAGGATGCGATCGTCGGTGCGTACAGGACGATCAGCACCTGGACGGCTGCTACCTTTGGCGCTGTGCGCGACTGGGTCGTAAGGACCTTTGACGCAGTTCGTGATAAGATCGTCGGAGCTTTCAGGGCCGTGCGCGATTGGCTCGTAGCGAAGCTCAGTCCCGCGTTCCATGCATTCTCGGATTGGTTCGACAAGAACCTTATGCCGATCGTCCGAGACGTCATTGACTTCTTCAAGTCGAAGTGGACTGAACTTAAGGAATGGTGGCACCAGATCTGGCCGCCGATGGTTGCTACCTTCATTCGCGCGTGGGCGCTTATCGAAGGTATCACCAAGGCAGTCTGGAACGTGATTAAGAACGTCTGGCAGGTCAGCTGGTCGATCATCTCAGGCATCACGAAGGGTGCCTGGAAGGTCATTGTCACTGCCTGGAACTTCGCTTGGATGGTGATCAGTACTGCGACTAGTGCTGCGTGGGGTGTGATCCAGCGCGTCTGGGTAGTCAGCTGGCAGGTAATTAAGGACGTTGCCAAGGCTGGATGGGACTTCGTTAAGGGCGCCTTTAATTTCGGCGTCGAAGTCATCAAGCGCATCTGGTTCGTATTTGGTGATGCACTAGTACACGTCCTTAAGGCAGCGTGGGAGCTGATTAAGGGCGTCATTGGTGGTGCGCTTCAGATCATCGAAGGTATCATCCAGGTCTTCGTCGGCCTCTTCACGGGTGACTGGCATCAGATGTGGCTAGGCATCAAGAAGATAGCATCTGGCATCTGGAGTGTCCTGAAGGGTATCTTCAAGGCCGGCTTCGAGCTGTTGATGGTTCCAATTAGTGTATTCGTAAACCTCGCCACTTTGGCTTGGCAGGCGATTGAGGGCGTGTTCGGCAAGGCCGTCTACTACATTATCGTGTACGCTCTGAAGCCTCTGGTGCTCGCAGTGCTAGACATGGCGATCAAGGTCACGGGTGCTGTTTCCGCTGCATTTGGCTGGGTGCCAGGTCTTGGTCCGAAGCTGAAGGGTGCACATGATTCGGTAGTGAAGATGAAGGACGGAATCGAGCGCACCATGAACAAGTTCGCGTACGAGGCTTACAACCTCGGCAATAATGCTGGTAAGGGTCTTGGTGAAGGGTTCGCGACAGGTATCGACTCCAAGGGCCACCGTGTTGCTGGCGCTGTTGCTGACCTTGCGCAGAAGGCAAAGAGTCTGAACAAGATGATTGCTGTGCAGTCACCTTCGAAGCTCTCGCACTACTACGGCGCAATGTTCGGTGAAGGCTTCGCTCGCGGCATTGAATCCTCACTTGATCGAGTTGGCGGTGCAGTGGGCAAGATGGCTGGCTTCCGTCCTGGCGGACTTCATGGGATGTCACCTACACTTGCTGCTGGTCCAGGAAGCCTTCGCAGCCGAATGGGTCCTGCGGAAGTGCACCAAACCTTCAACATCAAGACGCAGGAGATTAGTCCTGAGAAGCACTCCGCTGATCTTGGTTGGCTAATCGGTCAGAAGGTGGGTGCATAGTGGTAGCGCCAGTTCTCGCCGACAACACCTTCCAGTACACTGACACTGGTGTACTACTGAATCAGGATATTGCGGTCCAGCCCTTTGTCGACGTTCTGCGAGTGTCGGGCCTTGACAACGCGCCCTACCGAACGACCAACAAGGACACAGAAGGTATCGACGGTGGTGTTGTCGAGGCAGACAACGAGTCTATTCGGACCATTGTCATCGAAGGGACTATCTATGGTGATGGCGCACTCGAAGCCTATCTGGACAGCTTGAAGGGCAACTATGCACCTGTTCTAACATCGCTACCCTTTTACTTCAAGCCGCCTGGTGTCCCGCAGCGTGTGGTCTACTGCAAGCCCATTGTAGGACTCCGCTACGACTGGGACCAGGCGAGGCGCCTAGGCACTACACCGTTTCAGATTCAGCTCCAGGCAGGCGATCCGACGATCTACGCTTCAGCCTCCCAAACGGTAGTCGCAACTCTTCCACCCGCGGCTACTACTGGTCGTGCATACAACAAGCTCTACCCATTGAGCTACGGTGGTACTTCTGCTTCTGGTCTGATCAACGTCACCAATGGTGGTAATAAGCCAGCGCCTGCTGTCCTTAGTATGACTGGACCGGTTACCAATCCGCAGATCATTAGCGACACTGCCGGTGCTAACATCAAGATCCTAATTTCTCTATCTGTCAGCGACGTACTGACAGTCGACTTGGGGAAGCGGACCGTTGTTCTAAATGGTACAGGTAATCGACGTAATCTCTGGGCGCCAGGGTCTACTTGGTTCCTCTTGCAGCCGGGTGTCAATCAGCTGCGCTACAACGCGTCTACTCAGACAGCTTCGCAGCTGAGCATTACTTGGAAGGATGCATACCGATGACGGAACTGAACCCCGCGGCCGATCTTCAGAACCGTACCGATCACACCGCACAGAACGATCGCCTTGCGCTGCAGGGCCTTGCAGCACCGAAGACTACGTCCTTCGGTACTCAGGGTGGTGTGCGTATTACTGATGGTCTCGACCTGAAGGTCACGCAGAATACTGGCAGCGACATGAACGTCAAGATCGCTGCCGGGCAGGCACTCATTCCAGGATCGGAAAATACCTTCCAGGGAAGTTACTTCGCAGCCAATGATGCCAACGTGGTGCTGGCCATTGCAGCATCCAACCCTACGCTGGGACGAATCGACCTCGTCGTCGCAAAGGTTCAGGATGCGTTCTACTCTGGCGGTACCAATGCTTGGAGCCTGGCAGTAGTGACAGGTACCGCAGCTGGTTCTCCTGTTGCACCTGCGGCTCCTGCGAACTCGATCATCCTGGCGCAGGTTTCGGTAGCTGCCGCAGTGACGGCAATCGTGAACGCTAACATTACCGACAAGCGCCAAGCGCTGACAGCCGCTGGCGGGATTATCGTTGCGACGTCCGCTACGCGTACACTGTTGTCGAATGTTGCAACAGGTCAGTACGTATATGAGACGGACACGAAGCTCCTGTACTACTGGGACAGCGCAGCGTGGGCTCGCCAGACGCCCATCATCGATGTCGGTGCAATCACGATTATCCCCGACAACACTTCGCGGACGGCGTCGTTCAACTTCACGTTCCCCTCCGCACCTACAGCCGTACACCTATCAGTGGGTCTCCTAACGGGTAACACGGTAGTATATGCGAGCGTGTTCACCATCACTACTACAGGCTTTAGCTACCGCGGTGTTGTCTTCCCCAGCGGTAACTCAGTTTCGACGAGTGGTACTTCTATCGGTGCCACGTACACGGCTATTCTGAAGTAGGAGGTAAGCGTGCCGAGGTACACCTACTACACGTACGATCTGCTGACCAATCAGCAGATCGACGATGTACCTATGTACGGTGTAAGCTTCGATCGGCAGCTGTCCTCAGTTGGCACCTTCACGGGCACCTTCCGACTAGATGACGAGCGCAAGACATCCCAAGGTCTTCTCGATGCCACTCTTCCCGGTCGTACCTCGCTGTACATCGATCGTGATGGCGCATTAATTTGGGGTGGGATCATCTGGAGTAGGACTTATCAGTCACAGAGTCGAAGCATGCAGGTGTATGCTGAGACGTTCGAGTCATACCTGCACAAGCGTGTCATCAAGGCGACTGCAGTATTCAATACCGTCGACCCGATGAACATAGCCAGAAGCATTTGGAATACGGCTCAGGCAGATCCTCGAGGTGACATCGACGTAATTGTTCCTGGCGCCTTCACTACTACGCAGCCAATTAGCAAGACGTTTAGTGGCTACGAGTACAGTAACGCAGGTCAGGCAATTGATGACCTCGCCAGTGCAGACACGGGATTCGACTTCTACATCCAAGTAGCGTATGACAGCGGCATGATACCGACCAAGACGCTACTCATCGGACGACCTCTCGGAGCAATGCAGAATAACACAGGCCTGGTCTTCCAGTATCCGGGGTCGATCGAGAACTACTGGTTCCCTGAAAGCGCTGGAAGCAGTACGACTACACTGTATGGTGTAGGAAAGGGTGACGGTGCGGCAGCGATCCAGACGAGTGCGAGCAATGCGGACCTTCTCACTGCCGGCTATCCGATCCTAGAAGACGTCGAGTCCTTCAAGGACATCGAGACCGCAGCACTACTGTCCTCGAGGATTCGCGCTGACGTAGTAAGGCGCAGGACACCGATCACGGTACCGACTTTCCAGGTCGATCCGAAAGCAGATCCGCAGTTCGGTAGCTACGGTCTAGGCGACTTCGCAAGGTTCGACCTAACTGACTACAGGTTCCCTAGCGGCTACGTCAACACTTGGCGCGTAATTGGCTGGACAGTTACGCCATCGTCCTCCGAGTCCACGGACACCGTACAGCTCGTTATCGAAGGGAGCGAGTGATGCCAGGTAGCTCCCACAACGTGCCGGAAGATCTTACTGACAAGTACAAGCGTCTAGAGAGGCGCATCTCGATTCTGGAGAAGACTGGCCGAGTAGTGAACGTCGTCAACACAGACGGCGCGATCACCTTCTACGGACAAGATGGTGTCACAGCCCTTTTCCAGATCGGTGACCAGGCACTAGGCGACCGTGGTGTGACGATCAACCACGATGACGGTTCGCCTGCCATTGTCGTGCGGCGACAGTTCGCACCTGATACTTTTCAGACGCTACAGCTACTTGATCGTGCTGGTCATATCGTCGCAGGCGAGAACTACCTGTCCTCTGGTGCCCGCGCACCGATCATTCCGATCGCACTGACACTGACCTCCACACCAGTTGAGGCAAGCACCACATCAGGAACCTTTGTCTCTCTGTTCGTCTCCGAGTTCATTCGGATGAATGCTACATGCAGGCTACTCTTCCTGGCGCGCTGTTCTGACGGTACAACTTCAGGTGAGGTGCAAATCTTCAATACCGATACAGGCACAGCGCTAACTGGTTTCGGTGGCGCAACAGTAAACCCGACGGCAGTACCTACCGGTACTACGGTCAACACCGAATTCGATACAGGCTCGAACTACCCACACTACCTCCCCAATGCTTTCGATACAATCCAGCGCCTAGATATTCGTGCACGACGGACTGCGGGGGCCGGTACGTTCACCATTAGGCCTGTGTTCTTCACCCAGGGGCCGGCGTAGGGAGTAGCATGGTAGCGTCTGTAGTAATTAGGGGCGCAGAGACTTTTACAGTTCCTTCGTTCTTTGTACAGGGTGGCGCCGTTGGTGTTTTGGCAATTGTGTTCGGATTGATCCTAACCGGACGGCTCGTGCCTCGTCGTGTCGTCTCAGACATCCGGTCTGACCGCGATGAGCGTATAGCTGAGATGCGTGAAGAGGTTATCACCTGGAGAAGTGCCTATGAGAAGTCCGAGGCTGCAAGGGAGGTGTCGTCAAATCAGGTAGGCGAACTTCTCGAGCTGGCAAAGACAACCGATCAGTTCATCCGGGCGCTCGTCACGTATCCATCGCCGGAGAGAAGGGCTCCATGAAGTGGTGGAAGAAGGATACACCAAAGGCAGGAAAAAGGTACGTGAACGGCAGGGAAGACGCGAAGAAGGCGGTCGCTGACGCCCAGGGCCACCTGGACGACGCGAAGAGCCAGTGGCCCGAGGTTCGCAGGGTCGTTGACTCGCTGGCTGAGTCGCGTAGGCAGAACCACTTTGCCTACACTATCGGGCAGATCTTTAGGGGTACATGATGTACATAGCTACCATCAAGGTGCTCGAACTAATTGGCCTACTCGGTTCTTTTGCCTTCGTGGTTATGTATGCACTGGAGGCGCGTTGGTGGGCTACGCAGATCGGTCAGAACCTGATGGTCTTCAGCCTGGTCAACTTCGGCATCTTCGCCCTGTCGACGTGGGGTCTGTTCGTTGGACCCAAGGTGCCGTACGAGAAGGTCATCACGGTCGCTCTGCTGACCATATATGCAGGCGCTTTGTGGTGGCGGATCTGGATCTTCGTCTGGCTAAGGTTCAAGCGGTATACGATTAGAAAGGAGGACGAGGAAGTTCAGCGACAAGATCGTGAGGGGAGAGCCTGAAGGAGGTGAGCCCATGGTAATCACGTTTGCTGACATCTCGCATTATCAGTCGGACGTGGATCTCGTTGCATACAGGGCAGCGGGGTATGATCGTGTCGTCATGAAGGCAACAGGCGGCGCACGGGATGGATCCCTACGGTTTGTGGATAACACATTCGCTGACCGTTGGGCGCAAGCAGGTGAATTGGGGCTAGCCCGCGTAGCCTACCACTTCGCGCGGAACAACAACCATGGTGGCCAGGAGTTCGACTGGTTCTGGTCGCAGGTGCAAGCTGCAGGCGGATTAGGTACCCGCGACCGACTCTGCTACGACCAGGAAGACAATCGTACGAATGCGATGTTGAACTTGGCTCGGCAGCGAACCATCGAGTTCACTCAGGAAGCCGTCCGCGCAGGTATCACTCAGGGCCTATACTACTCAGGAAAGTGGTTCACGGGGCCTGCACGGATCGTAGCTTCCGACCTACCGCCGGGATGGCGAAAGTTCTGGATCTCCGACACCACGCCGGATACCATCGAGCTTCCCGCAGGATGGACACAGGATCAAGTTGTGGCAGTGCAGTTCACTGACCACGCCAACCTTCCTGGTATCCCGAGTACCGATGCCAATCGCGTAGTAAACGATTGGCTCCCCAAAATGGAGGAGGACCTCAGTATCGTGGACGCAGAGACCAAGGCATACCTCGACAACGCTTTCGCCCTACTCATGTACGGCGACGACCGTGACCCTGCCAAGGACAAAGGTACTCACCCGGACAACCTGCAGGCAATCACGAGTGCCCAGAAGCAACTCCGCACAGACGTGGCGACCTTCCAGAGCAAGGTCGACCAGCTGCAGACAATGTTGGCACGGACCACTGACACCGTGGTCGCGCTCAGCACCAAGGTCGATCAGTTCTTGCAGACCGGTGGCCAGTTCGACACAGCCGCGCTCGTGAAGGCGATCAACGACGACGCAGCGAAGCGCCTGGAGGCGTAACATGAAGGTCGAGAAGAAGGTCATCGTAGGTACGATCACTACTACCGCGACGGCTGCCGCAATCGCTGCCCTGAACGCCATCAACGGCTCGGAGACATTGGGGTCGCTGCCTGCGAGCGTCCAGTTCATCTTCATCCTACTGATTCCGGGGCTGCTCTCGTTCCTGACTCAGTACCAGACTGCGCACACCGTTCGGAGTGACCCTGCGGCCCAGGCCGAAGCAGCCAAGGAGGGATTGGCTATCGTGTCGACTACTGCCGCTACGGGTTCGAACACCTCCGTGATGAACGACTTCACCGTGACAGGCAACATGCCGAAGCCTCCTGACACTCGGTAGGCCAACTGACGGGCGACCCCCCACTGCACCGTTGCGGGACGGTGATCCTTCCGGTGGGGGGTTGCCTTATGCTTACTGCACATTCGATGGCCGCCACTCACGTAGGCTGGTGGTAGGAATAGATACGACCAGTTCACCACCGAACCCGTAGGTGTTACGACACTTATGGATTGACAGAACGAAGTCGCGGATAGAGAGCTCCCCCTCGTAGCACTTGACTTTGCCATCTAGCCATTCAATTCGCCAGTTCATGCTACCTCCGAGGTCGACAGGCTCCGAAGCACTTGCGGCAGGCATTGTAGTTATTCAAGGCGCTTAGTGGTACTGGCCAATATCTGCTGAACTTCCGTACTCCACAAGCGACATGCCAATCCATTTCCGGATAGGGCGGCATGTTCCAACGGATGAGCACCCTAGTCGCCTTATGTATCTGGCCGCCTGGCCTGCAGACTGCTAGGCCTACGCGCGGTGTGCCAAAGGTTATCAGACTACCATCCCAACGATGTGTCTTCGACTTGACGCTGTGTCCTGGATAGTCGATAGGGCAGCTATGGAATCCGCATACGCTCATACCCTACCTCGGGCTCGCTCCATCGCTTCCCTCCAGACGTTGCGTATGTACTTCTCCCTGGAGATCTCTGCGTCTTCGAAGGTAGCATAAGTGAGGGGCCACGTCTCCATGATCTTCTCCATGGGACTATCATTCCCGCTGCATACGAGAACCCAGCGCTGCGATTTTGTCAAGCGTATATCCACGCACTCTCGAAGTATGTCCAGCTCTCTTTGATACCTCATCGCAGCCTCATCAGGAGGTCGTTGCGGTACTGGACATGGACGAGGTAGTGCAGGACGTGCCTTGTAGCCGACATGGCGTGCTTGTATGCATCACCCGGCTTGTACACGCCTAGCTTCTTCATCTTGGCGGGAGTCCAGACCTTCGGATCCTGAAACTGTGCACCCTGCCAGACGATATGCTCACGATGCATCGCCGCGAAGAGCTTGACTACGCCAATGTCTTCGATGGCTAGGTAGTGATCGGCCGTTGGCATAGGTGCGATCTGATACGACTCGCATCCGAAGACTGTATTCTTCCCGATATGGCTTTCTAGGAACCTGAGTAGTTCTAAGTGATGCGGTTCGTTTTCGGGCTCCAGGTGTCCACAGGACCAGTTCTCGTGTGCGGTGATGTCGCCATAGTAGTTAGTCATTGTCCTCTCGTAGACTGTCCACCCGGCTGTTCCGCCAGGATCAATCCAAACGATCTTCATCCGTCGCCCTTCTCCGCTGCTCAAGGTAATGCTCGACCGAGTACGGCACCGGTTCAATCGTGTACCCGGTTGCCATAGCTGTGATGTTCTGTACGTTCGGGAACATCATGTTCAAGATCATGTCCAAGTTATCGATGTACAGATCAATTGGGCCGTTACGTCCGCGTAGGCCATAGTAGCTGCCGTGAAGGCTCATGTCACGAGTTGCGCAGAGAACACGTTGGTCCCAGTATCCCTTGGTGCTAGGTAGCGCATTCTGAAGTTCGCGCACCAACCTACCTCTCTGCTGCTCATCGACTACTACGGCCACCCCGTAGGGATTCCGTAGCATTGAGTCGATAAGCGTATTCGTCTTTCCTCCACGACGGCCCGTGATGAGGAACCTCACCTCTGCCACCATCCACCTCCACCGACAGCATGCTTGATATCCTTGGGTAGCCGTTCCATGTACTTATACGCCTTTGCCCTTTGTGCAACCGTTGGATGCTTTGTCCCCTTCAGTTCCCTGCAAGGCTTACACAGTTTCCCTCCGAAGAACCAAGAGAGCCTCCTGCCGCACCAGCCGCAAATCTTCACTTGCGCGTACACCTCACCATCTGAACGCATTGGTAGCCTGAGATGTCTATGACTGAGCTGACCGCCTTGAGCTCTCCTTGGGATGTACGCAATACCTGTCCCACGCGCACGACACACATGTCTCCCTCTCGGCGTTTCATCACGCCGTCTTCCTCCCAAAGCACCCAAGTCATCATACGTCCATTGCTCCTCATTCTTGTCCAGTACACCCAGGCCCTGTGGTCTTCTGTCTTCAAGTCCCGATGAGCTAGATTCAAGTTGCGGATAGGTACTCGATAGCTCGAGCAAGTAGTGCACAGTCATCCTGGAAGAACCCTAGGCCAGTATTGCAGTTCCCGCAGAGTAGACCTCGAACTTCTCCAGAGCCATGATCGTGATCTACGGATACCCCACGACTACCTAGTCGTAGAAGCTTAAAGCAGATAGCGCAAAGCCCATTTTGCTCCGACCAAAGCTCAACGAATCGGTCCGCGTTCATGTTCTTCATGAATCGCCAGGAGTACTGCCGTGAGATTGCGTAAGACATGCAGTCTATGGTATTCACCTCTTTCAATCTAAATCTAACTAGCATGATCCTTAAGCTATATAACTCTGTTAGGGCTGATCTGAATTCAGTTAGACCTACAAGAGACAAAGTTTAACGAGATGTCTAGCTCAAGTGAGCTAGGTTTGTAATTGGTAAGGTTTGCCGTTGTCCTCGAGATAGTCACTTCTTCGTCAACTCCTGCTTGAGTAGGTCGCGCTCTGCGGTCAGGTCTGCGATCTTCGAATCGAGGATAGCGATTCGAGCTTGCACCGACTTACCATTGCTCTTCTTGACTACTGCGATGTTGCTAGGGTCCAGGTTCGTTCGGTCGCCGTCCCTGAAGACGGCTCGGTCTTCTTTGGTGAGCGGACGACCAAGAGCTTTCTCGGCAATCAGATGATGTGTCAGTCGCCACTTGGTTTCGGTTCTGGTGTAGTGGTAACCGTTCCGTGCTACAGTAGTATCGCCTTGCTTAGCCGGCTGTCCTCTTGGCACTAATTCTCCAGATGTCTAGTCGAAGTATTTAGCGGCTTCTTCTATCCACGTTCCTCCCTCGTAAGTCTTGATCCACTCCAAATCAGAAAACTGTCGCACTTCTGTTGCTGCGTGCTCTTCGCATACTAAGGCTAGCGCCGTTATGCCACGAATCTTGAAAATGTACTTAGCTGGAGCGCCGCATCTCTCTCCGGGAACTTCGTCGGGATTGAAGCCGCACACGTCGAAGGGTGCTGCATATCCGTGGATACGGAACTCACTCTGCGAGTTCGACAACTTTGATCACCCACCAGTTGTTTAACTCCTCGCGCCAAACGGTGACACCTGTGCGCCTACTCGCCGCTAGGACCTCCTCCTCTGTGATACGCATAGTATTGTCTTCGTAGCCCTGATCCTTGATCAGTCGAGAGACCGCATACAGGAGCAACCAGCCTAGGTCAGGATCATTCGCGATGTGCATTATAGGGCTCCCCAGCTCTTGCCGTAGGACAAGTCAACGGTGAAGGGGACATAGGTAGTAAGCTTCGCCGCCTCCTCAACCATAACTGTCTTCAGGATGAGTCCGACTTCTTCTCGTCGCTCTTCTGCACACTCGACGACAAGGGCGTCGTGAATAGTAAGGCGAATGAAGGCCTTCCCTCGAAGCATGGGACGTAGCCGAATAAGACTCTTGAGGCAGACGTCAGAGGCAGTTGACTGAGGGATGAAGGAGAGAGCTTCATTCAGCACGTCCTTCTTGTTGTCCTCGGTGATCAACCAGAACCTGCGGTGACGACCGAAGGGAGTCACTAGGTCATGACCTGACAGTACCTGTTCCTTGATGCTCTCCTGCCACTTGACGGTGTCAGGGATCAAGGCCATGAATGCGTGATAGCGCTCCTCTGCCTCCTTCGGCTTCATATTGAACTCTTGCGCAATAGACCAAGGCTGCCGACCGTAGCCGATTCCGTAGAAGAACGCCTTCGTCCTTACGCGCTCGACTTCCTTCACCCAGTTGCCGATACCGTACAGCTCGTCCGACAGATCGTTGAAGATGTCAATCGTCGGGTCGCTGAACTTCGCACGAAGGTATTCGTCCTGTGCTAGCCA
>Ga0070702_100000354_pt1 | contig 16069 bp, 12 predicted proteins | sample KBSK5103metaG_FD_65466 | JGI IMG/M metagenome (GOLD analysis project Ga0070702, IMG submission 65466) | Corn, switchgrass and miscanthus rhizosphere microbial communities from Kellogg Biological Station, Michigan, USA - KBS K5-10-3 metaG | ecosystem: Host-associated > Plants > Roots >... | reverse complement strand
AAGCCCATAACGGCGTCCCGTCGCTCACGCGGCGCAGTAGCGTCACGGCGTGTCAGGAACCGGCGGGATAATCAAGCGTTTGTTGGTCGGCCGGGCGCTGGCCAGCGACCGCCATGGGGACCACCTGCTGCCAAAGAGTCTCGCGCTGCCCGTTTTCTGCTCTGACCCGATCTCGTCGGTGGCCTATGCCACCGAGCAGATCCTGCTGGTCGCCGCGTTGGGCGGCGCCGCATATCTTTCGCTGGCCACACCAATCGCCGTGGCAGTAGCCGTCCTTCTCTCCGTTGTGGTGTTGTCCTACCGACAGACGTGCTACGCCTATCCGAGCGGCGGCGGAGCGTTCGTGGTCAGCCTGGACAACTTCGGCGAGAAGCCTGCTCTGACCGCGGCGGCGGCGCTGCTCGTCGACTACGTGATGACGGTCGCGGTCTCGGTCGTCGCGGGCGTGATTGCCATCACCTCCAAGTTCCCGAACCTTCAGACGCACGCGGTTCTCCTGTCCGTCGTATTCGTGGCGTTCTTGGCGGTGGTGAACCTGCGCGGGTTGAAGGAGAGTGGCAAAGCCTTCGCCATCCCGACCTACGCATTCATAGGGTTGACCTTCCTGCTGCTCGGGACCGCCCTCTTCAAGACGACCCTCGGCGCGGGACTGCCCTTGGCATCCGGGGCCAGCGAGCATCTCGTCGCCACCGAAAGAACCGGTGGCTATCTGACAGTCCTCCTCGCTCTTCGCGCGTTCGCTTCCGGATGTACCGCGCTCACGGGTGTCGAAGCCATCAGCAACGGCGTTCCCGCATTCCGTCCGCCCAAGGCCAAGAACGCGGCGAGAACACTGGTGATGATGGGCGCGCTGGCTATCGGGATGTTCGCCGGCGTGACCGTGCTGGCCCTGCACATGAAGGCACGGGCGTTCCCCGACGGGTTTCCGTCGGTCATCAGTCAGCTGGGCGCGGGCGTGTGGGGCTCGAACTCCCTCCTCTATCTGCTGTTCCAGCTGGCGACAGCCGGGATCCTGATCCTCGCCGCGAACACCGCCTTCAACGGGTTCCCCGTCCTGGCCTCAATTCTTGCTCACCATCGGTTCCTGCCTCGTCAGCTGTACAACCGCGGAGACCGTCTGGTCTTCAGCAACGGCATTCTGCTGCTGGCTGGTTTCGCCATCGCGCTGATCATCGGTTTTGATGCGAACATCGACAAGCTCCTCCAGCTCTACATCATCGGCGTCTTCACCTCGTTCACGCTGAGCCAAGCAGGCATGGTCCGTCACTGGAACCGGCTCATGCGCGTCGAACGGGACAGGGCCAGGAAGCGCTCTCAGCGTCGCTCCCAGATGATCAACGCCGTCGGCGCCGCCGTCACCGGTCTGGTGCTCGTCATCGTCGTCCGGTACAAGTTCCTGGGTGGCGCCTACATCGCAATTCTGTCGATGGTCGCGCTGTTTGCGATCATGAAGGGAATCAATCGCCACTATCTCCGGACCTCGGAGGCTCTGGTGGTTGCTGAAGGCGCTTCCCTGCTGCGCCCCAGCCGCATCCATGCCGTCGTCCTGGTATCGCGAATCCACCTCCCCACGATGCGGGCTCTCGCCTACGCCCAGGCCACCCGACCCAACGACCTGACCGCGTTGACGGTTGCCGTCGACCCGCAGGAGGCGAAGGACCTGCAGGACGAGTGGTGGCGCCGGGACATCGACGTGCCACTCACCATCATCAACTCGCCTTATCGGGAGATGACCCAGCCCATCGTCGAGTACGTGCGCAGGCTCAGGCGTGACAACCCACGAGACGTCGTGTCCGTGTTCGTCCCTGAGTACGTCGTCGGCAGATGGTGGCAACAGGTCCTCCATAACCAGAGCGCTCTGCGACTCAAGGGCAGGCTCTTGTTCGTGCCCGGTGTCATGATGATCAGCGTGCCCTACCAGCTGCGGTCGAAGCAGGACACGGACGGATGGGGTGTTACGCCCGACCCACGGATTGAGCCTCCCTTGCCGGCCGCCCAAGACGCAGCCGGGCGACGTCCGCCTCCCTGACAAGAGCACTGGCGCGTTGCTGACGGCCCTTGCCTAGGGTGGGCCCCATGTCCAAGTGGTACGCGGCGGCAAGGACCCATCCAAGTGGAGTCCTGCTCGCGGTCCAGATCCTCGGGATCGTGCTCTACCCGTTCATGGAGCAGAGCGGCCCCGGTCTGGCCCTGTTCAGCATCTTCGGGCTCCTGGTCCTGGTGCTCGCACTTCTGGCCGTGCGACGGACTCCTGCCCTCACCTGGGTCGCGATCCTCCTCGGGGTCCCCGTCGTGGTGTTGACCATCCTTGAGACCGTTCACAGCGACAACATCACGATCTCGTTGTGGTCCAACGTCCTTCACGCGCTCTTCTACTTCTACACGGCCTACGGCCTGATCGCCTACATGTTCGCGGACAACTGGGTGACGCGCGACGAGCTGTTCGCGGTCGGGGCGGCCTTCACCGTCGTCGCGTGGGGTTTCGCCTACGCCTTCACGGCCACGCAGATCATCTGGCCGCACTCGTTCATCGCCGCGTTGGACCCCGACTCGCCGCGGACCTGGATGGAGCTGCTGTTCCTGTCGGTCACGACGCTGACCAGCACCGGGCTCTCGGACGTCGTCCCTGTCCGGCCGAACGCCCGGTCCTTCGTGATGATCGAGCAGATCGCCGGCATGCTTTACCTCGCGCTCGTGGTGGCTCGCCTGGTAGGGCTCACCATCGCCCGCCTGCGGCGTTAGTCCTCCTCGTGCCCGACCTCGCGAGGGCGCGTGGCGCCGAGGTCAAGCCCCTCGTATGTCGCCAGGCTGGGACCGCGAGTCGCCTGCAGGTCGCGCGCTCCCGCCTCGGCATCGCGCATGACACGCAGGACGTTGCCGCCGGCCAGCTTGGTCAGGTCCTGGTCGGACCAGCCGCGGTCGGCCAGGGCGGCGAACAGGCGCGGATAGCCACTGACGTCCTCGAGACCGACGGGTAGGTCTTCGGTGCCGTCGTAGTCCCCGCCGATACCGACGTGGTCGACGCCGGCGACGTCGCGCACGTGCTCGATGTGGGCGACGACCTGGTCGATCGTCGCGGTGGGTTTGGCGTGCTGCTTGCGGTAGGTGGCGGCGAAGGCGGCGAAGGCGATGTGGTCGGCGGGCCTGACGCCTTCCTCGAGCGCCGCCACCGAAGCCTCCTTGCGCCACTGCCCCGCCGCAGGGGAGACGAACTCCGGCACGAACGTCACCATGCACACCCCGCCCATGCGGCCCAGGGTCTCGAGCACGTCGTCAGGGACGTTGCGAGCGACGTCGCAGACGGCACGGGCGGAGGAGTGCGAGAACATCACCGGCACCTGGCTGACTCTCAGGGCGTCGCGCATGGTGGCCGGCGACACGTGCGAAAGGTCGACGAGCATGCCGAGGCGGTTCATCTCGCGCACGACCTCGACGCCGAAGGCGGACAGCCCGCCGCTCACCGGCTCGTCGGTGGCCGAGTCGGCCCACGGGACGTTGTCGTTGTGGGTCAGCGTCAGGTAGCGCACACCGAGCATGTGCAGCATCCGCAGCGCGGCCAAGGAGCAGCCGATCGAGTGCCCACCCTCGGCCCCCATGAGGGAGGCGATCCGCCCGGACGCGAAGACTGCCTCCAGCTCGTCCGCGGTGCGGGCGAAACCCAGCTGGTCGCCATACCGCGCGACCATCTGGTGGACGGCGTCGACCTGTTCCAGGGTCTGGATGACCGCCTCGCCGTCGGGCAGCGTGGAGGGCACCCAGACCGACCAGAACTGCGCACCGACGCCGCCCTCGCGCAGCCGCGGCAGGTCGGTCTGCGTGCTGGTCAGCCGTTGCGAGAGGTCCAGCCGGTCGAAGTCGTAGCCCGACTGCTGGCGAGCCTCCCACGGGAGGTCGTTGTGTCCGTCGATCAGCGGGTGCCGGCGCAGCAGCTCGGTGACGCGGGCGAGGCGATCTGGTGCGAAGTCGGGCATGCGGTCATTCAACCGCAGCCGATCTACGATGGGGACAATGACCAACCCGACGTCCGTGACGCCCGACGCTAGTGGCAGCCGCCGTAGCGTGGCATTGGTGACCTTGGGCTGCGCTCGCAACGAGGTCGACTCCGAGGAGCTCGCCGGTCGACTGGCCGCAGGGGGCTGGCTGCTGGTCGACGATGCCGCTCAGGCCGATGTTGCCGTGATCAACACCTGCGGCTTTGTCGCGCAGGCTAAGAAGGACTCCATCGACGCACTGCTCGAGGCCTCCGACCTCAAGGCCGGGGGGCGCACGCAGAAGGTCGTGGCAGTGGGTTGTCTGGCCGAGCGGTATGGCGAGCAGCTCGCCGCCGAGCTGCCCGAGGCGGACGCGGTGCTCGGCTTCGACTCCTACGCCGACATGTCGAACCACCTCACGTCGATCCTGGAGGGCAAGAAGCCTGCCTCGCATGTGCCCTCGGACCGGCGCCGCCTGCTGCCGCTGTCGCCGGCCTCGCGGCAGCACTCTGCCGTCACCGTGGCACTGCCCGGTCACGGCGGGCCGAATGGGCCGAATGGTCCGAATGGTCCACAGGTTCTCGCGCAGGCCGTCCCAGAGAGCGCGACCATCGAGGGACCGGTCCCGGCAAGCGGCCCGCGCGTCATCCGCGCCCGTCTGGATGGCCGGCCGTGGGCCCCGCTGAAGATCGCAAGTGGCTGCGACCGGCGCTGTGCCTTCTGCGCGATTCCGATGTTCCGCGGCGCCTTCGTGTCGAGGCGGCCCTCCGATGTGCTGGCCGAGGCCCGATGGCTGGGCGAGCGCGACGTCAAGGAGATCTTCCTCGTCAGCGAGAACTCCACGTCATACGGCAAGGATCTCGGGGACCTGCGTCTGCTGGAGACGATGCTGCCCGAGCTTGCCTCGGTTGAGGGGATCGAACGTGTCCGGGTGTCCTACCTGCAGCCGGCCGAGATCCGGATGGGCCTGCTCGACGTCATGGCCTCGACGCCGGGAGTCGTGCCGTACTTCGATATCTCCTTCCAGCACGCCTCGGAGCCGTTGCTGCGCAGGATGCGCCGGTTCGGCTCGCCTCAGGGGTTCCTCGACCTGATCGACCAGGTCCGCGAACGCGCGCCGCTCGCCGGCATCCGGTCGAACGTCATCGTCGGTTTCCCCGGAGAGACCGAGGAGGATCTCGTCGAGCTCGAGGGCTTCCTGACCGCCGCCCGTCTGGATGTGGTCGGCGTGTTCGGCTACTCCGACGAGGACGGCACCGAGGCCGAGACCTATGAGGGCAAGCTCGAGAGCCACGTCATCGCCGAGCGCCTGGCCCGTTTCACGACGCTCGTGGAGGAGCTCAACATCCAGCGGGCCGAGGAGCGGGTCGGCGAATGCGTGCAGGTCCTGGTCGAGGGGATCGACCCGGACACCGACCAGCTGACCGGACGCGCTGCCCACCAGGGCCCGGACGTCGATGGTGCCACGATCCTCCGGCTGCGGCCAGACGCCCAGGCTCCGGCCGTCGGCGAGATCATCGCAGCACGGGTTGTCGACACCGAGGGCATCGACCTCATCGCGGAGCTCGTGTGATCCCCGCGGGGGAGGGCACGGACGTGCGTCCTCCCCAGCCGAGCGCCTGGAACATCGCCAACGCGCTCACCGTCCTGCGTATAGCGCTTGTCCCCGTCTTCGGCTGGCTCCTGCTGCAGCATGGAGGTCACTCGACGAGCGACCGGCTGCTCGCCGCCGGAGTGTTCGTGATTGCGACGGCGACCGACCGGGTCGACGGCGACATCGCACGGGCCAAGGGACTGGTCACCGACTTCGGCACGGTGAGCGACCCGATCGCCGACAAGGCACTGATGGGTATGGCGCTCATCGGGCTCTCGATCATCGACCTGCTGCCCTGGTGGGTCACCGTGGTGGTCGTCGTCCGGGAGGTCGGCGTCACCGCGCTGCGGTTCGTGGTCATCAGGCACGGTCTCATGCCGGCCAGTCGCGGCGGCAAGCTCAAGACCGCCCTGCAAGCGGTCGCGATCCTCCTCTACGTCCTGCCGCTGAGCGGCGCCTGGCACACCATCGCCGCCGTGGTCATGGCGGCGGCGGTCGTGGTGACGCTGGCAACCGGCGCCGACTACGTCCTTCGGGCTCACACGCTGCGTAGGACCAGCCCTCGTGCGCAGGCCAAGCGTGCGCGTCGGGCAGCGGCAACGGAGGTAGAGGCAACAGAGGTAGAGGCAACGCAGGCAGCGGCGATGGCAACGGCAGCGGAGGCCGCAGTGACCGAGGCGGCCGCGCGGCATACCGCGGGGCCCGAGGTCTGAGCGTGGCGCCCACGCCGGCCCCCGATCTTGTCGCGCGTCTGACCGACGCGGGGCAGACGGTGGCCGTTGCCGAGTCACTGACCGGCGGGCTGGTCACCGCGGCGCTGACCGAGGGTGCCGGCGCCTCGGCTGTCGTGCGTGGAGGTGTGATCGCCTACGCGACGGACCTCAAGGCCCAGGTGCTCGGAGTTGACGAGCGGCTGCTGGCGCGGGCGGGAGCTGTGGACGCCGACGTGGCTGAGCAGATGGCCGGCGGCGTGCGGTCGCTGATGGGCGCAACCTACGGCTTGGCCACCACCGGTGTGGCCGGGCCAGATCTGGCTGATGGCAATGCGGTGGGCACGGTCTACGTTGCGGTGGCCGGGCCGGGGTCCTCACGGGTCAAGGCGCTGCAGCTGTCGGGGGATCGTGCGGGCATCCGGACGCACAGCGTGCTCGCCGTCCTGGCCCTGCTCGAGGAGGCCCTCGATGCCCATGAAGGCGAAGATCTCCTCGCTGAACCCGGCTGACACCCTCAGATGGACCCAGCTACGCAAACCGGCAAGCGGGCAGCGGGGCCCGCGGGGTACCGTTGTCCCATACACGTATGGTCGATCGAGCTGCTGTGAGGAGGCGCCATGATCTTGCTTCGTCGTGAACTCGGTGATGTTCTCCGGGACCACCGTCAGGCCCAGGGGCGCACGCTTCGCGAGGTCTCTGCCTCGGCGGCCGTCTCGCTGGGTTACCTCAGTGAGGTCGAGCGGGGTGAGAAGGAGGCCTCCTCGGAGCTTCTGGCGTCGATCTGTGCGGCCTTGAACCTGCCGATGTCCCGGATGCTCAGTCACGTGTCCGACCGGGTCGCAGAGTCCGAGGCCGTCAGCGCTCTCGTGACCCTCCCGATCGGTCAGCGCTCCAACGCCATGGTCCGCGCCTCCGCCGCCTGACCCTTCCGCAGACCTGGGGACCCTGTCCCTCCTGAGTTGGCAGACGTAGGGACCGTGCCCCTCGATGCTCGGGCAAACCCGGTTGTCCTGCCTGAAAGCTGACGTGCGGGCACGTGCCCTGTCACATCGATCATGTCGACGGACGTGCCTGCGTATCTCCCCGTCATCGACAATCTGGAATTCTCGATGCCCCGGCTATCCGTCGTTGTGTCAGCGGCGCAGGCGCAGCCCACGCGGCGTGGCGCGGAAGCCGGCCCCGGCGAGGGCGGCAGCCAGAGGATGGTCGGAGCCGACAACCGGGTCGCCATCGGCCTTCTCGACGGTCAGCTTGCCCAGAGCTCCCTCGCGGACGGCGAGCGCAAGAGCGTCGGCGGCTGACTGCAACAGGGCCGGGTCGTTGGTCCAGGACAACAACGTCTTTCCGCCGCGCTCGACGTACAGGGTGAGCGAGCCATCGACGAGCACCACCAGGGCACCGGCCTTGCGACCAGGCTTGTGTCCGGAACCGGGCAATGACCCGGCGGACCCGGCGGCCCTGGACCCGGCGGACCCGGCGGACCCGGCGGACCCGGAGCCGGGCACGCGGCCCTCGGGTTCCTCGCCCAGAGCAGCGTCTCGGACGGGCCAGCGGAGGGCGGCGCCATAGGGGTTGGCCGGGTCCGAGGCGGCCAGGACGACCGCAGACGGTGCGCCGTCACGGCGTCCATCACCAAAGGCGGCGGGCCCGTCGGGCAGTGGGCGGCTCTGTGCGCGGAGGCGGTCAACGGCTCCAGCAGTGGCGAACTGCGCGGCCCCCAGGCCTTCGACGAAGTAGCCGCGGCGCACCCTCCCGGACTCCTCGGCGGCCGCCAGCACCCGATAGACGCTTGCGAATCCGCCTGAAACCCCTTCTGCGACAACGGAACCACGAGTCACGATGCCATAGCGGTCAAGGAGCACCTCGGCTGCGGCATAGGCACGGACGGTGGCATCGGGGTCGATGGCCGGCAGCAGGGACCATCGGCCGGCAGCGGTGGGAGGCCCGGCGCGCGTTGGCATCGCGGCACGACCGGTGGATGGCTGCCGACCCGACAGAGCGCCAAGGCTGGTCGGGCGACCGCCGTAGCGGGTGCTGCGGGGAGCGGTGCGCCGTGGTCTGTGCGCCGTGCGACCCCCCGCGAGTAGCGCCCGCAGCGGTGCCAGCGTGTCGTTGGTGATCCTGCCCGCCCAGAGCAGGTCCCACATCACTGAAGTCAGCTCCTGGTCGTCGGCGCTTGCCACCGCGTCGGAGAGCGTGCGGAAGAAGAACGCGCCGCCGCCGGCGAGCGCCTCAAGGACCTGGTTGTGAAGGTCGGTGAGGCCGAGGTCTTCCGAAGGGGGCGCGAGGGTGAGATGGGCCGTCTCTGCCAGGTGTAGCGAGACCCAGCCGTCGTCGCCCGGAAGTGCGCCGTGCCCGCGCCAGATCACCTCGCCGCTCGCCGTGAGCTGGTCCAGCAAAGCCGGGCCGTATGCCGTCACCCGGCTGGGCAGCACGAGCGTCTCCAACGCGCTGGCGGGCACCACCACCCCGGCCAGCTGCTCCACGACACGACGCACCCCCTCGATGCCTCGCAGACCCGCGCCCACCCCTTGCCAGGAGGGAAGGAAGCGGGCCAGGTCGACGGCCGGCACCGGCTCGACCTCGGCGCGAAGAGCCGCCAGCGAGCGCCGACGAAGCGTGCGCAGCACCTCCGCGTCGCAGAAGTCGTTGCCATGGACGCCACCACCGGACTCGATGGGGCGCAGCTCGCCCTCCACCACCCGGCCAGAGGCCACGAGCCGGCGCAGGACATCGGCGACGACCGCCATGCCGAGGCCGAACCAGGACGCGACGTCCCGGCCGGTGAAGGGTCCATGGGTGCGGGCGTAGCGGGCCACCAGATCGCCCAGCGGGTCTGGCGCGGGCTCCAGGAAGGCCTCTGGGACGCCCGGTGGCAAGGCCACACCCAGGGCGTCCCGCAACCGCGCGGAGTCCTCGATGGCAGCCCAGCGCTCCTGCCCACTGACGCGCACCCGGATCACCCGCCGGTCGCTCTCGAGGTCGACCAGCCACGCTGACACGTCGTTGGCGGCCGATCCCTCGACACAGCGCTCGAGGATGGCCGCAAATGGCTGGGCACCCAGCGCCCGCAACAGGTCTGCGACGTCCTCCATGCCCCGGCAACGCCGTCCCGGAGCCAGTCGCTGCAGCTCGGCCTCGGTCCTCTCCAACGCGGCAGGGTCGAGCAGGTCGCGCAGGGCCGCACCCTCACCACGTCCGAGCAGCTCGGCCAGGAGGGCAGGGTCGAGCGACAGGGCGGCAGCACGCCGCTCGGCCAGCGGCGAGTCGCCCTCATAGAGGAACTGCGCGACGTAGCCGAACATCAGGCTGCGGGCGAACGGTGACGGCGTCGGGGTCTCGACCTCGACGAGGCGCACCTTGCGGGTCCCGATCTCGCGCATCAACGCGCTCAGACCGGGCACGTCGAAAACGTCCTGCACGCACTCGCGCACCGTCTCCAGGATGATCGGGAAGGAGGCGTACTGGCTGGCGACGGCGAGCAGCTGGGCCGACCGCTGCCGTTGCTGCCACAGAGCCTGACGGCGATCAGGACGGCGACGCGGCAACAACAGCGCCCGTGCCGCGCACTCGCGGAAACGTGCTGCGAACAAAGCGGATCCGCCGATCTCGGTGGTGACGAGATCGTGCACGTCGTCGGCGTCGAGCGCGATCAACGACATCAGATCGGGCCCCAGGCTCGACCCGGCGGCCGTGTCGAACTCGATGTCGGGCAGCCGGAAGACGATGCCGTCGTCGCCGTGCATGGCCTGCACGTCCACGCCGAAGCGCTCGCGCATCCTGGCCGCAACACACAACGCCCACGGCGCATGCACCTGTGCGCCGAAGGGGGAGTGCACCGCCACCCGCCAGTCGCCGAGCTCGTCACGGAACCGCTCGACCACGATCGTACGGTCGTCGGGGACGTGTCGGGTGGCCTCGCGCTGCTCGTCGAGATAGGTGAGCAGGTTGTCCGCAGCCCAGGCATCCAGCCCGGTCGCGGTCACCCGGGCCCGCGCCTGGTCGGGACCGAGCCGACCCAGCTCGCGGACGAACGCGCCCACCGCCCGGCCCAGCTCGGACGGCCGGCCCAGTGAGTCGCCCTTCCAGAACGGCAGCTTGCCGGGCTGGCCGGGCGCCGGCGTGACCAGCACCTGGTCGTGGGTGATGTCCTCGATCCGCCACGACGACGTGCCGAGGGTGAACACGTCGCCGACCCGCGACTCGTAGACCATCTCCTCGTCGAGCTCGCCCACGCGCCGCCCGGTGCCCTGTCCGGAGGCGAGGAACACGGCATAGAGGCCTCTGTCGGGGATGGTGCCCCCACTGGTGACTGCCAGCCACTGTGCACCCGGACGCCCGGTGAGCGTGCCCTGAACGCGGTCCCAGACCAGGCGTGGTCGCAGCTCGGCGAACTCGTCGCTGGGGTATCGCCCGGACAGCATGTCGAGCACCGACTCCAGGATCGAGCGGGGCAGGGCGGCGAAGGGAGCTGCCTTGCGTACCAGAGCTTGCAGGTCATCGACTGCCCAGTCGTCCATCGCACACATGCCCACGATCTGCTGGGCCAGGACGTCGAGCGGGTTTGCGGGGACACGCAGGGACTCGATCGCCCCCTGGCGCATCCGGTCGACCACGACGGCGGTCTGGACGAGGTCCCCACGGAACTTTGGGAAGACCACTCCGCGAGACACGGCGCCCACCTGGTGGCCGGCTCGCCCGACCCGTTGCAGCCCGCTGGCCACGCTCGGTGGCGACTCGACCTGGATGACGAGGTCGATGGCGCCCATGTCGATGCCGAGCTCGAGGGAGCTGGTGGCGACCACCGCGGGCAGGCGACCGCCCTTGAGCTCCTCCTCGATGAGGGCGCGCTGCTCCTTGCTGACCGAGCCGTGGTGTGCTCGGGCGAGCACGGCAGGCGCGCCGCTGGACGAGCCGGCCTGCGCCATCAGCTCTGCAGGAGTACGGCGGGTGCTCACCTTGAGTGCGACCGTCGCGTCCGGATCGGGTTCAGCAGCACGTTCCGTAGCAAGGGACTCAAGCTCGAGCCGCTCCTGCCAGATCTCGTTGAGCCTGGCGGTCAGGCGCTCGGCCTGACGGCGGGAGTTGGCGAACACCAGAGTCGAGCGATGTTGGGCGATCAGGTCGACGATGCGTTCCTCGACGTGCGGCCAGATCGACGCTCGCCGCTCTGGGCGGTCGGCTGCGCCGCTGTGGTCTGCGGACACCTCGCCCAGTGCGGACATGTCGGCGATCGGCACGACCACCTGGAGGTCCCACTGCTTGTCCGACGGGGGCTGGACCACGCTGACCGGTCGGCCCCCCGCCAGGAAGCGTGAGACCTCCTCGACGGGCCGTACGGTGGCGGACAGGCCCACCCGCTGGGCAGGCTTGTCCAGCAAGGCATCCAGCCGTTCGAGACTCAGCAGCAGGTGGGCACCGCGCTTGGTGCCGGCGACTGCGTGGATCTCGTCCAGGATGACGGTCTCGACGCCGGCCAGGGACTCACGCGCCTTTGAGGTCAGCATCAGGAAGAGGGACTCGGGGGTGGTGATGAGCACGTCGGCGGGTCGACGGGCATACAGCCTGCGGTCAGCCGCCGAGGTGTCGCCGGTGCGGACGGCGACACTGACATCGGGCTTTGGCAGGCCGAGCCTGGTCGCGGCGTGACCGATGCCCACCAGAGGAGAGTGCAGGTTGCGCTCGACATCGACGGCCAGCGCTTTCATCGGCGAGATGTAGAGGACACGGCACCGGCGCAGCGGCTCGGCGGGCGGGGGAGTGGTGGCCAGACGGTCCAGCGCCCAGAGGAAGGCCGAGAGCGTCTTGCCGGAGCCGGTGGGGGCCACCACGAGGGTGTGGTCGCCGGTGCTGATGGCGTCCCACGCCCCCACCTGTGCGGCTGTGGGCTCGGCGAAGCTCCCGCTGAACCAGTCTCGGGTCGCGGGGGAGAATCGGGCCAGCACCTCAGATCTCATCGCCCACCAAGCCTGTCACCTACCACCGACAGGCGGCGCCCGGCATACGGGCTGGGTTTGATGGAGCACCGGCGTCATTCATGGCACACCGACGATCGTGGCAAACAGTGACGGACCTGCGCCATGCCAGGACAGGGGCGAGCCGTGGGAGACTCCCCGAATGCGACTGAGCGACTTCTGGCGGCTGATGGAGGACGAGTTCGGTGCTGCCTACGCGCGCTCCCTGGCGCGTGACCACGTCCTCGGGGCTCTTGGCGACCGCACCCCGCTGGAGGCGCTCGAGTCCGGTGTCAAGCCGCGCGAGGCATGGCTGGCCCTGTGCGCCGACATGGACGTGCCGCCGGAACGCAGGCTCGGCAAGGAGCCGCCGGAGCCCAGGAATTAAGGCTGAGCTGCTGTCGGTTGCCTTCACATGTCCCGCGATACCGTGCAGCACGTGAGTGATCCTGGCCCAGACCTCCTGCTGGAGGCCACCGGCCTGAGAAAGACCTTCGGTGACTTCACCGCCGTCGACGGCATCGACTTCGCGGTGGCGCGCGGCGAGTCGTTCGGCTTCCTGGGACCCAACGGCGCCGGCAAGTCCTGCACGATGAAGATGGTCGGCTGCGTGTCGCCGGCGACCGGCGGCACGCTGCGGCTGTTCGGGCAGGACCCGGCCACCCACGGACCGCAGATCCGGGCGCGCCTGGGCGTCGTCCCCCAGAAGGACACCCTCGACGAAGAGCTGACCGTCCAGGAGAACCTCTGGATCTATGGCCGCTACTTCGGGCTCTCCCGCAGCGAGGTCCGTTCCCGCGCAGCGGAGCTGCTCGCCTTCGCCCAGCTCACGGACCGGGCCGGGTCCAAGGTCGAGCCCCTCTCGGGTGGCATGAAGCGACGCCTGACGATCGCCCGCTCCCTGATCAGCCGTCCCGAGATCCTGCTCCTGGACGAGCCCACCACCGGGCTGGATCCCCAGGCGCGACACCTGTTGTGGGACAGGCTGTTCCGGCTCAAGCGCTCCGGAGTGACGCTGGTCCTGACCACGCACTACATGGACGAGGCCGAGCAGCTGTGCGACCGGCTGGTCGTCATGGACCACGGCAAGATCGTGGCGCAAGGATCGCCGCGCTCGCTGATCACGGAGTACGCCACCCGCGAGGTGCTCGAGCTGCGTTTCGACACCGACGACCACGCCGATCATGGCGAGGCCATTGCCGGCATCGGTGAGCGCGTCGAGGTCCTGCCCGACCGGCTGCTGGTCTATACCGAGGACGGTGACGCCGCCGCGGCCGCCGTGCACAGCCGGGGGGTCCAGCCGCTGTCCGCCCTGGTGCGCCGCTCCACCCTGGAGGACGTGTTCCTGCACCTGACCGGACGGACGCTGGTGGACTGATGGGCGCGTCGGCCACCACACCCACACCCAGCACACCCACAGCCAGCACACCGACGCCTACACCCGCGCCTGCTCCCTGGCGGCCGGTCTTCGGGGCCTGGCTCACGGCCTACAGGCGCACCTGGCGGGGCAGTATCTTCGGCCGCTTCCTCTCACCGGTGCTCTTCCTGCTGTCCATGGGCCTTGGTCTGGGCAGTCTGGTCGACAAGTCCGCCGGAGGGGTCGGCGGAGTCCCCTATCTGCAGTTCGTGGTGCCGGGAATCCTTGCGGCACAAGCGATGTGGGTGGCGATGGGGGAGTCGACCTACCAGGTGCTGGGAGCGATCCGCTGGGACATGAAGTACCACGCGATGCTCGCCACGCCGATCGGCATCGGCGACATCCTGCTGGGCCATCTGACCTACGTCGCGATGCAGGTCACCGGTGCCACGGCCATCTTCATCGGGGTGGCCGCGCTGTTCGGGTCGTTCAGCTCGTGGTGGGTTCTGCTCGCCCTACCGATCACTGTCCTGACCGGGATGGCCTTCGCCGTGCCGATCTTCGCGTTCACGGCCACCCAGGACAGCGACGGCGGCTTCAACATCCTGTACCGCTTCATCGTCACGCCCCTGTTCCTCTTCTCCGGCACCTTCTTCCCGGTCGACCAGCTGCCCGCCTTCCTGCGCCCGATCGCGTGGCTCACCCCGCTGTGGCACGGCGTGGACGCCAACCGCTCGCTGGCCCTTGGATCACCTGACGCTGCAGGCGTTCTGGGCCACACGGCATACCTGCTGTCCGTGATCGCGATCGGTGCGCTGCTCGCGCGCCACACCTTCACCAAGCGGCTGGTCGTATGACGGCCCCGCCCCACGCCCCTGCCTCGCCCACCCGGGGGCTCGCCTCGCGCATCGCACGGGCGCTGCCCATGCCCGCCGGCGCGGGGATGGCGCGCATCCTGGTCGAGCGCAACATCATGAGCTACCGGCACGGCTGGATCGCCCTCGTTACCGGCTTCGCCGAGCCGGTGTTCTACCTGTTCTCGCTGGGGGTCGGGCTCGGCGGGCTGGTCAAGGTGGTGACCACCGGCGGCGGCCAGTCGGTGCCCTACGCGCACTTCGTGGCGCCCGCACTGCTGGCAGCCTCGGCCATGAACGGGGCCGTGTTCGACTCGACCTTCAACGTGTTCTTCAAGCTCAAGTTCGCCAGGCTCTACGACTCGGTCCTGGCCACCCCGATGGGACCGCGGGACGTGGCGGTGGGCGAGATCAGCTGGTCACTGATGCGCGGTGGCCTCTATGCCGCGGCGTTCCTGGTGGTCGCGTGGCTCGTCGGCGCTGTGCACTCCTGGTGGGCACTGCTGGCGCTGCCCGCGGCGACGTTCATCGGCTTCGCCTTCTCGGCCGTCGGCATGTTCGCGACCACGTTCATGCGCTCCTGGGTGGACTTCGACTACGTGACCCTGGCGATCCAGCCGATGTTCCTGTTCTCGGCGACCTTCTTCCCGCTGGCGACCTACCCGGGCGCCGTGCAGTGGATGGTGCAGGCCACGCCCCTGTATCACGGCGTCGCGCTGGAGCGGGCGTTGATGCTGGGCGAGGTCGGGCCCGGGCTGCTCGTCCACGTTGGCTATCTCGCGGCCCTGGGACTGCTCGGGCTGGTCGGTGCTGCCCGGCGGCTCGAGAAGCTGCTCCTGTCCTGAGCGCGGGGGGATAGGACGAAACATCCTCGGCGTGTCCTGCTCTCAACGGTCGTCATCCGAACATCTGTTCGGGTAGCGTTGTTCCCATGGGTCGACCCCGACGTCCCACCGTCCACAGGGCAGCGCCTGATGGACGCGGTTGTCGGTAGTCGCTCCTAACGTCTGACTCGACACGAAGTGCATCCCGCATGGGTGTCGGTCGCAGGTAGACGACGGACTCCTACAGAAATGACAGGTGAAGACATGGCTGGAGCAGATCGCGTGAAGTCGCTGGACACAGTGATGGCGCAGATCGAGAAGGCGCACGGCAAGGGTGCGGTGATGCGGCTCGGCGACGAGGTCCGTGTCCCCATCGACGTCATTCCCACGGGGTCCATCGCGCTGGACATCGCCCTGGGCATCGGTGGGCTGCCCCGCGGGCGCGTTGTCGAGATCTACGGCCCTGAGAGCTCGGGCAAGACGACGGTCGCCCTGCACGCGGTGGCCAGCGCCCAGAAGGCCGGCGGTATCGCCGCATTCATCGATGCCGAGCATGCGCTCGACCCCGACTACGCCCAGAAGCTCGGCGTCGACACGGACGCCTTGCTGGTCAGCCAGCCCGACACCGGCGAGCAGGCGCTCGAGATCGCGGACATGCTGATCCGCTCCGGTGCCATCGACATCATCGTCATCGACTCGGTCGCGGCGCTGGTTCCCCGTGCCGAGATCGAGGGCGAGATGGGCGACAGCCACGTGGGTCTGCAGGCGCGACTGATGTCCCAGGCCCTGCGCAAGCTCACCG